>ERZ1673746.39-NODE-39-length-189452-cov-17.050017_pt1 | contig 189452 bp, 179 predicted proteins | sample MGYA00580205_ERZ1673746 | MGnify/ENA primary metagenome ERZ1673746 (study PRJEB41218, sample SAMN15661771) | gut metagenome | host: Homo sapiens | place: Canada: London | collected 2015-08-20/2019-03-30 | study: EMG produced TPA metagenomics assembly of...
TTCTGCCCACAATACTTGGCTGGAGACGGCCCGGAAAGATAGGTAGCGCCAACACAAGAGAAGGCACCCAATAGGGTGTCTTTTCTTATATATGAATCACTGGTGTCTCCGCACGAGGAGCATGGAACAATGTCATCTTGCGTTTTTACTAGATGTTGAAAATGGTTGCTGATGCGTTCACTTAGAAGATCATTTGTTGCTTCTTCGATGGTCATACCGGGTTTCCCATGCCCGCAGGCATCCTTCCGGCAGGGTCGCCCTCTGTTGCTTTTGCATCACTCGCCAATTTTCTTCTTGACATTCACCAACTGCTTTATTTTTCCTTTGTTGCGACGCAGACAGCATGATATTATAGCTGCAACCCCCTTCACCATGCCGCCTGCGCCGTCGCTGTAACAGCTGTAACAGCTGTTACAGCTGACTCAGCACCTCACCAATAGGCGCACGGATGGTGAGATCGGCCCGGACGCCGGCGCCCACCTCTCCCTTGTTGATGACCACCAGCTTGTGGCCCCGGTAGTACTGCACCAGTCCTGCCGCCGGATACACCACCAGAGACGTGCCGCCGATGATGAGCATATCCGCCCGGCTGATATACTCCAGCGCATGCTCCATCATCTGCATATCCAGACTCTCCTCATACAGCACCACATCTGGCTTGATATCGCCGCCGCAGCTGCACTTGGGGACGCCGGTGCTGTGGAGGATAGCGTCCACGCCGTAGAATTTCCCGCATCGTTCGCAGTAGTTCCGCAGGACGCTGCCGTGGAGCTCCAGCACCTCGTGGCTCCCGGCCATCTGGTGCAGCCCGTCGATGTTCTGGGTGATGACAGCCTTCAGCTTCCCATCCCGTTCCCATTGGGCCAGCTTCACATGGGCGGCATTGGGCCGGGCCTTCGGAGCAATGAGCTTCTGTCGATAGAAATCAAAAAACTCCTCCTTGTGGCGCTCATAAAACGTATGGCTCAGTATGGTCTCCGGCGGATACCGGAACTTCTGGTGGTACAGGCCGTCCACACTGCGGAAGTCCGGGATACCGGACTCCGTGGACACCCCTGCCCCACCGAAAAATACGATGTTATCCGATGTAGCTACCATTTCCTTCAGCTGCATCACAGCAGGCTCCATTGTATATCCCTACCTTTCAACTTTACAGGAGGTTTCTTATGAACATTCAGATCTTCGGGCTGCGGAAGTCCTTCGACACCAAAAAGGCCGAGCGCTGGTTCAAGGAGCGCCGTATCAAGTACCAATACATCGATCTGGCCACCAAGGGCCTCTCCGCCGGAGAGTACCGCAGCGTCCGGGCCGCCGTAGGCTACGATGCACTGGTGGACCGGGACTGTATCGACTATCGGGAACTGGGCATCGACTATCTGCTGCCCCAGGCCGCCGAGGAGAAGCTGCTGGAATACCAGCTTTTCCGGGTGCCTATCGTCCGCAACGGCAAGCAGGCCACCGTGGGCTACTGCCCCGACGTGTGGCAGACTTGGGAATAACGCCCTGCCGGCACCGTCATGGTGCTGGCTTTTTCTTACACATAGGGATTCTCCACCGTCACCACGGCGTAGTACTCTCCCCCATCCATCTGCCGCACCCGCTCCCTGATCTGCCGGGCGGCCTCCGCCTCCGTGATATGCTCCCCGAAGGGCAGCACCGCATCAAAAATGAGATTGGTGTGGCTGGGTCCCGGCACCACCCGGAAATCGTGGATGGTCATGCCGCTGTCCACCTGCCGCACCAGCTTCGCCACCCGTCGGCGCAGCTGCACGATCTGTGCATCATCGGTGATGATGGGGTCCATGTGGATCACGGCGTTGCAGTGCAGGGTGCGCTTGAGCTCCATTTCGGCGGTGTCAATGACGTCATGCAGCTCCAGAATATCTCCGTGAGCCGGCACCTCCGCATGGAGGGACACCATCATCCGACCGGGGCCATAGTCGTGGACCACCAGATCGTGGATGCCGCAGATAGGCGGGTGGGACAGAACCATCTGCCGGATCCTCTCCACCAGTTCCTGCTCCGGCGGCTGGCCCAGCAGCGGCCCCAGCGTCTCCTTGGCCGCCTGATACCCGGAAAAGAGGATGAAGCACGCCACCACAAGGCCCACCCAACCGTCAATCATCAAGGCGGTGAACCGTCCCACCAGCATAGCCGCCAGCACCGCCGTGGTGGCGATGGCATCGGACAGGCTGTCGGTGGCCGTGGCCTCCATGGCGGCGGAAGATATCCGCCTACCGATACGGCGGTTATACAGGTACATATACAGCTTCACGGCGATGGATGCCACCAGAATCCCCACCGCCAGCAGACTGAAGTCCACCGCCTCCGGGTGCAGGATCTTCTCCACGGAGGACTTCCCCAGCTCCACACCCATCAGCAGGATCAGTCCCGACACCACCAGCCCTGAGATATACTCGATGCGCCCGTGGCCGAAGGGGTGCTGGGGATCCGGCTTCTTCCCCGCCAGCTGAAAGCCCAGCAGCGTCACCACCGACGAGCCTGCATCCGACAGGTTGTTGAAGGCATCTGCCGTCACGGCCACCGAGCCGCTGACAGTCCCGGCGAACAGCTTTCCGCCGAACAGCAGCAGGTTCAGACCGATCCCTACCAGCCCGCACAGGCGGCCGTAGGCCAGCCGTACCGCCGGATCTCCGGTATTTTCCCGGTTCCGGATCAACCAATGAGACAGTAATTCGATCATACGCCGTCCTTTCGCCCGGGGATCTCCAGCGTCATACGACAGCACAGCCGGTCCAGATCCTCGTCCGTAGCTGCCGGGAGCCGCAGCTTTCCGCCGCAGGCCCGGCAGGTCAGGTCCACGGCATCCCGGTGGATGCGAATACCGTAATCCCGGCTGCCGCAGGCACACCTTACACCGCCCCGGCCGGCCATGTCCTTCAACTCCGACAGCACCTCATACATGATGACGTTGTCGGTGAACGCCTCTCGCTGCTCCGAGCGCTCCTTGTCCACTCGGATGGCCAGCTCCTCCGTCCGGGCCATCACCTGGCTCTCCTCCCCGGCGTAGCAGCACAGCTGCTTCGTCTCCGGGCAGGCCAGAGCGATGCCACGGCCCTCCAGCAGCTCCTGAGCGCTGCACTCCGCCTGATGCACCCCGCCGCACAGGCCGCAGGGTACCCACAGCCGAAAGCGCACACCGTCGGTCTGTACCTCCAGCGCCGACTCCCCGCACTTGGGGCATTCCATCCGTACCGCCGCCGCCGACAGGGCGAACTTGCTGCGCCGGGCCACCACGGCCTTGCCGCACTTGGGGCAGACGTATCCAAAGCTTCTCGTTTCCTCCATAAAAAGCACCTCGCTTTCCCTCTTTCAAGTCATATGGTCTCAGTATACGCCATCTTGCCGCATTTTTCCAGTCCCTGTGTTCTTTTGGGCATAAAATCTGGCACATTTTCCCATTGTCAATCGCTGCTCTCTCCGCTATAATCCATCTATCTGTCTCATTTCGACTATTCTTGCACCGGAAGTGATATTTTATGCAGTCCTCTCCCTCCTCCTGGCGGTCAGCCCTGCGGGCCGCCTTCCCCCACACCGTCCCCATTCTGGCTGGCTTTCTGGTGCTGGGCGTCACCTATGGGATGCTGATGCAGGCCATCGGCTACGGCCCCCTGTGGTCCGGCCTGTTCAGCGCCATTGCCTTCGGCGGCAGCACGCAGTATGCTGCCGTTCCTCTGCTGGCGGCGGGCTTCGATCCGTTGGAGGTGTTCCTGCTGAGTCTCACCATCAGCGCCCGGCACCTGTTTTACAGCGTGTCCATGCTGAAAAAATACGACGATCTGGGCTGGAAGCGCTGGGCGTTGTACTATACCCTCTGCGACGAGACCTTCTCCGTTGTCTCTACCGTGGAGCCACCGGAGGGCGTGGATGCCGGAAAATTCTATCTCTTCGTCTCCCTGCTGGACTGGAACTACTGGGTCACGGCCTCCATGCTGGGAGGCGTATTGGGCGGCGTGCTGCCCTTCGACATTTCCGGCATGGATTTCGCCCTGACGGCTCTGTTCGTGGTGCTGTTTCTGGAGCAGCTGCGGCAGAAGCAGCGCCGCCTGCCGGGAGCCATCGGCATCGCCTGTGCCGTTGTGGCCCTTCTGGTCTGCGGCCCGGATAACCTGGTGATCCCCTCTATGGTGCTGATCTTCGCCAGTCTGCTGATAGGGAGGAAAAAGCTATGCGCCTGAACGCCATCCAAACACTCATCATCCTGCTGGCCATCACCGTGGGTACCGTCATCACCCGGTTCCTGCCGCCCATCCTGTTCCCCCACGGCAAGCCGCTGCCCAAGTTCCTGCAGGAGCTGTGTACCCTGCTGCCTCCGGCCATGATGGGCCTGCTGCTGGTGTACAGTCTGCGGAACGTCTCCTTCGCCTCCGCCGGTCAGTGGCTGCCGGAGTGTATCGCCATTGCCGTCACCGCCGGACTGCACCTGTGGCGGCGCAATTCTCTCCTGTCCATCGCCGGCGGCACCATTATCTATATGCTGCTGGTGCAGGTGGTATTTGCCTGACGGGCCGGGATATGCTATCACAGGGTCGTACTGTAGCGGCACGGCCCTGTTTTTATCACATCGCCGCAAGGATGTGGAAGAGATGCACGTCGCCATCTGCGATGACGATTCCCGGCTGGCGGCGGAGCCAAACGGGTGGTCATCACCTCCGGCGGCGAGGCCCGGAAGCTGATGATGGCCCGTGCGCTGTACAAAACGCCCCCTTCATGTTGCGGGACGAACCCGCCGGCGGCGCTGGATCCGGTGTCGGAGTACGAGGTGTACCGCCGCTTCAGTCACATCTCCGGCGGACGCACCTCTGTCTAAATCAGTCACCGGCTGGCCTCCTGCCGCATCTGCGACGAGATCCTGGTGTTCGCTGCATCGTCCAGCGGGGCAGCCATCGGCAGCTGCTGGCGGAGGAGGCAGTATGCCCGGCTGTGGCACGCTCAGGCGCAGCATGATACCGATGCCCTGTGACGCCTTATCATTTCAAGTCTATCAAGTAATTTCCCATGACGGAAGATATCCCCCGGAGACAATACCTCCGGGGGATATCTTCTGTCATTTTCTTCAGGCGGACTGCTTTTCCCGTCGCTTGCACTGAATGAAGTGTACGATCATACACACCAAGAATACCACACTGAGATAACCGAACACCGGGAAGATTACGCTGATCAGATCTCCGAAGCCTGCCAGACTACCGATCCACGACAGCACCGCCGCCGCTGCCAGCGTCAGCTTTTTGTGCTTGCGGAACACCGCCTGCTTCTGCTCCATGTAGGTCAGCATGGCCACCAGCGATGCCAGTGCGTTGCAGAACATACTCAGCAGCAGCACGATGCCGTAAACCGTCCCCAGCGTGGGGCTGATGGCCGTGGCTACCGCCACCATGGGCAGCTCCGCCTCAATGGCCGCCGGATACACCGCCATGCTGAACAGGATACTGGCCGCCACCACCGTCAGCATTACTCCCGCCAGTGTAATGCCCCAGTAGATCACCGAGCGCTTCTTCACCAGCTTGCCGATGGGCGCCATGATGCCGATGCCTCCCAGCAGGTTATAGGCCACAAAGGTCAGGGATGCCACCAGCCATGTGGGCATCAAGGGATTGGTGTTGACGTTCTCCAACCGGAAGATATTCCCCGTGCCGAACTTTATGCAGGCCGCTGCGGCAAAGGCCAGTGTGGCCAGCACCAGCACCGGGATCAGCGCCGAAAAGGCGCTGACCATCCCCGTCACACCCAGCAGAGCCACCAGCGCCACCGCCAGCATGAACAGGGCGTTGCCGATCCATGTAGGCAGGCCCGTCATCTGCTCTAATAGCGCTCCGGATCCCGCCGCCATAATGACCACCACGCCGAACAGAAAGGCCGCCGCCACAATGCCGGAGGCTGCCCGCAGCCACGGGATGTTCCAAGGCACCAGCAGCCGGTCCATCTCATCGGTGTGGGCCACCTGCGTCAGCCGCACCAGCAAAATACCGAACAGGGTAAACAGCACCGCCGCCAGCAGAAAACCCACATAGCCCCAGTTGCCGAAGGCCCCGAAGAACTGCCACAGCTCCGGGCCGGACACGAAGCCCGCCCCCAGAAATACCCCCACATAGGTGAAGGCCAGCGGCAGCGTTTTCATCTCGTTCATCTTTTCCACTCCTACTCCTCTGCTCTTTCAGCGCCGCACCCGCAGCGCTGCTTTGTGTACCATCGATCGTATCAGCATCAATGGCATAATTTCGTTCATATGGATATAGTGTATCGTCTCCCCCCGGTCCTCGTCAACCCCCATTCGCCATATTTTTACTGAATCATTCAACCATTTTCGTTGACGTTCCCGTCCGTAGGATGTATAATGGGCATAAAGTCGGTCTTTGCGGCGCCCAATTTCCCCTGCCTGCCGCCGATTTGCACCGATTTATCTGTTAGGTAGTATCGCTTTACACATATTGATATCAGTCAAAAATTCAGGAAAAGGAGCTGGAACCATGGTCAATCCGACGTATGAAAAACTGGGCAGTGCCCCCTCCATGATCCGTGAGCTGTTCGCCTACGGTCTGCGCCGCTCGGCGGAGGTAGGCCCGGAAAACGTGTTCGACTATTCCCTGGGTAATCCCAGCATCCCCGCCCCGCAGCCGGTGCAGCAGGCCCTGCTGGATGTGCTGCACGACACCGATCCCATTCAGGTCCACGGCTACTCCATGGCCGGCGGCTTCGACGGCACCCGCCGGGCCGTGGCGGAGGATCTGACCCGCCGCTTCGGAATGACCATCCGCCCGGAGGAGCTGTTCTTTACCTGCGGCGCTGCCGCCGCCCTGATCTCTGTCATCCGGGCGCTGACCGTATCGCCGGACAGTGAATTTGTGGCCATCGCCCCCTATTTTCCGGAGTACCTCCCCTTTGTGGAATCCAACGGCGGCAAGCTGGTGTCCGTCCCCGCCGATCTGGACACTTTCCAGATCTCTCTGGACATTTTAGAGGCCCATTTAACGTCCCATACACAGGCAGTTTTGGTCAACTCCCCCAACAATCCCACCGGCGTGGTGTACAGCCGCCAGACGCTGGAGGGGCTGGCGGAGCTTCTTCGCCGCAAGAGTACCCAGTTCGGCCACCCCATCTACCTGATAGCCGACGAGCCCTACCGAGAGCTGGTCTACGACGGCGTGGAGGTCCCCTTCCTGCCCACCATCTATCCTAATACGCTGGTGTGCTACTCCTACTCCAAATCTCTGTCCCTGCCCGGTGAGCGCATCGGCTACGTCTGTGTCCCCTCCTGTGTGGAAGGTCAGGCCGACGTGCTCCACGCCGTGGCCGGGGCCGCCCGCAGCTCCGGCCATGTCTGCCCGCCGACGCTGGTGCAGCTGGCTCTCCAGCGGTGCGCCGATGCCCGGCCGGACTTGGCGGCCTATGATGCCAACCGCCGCTTGCTCTATCGGGAGCTGACCCAGATGGGCTACGAGTGCATCCCGCCGCAGGGCGCCTTCTATCTCTTCGTCCGGGTCCCTGACGGCGACGATGTGGCCTTCTCCCAGCGGGCCAAGCTGGAGCATGACCTGTTGGTGGTCCCCAGCACCGCCTTCCACTGCCCAGGCTTCCTGCGGCTGAGCTACTGCGTCTCCCACGACATGATCCTGCGCAGTCTCCCCGCCTTCCGGGCCATACGGGAGAAGTACCAATAAGACACGCCCCCGTCGTCAAGCGGGAAAGGTATTAAGAAAATAAGAAGCTCCCTGTCAGCAGACAGGAGTAGTTTCAAAAAAGCAAAAAAATCCCGGCAATAAGCGGAAGGTGTATCCATACGACAGGAAACTCCGTCGGCGGAGGACATTTTGCGAATCGTCAGACGGTGCCATCCTTCGCTTGCTGATATGCTCTGCTTACCCGTTTTCTCCGCACCTGTGACAAGGCGCATCCCTGTGCAGCTTGCTGCCCAGCGGTGCGCCTTGTTTTATATGGCTCTGTGTATGTGCCGCACGCTTTTCTGGAGGCTCTTGTCCTAAGCGCTTTCAGTTTTTTCCTCCGATATTTCAATTTTTTCTTGTATTTTTCGGCAAATGCTCCTATAATAGCTGTATATTTTTTCAAAAAAGAGAGGTGCTTACGCAATGAGCAAGGTCTGTATCCCACAGGGCTACAAAACCCCGTTGTCTGTCTATGAAATGCAGCGGGCCATCGAGTTTATCAAGAGCAATTTTCAGGTGAATCTCGGCAATGCCCTGAATCTGCGGCGGGTCTCCGCCCCGCTGTTTGTGGAAGAAAATTCGGGTCTGAATGACAACCTCAACGGCGTGGAGCGCCCTGTCTCCTTCGATATCCCCGATGTACACGCCACCGGGCAGGTGGTCCACTCTCTGGCCAAGTGGAAGCGGCTGGCTCTGAAGCGCTATCAGTTCCACCCCGGCAAGGGCCTCTTTACCGACATGAACGCCATCCGGCGGGATGAGGTGGTGGACAACCTCCACTCCATCTATGTGGACCAGTGGGACTGGGAAAAGGTCATCCTGCGGGAGGATCGGACGGAGAGCTATCTGCGCCAGACGGTGCGGGCCATTATGGGAGCCGTCTGCGAGACCAATGATGCGCTGGACATTGCCTTTCCCAGCCTGCACACCTGCATCGACCGGGACGTGTATTTCATTTCCACCCAAGAGCTGGAGGATCGGTTCCCGGACCTGACTCCCAAGCAGCGGGAGGACGCCATCTGCCGGGAGCACCACACGGTATTTCTCATGCAGATCGGCGGAAGCCTGAAGCGCTCCGGCCAGCCCCACGATGGCCGTGCACCGGACTACGACGACTGGCAGCTCAACGGCGACATCCTGCTGTGGAACCCGGTGCTGGAGCGGAGCTTCGAGATCTCCTCCATGGGCATTCGAGTGGACGAGGCGGCGCTGGATCGCCAGCTCACCGCCAGCGGCTGCGACGATCGGCGCACTCTCCCATTCCACCGGATGCTACTGGCGGGGGAGTTGCCCCTGACCATCGGCGGCGGCATCGGCCAGAGCCGCCTGTGCATGATGATGATCGGCACCTGTCACATCGGGGAGGTGCAGGCCAGTCTCTGGGACCCGGAGACGGTGCAGACCTGCGAAAGCGCTGGTATCATGCTGCTGTAAAGGAAAAATACTGCACAGAGATTTTGGTAAAAAGCGACCCTGTCCGGCTTTGGACAGGGTCGCTTTCTACGCTTACAGAGTTCAGAACTGGATGACGCCCAAATGCTCCAGCAGAATTTTCAGGCCCATGAGGATCAGGATGGCACCGCCCACCATCTCCGCCTTGTTCTTATACTTCAGGCCAAAGACGTTGCCCACCTTCAGGCCCACGGCGGAGAGGATGAAGGTGATGCAGCCGATGAACAGCACCGCCGCCGCGATATTCACCCCCGGCAGTAGGGCGAGGGTGATACCCACCGCCAGTGCATCGATGCTGGTGGCCACCGCCATCAGCAGCATGGCCTTGGGGGCAAAGGAGGCGTCGGCGGTCTCCTCGTCCTTGGAGAAGGCTTCCTTCAGCATATTGCCGCCAATGACGGACAGCAGGATGAAGGCCACCCAGTGATCCACCGACGTGATATACTGCTCGAAGGCGGAACCCAGCAGATAGCCCAGGGTGGGCATCAGCGCCTGAAAGCCTCCGAACCACGCACCCACGATGAGATAGTGCCGCCTTTGCAGCGTCTGCGTGGACAGGCCCTTGCAGACAGAGACGGCGAAGGCGTCCATAGACAGCCCCACCGCAATGAGAAACAATTCTAACAGTCCTATGATGGTTCCCTCCAAAAAAAGAAAATCAGGCACGGTATGCCTGACCAAAACGCCCAAGCACGACCCCCGCCATACTTGAGTCTCGTTGTTTAAGACAAGCCAGATGGGGTCCCATCAGTCTGTTGACTTGCCACTCGCTGCCGAGCCATCTACTCCCTCAGTATAAGCTTTAGTGTACCATATCCGGCAGAAATGTCAACCTTTTGACGCAAATTCCACCTGTCATGCCAGAAAAAGTTTTTGTTGACAAATCAACATTTGCGTGGTATGATACGTCACACTTGTTGATTTATCAACATTTAAGGAGGAGCCACCATGCAGCAGCGCTTCGAGACCTTTACCGTGCTGATTGCCAAAATCAGCCGCAGCATCCGCCGCATCAAGGCGGAGGAGATGTCCGAATTTCATTTGAAGGGGCCTCACGTCTCGTGTCTTTATTATCTGACGCAGCTGGGGCCGCTAACCGCCGGACAGCTGTGCGACCGGTGCGAAGAGGATAAGGCCGCCGTGTCCCGGTCGTTGGAATATCTGGAGCAGAACGGCTACGTCACCCGGCCGGACAAGCGATACCGCAGTCCCCTGACGCTGACGGAGAAGGGGCAGGAGACGGGCCGGGCCATTGCAGGGAAGATCGACCGGCTGGTGGAGGCCGCCAGCGAGGGCTTGACACCGGAGCAGCGGCAGGTCATGTACGACGCCCTAACCTGCATCAGCGGCCATCTGGAGCGCTTGGCAGCCCCCCGAAAATCACAGAACGGAGAAACAGACTTATGACCAGAATCATCATAGATTCCACCATCGACCTGCCGGAGCAATACCGCAGGCAGGTACACATCGTACCCCTGACCATCCACTTCGGGACGGAGGAGCTGCTGGACGGCGTGGACATCGACCGCCAGCGCTTTTATGAGCGGCTGGTGGAGTCGGACGTGCTGCCCACCACCAGCCAGCCCTCCCCTGACGCTTTCGCCCAGCTGTTCGATCAGGTGGAGGCCGCCGGGGACAGCGCCGTGGTGCTGACCATCTCCCACAAGCTGTCCGGCACCTATCAGAGCGCCTGTATCGCCGCTGAGGGGCGGGAGCGCATCTTCGTGGTGGACACCATGTCCGCCTCCATCGGCTCCGGTATTCTGGCCCGGTACGCCATTGACAACGCCCATCTGCACGCTGGAGAGCTGGCGGCGTTGCTGGATCGGCGGCGGCAGGACGTGTGCATCATCGGGCTGGTGGACACGCTGGAGTATCTGAAAAAGGGCGGGCGCATCTCCAAGACCGCTGCCTTTGCCGGGGGACTGCTGAACATCCACCCGGTGCTGACCCTGACGGACGGCGAGGTGACCATCATCGGCAAGGCCCGTGGCTCCCGGCAGGGCAACAATCTGCTGGTGCAGAAGATCCACGAGAGCGGCGGCATCGACTTCTCCATGCCCCTGCTGCTGGGCTATTCCGGGCTCAGCGACGCCCTGCTGCAAAAGTATGTGGCCGACAGCGCCCCTCTGTGGGAAAACGGCACGGAGGCGCTGGAGTCCGTGTGCATCGGCAGCGTCATCGGCACCCACGCCGGTCCAGGCGCCGTGGTGGCGGCCTTCTTCCGGCGGGGAGGAAAATAATAGGAAAGCCCCGCCCTCCCCATTAGGGAGGGCGGGGCTATGTTTTGGCAGCCGAAACAAAAATCAGGCGGAGAAGCAGCTACTCCTCCGCCTGATTTTTCTATTCCGCCCCCTCGGTGGCCCGCTGCACCACATGACGGGTGATGCGGGCGGTGAGCCCCCACAGGGGGTAGGGCAGCCCATCATACACCGGTACCTCCACCTGCCCCGGTGTCCACCGGTAGTCCGGCGGCGCCTGCACCCGGGCATAGGGGAATTGCTCTGCCCCCACCGGCAGCAGGGGATACCGGTATACCTCCGGCGGATGGGCCGCCAACCAGTCCAGCGACACCAGAAACGTCTGCCGCACCTCGGCGGGGTTCAGCCGCAGCCGCTCCAGCGCCGCCGGGGCCACCTGTCCCAGCACCGGGTGCATCAGGGCCTCGGAGCGCAGGTGCAGGAAGTCCGCCCGGCCCAGCAGCCGGATGTCCTCCGGGGGGATGCCCAGTTCCTCCCACGTTTCCCGCAGGGCACACTGCTCCGGCGTCTCCCCCGGCTCCATGCGCCCACCGGGGAAGCAGACCTCCCCGCTGTGGTGGTGCAGGGCAGGGGAGCGCACCTCATACAGCAGGCTCAGACCCTCCGCCGTCTCCGCCACCGGCACCAGCACGGCATAGGTGGCGGTGGCCCCCAGCAGGCCCGGCACATGGCCGGAAAAGGCCGCCTGTAATTGTTTCAGCTCTATGGAACATCCCTTCTTTCATGCCGGCATCAATGCTACCTATTATAATGGAGTCTGCCCGGTGCCGTCAACCGCTTTGATGCTGCGGCATATGCTGTATTGGGGCTGCGGCCCCACCGACTATCGAACAGGAGTGGATGTCATGGCAAGCTTTACCAACTTCGCCACCTTGATCTATAACGGCGGCACCTCCAATTCCAACACCGTCACCGGTGAGCTGCTGGAGACGCTGACCCTCACCAAGACGGCGGCCAGCAGCCGCTACACCGCCAGAGACAACGTCACCTACGTGCTGTCGCTGGTGAACGGCGGCACAGCGCCCCTGACGGAACTGGCGCTGACGGACAATCTGGGTGGATACGCCTTCGGCACGGACACCGTGTACCCGCTGACCTACAATGAGGGGACGCTGCGGGTATATGTCAACGGTGTCCTGCAAACGACCCCCACGGTGACGGCAGGGCCTCCCCTGACCGTCACCGGTCTCACCGTCCCCGCCGGAGGCAATGCGCTGCTGGTGTACGAGGCCGCTGTCACCCGCTATGCGCCGCTGGATCAGGAGGCCGCCATCACCAACACGGCCACCGTCACCGGCGGCGGTCTGGCAGCGCCCCTGACGGCGCAGGCGACCTTGGCGGCGGCCCAGCGGGCGGACCTCACCGTCAGCAAGGCCATCTGCCCGGCTACCGTCACGGAGAGCGGACAGCTGACCTATACCTTCGTCCTCCAGAACTTCGGCAATACCGCCGCCACGGCAGGGGACAACGTGATCCTGACGGATACCTTCGACCCGGCCCTCACCGGTCTGACGGTGACGTATAACGGCGATACGTGGAAGGAAGGAGACAACTACACCTACGATGCTGCCACCGGTACCTTTGCCACCATTGCCGGGCAGATCGCCGTCCCGGCGGCCACCTATACCCAGGAGACGGATGGCACCTATACCGTCACACCCGGCACCACCACAGTGACCGTCACCGGCACCGTGTAACGCTGCATCGGAAAAAGCAGGGCGCTTGTCCTGCTTTTTCTGCAGTGGCAACCAAAGACAACCCCCGGCTCTGCCGGGGGGAAAAATAGCCTATGGCGAGGGGAAAAGTAGACAAGAAAAAGTCTCCAAGTTAGAGTAAGGAAAAGGTTTGCCGACCAAAGCTTACAAAAACAAGGAGACTAATTCATGAAAGAAGTAGATGTAAGTAGCTTAGAACATACCAGCTGGCGTTGTCAATGCCATGTGGTGTTTGCGCCGAAATATAGACGGATGGAGATATATGGAAAGATAAAAGAGGACATAGGGATTATACTGCGGAAGTTGTGCCAGCAAGTGGATACGGTAGGCCGCAACAAGAAAGCGATCAAGGCGTACATAGAACCAGTTGGAGGAGGACAAAATATCCGACCAAATTAGCATAAAGGAATTTATAGACCCGTTTACGGGTAGTAAGAATCCCAAGGCGTAGATAAAAACCCCTTAAAGGGTAGCCCGAGAAAGGAATGCGGCCGGCAGACCTTTCGGACCCCTTAAGGGGCTTCGTCCGTAATAGGCCCTTATAGGGTCTGGTCAACCCTCCGGCTTAGCCGGAGGGTTTGATTTTTATCCCTTTTACCTTTTGTGTTGATATAAGCCTATCCGCCAAATCCTTCGTCGATTTAACGGAACTCTAAGCACATGAAAAGGAGCAAGGTATATTTCAACCTTGCTCCTCCTATGGGATATATACTATTCAGTTCGACAAATTGAAATTGGCTAATCTATTACTCAACATTGTTATAGACTTCAATGCCAAGGATTTTTACTATCATTCCCTCAAGGTAATCATTTTCGGACGTGGCTTCTGGGTCTATTCTATGCACATTCTCAACTTGATACAGGATAGCATGATATACAACTGTGCCGCCGTCTTTCAGACGCATAGGAATGGGTATCAAAAGAACGATAGCCAACAAGATGCAAATACCTGTAACTACTTTTTTTCTCATATTATCACACTCCTTTGTCAAATTTGAATTTGTCTAGCTGCTTCATTATTTGTATAGACGGGAAAGCCAGCAAATTGTTCGACTTTTCTATATTATACAATATTTTTGTGTTACTTTCAAGGTATGAAAAGACGCCGAAGTTGCCTTCGGCTCTTTTCGGTGCCCTGCATCGGTTAAACTTGTACTGGAATGATGCCCTTGGTATCAAGTCCCAACTTCTTACTCTTAAGTTCCTTGTATGTAATCGGGTCGTTGATGCGATTACATATAAGGGAGTACAGTTCATCTACCATCTGCTTGGTGGTGAGGTCTTTGTTCTTTTCTAACCACCAGAAGAGCATGATGTCACAATCGAGGTATTTCGTGGCGGGTAGGTTCTCTTTGCCAAATATAGGGGCAGGAACGAAGCAAAAGAAATTGTTACACATAATTCACGATTATACATAGCAACACTTATCTTGAAAAGAGACTGATTTTTTGGGGGAGAGACGGAAACATCCCCCGCTGTACAGTGAGTACAGTGGGGGATGTTTGCATCAGAAGTCGATGGTGCCGTTCAGAACCCGCAGGTCGTATGGCTCGTAGGTCACGTGGCGGTACTTCTCCACGTCCAGCTTCACGCCGGTCCAATCGGAGTGGATCTCGCCGTTCTGCTTGATGAGGATATCGTACAGAATGTCGTAGGTGATGCCGTCGTCGCCAGTCTCCACGATGGTGGAATAGGGAAGGGTCTTGTGGTAGGTCATGTGAAGGCCCTTATACTCGAAGTGGAAGCCGTTGCGCATCCGGCAGCCGTCCAGCCCCTTGTAGGTGAACTGCTTCTTCAGATCCTGAAGGATCTTGTCGTGTTCCTCCTCATAGAGGTTCTCCGGAGTGGTCTCGGTGTAGTCGTAGCGGAACTGGATGGGGATGCGGTAGGGTAGGAAGCGCTCCACGTAATCCGTCAGCTTCTGGGCGGGGTAGTTCTTATACAGCACGCAGTTGATGCGGGTGGGGCAGGCGATGCGGCCCACTACCTCGTCCGGGGATTCCTCCACATACTTCACCAGATGGCGGGAGATATTGATGCAGGTGATCTTGTCCCGGTTGCGCTCCGTGAAGGCGATCATCTCGTCGGCGGAGTATTTCTGCTGCACGGGGAAGGTGGTGTTGATAAAAATTCTGTGGGTGTTGGGAATGGCGTCCAGCATCTTCTGGAGGGATCCCAGATCTGCCAAGGGTTCACCGCCGGTAAAGACGAAGTCACAGCGGGGCGTGATCTCATCCATGGTGTGGATGCTGCGGAGAATGGCATCCAGACTGAAGCCGGAGCAGTCGGCATACTCCTTTTTGTTGATGCAGAAGGGGCAGTGATTGTTGCAGTCGTAGGGAACAAAGACGGTGACAGTAGCGCCGCCTTCCCGTGTCTTATAGGGATTGCTCATATTGTTCAAGCCAGCCTCTCAAAATAAGTCGTTCCCGATTAGTCTATACCAAATGGCACAAAAAAGCAAGAAATATCTGCAAAAATAGACTGTTTACTTATTAACAATACTGGAAGCGGAGGGAAATATCGGAGATTTTGGCAATATGAAGAAAATGAAGAGATGTGAGCGGAGGAGGTGTCATGCTGCGGTGTGATGGATTTCTGGCATGGTGATGCACATTCACCTATGTGTTATATGATCTGGACTTTGCGGAATATCCTTGCGAAAAATGTTGACTTCGCACAATTTGTGCGTTATTGTAAAGATAAAGAGGAAAAACAGGGCCGGAGAAGGGAGCTGACAATGTGGAAAAAACACAAGCACCTGTTCCTGTTTCCTGCGGCGGTGCTGGGCATACTTGCCGTGTGCTGGATGTCAGGACAGGTGAGCGAGTTTAACAAGTGGTATCTCATCATCGCCGGGACGGTGGGACTATACTGCTGGGTGTCGGAGCTTGTGGAGCTCCTGCGGGAGCGGAAGAAGGAGAAGGAAGAGCCGTAAGAGCCGAGGAACCGATGCTGTAAGCTTCAGACCGGGCGGAAGGGGAACGTTCCCCTTCCGCTTTTTCATTTTGTGGCTTGTAAAAAACGGCGTTTTGTGATATGGTAGGGTAAAAGAATTTGCGGGGGGATCACGGATGAGCACCAGCTTTAAGACCAGTATGTTCGGCGGCTTTGACCGCAGCGATGTGATTGCATACATTGAGAAGACCGGCCGGGAACACGAGGAGCGTGTGGCGGCGCTGGAGGCGGAGAACGAGACCCTCCGGAAGGAGAACCAGACGCTGGAGAATACCCAGCGGGTGACACAGGCGCAGCTGCTGAAGATGCGGGACAACGAGGAGACCTGCCGCCGTCTGCGCCGGCAGCTGGCGGATGTGGAGGCCCGGAATCAGGAGCTGGAGCAGCGCTGCGCCCAACTGAAGGTACAGGCGGACGAATACGAGTCTCTGAAGGACCATGTGGCCCAGATCGAGATCAGCGCCCACCGCCGCACGGAGCAGTTCCGGGAGGAGGCCGTGACCCGGCTGCGTCAGCTGGCGGCCCGGCAGCGGGAGTGGTGCCGCACGGCGCAGGCGGACTATGAGCAGATGAATTGCCAGCTGCTGGAGCGCTTACAGCAGGCAGAGCAGACGCTTCGCCAGCCGGATATGAGCAGCTTCCGGCGGATGGAGGAGGGCCTGACGGCGTTGGAAAAGGACCTGACGGCGCCGGAGAAAGCCGGAGAATAAGACAGACGGGGAGCATTCGGCGGGATGCTCCTCTTTTTGTGGAAAATAGCGATTGACAGACAGCGTTCGGCATGATAAGATGGCGCTACAATCCAAGGGGCGCTGGTGCAAGCCGGCTGAGATGAGACGTATCGCCGTCCGGTCCCTCGAACCTGATCCGGGTAATGCCGGCGTAGGAATGCGATCATAGGGATTTCATGTTCCGCATTGCGACGCCTGCATGGCTCGCCATGCGGGAATTTTTTTAGGAGGAGATCCGAACACATGAAAAACAATAAGACCCGTACCCTCTGTGAGGCTGCCATTTTTATCGCTATGGCGGAGATTTTGAGTTTTATCAAGCTCTATGAGTTCCCCAACGGCGGCTCTGTCACGCTGGAGATGCTGCCTATCATCCTGTTCGCCGTTCGGTATGGCTGCGGCTGGGGCGCTGGCGCCGGCTTCGTATTCGGCACCGTGACCTATCTCATCGGCAACAAGTTCTCCATCGACTGGACCACCATCATCTGTGACTACTTCCTGGCCTTCACGGCGCTGGGCTTTGGCGCAGGCCTGCTGGCCCGCCGGAAGTGGAGCGTGTTCTATGGCACCGTCATCGGCGGCGTGCTGCGTTTTTTGGCCCACTATATCATCGGCGCCGTGGTGTGGGGCAAGTATATGCCCGATGAGTTCTTCGGCATGACCATGACCAGCCCGTGGTTCTACTCCCTGCTCTATAACGGGAGCTATATGCTGCCCAGCATCATCCTGTGCCTGGTGGTCTTTGCGGCGCTGTACAAGCCCCTGAAGAAGTATTTCACGGCGGAGGACCTGAAGCTGGCTCAGTGATGACCGGATGACAGCTTTCCGGGGCCGGGGAGACCCGGCTCCGGAAAAACTTTCAGGAGATTTGAAAAAAGTGTTGACAAAACACAGGAAGCGTGTATAATATAGCTTGTTCGTCAGAACACAGCGGGATTGTGTAAAGGTAGCACAGCGGACTCTGACTCCGTATGTGAGGGTTCGAATCCTTCTCCCGCTGCCATGATGACCACGGGGAACTGCATATATGCAGTTCCCCGTGCGCCTATTCTAAAGTTCGTTTTGCTTTGTTTGTCGTGCTTCCCGATCTGGTTCCTGTGCCTGCGCCTTATTGTGCAATACTGCAAGGGCCTCACCACGTTGTCAGCGGAAGCGATGTATTGGCTCCGCAGAACAGACTCTCTATCTGCTCTTTGCGTCTCATCCCCGTGACCGCTGGAAGGCAGCGGTGCCGCTCATATCATGGCGAAGCTCCGGGAGATGCGCTTGTATTTGACCGGGCCGATTATTCAGTTGTCTATATCGAGACCGGTTTTTGACCGGAGACGAACAAAAAAACAAGCCTTTTCCAATGTTTTCCATCGAAAAAGACTTGCCATTTATCCGCTGCGGTGGTACAATGAAACCGTGTCCACCACGGAAGTGCGACATAAAAAGCTCTTTCGATGCCGTGAACATCGTTTGAGTTGGTACCGTCCGGGATTGCCGTTCCGGGCGGTACTTTGTCGTTTATTGACTTGTTACTTCTATAATATCCTGTTTTTATCAATAATGCAACTATTTTTTGCATTTTCAATTCTTACAATTTCAAATTTGCGGCAAAAGCCAGACGGGCAGAGGGCTGAAACCCTTGTGCCGTTTGGCTTTTTCGTGTATGGAGCGCCGGCTGCCGACCGACCATTATTTTTCGCTGGCCAGCTTGTAGAAGGTAGATCTTCCGATTCCCAGACGCTGAGCAGCCTCCTTGGCGGTAAGCTCCCCGGCCTGCCACGCTGCGTAGATCTCCGGCCACTGAGGAGGCCGGGCCAGTCTGGGCCGTCCCATCTTGCGACCGGCTGCTCTGGCTGCTGCGTAGCCCTCCGCCTGACGCTGCCGGGTGCGGAGTCGCTCCTGCTCGGCCATGGTACCCAGCACCTCAATGATGATGTTGTTGACCATGTCGGCCACCCACTCCTGCCCGGCAGGGAAGTCGGTCATGGTGGTGGGCAGATCGAGGATCTTCAACCGGATGTGCTGCTCCCGAAACCAGAGCAGTTCCGTCTCAATGTCCGCCTTCCGACGGCTGAGCCGATCCAGCGAGGTGATGACCAGCGTGTCACCGGGCCGGAGGATGGCGTTCTTCAGGGCCATGTAGCCGGGCCGGTTCAGATCCTTGCCGCTCTCCTGATCGGTGATGATGGAGCGCTCATCGACGCCCAGAACTCGGAACGCCTCCAGCTGCCGTGCAAGATTCTGATCCCGGCTGCTGACTCTGGCGTAGTAGTAAGTGCGGGTGTCGCTCATGGGAAACCTCCTTTTCTGCAGGTGACGAAGAAAGCAGCCTTGCGGCTGCTTTCTTGACAAAATTTGTCGGCTATGGTATAGCCCCGCTTTCTGCTTCGTCTTAGCATAACCGGGCGACGGCGACGGGCCTCAAAAGATGTCCGTAAATCTTCTGGCGTTTTCGGACATATCCGTAAAGTTGCGGCGGGTATTTTACGGACGTAAGCCAGACGGTGCGAGTGTGTGTCTCAAAAAGTCTACTTTTGCAGACGCTTTGGCTGCTGCATCAGGCTGCCAGCGCCGTAACGACCGCAGCAGTTATCCCCCCGTGGAAAACTCCTGACGGAGTTTACACACAGGTCCCCCCTGCTGCTGGAGCTGGCCTAAGATCGAAAGTCTGCGCCGGGGGCGGTCGTGTGAGAAATGATTTTTTTGATTTTTCGTTTGCTGTTCTTCTCTTGTAAGTCTTACGTTAGACGGTAGGATCTTTCTTTCAACAGGTAATTTAATACTCCCGTTATCTGAGTCTTAACCTTATTTGCTAAAAATCGGACTACCCCCATCAGAGAAAAGCCCTCGATCGGGGCTTGACACGCATCCGAAGCTGCGATATGCTGGTCACAAGAAGCCGCTGCATAATTGCCCTCTGCGACGCCGCAGATGTGATAGGAATTGCGACTATGCTCCTGGTTCTTCTTGATGCAGAGCTGCACCAGCAGGGTTTTAAGGGCCTTGAGCAGCCGCAGACCGGCGCAGACGGTGGAGCGTGCTGCGCCGGTTTTCTTTTGCAGCGCAGAGATGCTGGGGAACGCACGGGAGCTGTTCCCGGCGCAGACAATGATGGCGCACAGCACGATAAGGGCAGAATCGGTCAGCTCCTGTTCCAGCACGGCACGATCCAGGATGGTATAGCCCTTCTTCAGCAGGGCCAGATCGACGGTGTAGGTGTTCTTGCCGTACACGGTGCGTCCCAGCTTGCCGCTATGGTACTTGGTGTGCTTGACAGTAAGATATCCCGCCTCGGACAACTCCCGGACGGCCTTGACAGCGGTGGCCACGCTGCAGCCTGCCAGGGCGGCAATGGCCTCATAGCTTTTGCGGCAACCGCCCAGGGCGTTGCAGTAAGCAAAGAAGATCATGCCCACTCTCCGGGTGGCAAAGCTGAGGGTGGTGTCAAAGATGAGGGCGTTGGGTACCTTGAAATAGCTTCTACGCTTTCTCATAGGGGAAATCTCCTTCTGAAGATGAGCAGCGGCAGCCGTTCGGCTGCCGCTGCTGTTTTGTTTATTTACCGATTGGATAGAGCGGATTAGTAAGTCCAGTCCTCAGCCTTTCGGGCGAAAGGGGAGCGCACCTGTTCTACGGGGTCAAGCTTGGCCATGGCGCTCCTTAGGCCGGGGTCGTCCTGTGTGCGGGAGAGGGTGACCATGCGGGCCAGACCGTGGTCAAAGCCGTCGTCCCAGGCTGCTACGATTTGTGCCTCCTGTGAGGTCAGATCGTCCCGCCACGTCTCCGTCTCCGGGTCGTTGGTCTCATGCTCCCAGCTCTCCTGCAGCTCCCGGATGCGTACCAGCGACTCGTTCCAGTCCTTTCCGATGGGCGCCGCCTCACGGGATATCTCATACTGGCCTTCCAGCAGAGTGCGGATGCTTTCGGCACACTGCTCACCGGCCCGGTCGCCATCGGTGCAGAGATTGATCTGGCTGACGTCCGGTCGGTACTGGAGGAAGGCCAGCAGCGCACGGGGCGATACACCGCCCAATGCAATATAGTTCTCCGTGCGCTGGTCTGCCGGACGCATGGAGAGATAGGACAGCAGGTCAATCTCACTCTCAAAGACATTGCAGCGGGGGCAGTCAGGGTTCTCCATGCGAAAGCGGTACTCCTTCTGGGAGCCTCGGACGTCGAAGCGCTGTACCTGCTGCGTGGGATCGCAGCTGCGGGCGAAGTTGCTGGCCACTACGCCGTCAAAGTCCGTGCCGACGAATACAACGTTTTTGTATTTGCCGCTCTGGTAGATCCGGCCCTGCCGCATAAGCCCGTCTACCAGTTCCTGATCCAGCCCCCGCTCCTGAACAAGATAGTTATAGGCGTCCAGATTCGTCTTGGCCCGTGGCAGAGGGCGAAACTCCTCATGCTCTGCAGGCGGCAGCCATACCGGGGGCGTGTAGGTGACGTCCCTATGGATGGCCTCCAGCACCGTCCGTACAGCCTCCTGAAAGCCCATGCCATGGACATTGACGAAGTAGTCGATGGGGCTTTTGCTGCCCTCCGCCCGTGAAAACCAGTAGTAGCCCTTGCCGGGCGTTACTACCAGACTGTCATGCTCCACAGAGCGCCACTGTCCGTCCTTCTGGAACAGCGGCTCCCCGGTGCGCTGGAGGATGTCAAACACATCCTGGTTGCGGGCCAGCTCGATCATGTCGGCGGGAATGTACTTGCTCTCTCGGCGCTCCGGCTGCCGGACGGCGGCATCAGCAGGAAAGAAGGCTGCATGGGTAAAGACGGATCTGTCCTGCACACTCCGTGTATCGCAGCCGTAGAATTTGCAATCTTTGAACTGCGAAAGTCTGGCCTCGCTTTCCGAGACGGTGACATTTCGGAAGGTGCAGCCAACAAAGCGGAGGTCTACGGGATCTTTGGCGTAGAAATCGAATTTTTCCTGGTCGATGTTCTCAGCCTCAATGTGCCGGATCTGCCGCTTTTCTTCGGTGATGTTCTGCAGGAACTCACCCTTTTCCATCAGGTAGTTGGCAATGCCGCTGGCGTCCTTGATGGCGGCGAACAGCTCCTGCGGATCCTTCTCCAGCACCTTGATCCAGCTTTGGATATAGGCTTTGTGCAGGTCGAAATGTTCGTTCAGAGCCTTTTGGGACATCTCCAGTCCCAGTTCCTGCGAGACGAAGGCGCTGGCGATTTCTGCCCGCAGCTCCTCCCGTGCGTAGTCCTCACTGCCGAAATGATTCTCGATGTGGCGGTTCAGCCGGTCAGGATGGCCGGTGGCGTGGCCGCACTCATGAAGGAAGGTGGAGATGTAGCTGTACGGATCGTCGAAGCTGGCCTCCGGAGGCAGCGTCACCATATCGGCTGAGGGGGAGTAGTAGGCACGGGTGCCTTCCTCCCGATAGGCCAGCTGCATATTCTCCAGCAGGGTGTCCCGCTGCTGGCGGAGTTGACCAATGTCTGTCCGGGGGCGCTGGGGCAGAGGCGGGACACCTTCCATCTGAGCGGCGTTAAAGACGAGAGCGGTACGGCTGCGAAGCTGGAGCTTGTCGGCTGCATCGGGATCATCCCGTTTCAAGCGCTCCACCTCGTTCCAGTTCATCCATCTTTTCCGCTCCATGTCGTACATGGCCCAGTATTCGACCTTGGTGGCGTGTTCTCCCTTGCGGATCTTCCAGCCCTTATCTTTGGCCTGCTGGAAGGTACACCAGCGGGGATCCTTGTAGCCCCGCTCATCGGCAAGCATAGAGAGCCGCAGCGTGTTGATGCCCTTATAGCGTCTGCCGGTAGCGGCGTTGTAGGGACGCCCCTGCGCCCAGCAGGCCCGCCACGGGAGCTGCTCCTCCTTCAGCGCAGCCAGGAACGCCTGTGCCAGCTCCTCACGCACCTTATTCACTGCTGCCATTGCTCGTCACCTCCTTCCCGTCCAGCGTGTAGCTGGGGCCGTCTATCAGCGCACCCAGCGCCTCCAGCTCCTCCATTTCCTCCGGATCGGACAGCTCGATGCCGTCCAGGATGCTCCATTTCTTCTTTTCGTTGCTCATAGGGATACTCCTTTCCATGTCAAATAAAAAAGAGACGGCAGGAGCCGTCTCTTGGTGGATGGGTATGAAATTGTTACCCCTTGAAATAGAAATTCTTTCTGAGTTTCAGGTAGCCGGTGCGGTGTATGACCACCAACTGTTCCCCCAGACTTTTCCATGTGTTGGGATGGATGGCGTAGCCCTCCTGCAGGCTGGTGGAGGTGCTGTCCGTCCTGCTGCCTGTGGTGGTGCTGATCTTCCGGTGATCCTCTTTTCCAACCAGGTCGGAGAAGTATGTCCTGGTCTCCGGATCGTTGCCGGAGAGCACCACGGTATAGGTGCAGTTGTCCAGGATCACCTTCCGCTCGTCCCGGCTGTATTCCAGATCAATGTCCGCCAGAGACTGGGTGAGGATGCAGATGTTGGCACCGTTTTTGCGGAACTTCCGCATGGGGCCGAGGATCTCCAGATGCCGCAGGCTGGCGAACTCATCCAGCGCCAGCAGGATCCGCTTGTCCCGGCTGCGGTCATAGGGCCGCTGGCCGATGTAGTCCAGCATCTGCGTTACCACGATGTTGCAAAACAGACTGTAAAACTCCTGCTTTTTGTCCGGCACCACCAGAAAGATGTGGGACGACTCCAGATCAGAGGGGGCCAGATACGGCTCGTCTGCACTGGATGGGCGGCGCAGAACACGCTCTACCTTGCTGTAATCGGCAAAGAGCTTGATGTTTTCATCCAGTGTGGACTTGGCCCCGGCGATGTTCTTTTCATTCACCTGCGCCAGCGTCTGGATATAGCCCACAGCCCGCTGGTTTTTCTGTGCGGCGATCAGCTGAAACAGCTCCATGGGGCCGTTGGTAAAGACCACCTTCATAATTTCGCAGAAATCAAGGCCCTTGTCGTAAAACGCCACCAGAGATGCCAGCAGGATCTTCCGGGCCGTCTCCGTGAAGTAGCGCTCGGCACTGGTTGCCTTCGGCGGCAAGGGCAGAATAGAGAAAGTGAGCTGCTCCAGCAGCGCCCGCCGTTCGTCCGGATCGGACGCACGGTCTATCTCATCAAAGACATTGTAGATGACGGAATGCTCTGGATCGTCCGGCGCAAGGAGGACCTTCTTCTCTCCGGGGACATTTTTTGAGATGTCCCCGGAGATGTCGATGCAGAAGAAGGGGCCTTGCCAGACCCGGAGCGATGGGATCAGCAGGGCAGAGGTTTTCCCTTGCCCGCTGCCGCCGAAGATGGCGATGTGTCCCTCACCGTCACAGGGCAGATAGACCTTCTTCCCGCCCAGCAGTCCGAAGGTAAAGCCATTGGGCGCCTTATCTGCCGCCAGCCCGCTGCCCTTCAGTGTCTGCTGTACCCGCAGCTTCTGCTGCCGGTCGCTGCGGCCACGGTCACGCAGCAGCAGCCGCACCACAAGCGTCGCCACCAGCACCAGCGCCAGAATAGCCGCCAGCCGCCAGAGCAGGGCATCTATGTTTTCAAAAAAATCCATGCTAACCTCCTATTCCCAGCATACTGCATATCTCCTGCCAGAGCTGCTGCAGATTTTGCAGCAGCAGCTCCCGTGTGTTGTCATAGAGCAGGGCCAGCATGGCTATGGCCATCAGCGCAATGGAGACGGCGCCAAACAGCACACGGATGACGGTACCCAGCGCCTCCAGCAGCACCTGTGGCGTTCCCTTCTTTCGGACGATGACCGTGTGTTCCCGCTCCTCCTCCCGCTGCTTGGCGTCATACAGCTGCCCTACAAAGGAGGTAAGCGTCCGGGTATCCTCCGCCACCTCGTCCTCAGCCGCACGGATGTCCTCCCGGTCTCCGTTGGCTGCGTAGTAGCCGGTGAGGATCTTCTCCAGCTGGTCTTTCTGCTCTCCCGGCGACAGGGCCACATTGATGATATTTTTGATCTGCACGGCCAGCGCTACCTTGACGATCTCATTTTTCGGGTTGTCGGTAGGCACCAGCAGGATGGGCGCTGCATGGTTGGTGCGCCAGATCCGCTTGATGACGCCTATCAATTCCTCGCCGTCGTTATAATAGGCGTCGGTATCATAGATGATGGCATCGGTGCCCTGGGCCGCCAGCAGGATGTCGTTTTCCTGCCTGCGGATATCCGGCGCTGCTGGGAGAAAGGTGACCTCCTGATGCAGACGCTGCTCCAGCGCCTCTCTCAGATGTCCCAGCTTGACCGAATCGCCCACACAGAGGATCATGCGCCGTCACCGCCTTCCTGCATCCGGGCCAGCAGCTGCTCCTCCTGCTCCAGCTGCGCCTGAAGGGCCTGCTTGCGCAGCATCATGTCCTCCAGCTCATTTTGTAGCCGTCCTTGCTTTTCCGCCATGGTGCGGAGGTTGGCGTCTATCTCCTCCTGCTGCTGGGGCGTCTTATCGGCCTTGGAGGCTTGCAGGGCCTCCAGCTTTTCATAGGCCAGGCGGAGGTCTGCGTTCTTCTCCTCCGTCTGCTGCTCCAGTTGCTGTAAGGCCAGACGGTGACCGGCAGCCTTACCCTCCACGGCGTGGATGCGGTACGCTGCGTCGGAGCGCTCCTCCAGCCGCTCCACATGGGCCATGGTGCGGTCGTCCATGTAGATGGATCTGCTGGCGCTGCCTGCCTTGACGGTCATGGCCACCTGCGCAAAGCGGCTGGAGACACCGGAGACCCGCACCACCAGCAGGTCGCCCAGATCCCGGTAAATCTTATAGCGGTAGTGGCTGTCGCCGCAGCGGAAACGGAAGGTATATCCCGGCTCTCGATTTAGAGACAGATCCTTCACCTCGAAGATGATCTCGAAGGCCCTGTCCTTCTCCGCCCAATCCCAGGAGGTGATGGTCAGGGTATATTCGCCCAGCTCCAGCTCTGTGCCGATGGGTGCGATCTCTACATCCTTGTAATGCTTCGGCATAAAAATACCGGTTGAAAAGAAAAGCAGATTGCCCAGCAGGAAGATGATGCAGAAGATCTGCAGGCCACGGACACCCCGTGGCCGTTTTTGCAGCTTCTGCCGCATGGAATCAAGCATCGTCCACCTCCTGCTCCGCATAGGGCCGGTATACGGCCCGGTCTGCCCGCAGCAGCACCACAATGGATTCCCAGTTGGCCCGGCCCTTGTTATAGCGGGAGGGCAGCACCAGATAGACGGCGCAGCACAGGGAGAAGATCATGTAGGGTACAAAAAACAGGCTGTAAATAAAGTCCTTGAGCATATAGGCAAACATCAGGTAGCCTACGATAAAATAGAGGCTGCTGAGGTTGATATGCCGGGATACTCTGGTTTTGGACTCGATTTGCGTGGTGACATTATCTGCCATGTCGCTTGTCCTCCTTTCCGTTTTTCGGTTTCCGATCCGGCTTGGGGCCGTTGTAGGCATGATACGCCTTCTCCAGCTCCAGCGCCTTCTCGTAGTTTTTCACCTGATAGAGATCTGCGCCCACAGGCGGCTGGATGGCCCGGTGCTTCCGGCCACGCACAATGGCCGTCACCTGACGGTTAAAATCCTTGCGTTCCTCGGCGGACGACTCCGGGCCGGGCGTCAGGCGCTTCACGGCCTCCGAGAAGGCCGGATTCGATACTCGTTTTTTAACTTCGGGAACTGAGTTCCCGAAGTTGGAGCCGCCAGATGTCCCCGCTGTCCCTGCATCCATGAAGTCCGTGGGGAAGGGCTGCGGCTTTGCCGGGGCCGCCTCCGTCGCTGCGGCAGCTTCGGCCCCGGCAGCGGGCGGCTCTGTCGCCTTCGGCCGGGCAGATCGGGTCTGCTCCTGCTGCTCCTGCTGCCGGGACGGCTGCTCTTGCTGTCGGGTATCCTCGTCCTCACGGTGGAAGCGCTGGTGGATGCCCTTGCCGAACTGCTCGCCGGTGGAGCCTTTGGACTGACGCTGGCGGAGGGTGGTGCCGGTGGCCGCTGCCATGGCGGTGTTCTTCACGCCACGCACCGCCTTGCCGCCCAGTCTGGCAGCGGTACGGCCTGCGGCCTTACCGGCTCCAAAGAGGGCCATGGCCCGGCCCACAGAGGAGGAAAGCCCTGCATCCATGCCAAGGATACGCTCCACCAGATTCGGGCCGTCTATGACGGCGTAGGCGATGAGCAGGCAGACGATGCCCTTTCCAATGCCGGTGATGCCGAAGGAGGTGACGAGGCCTACCATGATCTCATAGAGCTTTACGCTGAGGACGCACACGCACATGGTAAGATAAGTGTCACGGACAAAGAGCAGCGTGTTCTTCAGCTTTTCGCCGCCTCCGATATCGGCGGCAAAGAGGAAGGCCAGAAGTCGGGACACCACCAGCTCATAGGCGATGCGCACATTTTTATAGCACAGCGCCAAAAACAGCAGTGATAGGGACAGCAGCTGCAGCAGGCAGCTCCAGAAATCGAAGGAATAGCGGTAGAAAAACTGATTGCCGATGTTGGCACTGGTGAGGCCATCATAGTTTTTCCGGGCCACATCGCCGTCTGCCGTGTGGGCCAGACGGTACTTTACCCGGTTATTAAACGCTGTAGACCAGCCGTACAGGTTCTTGCCGTTTTTGGCCGTGTGCCAATCCAGCGTCTCGCAGAGGTCGATGCTGTCCATATCGTCCTGACTGGCGATCCCGACACCGTAGATGACGCCCTGTCCCGCCTTGTAGTTCAGGGCGTTGATATCACCCCGCTTGTCGATGCGGATCAGGTCAATAAGGTTACTTTCCACCAGCTCATAGGATTGGTTCACCTCCTCGCCGCCCAGGATGCCGTCCCGGAAGGCGATCACCAGATCGTTGGCGGTGGAGAATAGCCATGCAGAGGCGCTGACGGCCACGATGCCCAGCAGGATATTCCTCAGAAGGGGCGGGCGCTTCTCGTGCTGTACCAGCAGCATGATGCCCAGCCCGGCGCAGCAGAGGACGGTCAGGGCCAGCAGCACGGGTCGCAGGGTATCCAGCAGATCATTGATCTGCGGGTAATTGGTGATGTCAATCAGGCCGAAGGTCTTGGTATACAGCGTTTCTGCGACGTTTGCCACCTTGCAGACAAGGCCGGTGATGCTCCAGCTGACGCTGCGCAGTGCGTTTCCAACGATGTTATTATTCTCCAGCAGGGCGGCATTGTCCCGGTACCACTGGAGGTCGTCGGCGTCGGAATTGTCGTCGGACTCTCCCTTGTGATAGGGATCGTCCGCAGTGGGGGTCGTGGTGTTGTTTTCGCTGCCGGTCTCCGCTGCCAGAGCCGTCGTGCATGGCAGCAGACACAAAAGCGCCAGCAGCAGGCATATCACCATCTTCTTCACGGTTCGATCCTCCTTTTATCTTTTAGACCAGCCGCCGTAGCCGTAGATGCTGATCCACACGTCGATGGATTGCAGGTACGGCACCTGACTGCCTGCCACATAGCCGTCGCCTACATAGATGGCGACATGACCGGCATAGTGACCGCAGGAGGCGCAGAAGGCGCCGGAACGGTGGTCGTTTTCGTATACCTTCCCGGTGCCGGGGATGACACCGGAGAAGATCAGGGCGCCCTTGGGGATAGGGCCGTCCCGGTTGGCCATGGCTGCGCCGTGGCTGTAAGCGCAGCAGAAGCCCTCGTAGGGGAGACCGGCGTAGGTGTACACGACCTTACACCACAGCTCACAGTACCCGGCATAGCCGTTTTCAAAAGCTCCGTGCTGATTGCTCCAGCGCCGGGTCTCCGGGATGACACAGCCTGAAAAGTCCGTGTCGGTATCATCCACACCCACATAGGTGGCTTTGATGGGGGTGCGGCTCTCCGATGCGGACGCCTGACGGCCACCGAAAGCTGCCGTCACGTCGTCGGCAAAGCTGCCTGCCGCCGTGGCGACCAGCAGCAGGAAAAACACCAGAAAGCTGCTGCTGCCCAGCAGCAGCCACAGTTTCCATTTCCGCATTACCGGCCTCCTGAAAAGAGCGTCGCCTCGTAGTCTCTGCTGAGCCAGACACGGAATTGCAGCGCTCCGGCTCCGGCAATGGAGAGAACATTTTCGCCCTGCTCCAGAAAGGGGATGCTCTCCACCTGCGAGAAGGTCATGCCCTCTCCGAAGATCCTGCGGATATGCTCCTTGGCGCTGCTGTCCTGCTTGAACATGAATTTGTACTGGCACAGCTCAAAGAGGATGCGGATATTATCCGCACCGGAAAAGTCGCCCTCCGGCATATAGTCCCGGACGCTCTGGGAGGCCAGCACGATCCCGGCAAAATACTTCCGGGCCTCCCGCAGATACCGGGTCACCATGTCCAGGATCAGGGGCATGGAGGTATTCACCCAGCGGTGGCTCTCGTCGATGAGGATCAGGAACTTTGTGATGTCCTCGATAGCGTATGCGCCGCTCTCCCATTTCTCCTTCTCAGGGCCGCCCACGGCAATGGCGTTGTCCCAGCACAGGGACACCAGATTCTGCATCTGGGCCGTAAACACATTGCCCAGCTCCTTGATGGTGGAGATGTCAAAGGTGACGATCTTCTCACCGGTGATGTCGGATATGGTGGTGTGTCCGTCAAAGAGCCTGCCATAGTTGCTGCAGAGATTCTCCACGGCACCCAGCAGGATCTGCAGGTTCCGGGCCTGCTCCACATGGATGGCCGTCTCCACCTCCGTCTCGGCTGCCTTGTCCTGCTGCGCCACAAAGGTGATGTAGCCCTGTAAAAACTCCCGGAACTGAGAGAGGGTGGGGTAGTCCGTTGCGGCCCGGCCTGTGACGGAGCTGCCGTCTGCGGGTACCAGATCAAAGCCTGCGTAAAACTCCCGCAGGTAGTTGGCCAGCTCCTGCAGGAGCTGGTCTGACATGGACGGATTGATGCAGCGGAAGAACGCCTGCAGCTTGGAGATATGCCTGGCATAGGAGGCGTAGTCGTCCTCACCGGAGCGCAGGATCTCCAGCGGGTTCAGCATCCCATCTGAGCCGGAGCAGCGGATGATCTTGCCGCCGAACTCCAGCGTAAGGGCGGAAAACTCTCCGGACACGTCAAAGCAGCGGATATAATTCCCGATGCTGGCGTTCTGCTTGAATAGCTTCTTCAGCAGCGTAGACTTGCCGCTGCCCATATCGCCGCAGACGGCGGCGTTATAGTGCTTCCTCTTGACCGTTTTGGAAAAGAGATCGAATACCACGGCACCGCCCATGTCCGTAAAGCCCAGCAGCGCTCCCTGCTCATCCAGCAGGTCACTGTAATCAAAAGGATATCCCTCCGCCAGCTGCCGGGCCGTAAGGGACAGGCCCTTCATGGTCACGGGCTTGGCGTGTGTGACGGCGAACGGCTCGTAAAGAGACTGCCATTCCGTTTTCTGTTCCCCCAACAGGACGGTGTTCTTATAGCCGGAGGCGTCCAGATTGTCCTGCAGCTCCTTCGTCTTTTCCTCCAGCTCCGCCAGCATCTGGGCCTGCAGGAAGATCCGGAAGTCGCAGATCTTCATCACCTCGCCCATGCGTTCCAGCTCGTCATAGAGCTGCTGCAGCTCCGCCTGCCGCTTCTGGGCGTCATAGAGTGCGTTGTAGTCCTTGGCGTCGTAGGCTCTGGCGCCCTCCTCACCGATGGAGCGGTTGATGCTGCGCTTCACGGCGGCCATGTCCTCCGTGGCCACATCGAAGGAACAGATGCAGCCGCTGACGGTGAAGATCCTCGTCAGCCAGTGCCTGTCCAGTGTGTTGGGCAGGCCGTAGATATGCAGGCAGCGGCAGTAGCCGTCTCCCATACGGGTATAGGACGGATCTGCAAAGGTGATCCCGCCGTGTGGCTGGATCTGCTGAAAGAGCCGTGCGTCCACGGCCTGAGCTTTGGTCGTTTTCTTGCTCATCCTTCCTCCTCCATAAAGCCCGGTGCGGAGTCATCGTCCCCGTCCGGGTAGATATCGATGATGGTGTTCATGTTGGCCAGCTTCTCCAGCACTTTGGCCTTTTGCCTGGCGTCTATCTCCTCCACCAGCGGCTGGTAGCCGGTGGCGGCGTATTTTCGGATCATGTCATGGTTCTTGCGGAGCGTATCCGCATCCTTGCCCCAATAGGCAAGATAGAAATGCTGGGAGCTGATATTGGTCTCGGCCACCTCCAGCTCACGGATCTGCCGCTCCAGCCAGCGGATGCGGGTCTCGTCTCCGGCCTGCCGTGCGTGGTGCAGCAGCACTGCCTTCTGTCGCTCCAGCGAAAGCGGAAACCTCATGCTCAGGAATTTCAGATCGCAGCCTACGGTTTTCAGCACCTTGGTAAACTGATAGATCTCCAGCTCCAGCTCATCCTCCGCAATGTTCTGGAGGTCTCTGGGGACGAGCCGGAGAAGATCCAGATATGAGCTGTCTGCCAGCAGGAATGCGCCCACAGACGGCTCCCAGCTCCGCACGGGGAGTATGTCCAGGCATGTCTTTATGACGGCATTTTTCTCTTTTTTCTTCATACTTACACCTCCGCAATTTTTCAGTGAGCCTACCTTCGGGCACCGAGTGCCCGAAGGTAAAGGAGACAGGAGGCAGGGCCGCAGCCCCGCCTCCTGCCACGCTGTCAGGAAAACCACTCCATAAGCATATTGCCCAGTGAAGATGCGCCAAAGACCAAAGCGCAGCCGATGACGATGTTCTTCATGACCTCCTTAAACTTTGACCGTCCTTCAGCGCCTCCGGTGATGACGCCGATGCCCAGCACCACCAGTGCAAGGATCGTCAGCGCTGCCGCCACCTTCTGAAGTGCCGGTACGATCTCATACAGTCCTGCAACCAAACCATCCATAATTAAACCTCACTTTCTTCGTCCGTTTTCTTGTTGTTCTTCTTCCGCAGCATAAAGATCAGGGCCGCAGCGGCCAGCGCCACCACCAGTACCCCAGCGCCCACCTTCAAGATGGTCTCCAGCGCACTTCCAGTATCCTGAATGGTGTAGGTGGCAACGGCCTCCATTTCGTACAGGCCGTCCGGGTACTGACTGTCCGTGTAGGTGATTTCCGCCGTGTACTCCGGTTCCGTCTGATAGGTGGCCGTCCAGACCGGGGTCTGGCGTGTGCCGGTATAGATGGCCATGCGGGTATAGTTATCACCCTCCTGCTGGAAATCGCCGTCCCAGCTGCCGCCCGTCAGTGTGTAGCTGCTGCCGCTCAGGCCCAGGTACGCCGTCATCACGGCCTGCCAGCCGTCCCATAGGGGGGCGTCGCCTACTGTGACCACAGTATCACCAATGGCATACAGCCTGCTGGCGGGATTGGAGGTCTGAAACACAGCCGGAGCGGAAAATGCCTCCGTCTTTGTACCGGCTGTCACCGATGCCAGCGGCAGGCGGACGCCGTCCACCGTCAGGCTCTGCGGCACCTCCGACTCCGATGCGTATTCCTGCATCACCGTCCGGCTCTCGCCGGTGGCCCATGTGGGGGTCTGCGCCGTCAGGGTGCGGCTGGTGCCGTCTACCGTCTCGGTGATTTGCTTCGGGTAGTCGCCGGGATCTCCGGTGACGATGGTGCGTACCACCGTCACCGGCTCCCGATGCGCCTTCATCTCATACTCGACGCTTGTCAGGGTATAGGTCTTGCCGCCCTCCTCCACCGTCTCCGGGACGGTGTAGTGGGGGTTTTCCTGCGTGGCCGACTCAAAGGGATAGCTGCGTGTCACCGTGGTGTCTGCCGCCATGGCCACATTGGGCATGGCGCACAGCAGCACCAGCAAGCCAGTCAGCAGAAGCTCTTTCACTTTCAATGGGATTCCCTCCTTCGATAGATTTTTGTAGGAAAAGGAGCGGGTGTGTACCCGCTCCTTGCTCTGTATCAGCTGTGCCGTTTTCGCCGCAGCAGATAAGTCAGGCCCGCAGCGGACAGCAGCAGGCCAAGCACGGCGACGGTAACGCCGCTGTCGCCGGTCTTAACGTTGCCGCCGTCAAAAATGGGCTTGTCCTTGATAGTGATAATGCCGATGGCGGGTTCAATATCCACCGTTTGCCCCCTGTCTTGCAGATTGGCGTGAATGGCGACCTCATGCCCATCCATCTGAATACTTTCAAAGACTACCAACGCTTTGCCACCCAACAGGGCCGTGTCGATGGTGAACTCCAACTCCACGGTGCCATTGGGTTCCGTGGGAGTAAAGATAGCGGTGGCCGTCACAGGCTTTCCGCCCTGCTCCAGAGCCTTGCCGGTGGATTTATCCATCACTGTACCGGTGATAACATATTCCTTGCCGGGGATAAGGTTGGTGTACCCCACTACATCTTTAAGAACATAGGTTTTGCCGGATACCACATTCTTTTTGCCATCGATGGTGGCGGTGGTGTGGATCTCCGGCCAGTGGACAGTCTGGCCCTCGTCGTCGATGTCAGCGTGAACTGCCAGTTCCTTACCTTCCTTGCTCAGCGATTCAAAAACAACGGTGGTCTTACCCGCCAGCAGGGAGGCATCCACGGTAAACTCCACCGTCACCGTGCCGTCTGGCTCGGCGGGGGTAAAGGTGATGCTGGTAGTGATCTCCTTTCCGCCCTGTATCAGCACTTTTCCGGTGGACTTATCCATGAGTTTACCGGTGACGGTGTATTCCTTGCCAGGAATCAGGTGCTTATAGCTGACCACATCGGAGATGGTCTGCGTCCCCGCTGCCTTGGCGATATGCTCTCCGTTTACAGTAGCAGTGGTGTGGAGGATGGGGATCTCCTCGTCTTCCATTGAAAAGGCTGAATCGCTGACTACGCTGCCCACGGTGACGGACATATCCTCTGCCACAAACCAGCCCTCCGGGGCTGCTGTTTCATGCAACGTATAGGTTGCGCCAATAGGCAGGTGGTAGATCACATGGGGCGTGTCTCCGCTGACCCATTCATCCACCACATGGCCGTCCTTATCAAGCAACTGCAAAGTAGCGCCGATGACAAAATTTCCCTGATAGTCTACCTTGGACAGATGCAGCTCTGTGGGAAGATCTGTCATGGTGATGGTCTGCACCTCGGCGGTGTCCTGTACAATGAAGGTCACGTCATCCGCCAGCAGCCAGCCCTCTGGGGCCGCTGCCTCATGCAGCGTGTACTCCGCTCCGATGGGCAGACCGTACAGCGTATGGGGAGTATTCTCCGTCACCCACTGGGCGGCCACATTGCCGTCCTTATCCAGCAGCTGCAGGGTAGCGCCGGGAACGAAGTTCCCCTGATAGTCTACCTTGGCTACACTGATCTGGGTGGGGCTGTTGGGGGCCGTCAGGGTAATTACGGTGAGGCCATCCTCCTGTGCTGCATTTTCAGGCAGCACATCAAAGAGGAAGGGCTTGTCCGCCAGCACATAGCCGCTGGGTGCCACTACCTCCACAGCCTGATAGCCTCGGCCATACTCCAGCTCACAGGGCAGTTTCATAACGCCGCTGCCGTCTGTGTACCAGGTATCTGCGCCCCACCATTCCAGTTTCTGGCCCTGAGGGTCGATAATCTGGAAGCCGATGCCAGCTGCGGGGATGGCCTCGCCGGTGATAGCGTCCACCTTCACCACCTTCAGGTAGCTGTAGAACCGCTCGTTGTTGATGATATAGCTGTAGGTCTTTCCGTTCTCGTCGATTTTTACGGTGAAGGGTTCCATCAGCCTGCTGCCCTCCCAGCCAGAGGTCTGCTCCACAGTATAGAGGCCGTAGGGCAGGTCGGGAGAGACGGCGAAGCCGTCCTTATCGATGGTGAGCTGCGCTCTGGCATTTGCAGGGGCAGCGTCATAGCTCCCGGCAGAGGCGAGGTAGATGTTGAAGGTGGCACCCACCTCCGGGGTCTCCACCTTGGTGGTGCCGGTATCCGTGTGCTTCACGATTTGGATACGGCCCGTGACCACCTGCTCCGATACCGTGGGGGCATTGTAGCTGTTGACAGCCTCCAGTGTTCCGTCGGGCGTGATGTTACGGACATACACAGTGGGGTCGATCAGGTAGCCCTCCGGTGCCTTAGTCTCTTGAATCAGCAGCGTACCGATGGGGAGGGTGATTTGTCCCATACTGTTATAAAACAAATCATCTCCGGACACTTTGAGGGATTCGTCCATAATACGAATCCGCCCCTTTTCATTGGTCTTGAAAGCCCAAGTGCGGGTAGGCGCACCGCTGGCCTCGGTCTCCGCTGCGGTGGCATACTGCCCGTCATAGTACCGGAAGGTAAATTCTGCACCGGCCAGCGACGCATCGCCGCTGGCCACCTATGCCGATAGGTAAGGCTTTGATCTCTCGCCGCCTTTTCCCCCGGCCCACACCCGGCGTACACCTTTCAGCGTACCGGGCGTTCCATCATATCTGAAATAAAATTGACACAAAAAATGCCGACCTGCTAAAGTCGGCGAAGTTGACAGGAAACGGATATCCTGTTACAATATTTGACAAGAGTGCTGCACGAACGGCAGGCGGTTGGCTACACCACCCGAAAGGGGGTGAGGCTTATGCCGATAACTTTGACCTTACATATCCTTGGATTTGTAATTACGATCAAGGTTAAAAGCGAAAACCGCCACTCTGCCAAGTGACGGTTTTCATAGCTTTGCTATAATTCTGTAACTTTCCGCAGAGCCAACCGCTTGTCGCAGCACTCTTTCTATGCTTATCTTACCACACGGGCAGAAAATGTCAAGTGTGGTTTTTCTTTTTTAGGGTGCCTTGGTCGCACCACAGGAGCAGATATAGTAGTCTATCTCTTGATGCTCACCAACCTTGACTTGCCGCCCCTCGGAACGCCATTGGTCACTCTCGCCTCGATCCAGATGATAGTCACTATGTTCAATTAGTTGAGCATTAGACCATCCTGTCATATCTTGACCACAGGTAACGCAGTAGCTGATTTCACGCATCTCGTAATCTTCGACCGTCTTATACACCGGCTCCCAGCTGTGCTGGTGTACCGGCGTAGGATCGGGCGCTACCGGGGTGCTGCTGCCACTGTTGCCGGAATCGGAGGAGCTGTCACTGCTTCCACCGGAAGAATTGCCAGAACTTCCGCTGGAGGAGTTGGAGGATCCGATGGAACTGCTGCCGGAATCAGGATCGCTGCCATCGGCAGGCTTTGCATCCGTCTTAACATCCGTTTTGGTGTCCGCTTCGGGCTTGCTCTCGGCGGCCTTGCTGGGGAGGGCTTTCAGCTGCTGGGCGGCAAGAACCAGCTTGCCGCTGCCGTCCACCACATTGCCGTCTTTGTCCAGTGTGTAGCCGGTGACGGCCTTGCCGTCCTTGTCCACTACGGTATCCTTGCCGTCTACAGTGGAAATATACAGCTCCGGTGTGACCATCGAATCGGCCTTATTGTCTGCTTTCTTGCCGCAGGCCACCATGGTCAACACCATGGCAATGGCCAACATAAGCGCAAAAATTTTCCTCATAGGGGCCTCCTTTCTGTCCTGGAAGGGTGTTTCTAATCATAGCATAGTTTCCTAAAAAGTGCAAATGAGGTACAAAGTTTGTGTCAATTTTGTTAGTTTCAGATATGACTGGCGCCTGTTGCTCCATCCCCATTACAGAGACTTCCTCGCTCGTGACGCCGCTCTCGCAGCTTATCTGCCTCATGGAGTGAGTAGCTATGCAGACAAACTGTTTTCTGTGTTCCGCTGCACCTATCATGGGATAGGGTTAGGAGCCGTCCTATGGGGTAGCGGTCTTTTTGGAGAGGTCTTTCGCCGTGATGATAGTTACTCGACCTCAACCGCTATACAGGCTTTCGCCTGTCAAGCGCCCCGTACCTTCGGAGGTTCGTCAGTGCGGCGTGTGCAGGCCGCACATTCTCTCCATGCCTATCCGACACCCGGCCTATCTGCATCATATCCCGAAGGACTTAGACACATTCGGCCGACTTTAGCGGGATCAGCACCCCGGTCATACTCCATATAACCGGCGCACTCCGCAGTTCAGTGTGGGCGTTGCCGCCCATCAGCGCAGCAGTTCAGGCTTAAAAAGCCCGGACGGCCTTTTCAACCGTCAACGCATCTCACCATCACCGCTTGTCGCATCGATCTTCTTCAGCAGTACGCCGACAGGATCGCTTTGGGGGTTATCGGAAACACTCAGGGTCGTGGTGTTTCCGGCTGTTACACTGAAGGAGTAAACGCCTGTATCCAGAGCATAGCCCTTGGGAGCCGTCAGCTCACGACGCCAGTAAGTTCCGGCCCGCAGTTCCAATGTTACGGTGTTGCCGCTTGCGTCCGTGGTCAGGGTACCCAGCCGATTGCTGTCCGACCATGCGTCCGACTCACTGCCGTATACGCCGTACACGGCCCCGGCCAGCGAATAGCAGCTGTTTCCGTTTGTCAAAGCTGTGTTGGCGCTGCTTTTGGTCAGAGTCACCTTGCCGGTGGGCTTGGTACGCCACAGGAGCATTACCTGATAACTGGAGTTCGAGGGGCGACCAATGAATGCCTCAAAGCTGTCCGGCACGCTAACGCTGCCTACCTCATTCTCCACAGCGGTGATGCCGCTATCACGGGAGCCATTGCCCAGCCCCAGATGATTGGCCGCAGCATGATGGATGCACCATGTACGGTAGATATCGGAGGTCTGGGATGCCATATAGGCGTAGCGGGTCATAGTGGTATCTGCTTCCGATAGGGAGAGCGTGGAACCGACGGCAGGGCCGTCCTTGGCAGGCTCCACGCAAATGCCACGCCCAGTGCTGTCACCGTAGTCTACTTCCACCACGGCATTGCCGTTCATGCCGGGGTAGAGCGGGTGCGGCTGATAATTCATGCTGATAACACGGGCGTCTGCCGCAAGAGCGGTGACGATCATGCAGTTTATCAGCATGATGGCCGCCAGCACAGAGGCCAGCAGTCTGCTCATAGGTTTCTTCATGTGTCTCGTCCTTTCTTGAAATGAATTTTTGTATATATGAAAAGGAGCCGCTGTGCAGAGGCTCCTTGAATCGTTGTAAAAAGAAAGACAGCGAGGTGTTCGCTGTCTTTTCTGATATATTATTCCGTTTTGTTACTGACCGATTTTGGGGAGCGGCAGGCTGTAAGTCTCGCTGCAAGCCTCTGCCCAGTCCAGCAGGGCGTTGACGCCGTCTCTGGTGATCTCGGCGTATTCCTCCATCCGATCCAGACGTTCGTCCATCTTATCCAGCCGGGAATCCATCCGATTCAGACGCTCGTCCATCTTATCCAGTCGAGAATTGATTTGAGCAAACATTTCGCTGTGCTGTTCCAGCAGCACAAGGATCTTTTCTTCGTTGTTCATAGCTGTACCCCTCTCTTTTGATGTATTGTATCCTTTAAGAATCGTGTTGTCAAGGTTATTTGGCTTCACCGATTGTAGCAGGTTCTTTCCAAAAGGTCAAATCGTTGGGGGAGATCAGTCCGGCAACTCTTCCTCCAGCTCCTCCGGCAGCGGCTCTGCCGGTGCAGCGGTGTCCTTCCTGCTGTCTCCGAAATAGATATTGTCGGCCACCACCTCGGCGCTGTGCCGGTTGTTGCCGTCCTTGTCCTTCCAGTCATGGATCTGCAAGCGGCCCTCCACCACGGCCATGCGGCCCTTGGTGAAATACTTGGCCACAAACTCCGCTGCGGCTCTCCATGCCACGATGTCGATGAAGTCCGTGGCCCGCTTGCCGTCCTCGTCCTTAAAGTCACGCTCCACGGCCAGCGAGAAGCCGGTGACTGCCGTGCCGTTCTGGGTGCGCCGCAGCTCCGGGTCGTGGGTCAGACGGCCCATCAGGATGATCTTGTTCAACATGGTGATTTCCTCCTTAAATTAAAATTCATGCTCGTGTGTTGTGGTGTGCTGCTGCTCTCGCTGCTGCTCACGCTCCTGCTTCAGCTCGGCCACCGTGCGGTTGCCGCCCTGCTCCACGGTGATACCGCTGTTGACATTGGCGTCCAGCCCGTTCTGCAGCAGCCAGAGCTTCAGATCGCCGTGGAAGGACAGCAGTTCTTTCCGATTCAATACCTCGTAGGCGCAGACCTTTCCGTCCGGGATGTCAGACGCCGTTTTGTTCCGGTAGCGCAGCACTGTCTTTCTGCTGGTACCCAGCTCACGGGCCACCTTGGAGATGTTCGCCTCATGCGGATGCTCCTCAAAATACCGGACGACGTTGACCATGTGCTGGCTCGGCGTGTACTGCGCCACCGGCACGAAGTAAAAGTGCAGGTGCGCCTCTCCGCTCTCATCCTTGTGTACCTCGGCGGCCACCACATTTCGCTCTCCGTAGCGCTGGGCCAGAAAATCATAGCAGAGCCGGAAGAACCGGCGTTCCTCCGACTCCGGAAGATCCTTGGGCTTGGTGATGACCCAGCCGCACATGGTGCGCACGTCCTCACGCTCCATACAGTGGAGCTGAGACAGCCGCTTTTGCAGATAGTCCGCAGGGGCCATGTCTCTGTCGGGAGACAGAGAATAATTCAGGTGCGTCCTGCTGCTGTCGATGTCGGCGTTGGCCGGATATCTGACTTGCCGCAGGATATGCCGCAGCTGATTCGAGTTCGATCGCTCCCCGAATTTCTCCACGGATGCCATGCTTTTCCTCCTTTCAAAAGGTGGGCAGTGTGCCGCAGCGGCACACTGCCGAATCATGTTCGCCGCACGGCGAACACCTACACCCGGCAGCAGCGCTGACGGGTGCGCTTGCCACCGGCAAGCCTCTCCACGGGGGTCAAGGGGGCCGCAGTCCCATTGCAACCCGAACATACCTGTGAGGGCGACTGTCTCGGATATAGCTGGCGTGAACGCCCGTAGGGTGTGCATGACTGCTATATCTTGTAAAGCAAAAAAGCACACCACTGGAAACCCGCATGAAATCTGGGTTTTTCAGTTGAACTGCAAAAACTGCGGTTTTTGCAGTTTCGGTGGCTTTTTTGGGGTCTGCGGAGACATTCCGCAGGCCCGCTGGCGGCGGAGAAACTGTCTTTCCCCGCCACCTCCGTCTTACAGCTCGATGTCATGCTCCAGCACATAGCGCAGAGCCTTCTCCACATAGGCTTCCCGGTCACGCTTCTTCACGGTGATTGGGAACAGCGTCTCCGGCACGGTATACTTCCGAGGCTTCATCGGTACCGGTGCAGCGGCCTCCGTCTCTGCTGCCGGGGCCTGCATGATCCGCAGAAGCCGCTGCGGTGCGTATTCCGCCTCGCTGCCGCTGCGGTTCCACTCGTTGTAGTCTACCCGCAGGGCATGGCAGCTGCCGTCTGCCAGCGGGAAACGGTAGGTGCGCCGCAGCTGGAGCAGCAGCCGCTGGGTGTCGGTATCCAGATAGGAGAGGTCAACCGCTGCGCCCTGCGAGATATCCTTCCGCTCATAGAGCCGGTACAGCTCGTCAATGAGATAGGTGAGTCGGATTTTTCGACGGACAGTCCTGCCGGACTGTCCGTACATCTCGCCAATGGTATCTACCGTTTCCCTTTTAGAACTTTCGGACACGGTGTCCGGAAGCCCGCACACCTCTCCGATGGTATCAGAAGTACGCTTGCTCCCGTTGGAACTTTGTGCAACCATTGCACCAAGTCCGTCATCACCCTCCATGGTGTTTTGCCCCTCCAGCATCGCCATCAGGTCGGTGCGCTGGCCCTGCCGCTGCATGGCATCAAACAGCTGGCGGTAGGCCCATGCCTTTTCCAACTCGGTAACGCCGGTGCGCTGGAGATTGCTGTCGTTGATGATACGCACCGCCTGCACATCGTCCACCCGGACGATGCTGGCCTTGATGGTTTCCCAGCCCAGGTCTCTGGCGGCCCGGACACGGTTGTGTCCGGCGAGGATCTCATATTCGCCGTTGATGGGGTAGCTCTGGATGCTGTCCCTGGGCCGGACGATGACGGGGTACACCAGGCCGCTGGCTTGCAACGATGCTTTCAGCTCGGAGTAGGTTTCCTCGTCCAGTTGGCGGAAGGCGTTCTTGGGGCTGGCGGACAGCTCCTTCAATGGCAGCTCCACGGCGTCGTCCTTGTGCGGCTCCTCCTTCGGCAGCTGGCCGAGCAGCGGGGTATATGTCCACTTTTTGGCGGCCTGCTCCGCCCGCTCCTGACGCTGCCGATCCATCTCGGCATAGTTAAACATGGGGATCTTGCTCACATCCCGCTTGGGATATGGATAGGGGCCTTTGCGGTCTTTCAGCATAACGGGTTCCTCCTTTAACGGGAGCAGCGGCAGCCGAAAGGCTGCCGCTGCTGTTTGGTTTGTTTACTTGTTGGGACAGGTGCGTCGTCTTAACTTCGGGCACCGAGTGCCCGAAGTTAATTACTGAGCAAACGGGAACTGAGTTCCCGTTTGCTCTGAGCGGTAATCAGTGTGTCCAATCCTGCTCCTTATCATGGGCGACAGGCTGCTCCTGTGTGTGCGTTACAGGGTTCAGCTTGGCCATGGCGCTCCTCAGTCCGAGATCGTCCTGCATATGTTGGCAGTCGATGTAATGATCCATTGCCACTTCAAGTACTCTAAAATCACAACACCGTTTTGCCAACTGTGGGCGTGCGGTCTTGCTGGTGATGATGCGATAGAGTTTTTCTGCTTTTTGGATAATCGAAGCTGCGTTCGCTGACGTGTTACACCAAGATAATTGATTGGCCAGAAGATTTTTGTAATCAACGGTAGCCTTATCGTCTGTTGGCAGGATTCGTATATCAATGTGTTCAAGCTGATCTGAATGGATCGGGATCATGTTATTAAAATTGATAGCACCCCAGACACCGCCATTGATCTTCAAAAAATCAACCTGATTTTTCATGTGCAGATGTTTGGGCTTCGGAGAAGTAAGAGGAGCGTAATAGTCATAGTCATTCAGAGTAAGGACGATTCCAATAAACGGACGAGCCTCTTTTTGATCCATAGTGTATGGAACGCACGGGTCACTTTTACGCAAATAATCGCAGTATAAGGCATCGGCACGGTAGAAAGAAAATTTCATATAAACCTCTCAAAAAAGAGGGCTGGACACTATACAGTCCAGCCCTCAACTTTTCAGTTCCCACTCGTGGTAGGGTACACCGCTTTTTTAGCTCCCACTTACGGTAGGGTACACCGCTTTTTTAGCTCCCACTCATGGTAGGGTACACCGCTTCTTGGGTATTGCTACCCTTCGGTAGTATTATACGCAGGACATAAAAATATGTCAAGAGTTTTTCGTGACAGCAAAATCACCGGTCAAATTCTATTCATAAAGCAAATCGTCACTGCCCGGCAGTCGGTGCCTTGCCGTCAGCCGGTCGGCCTGTTACCAGAGGCCAGACGCCCCGGAACCATGCCTTCCACGCCATGCAGCCGGAGCTGCAATACATGGGGTCTCGGCGGCAATTCCCGCAGGGCGTCGCCGGGACATGGATGCGCTTTCGTTTCATGCCTTCACCTCCTTCTCTATGTACTGTCTGATCCACGCCGTCAGGGCGTCCTGAAACGCCGGGTCTTTGGTCAGCTGCTTTGCGCCTTCCGGCAGCAGCTCCTCCGAGATGGAGATACTGATACGCTTCGTCCGGTGGGGCAGCTGCTCACCGGACAGGCCCAGTGCCTCCTCTGCATCCAGCGCCGTCAACCTGCCGTCTGTCTCTGCCTGCCGCAGCGTCTTGGCCTGTGCTTCTTTCAGCAGGATTTTAGGGTTGTCAGCCAACACAGCCACCACGACCTGCTGGCTGTTAGGTGAGAGGAATGCCAGCTGATACCCGGCCTTTACTTGGATGCCGGTCTTGCTGTCCACCGCATTGGCATCTACCATATCCAGCAGCTCCGGGATCAGGTCATTGAGCTTGATATACATATCCAGCGTTTTGGGGCCGATTCCGAAACGCTGAGCGGCAACATCTCGGTTTCTTCCCAACTTCGGGCACTCAGTGCCCGAAGTTGTATCCGTCCGTTGACCCTGTGTTATCCCCGTTTCGGTTTGAACTGCTTCCAGCCACACTTTGTATGTCTTGGCCCGTTCGGAGGGCAGCCAGTCCGGGCGCTGGATGTTGGTCTCCGCCATCATGATGTCGGCGTCTGCATCGGAGAGCTGCGCCACGATGCAAGGCACCGTGGCCAGCTCCAGCTCCTGCGCCGCCGTCCACCTTGTATGTCCGGCGATGATCTCATAGGCCCCCGGCTGCACCGGGTCACGCCGCACCAGCAGCGGCGTCCGAATGCCGCTGCTGCGGATGCTGTCCACCAGTGCCGTGTAGTGGGGGCTGCCCGTCCGCACCTTGAAGGTGTGGTTGCTCTTGGGCCGCAGCGCCGTTGCCGGAAGCTGCTGCACCTGCTCCTGCTGGGCAGCAGCAGGGATGCCGCCCAGAATGATATCCATGCCGTTGTCCTGCCCTTGCGTCATGGCAAGGCGTTCCTGTAAGGTCATTTGTTTTCCTCCTGCTCTCGATAAAATACCGGTATGCACGGCCTGCGTTTGCTGCCGGTCTCGTCCGTAATGCACTGATCTACATAGCAATCAGCCAGCATGGCAAAGTACCGGATGTTCTGAAGCTCATCCTGCGACACCGGAACACCTTTCCGCTCACAGGCTGCAATGGTGAAATAGCCCTGCTTTGCAGCAGCGCCAACTGAACCCATATACTTTACATTTTGGCTTTCATACTCTTCCTTTGTTTTGACATACCCCTGAGATAAGCGTAGCTCCTTGGAAAGAGTGCGCCGACGAATCGTGTTCCCACCACTCATCTTACCAGCACCTCCTTTGCCACGGCCATGTAGGCCCGTCCGATCTCACTGCCCGGCTTGCTGACGCAGCTGCGTCGCTCACGGGGTGCATTGCTGGCCTCGGTCAGATAGGGGATCATGGCGTCAAATACCTTGTCGCCCAGAGCGGCGATGAGGTCATCCCGCACCTGCTGGACGCTGCTGCGGCGACGATCGCAGCGGGTGAGCAGCACACCCAGCACCTCCAGCGCCGGGTTATAGCTGCGCTGCACCTGCCGCACCGTACCCAGCAGGTCAGAGATACCGGCCACGGCGTACTCCTCCGGCTCTACCGGAGCTAGCAGCCCGTCTGCCGCTGCCAGAGCGTTGATGGTCAGCAGATCCAGTGACGGCTTACAGTCCAGCAGGCAGTAGTCGTAGGAGGCTGCTCCGTCCGACATGGTCAGCGCTGCGATGGCCCGTGCCAGGACTCGTGCGCCATCGGCCACGGTGGCCAGCAGGGTAGGAGCGCTGGACAGAGCAGGGGTGGCCGGGATGTAGTCCAGATCCTCTCCATCGTGGTGGCGGATAAATCCGGACACTACCACAGGCATATTGTAGGCGGTGAAGTAGATCAGCTCGTTGACGGTGCTGGGCGTATTGTCGGGGACATATCCCAGCGTGTCGCTGAGGTTGCGCTGAGGGTCAAGATCGATGAGCAGCACACGCTTGCCCAGCTTGGACAGGGCTGCGCCCAGATTGATGGTGGTGGTCGTCTTTCCGACGCCGCCCTTCTGATTGCAGATGGCGATGATCTTCATGTTTTTTGCCTCCTATTTGTTTTCATTTTTTGCTCCGAAATAGTTGTCCGGCAGGGGTGCGCACCCCTGCCGGTTCGGAGGTCAACCGGCACCTCGCCTCATGCAGCAGAGTGCCGGATATGGTATAATTTGGATGGACTACTACGAAGGAGAAAAAAGATAACATGGATTTTTTGGATATCAAAGTGCTTCTTGAGGAACTTGTTCAATGCTGCCAGTCACCCGATATAAGCGTTTCGGAGTGGGCTGAGCGATGGTATGGCACTTACGTTGCGAACCGTGATATTACCGAAAAGTCGGCGACAATGTACAGGCAGAAGCTGAAACACTATGTCTTACCGAAGATTGGCGATGTGCCAATGCGAGAAGTAACGGAGATACAGCTTCAGGAAATATTAAACAGCTCCAATAGCAGCAAATCCACAGCCCAAAAGGTAAAGATTGTGATGCAGGCAATGTTTCGACGAGCAAAGTCGTGTAAATTGATATTGAATGACCCATCTGAAAATATCGTGTTGCCGAAGGCCCCGGAAGGGACACACCGTAGCATCACAGATTTAGAAAGAAAAGAAATTCTGCGGTTAGCAGAGGAACACTATGCCGGGCTTTATGTGCTGACACTTTTGCAAACGGGAATAAGGCCCGGTGAAGCAATAGCATTACGATGGGGGGATATCAATTTTAAGGGACGGACGATTACAATCAGCCGTGCCGTAGAGAGCGGGACAAAGGTTAAAATCAAAGACCCAAAGACTTCTGCGGGGGTGCGAGTGCTTCCAATTTCTGATTATCTGTATGAACGCCTTTGGCACAGAAAAAAGAATGCAGACGAACTTATCTTCTGCCAACCACTCACCGGGCGAATGCACTCGTCCAGCAGTGCGAATGATTATTGGAACAATTTCAAGCGGGCGCTGGATATTCAAATGGGAGCGAAGGTTTATCGTAATAAGATCGTACAAAGTGTGGTAGCGGAGGATCTGGTTGCATACTGTTTGCGGCATACATACTGTACAGATTTACAACGAGCCGGTGTACCAATCAATGTTGCAAAGTACCTCATGGGACATTCGGATATTTCTGTGACCAGTAAAATATATACATCTATGACTCCGGATGTTATTGACCGAGCCAAAGAATCTATGGATGATTTTTACAGCGGACTCTGACTCCGTATGTGAGGGTTCGAATCCTTCTCCCGCTGCCATAAAAGGCTTTCGGCAATCGCCGGAGGCCTTTCTTTTTATAGTGTAAGTTCATAGCGCAAAAAGCAGGAGGGGATGCAGAGCGTCCCCTCCTGCTTTTTGCGGAGAAAGTGGGGCCTGCCGGGATAAAGGCAGGTCCCTTTTTTCATAATATGCGGTAGGAGGTGAGGCGGATGACGGATGCTAAGCGAGGAGCGATGCTACTTCTTTTGGGGCTATTCACGGCGGTTCTCCTGTACCCGGCGCTCCATGAGGGCGGACACATTCTGGTGACGCTGCTGCTGGGCGGCCGGATAAGGGAGGTACGGCTGGGAGCCGCCGCCAGCGTCCTTTGCGGCGGACTGCGCCATGGGGAGCTGGCGGCCGTGGCCTTCGGCGGGGTAGGGCTGCCGCTGGCGCTGGCGATGCTGCTTCGACCGAAGCACTTTCCGCTGTGGTATGTGGTGCAGTTGGTGAAGGGAATCTCGGTGCTGGCAATACTGCTGTCCCTTATTTCGCTTATAGGATGCAAATATGGCGTTATCGTGGAAAATGATGATATAATGAACGCAGTACGGCTGTGGCCGAAGGGGAGAGGGGTTTGTCTTGTTCTTCTGTGTGCCGGACTTTTGCTGTCAGTGGGCAGCATCTGCGCCGCAAGGCCGGTGCAGCGGGTGGGAGAATACTTCGGTATAGCAAAAAAATAGGAGCACAATGGCCCCTTGAACCCTCATCTTGCGTAGAACGTTTGGTTCTCCGCCAACCGCTTCGGCTCCACCTATGCCCTCAGCGCCACCACGGAGCAGCTCAACGGCTCCTACGTCCAGACGCCGCAGGATGTGGTGGTGACGGAGACCAACCCCGACGCCCTCCAGAACATCCGCATCACGCTCTTCAAGAACAATCAGACCATCATCCTGCAGGAGGGTACGGACTACCGCATCGAGGTGCGGGGCGGCAATGGTCAGTGGTATGAGTACATCTACACCGTGCTGGCCAAGAACTTTGCCGATGACGGCGTCTATCGCCTGACCTTCTACTCCGAGGATGCTGCGGGCAACATAGCGGAAAACACGCTGGATACCAAGAAGCAGGAGATCGGCTTCGGCGTGGATAAGACCAAGCCCAACATGGTCGTGACCAATCTGGAGAGCGATACCACCTATCCTCTGGAGAACCTCACGGTGAGCCTGTCCGCCGGAGATAACCTGCTGCTTCAGTCCGTGGTGGTGTATCTGGACGATTACAGCAAGGCCTACAAGGCGTGGACAGCAGAGGAGATCGCCGCCATCGTGGCGGACCAGGGCGAGTTCACCTTCGATATTCCGGGCGATTCCACCGGAGCGCATCAGGTGAAGATCGTCTGCACCGACGCCGCCGGCAACGAGCAGACGGAGGAGATCACCAACTTCTACGTCACCACGAACCTGTTCGTGCGCTACTACAACAATAAGCCGCTGTTCTTCGGCTCCATCGCCGCTGTGGTAGTGATCGCCGGTGTGGTGATCGCTCTGGCCGCCGGCAAGAAAAAGAAGAACGACAAAGAGAAGTAAGACCTGACCCGGCATAAGCCGGCATCAAAGCCTCCGGCCCCAGCCGGAGGGGGCCTTTTTTCCGTCAATCCCGCCGATTCGTGAAAATGTCAGACACGCCCCTACGTTTTTATTGCAATTCTCCGAAAATAATTATATAATGTGAAATACCTATTGGTATGCGAATGGGAAAGGTCTGCAATATGGAAAAGATCCTGTCTGTATTGGAAAATATCAAAGGATACCTGCCCCTGATCCGCCTGGCGGACCTGCTGGACGTGGCCATCGTGGCGTATCTGGTGTATAAACTGCTGTCGCTGGTGAAGAGCACACGGGCCGCCAACATCCTGAAGGGTGTGGCTATTTTTCTGGCGGCACTGTGGCTGTCCTCGAAGCTGAACCTGCGGGTGGTGAATTACATCCTCAGCCACATGGTGGAGTGGGGCGTACTGGCCCTTATCATCGTGTTCCAGCCGGAGATCCGTCGGATCTTGGAGCAGCTGGGCAGCAAGAACATCCGCCTGCTGCGGACGCTGGCGCCGGAGAAGGAGCTGCCGGAGCTGGAGAGGGCCATCGACCAGACGGTGCTGGCCTGCACGGAGATGTCCCGCACCCGCACGGGTGTGCTGATCGTCTTCGAGCGGAAGATCTTGCTGGACGACGTGGTGCGCTCCGGTACCACGCTGGATGCCTCCGTCTCCAGTGAACTGCTGAAGAATATCTTTTTTGTCAAGGCACCCATGCACGACGGCGCTGTCATCATCCGTAACGGGCGGATCCTGGGGGCGGGCTGTATGCTGCCCCTGTCTAAGAATGTGAACCTCAGCCGGGATCTGGGGATGCGCCACCGGGCGGGCATCGGCATGAGCGAGAATTCCGATGCCGTGGTGGTCATCGTCTCGGAGGAGACGGGCTCCATCTCTGTGGCCATCGGTGGGATGCTGAAGCGCCACCTGCAGGCGGAGACCCTGTCCCAGCTGCTGCATAACGAGCTGATGCCCCAGCAGGAGGAGACGGACAAGGTCCGCTTCCCGCTGCGGGAGCTGCTTCGGGCCCGGAGAAAGGGGGCGCAGGAAGATGAAGAAGAATGATGCCAGCCGTAAGGCGCTGCGGATCATCGGATCCATTCTGGTGGCGATCGCTCTGTGGATCTATGTGGATACCGTTACCTCTCCGGAGGTGACATTGGAGGTGAAAAATGTGCCGGTGGAATTCTCCGGCGAGGATACCACACTGGCGGATCGTGGCCTGATGCTGCTGTCGGGCTATGACACCACCGTGGATCTGGTCATCAAGGGTCCCCGGAACGAGCTGCGTAAGCTGGACCGCAGCAAGATTCGGATCGTGGCCAATACCAGCAATATCAAGGAGGCCGGCAGCCAGACCCTGACCTACGAGGTGGTGTTTCCGGACAACATCCGCAGAGGGAAGCTGACGGTGGATTCTGCCAGCATTTACAGCATCACCGTCACCGTGGGCGAGTTGGACAGCAAGGAAGTACCCATTCAGTGCGAAATTGTGGGCAGCGTGGCTGACGGCTACATGGCCGGGGAGCTGACGCTGGATCCGGAGGTGCTGCTGCTGCGTGGCCAGCGGGACGACCTGCTGAATGTCAGCTACGCCAAGGTGCGGCTGGATATCACCGGAGCTGACAAGACGGTGGTGCAGGCGCTGGAATTTGAGCTGTACGACCACAACGATGTGAAGATCGAGAACAGCGCCATCCGCAGCAGTGAAAAGCTCATCGGTGCCACCATGCCGGTGTGGACGGTGAAGGAGGTGCCTCTGCGGGTGAACTTTGTGGAGGACGTGGGGGCCACCATGGAGACGGTGGACTACACCATCTCTCCCGCCACGGTGAAGCTGGTGGGCGAGAAGGCCCGACTGGATGAGATCGACAGCATCGTGCTGGATACCCTGTACGTGCAGGATCTGGAGGATTCCCAGAGCCTGACCTATACCATCCCCGTGCCGGAGGATGTGACCATTGCCGACGGCGTGGACACCGCCACCGTGACGGTGGTGGTCCGTGGCGTCACGGAGCGGACACTGACCGTTTCCCGGTTCACCTTTGAGAATGTGCCGGAGGGCATGACCGCCACGGCAGAGACGGAGTCGCTGAACGTGCGGCTGCGGGGCCTGACAGCGGAGGTGAACGCCCTGACGGCGGAGAACGTCCACATCGTGGCAGACCTGTCCGGACTCACCGGCGCAGGGGTCCATACGGTGCCGGTGACCATTCGCATCGAGGGCTACGAGAATATCGGCATCAAGGGCTCGTATCAGATGGTGGTGGATCTGAAGGTGGCTTCGGACACCCCAACAGAGCCCTAGACATAGCAAGAGAGGTGTATAAGCTACCATGACACAGATCGCAACGGTTGAAAAGATATTGCCCGGCGGCTTCGTGGAGATATCCGTCCCCCGAAAGTCTGCCTGCGGCCACGACTGTGAGGAATGCGCCGGCTGCGGCATGACCGGCGCCGCCATCCACGCACGGGCCAAGGACCCTGTGGGGGTCCGGCCGGGGCAGAAGGTGGTGGTGGAGAGCGCCACCCGGAAGATATTGGGCGTAGTAGCGCTGGTATATCTGCTGCCGGTGGTGGGCTTCCTGCTGGGCTACTTCCTGTCGGAGGGACTGGCGGAGGGCGTCCGCTACGCCATCGCCATCGGCGCAGCGGCGCTGGCCTTCCTGCCCAGCGTGGCCTATGACCGCCACGCCAAAAAGACGGAGGCCCTGACCTACACGGTGGTGCGGGAGTTCTGATGTTCGGCTATGTGCGTCCTGCGGCGGATCGGCTGACTCAGGAGCAGACGGACCTGTTCCGCAGCGCCTACTGCGGCCTGTGCCGCACGCTGGGACGGCGGTACGGCCTGCCGGCCCGGATGATTTTGAACTACGATCTGGCCTTTCTGGCCATTCTGCTGGCCGGCGGCAGCGGCTTTTCCTGCGCTCGCCATCGCTGCCCGGTGCATCCCATCCGGGGCTGCCCCTGCGGGGAAGAAAACCCGGCGCTGGATGCGGCGGCGGACCTCAGCGTCATCCTGACCTGGTGGCAGCTGCGTGACGGCGTGACGGATCACGGCTTCTTCGGGGGCCTGAAATACCGGCTGGCCGCCCTGCTTCTCCGCCGCAGCTACCGCAAGGCCGCCCGCCTGCGGCCGGATTTTGACCGGCTGGTGCAGGGCTGCCTGGGAGAACTGGCGGCGCTGGAGCGGGAGAATTGTCCCTCCATTGACCGCCCGGCGGATACCTTCGCCCGGCTGCTGGCCGGTGCGGCAGGGGAGGAGCCGGATCCTGTCCGGCGGCGGGTGCTGGCGCAGCTGCTGTACCATCTGGGCCGCTGGATATACCTGACGGACGCAGCGGACGATCTGGCCAAGGACCAGCGCAGCGGCAGCTACAATCCGCTGCCCCTGCGATTTTCGATGCAGGAGGGCAAGCTGACGGAGGAGAGCCGTCAGGAGCTGGCCCAGACCATGGATCGGTCCGTGGAGCGGATGGCGGCGGCCTTCGAGCTGTTGGAGTGCGGCGTATGGCAGCCGATCATTGAAAGTGTGGTATATGCGGGGCTGTATCAGGTGGGAAACGCCGTTTTGAACGGCACCTTCCATCAGCGGCCCCGGAGAGAGAAATACCCTGAACGAAAGGCAGGACACGGCGATGCGTGATCCCTATCAGGTGCTGGGTGTCCCCAGCACCGCCACAGACGAGGAAGTCAAAAAAGCCTATCGGAATCTGGCCAAAAAGTACCATCCCGATAACTATCACGACGATCCCCTGGCCGATCTGGCACAGGAGAAGATGAAGGAGATCAACGAGGCCTACGAGGAGATCCAGAACCAGCGCAAGCGCGGCGCCTCCGGCGATGGCTACGGAGCCTACGGCGGCAGCTATGGTGGCTCATACGGCGGCAGTTATGGCGGCTCCTACGGCGGCTACGGTGCCGGCGGCTACGGCGGCAGCTATGACCCCGCCATCCAGCGCATCCGTCTGGCCATCCGTCAGGGGAACCTGAATCTGGCGGAGGAGCTGCTCAACGCCCGCAGCGACCACAACGCCGAGTGGAACTTCCTGAAGGGAGCCATATGCTTCAAACGGGGCTGGCTGGACGAGGCCAAGCGCTATTACGAGACGGCGGTGCAGATGGACCCCGGCAACCCGGAGTACCAGCAGGCACTGGCTATGGCGGAGGGTCGCTCCGCCGGTTACCGTCCCGCCGGATACAGCCGTGTTACCACCGGTGGCTGCGACGATCCCTGCACCCGCCTGTGCGGTACCATGCTGTGCTGCAATCTGCTGGGCGGCGGTGGCTATTTCTGTTGTATATAAACGGGGACCCCATCCCCTTTGAAGGAGGATAAAGCTGTGGTCAAGAGCATGACCGGCTATGGCCGGGCGAGAGAAACCAGAAACAAGCGGGATATCACCGTGGAGGTGCGTTCCGTCAACAACCGGTATCTGGACTGCACCGTGAAGCTGCCCAGAGCCTATGTATTCGCTGAGGATGCCATCAAGGGCCGTGTCCAGAAGGCGGTATCACGGGGCAAGGTGGATGTATTTGTTACCATCGACTCCTCCGCTGCGGACGTGTCCGTGGTGAAGGTGAACGAGCCGCTGGCCCGCAGCTACTATGAGGCACTGCTGCGGCTAAAGGAGACCTTCGGCCTGTCGGGGGAGGTCACCCCGGTGGAGCTGTCCCGCTGCCCGGATGTCCTCTCCGTCACCAAGGCGGAGGAGGATCTGGAGACGCTGGCGGAGGACATCTGTCAGGTGACGGATGCGGCGCTGGCGGCCTATAACCGGATGCGAAGTGTGGAGGGCGTGAAGCTGGCAGAGGATATCGCCGGCCGGGCCGATACCATCGAGGACACCGTGGCCCGTGTGGAGGCACAGTCTCCCCAGACGGTGTCAGCCTACCGGGAGCGGCTGGAGAGCAAGATGCGGGAGGTGCTGGCCTCCACCACCATCGACGAGGCCCGTATCCTGACGGAGACGGCCATTTTTGCCGACAAGATCGCCGTGGACGAGGAGACGGTGCGCCTGCACAGCCACCTGTCCCAGCTGCGGGATATGCTGCAGGGAGACGAACCTGTGGGCCGGAAGCTGGATTTCCTCATTCAGGAGATCAACCGGGAGTGCAACACCATCGGCTCCAAGTGCAGCGACCTGACTATTACGCAGGACGTGGTGAACATGAAGGCCGAGGTGGAGAAGATCCGGGAGCAGGTGCAGAACATCGAGTAAGGAGCGTTCTATGGAGCTGGTAAACATCGGATTCGGCAACCTCATTGCCGCCGGGCGGCTCATCGCCGTGGTAAGCCCGGATTCGGCCCCCATCAAGCGACTCATTCAGGAGACAAGGGACGGCGGGATGCTCATCGACGCCACCTATGGCCGAAAAACGGCGTCGGTACTTATTATGGACAGTGACCATGTGGTGCTGTCGGCACTGCCGGCGGAGAAGCTGGCGCCCCGTCTGGGCGTCCGGCTGGAGGATCTGACAGAGGAGGAAGCTTAAGTGCAGAGAAGAGGTAAGACATTCATCGTATCTGGTCCCTCCGGCGTAGGAAAAAGCACCGTGCTGAAGGCACTGTTTGATCAGCGGACGGACCTGTATTTTTCCATTTCCGCCACCACCCGTGACCCCCGTCCTGGGGAGGTGGACGGTGTCCACTACCACTTCATCCCGGCGGAGGAGTTCCACCGGATGGTGGAGGAGGACGAGTTTCTGGAGTATGCCGAGTACGTAGGTAACTTCTACGGTACTCCCAAGAAGTACGTGGACCGTGCCATGGACGACGGACGGGACGTCATTCTGGACATCGAGATCCAAGGCGCCAACCAGATCTGCGCCAAGCGGCCGGAGACGGTGCGAATTTTCATCGCACCCCCTTCATGGGTGGAGCTGGAGCGCCGCCTTACCGCCCGTGGCACCGACAGTCAGGAGGTCATCCAGAGCCGCCTGCTGCGAGCCAAGGTGGAGCTGCAAACCGCCAGCAGTTACGACTATCTGGTCATCAACGATACCGTGGAGCAGGCGGTGGCGGAGATGGCGGCCATTCTGTGTGCCGAGCACTGCCGCCCGGCGGAGCGTCTGGAGCAGCTCCTGCATAAATAAGTCAAATTACAGCCGAAAGGCAGATAAGGAAGGTCGATCATTATGATGCTGTATCCCGCAATGAACAAGCTGACGGAGTATATCCCCAACCGTTATATGATGGTGAACGTGGTGGCCCGCCGGGCCCGCCAGATCGCCGAGGAGGCCGAAGCCACCGGCCAGCATTTGGACGAGAAGCCGGTGACGCTGGCCATCCATGAGGTGGCTGAGGGCAAGTTCGACGCCCACACCATCGACACGGAGATCGAGGAAGACTGAGGGAGGGACCGTCAATGACGCAGATCGCCAAGGTCGCTGTGGCGGCGGCTACCTACGCCATTGACAAGCCCTACGACTATCTGGTGCCGTCCGGTATGGAGCTCTCCGTGGGCTGCCGGGTCACGGTACCCTTCGGGCGGGGCAACCGCACCGCCGAGGGCATGGTGCTTCAGCTGCGGCAGGAGGTGCCTGCCAAGCCCCTGAAGGCCATCCGCAGCCTGCTGGATCAGGAGTCGGTGCTGTCGGAGAAAGAGATACGGCTGGCCCTCTGGATGCGCCAGCGGTACTTCTGCACCTTCTACGATGCCCTGCACACCATCCTCCCGGCGGCGGTGTGGTATCGCTACCGGGAGATCTGGAGCCTCTGCCCTACGGCAGAGGAGGAGGGCCTTACGGAACGGGAGCAGGCGGTGTGCCGGATGCTCTCCGATGGCCCGCAGGAGCGGGAGACCCTCTGCACCGCACTGGGGGAGGATATCCCGCCGGTGCTGTATCAGATGAAAAAGAAGGGACTGGTTTCCGTGGAGACGGAGACCAGCCGCAAGGTAAAGGACCACATGGTGGAGCTGGCGTCCTTAGCCGCCCCGGCGCAGGAGGTGCTGGAGCGTCTGGAGCGCCGCCGCCGGTCCGCCCCCCGGCAGTATGAAGCTGCGGCGTTTCTGGCCAAGTGCGGCGAGACCACGGTTCACGACCTGTGCTATTTCACCGGCGCTACCCGCCAGACCCTCCGCAGTCTGGAGAAGCAGGGCCTCATCGCCCTCCGCAGCCGGGAGGAGTACCGCATCTCCCCACGGGAGTACGGTGTCCCGGCGGAGGAGATCACCCTGAACCAACAGCAGCAGGAGGCCTATGATTCCATTCTCCGCCAGACGGAGACGGGCCGGGCCGGGGTGACGCTTTTACAGGGCGTCACCGGCAGCGGCAAGACGCTGGTGTATATCCGTCTGGCACAGACCCTGCTGGAGCAGGGAAAGTCCGTGATGATCCTGGTGCCGGAGATCGCCCTGACCCCTCAGATGATGGCTCGGTTCACCGCCTACTTCGGCCGAAAGGTGGCGCTGCTGCACAGCGGCCTGCGGCTGACGGAGCGGTGGGATCAGTATAAGCGCATCCGCCGGGGCGAGGCTGCGGTGGTGCTGGGGACCCGCTCGGCGGTGTTCGCCCCGCTGGAACGGCTGGGCCTCATTATACTGGACGAGGAGCAGGAGAGCTCCTACGAATCGGAAAAAGCCCCGTGCTACCACGCACGGGATATTGCCAAATACCGCTGCGTACAGGAGGGAGCCCGTCTGGTGCTGGGCTCCGCCACCCCCACGGTGGAGACGGCCTATTACGCCCGCAAGGGGGATTACGGCCTCTGCCGCCTGACGGAGCGCTTCAATCAGCGCCGTCTGCCGCAGGTCATTCTGGCGGATATGCGCCGGGAGCTGCGGGACGGCAATTTCAGCTGTATCAGCCGCCCTCTTCAGCAGGAGCTGGAGCGGAATCTGGCGGCGGGGGAGCAGAGTATCCTGTTTCTGAACCGCCGGGGCAGCAGCCGCCAGCTGCTGTGTCCCCAGTGCGGCTACGTTCCCCAGTGTCCCCGGTGCAGCGTCTACCTCACCTACCATTCCGCCAACAGGCGGATGATGTGCCACTACTGCGGCCACTCCCAGCCTGCGCCGGATACCTGTCCCGACTGCGGCGGCGCCATGAAGCATATCGGCTTCGGTACACAGAAGGTGGAGGAGGAGCTGACCCGGCTCTTTCCCGGTACGGAGCTTCTGCGGATGGATGCCGATACCGTGGGAGAGGGCCACGAGAAGCTCCTGCGGGAGTTCCAGCGCCGCCGCATCCCCATTCTGCTGGGGACTCAGATGGTGGCCAAGGGACTGGATTTCGCCGGGGTGACGCTGGTGGGCGTGCTGGCGGCGGATCTGTCGCTGTACGTGGATCACTACCGGGCGGCGGAGCGCACCTTCAGCCTGCTGACGCAGGTGGTGGGCCGGGCCGGCCGGGGGGAGAAGGAGGGCCGTGCGGTGATCCAGACCTACACCCCCCGCAACGACGTGATCCTGGCGGCGGCGGAGCAGGACTATGACCGCTTCTACGACGATGAGATCCGTCTGCGGCGTCTGCGGCGTGACCCGCCCTTTGCCGACCACTTTACCCTCACCGTCACCGGCCCGGAGGAGGAGCCGGTGCGCCGGGCCTGCGCCCAGCTGTGCGCTGCTCTGCGGCAGGCGCTGTCGCAGGAGCCGTACCGGGCCATGGAGCCGGAGGTGCTGGGGCCTGCCCCGGCCCCGGTGGTGAAGCTGAACAACCGCTACCGCTACCGGATCACGGTGGTGGGCCAAAACGAAAAACCGCTCCGCCAGCTGCTGGCGGCCTATATGAAGGCCTTCGCCCGTCGCCCGGAGCATCGCAATATGGCGGTCCACACGGACTGCAATCTGATGGATTAGAGGTACGAAGGATATGGCTTTGAGAAAGATCGTATTGCAGGGCGACGAGTGCCTGACCAAGGTGTGCCGCCCGGTGACGGAGTTCAATCAGCGCCTGCATACGCTGATCGACGACATGAAGGAGACACTGCTGGATTCCGGCGGCGTAGGTCTGGCCGCCCCGCAGGTGGGCGTGCTGCGCCGTGTGTGCGTGGTGATGAACGAGGATGAGGATATCATTGAACTGGTGAACCCGGAGATCATCGCCGCCGAGGGGGAGCAGACGGGTCTGGAGGGCTGCCTCAGCATCCCCGGCAAGTTCGGCATCGTCACCCGCCCCTATACGGTGCGTGTCCGGGCGCAGGACCGGGACGGCAATTTTTTCGAGGTAGAGGACGAGGAGCTGACCGCCCGTTGCTTCTGCCATGAGATCGAGCATCTGGACGGCCATCTGTTCGTGGAGCACACGGACCATCTGATGACCGAGGAGGAGCTGGAGGAGTATATGAACCAGCAGGAGGAAGACGAGGAATGAGGATCCTGTTTATGGGAACGCCGGACTTCGCCGTGGCCTCTCTGCGCCGACTGGTGGAGGACGGCCACGAGATATGCGGCGTGTTTACCCAGCCGGATAAGCCCAAGAACCGGGGCCATAAGCTGGCCTTCTCTCCGGTGAAGGAGTATGCTCTTTCACAGGGCCTGACGGTGTACCAGCCCACCAAGCTGCGGGACGGTACGGCGCTGGAGCTGATCCGTACTCTGGCCCCGGAGCTGACGGTGGTGGCGGCCTATGGCCGCATCCTGCCGGAGGACATTCTGGCGGCCCCCAAGCTGGGCTCCATCAACGTCCATTCCTCGCTGCTGCCCAAATACCGTGGCGCAGCCCCCATCAACTGGGCCGTCCTGAACGGCGACGCCGTCACCGGCGTCACCATCATGTATATGGCCAAGGAGCTGGACGCCGGGGATATCATTTCCGCCGCCGAGACGCCTATCGATCCCGACGAGGACGCTCTGACCCTGACGAACCGTCTGGCGGAGCTGGGAGCCGAGACCCTGTCCCGGACGGTGCAGGCGCTGGCCGCCGGCACCGCCGGCCGCACCAAACAGGATGAGAGCGCCGTGACCTTTGCCCCCATGTTGAGCCGGGAGCTGTCCCCCATGGACTTCACCCGCCCCGCCCGCAGTCTCCACGATCAGGTCCGTGGCCTCCAGCCTTGGCCCTGCGCCGTGACGGAGCTGTCCGGCGCCACGGTGAAGGTGTACCGTACCGCTGTGGGCGGCGCCGTCAAGGCCGCCCCCGGAACGATCGTCCGGGCCGATAAGACCGGCATCGAGATCGCCTGCGGCGACGGTCTGACCCTCCGTATTCTGGAGCTTCAGCCTCAGAACGGCAAGCGCATGGCGGTGGCCAGCTATCTGGCAGGCCACCCGGTGCAGGTGACGGTATGAGCGACGTGAGAAAGCCGGACGCCAGAGAGACCGCTCTGGAGGTCCTGATGCAGGTGGACAGCGCCAACGCATGGTCCGACGGCGGCCTGAAGCGCACCATCGCCAAAAATAAGCTGGACAGCCGGGATGCGGCGCTGGCCACCCGCTTGTGCTACGGGGTGATCCAGAACCGGATGCTGCTGGACTACTATATCGGCTGCTGGTGCAGCCAGCGCCCGGAGCGGCTGGAGTCCGTCATCCGCAACATCCTGCGTCTGGGGGGCTACCAGATCCTGTTTTTGGATAAGGTGCCGCCCCGTGCCGCCGTCAACGAGGCCGTGGAGATGACCAAGCGCCACCGCCGGGAAAAGGCGGCGGGTATGGTCAACGCCATCCTGCGGAAATTTGCCGCCAATCGGGAGGATATGCCGCCCCTGCCCAAGGGCAGCCCGGCGCAGACTCTCTCCCTGCGATACAGCCACCCCCGGTGGCTGGTGGAGCGTCTGCTTTCCCTCATCGGCGAGGAGGAGACGGAGGCGTATCTCCGTATGAACAATCAGGTAGTACCTACTACCATCCAGACAAACCCCCTGAAGGGTACCCCGGAGGAGCTGGAGAAGCTGCTGCGCCAGACCGGCGCACAGGTGGAGCCCCACCCGTGGCTGGCGGGATGCTTTTCCGTCAGCGGCACCGGCGATCTGGAGCAGCTGTCCGCCTTCCGGGAGGGCCGCTTCACCGTGCAGGACGCAGCCGCCCGTCTGGTGGCCACCGTGGCCGCCCCGGCCCAGGAGGATCGGGTGCTGGACGTGTGCGCCGCTCCCGGCGGCAAGTCCTTTGCCATGGCCATGGACCGCCGGGATCGGGGCCAGATTCTCTCCTGCGATGTCCACCCCCACAAGCTGAAGCTCATCGACAGCGGCGCCCAGCGTCTGGGCATCACCAGCATCCGCACGGCGCTGGCCGATGCACGGGAGGAGCACGCCGCATGGCTGGAGCAGGCGGATGTGGTAGTGGCGGACGTCCCCTGTTCGGGCCTCGGCATCATCCGCAAAAAGCCGGATATCCGGTATAAAAACCCCCGTGATCTGGCCCAGCTTCCGGCCATTCAGGGGGATATTCTGGAAAATGCCTGCCGCTATGTGTGTCCCGGTGGCGTGCTGGTGTACTCCACCTGCACGGTGCTGCCGGAGGAAAATCAGGAGATCATCCACGTGTTCCTCTCCCGCCACCCGGAGTTCCGACGGGAGACCTTCACCTTGCCGGGGCCCGTGGGCCTGTGTGACGGGGAGGCGACCCTGTGGCCCCAGCGGCTGGGGACCGACGGCTTTTACATCTGCCGAATGCGGAGGAAAGCATGACTGACATCAAATCCATGACGCTGGAGGAGCTGACCCAGACCCTGCGGGAGATGGGACAGCCCGCCTTCCGGGGCGGTCAGGTCTTTACCTGGCTGCACCGGGGCGTCACCTCCTTTGAAGAGATGAGCGATCTGCCCCGTGCGCTGCGGGAGCAGCTGGCGCAGACGTTCCATATCACCGCCCCCACCGTGGCCCGCAAGCAGGAGTCCCGTCTGGACGGCACCGTCAAGTACCTGTGGGAGCTGGCGGACGGCAACTGCATCGAGACGGTGCTCATGCAGTATCACCACGGCAACACCGTGTGCATCTCCTCTCAGGTGGGCTGCCGCATGGGCTGCGCCTTCTGCGCCAGCACCATCGCCGGAAAGGTCCGTGACCTGACCCCCTCGGAGATGCTGGATCAGGTGCTGTTCACCCAGCTGGATTCCGGCCGGGAGATCTCCAATATCGTGCTGATGGGCATTGGAGAGCCTCTGGACAACATGGATACCGTGCTGCGGTTTCTGACGCTGGTGAACCACCCCAAGGGGCTGAACATCGGGATGCGGCACATCAGCCTGTCCACCTGCGGCGTGATACCGGGCATCCGGCGTCTGGCGGAGCTTCAGCTCCAGCTGACGCTCTCGGTGTCCCTCCACGCCCCGGACAGCGAGACCCGCTCCCGCATCATGCCCGTGAACCGGGCCTATGACGTGGAGGAGCTGTTCGCCGCCTGCCACGATTACTTCCAAAAGACGGGCCGCCGCATCTCCTTTGAGTACGCCATGATCGACGGCGTCAACGACCATGACTGGCAGGCGGACCTCATCGCCCGGCGCATCGCCGGGATGCCGGGCCACGTGAACCTCATCCCCCTGAACGATGTGGTGGAGAGCCCCTTCAAGCCCAGCCGCCGCACAGCGGCATTTCAAAAGAGATTACAGTCCCATGGCGTCACCGCCACCGTGCGGCGGAGCCTTGGCGGCGATATCGACGCCTCCTGCGGTCAGCTGCGCCGCAAGGCCATGGAGGAAGGGAGGAACCTGCAATGAGAGTATGGAGCGTAACGGACCGTGGTCTGGTACGCAGCGAGAATCAGGACGCCTGCGCCGTGCTGACGCCGGACGGCTACACCGTGGCGGTGGTCTGCGACGGCATGGGCGGTACGCAGGGGGGACGGATGGCCAGCGCCATAGCGGTGGAGACCTTCACCCGTGAGCTGAGCCGGAGCCTGCGCCCCGGCATGAGCGCCGGACAGCTGGAGCAGGCGGCGGGCTACGCCGTGGCTCTCTCCAACGATGCCGTCCGGGAGTACGGGCTGGCCCATCCGGGCTTTGAGCGTATGGGGACGACTCTGGTCTCCGCCGTGGTCCGGGACGATCTGGCGCTGGTGAGCAACGTGGGTGACAGCCGGGCCTACCACATCACCCGTGAGGGCATCCGGCAGGTGAGCCGGGACCACTCCGTGGTGGAGGATATGGTGGAAAAGGGCGACCTGACCCGTGACGAGGCCCGGCGCCATCCCCGCCGCAACCTCATCACACGGGCGCTGGGGACGGAGCCCGGTGTGGCGGCGGATGCCTTCCCGCTGAAATGGCAGCAGGGGGACTTCCTGCTGCTGTGCTCCGACGGACTGATAAACACCGTGTCCGATCAGGAGCTTCTCTTCGAGGTGATTCACAGCGAGCCGCTGGACACGTGTCTGGATCGGCTGCTGGCCCTCTCCCGTCAGCGGGGAGCGCCGGATAACGTCACTGCTGTGCTGCTTATGAATATCTGAAGGAGATGACATCTATGGATCAATATATCGGAAAAATGCTGGATAACCGCTATGAGATATTGGAGCTCATCGGCAGCGGCGGCATGGCCAACGTCTACAAGGCCAAGTGCCACCGCCTGAACCGAATGGTGGCGGTGAAGATCCTGAAAAACGATCTGGCGGAGAACGCCGACTTCCGCCGCCGCTTCCGGGACGAGTCTCTGGCGGTGGCCCAGCTGTCCCACGCCAACATCGTGTCGGTGTACGACGTGTCCCGCAGCGGCGACACGGAGTATATCGTCATGGAGCTGGTGGACGGCATCACCCTGAAGCAGTACATGGAGCGCCGCGGCAAGATGGACTGGCGGGAGGCGCTGCACTTCATCACCCAGATCATGCGGGCGCTGAGCCATGCCCACAGCCGGGGCATCATCCACCGGGACATCAAGCCCCAGAACATCATGGTCCTGCGGGACGGCAGCGTCAAGGTGACGGACTTCGGCATCGCCTGTTTGACCAGCGCCAGCCAGACCCTGACGCAGGAGGCGCTGGGCTCCGTCCACTATATCTCCCCGGAGCAGGCCAGAGGTGACCGCATCGACGCCCGCAGCGATATCTACTCCGCCGGCGTGGTGCTCTATGAGATGCTTACCGGCCGTCTGCCCTTCGAGGGGGAGTCCGCCGTGTCCGTGGCCATCCAGCACCTGAGTTCCGTCCCACTGGCCCCCCGTGAGATCGATCCCGATATCCCGGAGGCGCTGGAGCTGATCTGCATGAAGGCCATGTGCGCCAATCTGGAGAAGCGCTACCCCTCGGCGGATGCCATGCTGGAGGATCTGGAGAAGTTCCGCAAGAATAACTCCGTGGACCTTGGCTATATCCGTGCCGATCTGGAGGAGCCGGAGGATCACGAGCCTACGCAGGCCATCCCCACCGCCGCCATTCAGGCCGCCCGCAAGGAGCGCACCCCGGCGGAGGAGAAAAAGCGGGATAAAAAGCTCATCGCCATCGTGGTGGGCGGCTTTGCCGCAGCTCTGCTGGTGGTGTTCCTGCTGTTCAAGTTCGTGTTTGGCGGCATCAACGATAACCCCGCCGCCCAGTCCTATAAGGTTCCCGATGTTCTGGGCAAGACCGTGGAGGAGGCCCAGCAGATGGAGGGCGTCAAGGGCGTGTTCCAGATCGAGGTGGCCGGCAGCAAGGCCGACAGCAACTATCAGCCCGGCCAGATCATCGAGCAGGACCCCAAGTCCGGCCATGTCCGCAAGAATAACCTGAAGATCACCGTCTGGATCTGCGCCAAGGAGGAGACCAACCTCATGGTGAACGTTCTGGGCGAGGATGTGCAGAACGCCAAGGTGGAGCTGACGAACCTGAATCTGAACCTGAACGTCCAGATCCGGGAGGTGTACTCCGACGAGTATGCCGCCGGTAAGGTCATCAGCAGTACCCCCGCCGCCGGTGAGAGCATCAAGAAGGGCGACAGCATCCTGCTGACCGTCAGCAAGGGGCCTGAGACCAAGCCCGTCACCGTGCAGAATTACGCCGGTCTCAGCGTGGACGATGCCGCCCTGCAGGCCGAGAACGCCGGTCTCACCGTGGGCGCTCACCAGTATGAGTACGATGCCACCGTGCCGGAGGGCAGCGTCATCCGCCAGAGCCTCGCTCCCAACACGGAGGTAGCCCCCGGCACCGAGATCGTCTTTACCGTCAGCAAGGGCCCCGAGCCGTCTCAGACCACGGAGCAGACGGTGACGTTCGATATCCCCGGCGAGTACCTGAATCCGGAACTGGGCATCCTGAACGTGGAGATCCGTCAGGATACCACCGTCGTCTACTCCACCACGGTGGATACCACGGACCCCGCCGCCGCCCGTTCCGTCAGCCATACCTTCACCGGTGACAAGGGAACCAGCATCACGGTGTACCTGTATATCAACGGCACCGAGGTGGCCTCTCAGGTGGTCAGCTTTTGAGCCGGGGCCGCATTGAAAAGGCCCTCAGCGGCTTCTACTACGTCCGCACACCGGAGGGGCTGCTGCAATGCCGGGCCAGAGGAAAATTCCGCCGGGAGGGCATCAGTCCGCTGGTGGGGGACTGGGTACAGGTCCGTGATCTGGGAGGCGACGAGGGCTTCGTGGAGGCCATCGAGCCCCGGCAGAATCGGTTTGCCCGCCCCGCCGCCGCCAACATCGACCAGCTGGTCATCATCGGCTCACAGGCCATCCCCACCACGGATCCCTACCTCATCGATCGCATTGCCTCCATCGCCGTCCTGAAGGGCTGCCGGGTGCTGCTGTGCCTGAATAAATGCGATTTGGACCCGGCGCAGGAGCTATACGACAGCTATGCCGCCTCCGCCATTCCGGTGCTGCGGGTCAGTGCCGCCACCGGAGAGGGCCTGCCGGAGCTGCGCCGGGCCATGAAGGGAAAGCTGAACGCCCTCACCGGCAACTCCGGCGTGGGCAAGTCCAGCATCCTCAACGCCATGGAGCCGGTGTTCGGCCTGCCGGTGGGGGAGGTCAGCAAGGCTCTGGGCCGTGGCCGCCATACCACCCGCCATGTGGAGATGTTCCCGCTGGACGAGGACACCTATGTCATCGACACGCCGGGCTTCTCCTCCTTCGACACGGAGGAGTTGGATCTGGAGCTGAAGGCCCGCCTGCCGGAGACCTTCCCGGAGTTTGCCCCCTATCTGGGCCAGTGCCGGTTCGTGGGGTGCAGCCATGTGAAGGAAAAGGGCTGCGCCGTGCTGCAGGCGGTGAAGGACGGGAGGATCCCCGCCAGCCGCCACCGCAGCTATGTGCGGCTGTATGACGAGCTGAAGGACCTGCGGGACTGGCAGCACAAATAGAGAACGCTCAGAGAGGGCGGAAGCATCGCTTCCGCTCTCTCTTTGTGCGCCGCCGCTGTCACGCCCGCACCTTCCGGCATATACTGCCATAGAAGCGAAACGGAGAGGGAGGGACGTCACATGAGACACGGAGACGGCTGCGGGAGATTTCTGGGCATCTGTGCACTGGGGCTGGGACTGGGCATCCTCATTGCCGCCATCTTTCCGGTGGGCGTGCTGATGTTTCTGGTGTCGTTCCTGCTGATCGCCTGTGGGATCGTCTGCTTGAAGGATAGGAGGTAGCTGCTGTGAAGATCGTGGTTTGGAAGTCGCCCCGTCTGCTGCGTGGGGTTCTGCGGATGCTCTTCGGCATCCGGGAATAAACGGCGGAAACGGCTCATAGAGTAGTCCTGCACAGTAAGAAATTACGGGAGGACGAAAACATGGAGCTGGAACTGCAATATACGGAGCTGTCCTGCTGCGAGGCAGGGGAGAGCGTTACCCTGACGCAGGAGGAGACGCTGGAGGCGGCGATCCCGGAGTACTGCCCGGAGGTCACCCGCATCGTGGACGCCGTAGGACAGCTGTGCCTGCGGGAATATACGAGCCGGCAGATCAGCGGCTCGGTGCTGGTCACGGTGCTCTATACCTCGGAGGAGAGCCCCGGCCTGCGGAGCCTGACGCTGCCGGTGCCGTTTCTGACCCAAGCGGACGACAAGCGCCTCACCGGCTGCGACACCGTCTGCATGGCGGGACGCCTGCTGCTGACGGAGGCCAGAGCCGTCACCGGCCGAAAGCTGTACCTGCGGGTCATGCCGGAGCTGACTCTCACCGGCTACACCTGCCGCCGCCACCGCATCTGCACCGGCGTAGGGGAGGAGCCTACCCTGCGCCTGCACCGTCAGGAGCAGTCCCTTACCCTGCTGACCTCGGTGACGCAGCGGCAGAGCAGCGTGACTCAGGAGCTCCAGCCCCAGGACTGGGGCGAGCCGCCGGAGGAACTGCTGGCCCAGCGCATCTGCCCCCGCATCACCGGCAGCCAGCCGGTGGGGAGCCGCCTGCTGGCAAAGGGCGAGGCCCGCATCTGCCTGCTGTACCGCACGCAGGACGGCTCCCTCCACACATGGGAGGACACCCTGCCCTTTTCCTGCCTTCTGGACGGCCTTACCGTCCCGGAGGAGGCGCAGGTCACGGTCACCGGCTCCTGCGGCACGGCCCGGCTCATCCGCAGCGACGGCGCAGCCGCCATCGGGGTGGAGCTGACCCTGAGCCTACTGGTGCGGACCTATGAGACGGTCACCGTCGCCCCGGTGACGGACCTGTACAGCACCCGCTGGGACACCGCTCTCCAGCGCCAGAGCCTGACCTTGACGGAGACCTGGCCCCCGGAGACGGTACAGCCGGAGGTACATCAGGAGCTGGAGAGCCGCCCCTTCCTGTATGTGACGGCGGCGGACTGCGGTGCCGTCACCACAGGGCAGGAGGGGGATCATACCACCCTCCGCACCCCTCTGCGGCTGCGGCTGCTGTATCTGGATGAATCCGGCGCACCGGTCACGGCGGAGCGCACCGACGAGGCCGCCGCCCCCGTGCCTGGGGATGTGACCACCGCCCGTGCCGCCTGCCTGTCTCCCAGCCTGCGCCCCTCCGGCACGGGACTGGAGCTGACGGTCCCGGTGGAGCTGACGGTGGAGCGCAGCCGCCGATGCACATGGGACGCCATTACCGCCGCAGAGCTGACGGAGCCGGAGCCGGGACGGCGTCCCTCTCTGGTGCTGTGCCGGCCGAAGAAAGGGGAGAGCCTGTGGGAGCTGGCCAAGCGCTACCGCACGGATGAGCAGGCCATCTGCGCCGCCAACGGATTGGAGCAGGAGACTCCGCTGCCGTCGGGGCTGCTGCTGATCCCCCGTGTAAGATAGCAGAAAAAGAGCGTAGGCGATGCCTGCGCTCTTTTTTCGTAGAAAGCCTTATCCCTGTGCGTACCGGGCCAGAAACTGCCGGGTGCGCTCCTCCTTGGGGTGATCCATCACCATGCGTGGCTCCCCCTGCTCCACGATGACGCCACCGTCCATGAAGATGACCTGATCCGCCACATCACGGGCAAAGGCCATCTCGTGGGTGACGATGACCATGGTGGTGCGCTGCCGGGCCAGCTGCCGGATGACCTTCAGCACCTCCCCGGTAAGCTCCGGGTCCAGCGCCGAGGTGGGCTCATCGAAGCACAGGATGTCCGGCTTCATGGCCAGCGCACGGGCAATGGCCACCCGCTGCTTCTGTCCGCCGGAGAGCTGGTGGGGATAGTGTCCCATCCGATCTCCCAGACCCATCTGTTCCAGCAGGGCTTCGCCCTCCCGGCGGATGGCCTCCGGGGTCTCCCCGGTTCTCTCGGAGTTGGCCAGCAGCCGCCGGGCCAGCGTTACATTCTCCAGCGCCGTATATTGGGGAAACAGATTAAAATCCTGAAACACCAGCCCGAAGTGCAGCCGGTTCCGCCGCCGCTCCTGAGGGGACAGGCTTCCGTCCAGCAGATTCCGTCCCCGGACGGCGATGCGGCCGCTGTCGGGTGTCTCCAAAAAGTTCAGGCACCGCAGCAGCGTGGTCTTTCCGCTGCCGGAGGAGCCGATGATGGACAGAGCCTGTCCCTCCTCCAGCGAAAAGCTGATGTCCCGCAGGACCTTGGTGCCGCCGAAGCTTTTCTCCAGCTGCGCCACCTCCAGGATCGCCATAGTACCCCCTCCTTACCGAAAATAGCTGAGCCTGCGCTCGATGTACCGGAACAGCAGTGTCAGCAGCCCCACAAAGGCCAGATAGAATACCCCCGTGTAAAACAGGGGCCATGTGATGCCCTGCGCCTTGATGTAGCTCTCGCCCACCTTGGTCAGCTCCATGATGGAGATGATGCGGGCCAGCGAGGTGTCCTTCACCAGCGTGATGATCTCATTGGACATAGGCGGCACAATGCGCTTCACCATCTGCAGCAGGGTGATCTTAAAGAAGATCTGCCTGCGGGTGAGGCCCAGTACCTCTCCCGCCTCCCGCTGCCCGGCAGGCACGCCCTCAATGCCGCCCCGGTAGATGACGGAGAAGTAGCAGGCGTAGTTCAGCACGAAGGCCACGGTACACGCCAGCATCCGCTGGCTGCCCCAGATGTTGTGGCCCAGCCAGATGCCGGGGCCGTAGAAAATCAGGATCAGCTGCAGCATCAGGGGTGTTCCCCGGACGATCCACACCAGAACGTTAAAAAACCAGCTGACCGGACGGCACTTGCTCATGGAGCCGAAGGTCACCGCCAGCCCCAGCGGCAGAGAGAATACCAGCGTCAGGGCGAACAGCTTCACCACCTCACGCAGCCCCTCCAGCAGGGACAGTGTCACAGACCAGAACATGGGAAGAACTCCTTACACTCAGATTTCACAGGCCGCCCTTTTCACGGGCCGCCATAAAAAATGCCGCTGCGGCGGACAGCCCCCGCAGCGGCATTCTGGCCGTTATTTACTGACCACGCACCACCACGACCTGTGCGTTCTTGCAGTAGGCGTTGGTGCAGGCCATGGCGCTGGTAACGCCGTCGGTGAGGGTCATGCCGTTCCACACCACGTCGATGGCCTTGCTGTCCAGCTCATTGATCTTCTGGCCCCAGTCGATGACCACGAACTGAATTTCCACACCCAGACGCTCCGCCACCAGCTTGGCAAGGTCTGCGTCAAAGCCGATCCACTGGCCATTTTCATCCTTATAGTCCATGGGGGCGAACTCCGTGATGCCCACCACCAGCGTACCCTTCTGCTGGATATAGCTGACGTCACTGTCTTCTCCGGTGGTGAAGGTGCTCTCCTGTTGTGGGACCAGCAGCTCCTCGGTGATGCCGTACTGCTGGGCCAGCTTCTGCATGGTTCCGCTCTGATAGGCATCGCCCAGCACGCAGTTGATGTACTGCGCCAGATCGGAGCCCTTGCGGCAGCCGATGCCGTACTCCTCCTCGGTGAGCCTGTCGGTGTAGGTGAGATCGGGGTAGCTGGTACCCTCACCGATCATGGCCCCGGCCATCAGCAGATCGATGATGGCGGCGTCGGAGGTGCCGGAGGCCACCTCCATCAGGGCGGCGGCCTGATCCTCCAGCGTGGTGACCTTCCAGCCCTTCTCCAGAGCGATCTCTTCACCGGCGGAGCCACCCTCCACGGCGTAGGTCAGAACCTTTTCGTCGGAATCCTTGCTTCCGCCGTTGTTCTTTTGGCCGCAGGCGGCCAGCAGGGAGGCACTGATGGTCAGTGCCAGCGCCAGACACAGAAGCTGCTTGAACTTTTTCATGGGAATATCCTCCTTGATATGGTACACGGATGTGTTGTAACAGATGTATTGTGTTTGTATTGTGTTAGATGGTGATGCACTACGTTTGGTCACGTTGGCCTGCATGGTCCGGATCGAGCCGCGATAGGCTGCGCTGCAATGCACTGTGCCGGGCAGCACAAGCCCTACGCTGAGTGGCATAAGCCCTGCCGCTATTATCGCTTACTTTTCCGGAACTTGCAAGCCCCGCTGCCGATTTCCACCGCCGTTTTCTGTTGCTTTCGACCGTCCTCACCGCAGTCCTATGGGACCTTTCACCGTTGGTTTCCACCGCCGTTTTCCGTGGACCGCAACGCTATCGGGCCTTTTGCCGTTGTTTTTTCCGTCGGCAGATCCCAGCCGCCTTCGCCGTCGCCCGATTGGGATTTTCGCAGGTTTCCTCTCTGCGGGCCTTTATCAAGAACCGCCGCCGAGATTTTCACCGGTTCCCTTGGGGCAACGAGGGTGCTATGGAAGCTGCCCCGCCGGAGGCTGCCCCACTTTTGGGGCGCCTGTGCTTTCTATCTGTTATCGATGGTGTCGCTCCATACCAAAACCTCATTTCTAACGAAACCGCATGGATCAAAGCTGTCTCTCTCGTCTTTCTACGGTCTATCGCATGGCACCGGGCAGCCGCTCCCGTAGTTTGCGGTTCCGATTGACCATATGCTCCCGGTCGCTTATTCACAGCGACTGGTTGTCCCGCTGACGTTGGATATATTTTAACGCTTTAGCGAAGTAGTGTAAAGATGCCCATACGTAAAAATAGATTGATAGATGCAGACGAATTTTATGCAGAATATACATATCCTGTCCGTGCGTCCCAAGAAGAGATGTCTGTTCCCAAAGGGAGATGGTACCCCGGAAGCAACCGGGGCGTCCAGAGGAGAAAAACGGACGGAAAACGGCTCCCTTGCAGGTCCATACGATGTCCACAGACTGTCAGGAAAATGGGGGAGGTGTCCAATTTTTGCGTATTTTCTCTAAAAGTTCAGAGATTGTCCATTGATAATCCGGAATCGGAATTGTATAATAAAAGAAACATTCTGGAGAAGCGAGGAGGTCACAATGGCTTTTGTAGAATTTGAAAAGGTCAGCAAGATCTACCACACCGGAGCGGTGGAGATCCCGGCGCTGCGGGATGCCACCTTTCAGGTGGAGAAGGGGGAGATCTGCGTCATTGTAGGGGCCTCCGGTGCCGGAAAGACCACGCTGCTGAATATTTTGGGGGGTATGGATACCCTCACCGGCGGCACGGTGAAGTTGGATGGCCGGGATATCTCCCGCTATGACCGGCGGCAGCTGACGGAGTACCGCCGCCGCGACGTGGGCTTTGTGTTCCAGTTTTATAACCTCATTCAGAACCTCACGGCGCTGGAGAACGTGGAGATCGCCGCCCAGCTCTGCCCCCATCCGCTGGATGCGGCAGAGGTGCTGCGGGAGGTGGGACTGGGGGAGCGGATGAAGAACTTCCCGGCCCAGCTCTCCGGCGGCGAGCAGCAGCGGGTGGCCATTGCACGGGCACTGGCCAAGAACCCCAAGCTGCTGCTGTGCGACGAGCCAACCGGTGCGCTGGACTATGTTACCGGCAAGAACATTCTGAAGCTGCTGCAGGATACCTGCCGCCGGACGGGGATGACGGTGGTCATCATCACCCACAACTCCGCTCTGACGGCCATGGCGGATCGGGTCATCTCCATCAAGAGCGGCACCATCCAGTCCGTGCGGAAGAATGAACACGTCACCCCTGTGGAAGAGATCGAGTGGTGAGGATATGCTGCTGAAAACTGCTTTTCGGGAGATCAAAACCAGCTTGGGCCGGTATCTGGCCATTCTGGCCATTATTGCGCTGGGTGTGGGCTTTTTTGCCGGACTGCGGGTGACCCGCACCGCTATGATCTCCACTGCCAATCACTATTTGAAGGATCTGGCCATGTTCGATGACCGGATCCTCTCCACTCTGGGCTGGACGGAGGAGGATGTGGATGCCTTCCGGAAGCTGGATGGCGTATCCGCCGCCGAGGGCGCCCGTTCCGCCGACGTGCTGTGCGTGGGGGAGGACGGCTCCGACATGGTGCTGAAGGCCCACTCCCTGACGCAGCAGGTGAACCGCCTGAGCTTACAGGCGGGACGGCTGCCGGAGAAGGCCGACGAGTGCGTGGTGGACGCATGGCGCTACGATGAGAGCGCACTGGGCAGCGTCATCCGGCTGTCGGACAACAACTCCGCCGATACGATGGATACCTTCGCCAGCCGGGAATATACGGTGGTGGGTGTGGCTGCCAGTCCTATGTACATCAACTATGAGCGGGGCGGCACGGCGCTGGGAAACGGCACCGTGGCGGCGTTTGTCTATCTACTGCCGGAGGGCTTTGCGATGGACTACTACACGGAGATCGACGTGACCCTCACCGGGGCCGATGGCCGCATCTATACGGCGGCCTATGACGATGCCGTGGAGGCCATGGAGCAGCCTCTGAAGGATCTGGCAGCCCAGCGGGCGCAGCTGCGGTACGACTCTCTCCGCAGTGAGGCGCAGGAAAAGCTGGCGGATGCCCAGCAGCAGCTGGACGACGCCCGGAAGCAGCTGGAAACGGGCTGGGCGGAATACTACGACGGCCTTGCCCAGTACAAGGACGGACATGCATCCTATATAGAGGGCGCCGGCCAGTACCGGGATGGGCTGGCAGAATACGACAGTGGCCGGGCGGCCTATGAGACGGCCCGGAAGGACTATGAAAACGGCGTGAGCCAATACAATCAGGGGAAGGCCGGCTATGAGGAGGGCCAGCGGCAGTATCAGGCGGCACAGCAGCAGTATCAGGAGGCGCTGGCGCAGTATCAGCTGCTGGAGCAGCAGGCGGCGGCCCTGCCGGAGGATAGCCCGGAGCTGCCGGTCCTGCAGGCCAAGCTGGCGGCCATGAAGGAGCAGCTGGACGCCACAGCGGCGCAGCTTTCTCAGAATCAGGCTCAGCTGGAGGCAACGGCGGCGCAGCTGGCTCAGAGCAAGGCCCAGCTGGATGCGGCGGGTGCGGCGCTGGATACCACGGAGCAGCAGCTGGCACAGGCGCAGGAGAAGCTGGAGGAGTCGGCCCGGCAGCTGGCGGCAGCCAAGGCCCAGCTGGAGGAGACAGGTCCCAAGCTGGAGAGCGCCCGGCAGGAGCTGGAGGACGGCGAAAGGGAATTGTCCGACCATGAGGGGGAACTGGACGATGCCCGGCAGAAGCTGGAAGATCTGAAAGAGCCGGACACCTATGTGCTGGGCCGGGACACCAACGTGGGCTATGTATGCTTCGAGAGCGACACCAACATTGTGGCGGGAGTTTCCCGTGTGTTCCCACTGTTCTTCTTCCTGCTGGCGGCGCTGGTGTGCATCACCACCATAACCCGCATGGTGGAGGAGCAGCGCACCCAACTGGGCGTACTGATGGCCATGGGCTATGGCCGGGGGGCCATCCTGTTCAAGTACTTCTTTTACTCCGGCAGCGCTTCGCTGCTGGGGTGCGCCATCGGCTTTGTGGGAGGCTCCTACATCTTTCCCAAGATCCTCTGGCACGCCTATAACATCATGTACGGCTTCGGGATCCCCATTGAATTTGTGCTGGATGGGAAGCTGGCGGCCATCTCCGTAGCCACCTATCTGCTGTGCGCTCTGGGGGCCACCTATCTGGTGTGCCGTGGCTTCTTGCGGGAGGTGCCGGCGGAACTGATCCGGCCCAAGGCCCCCAAGGAGGGCAAGCGGGTGCTGCTGGAGCGCATCACCTTCCTATGGAAGCGGCTGGGCTTTTTGACCAAGGTATCCCTGCGGAACGTGCTGCGGTACAAGCAGCGGTTCTTCATGATGGTGCTGGGCATCGGCGGCTGCACGGCGCTGCTGCTGACGGGCTTCGGCATCAAGGACTCCATCGCCAATGTGGTGGACTATCAGTTCGAGGAAATTACCCTGTACGATGCGGCGGTGTCCTTCACAGAGGAGATGGATGCGGAGACGCAGCAGGCGTTTTCCCGGCAGGCCGCCGATGTGTCGGCGGTGGTGTTCCTCCACGACGGCTCCGTGACGGTGGAGGCAGGCGGCGGGGCCAAGACGGTGAATCTGCTGGTGCCTCAGAGCAGTCTGGAGGGCATGATGGACCTCCACCGGGGCGGCGAGAAGCTGTCCATGCCCGGAACGGGGGAGACGCTGCTCAACGACGCTCTGGCGGAGGCGCTGGGCGTGTCCGTGGGGGACACCGTGACCCTGCGGGACAGCGACATGAACACCCTGACGGTGACGGTCAGCGGCATCTTTGACAACTACGTGTCCAACTACGCCATCATGTCAGCGGACACCTGCCGGGATCAGTGGGGCAGCGTGCCGCCGGTGAAAACCGCCTTCATCCGGGTGACGGACAACTCCGACGCAGGTGTCCACGCCGCCTCGGCCCGGATTCTGGATCTGGAGAACGTCTCGGCGGTATCGGTGAATCTGGATACCCGCCAGCGGGTGGGAACCATGATGTCGGTGCTGGATTACATCGTGTGGATGGTGACGGTGTGCGCCGGGGCGCTGGCCTTTATTGTGCTGTATAACCTCACCAACATCAATATCAACGAGCGCATCCGGGAGATCGCCACCATCAAGGTGCTTGGCTTCTATCCCGGAGAGACATCGGCCTATGTGTTCCGGGAGAACAACACCCTGACGTTTTTGGGGATGCTGGTGGGTCTGCCGCTGGGCAAGTGGCTCCACGCCTATGTGATGAGCCAGATCCGCATCGACACCATCGCCTTCAACGTGCGGATCGCATGGCAGAGTGTGATGTTCTCCATGCTGCTGACGGCGGTGTTTGCCGCCATCGTGAACGTGGTGATGTACTTCAAGCTGCGGCGCATCAGCATGGCGGAGTCGCTGAAATCCATCGAATAAAGGAAAATGTGCGAAAAGCGCCCCTGCTTCACTGTGAAGCAGGGGCGCTTTATGTATTCTGTTATCAGGGGAGCAGCAGCTGGGCGATCTGCACGGCGTTGGTGGCGGCACCCTTGCGGACCTGATCGCCGCAGCACCAGATGTTCAGACCGTTGTCACAGGTCAGATCCTCCCGGATGCGGCCCACGAACACGGTGTCCTGATCGCTGGTGTCCAGCGGCATGGGGTACTGTCGGTTGGCCAGATCGTCCACCAGACGGCAGCCGGGGGCGGCGGCGATGAGCTCTCTGGCCCGCTGGACGGAGATCTTCTCACGGGTACGAACCACCAGCGAGACGCTGTGGCTCCGCACCACCGGCACCCGGACGCAGGTGCAGCTGACTTGCAGGTCCGGCAGATGCATGATCTTGCGGCCCTCGTTCTGCATCTTCATCTCCTCAGAGGTGTAGCCCTCATAGGCTTCGCCGCCGATCTGGGGGATGACGTTGTAGGCGATCTGGTACTGGAACACCTGCGGGTGGACGGGCTTGCCCTCCCGCAGAAGCTCCACCTCCTCCATAAGCTCACGGGGGCCACCGGCCCCGGCACCGGACACCGCCTGATAGGAGGAGGCGATGATGCTCTGGATGGGGCTGTCCTGATTCAGGGCGTTGATGGCCACCAGCGAGACGATGGTGGTGCAGTTGGGGTTGGCGATGATGCCCTTGTGGCGGCGGACATCCTCCGGGTTGATCTCCGGGATCACCAGCGGCACATTGGGGTCCATGCGGAAGGCACTGGAGTTGTCCACGAACACGGCGCCCGCCTTAACGATGGCCGGGGCGAAGCGCTTGGCGATGTCGTTCTCCGCAGCGCCCAGCACGACGTCCATGCCCTCAAAGGCGCTGTCCTCGGCGGGCTGCACCGTCAGCTCCCGGCCCTGCCAGAGCAGCTTCTGCCCGGCGGAGCGGGGGGAGGCCAGCAACCGCAGTTCCTCCACGGGAAAGCTGCGCTCGGCCAGTATTTTCATCATTTCACGGCCCACCGCACCGGTGGCGCCCAGAATGGCAACGTTCATAGTTTGGTTCCTCCTTATTTTACAAAGCTGTCGTACAGGACACGGATGGCACGCTCAAAGTCGCCGCCGTCCACGCCAACGATGATATTCAGTTCCTCAGGGCCTTGGGTGATCATGCGGATGTTGATGCCGTTTTCACCCAGCTTGGCGAAGATGCGGCCGGAGGTGCCGGGCTTATAGGCCATTTTCCGGCCTACGGCGGCCACGATGGCCATATTGTCCGTCACATGGATGCTGTCGGGCTTCAACTCCTTTTGCAGATCACCCAGCATGGGATACAGGCACGGGGTCACCTTTTGGGCCGACACCACCAGCGATACCGTGTCGATGCCGGAGGGCAGGTAGTCCACGTTGATGCCGTAGCGCTCCAGCACCTCCAGGATCTGCCGCAGGACACCGGCCTGTGAGGACATTCCGTTTTTGGTGATGGTGATGACGGAGAAATCCTTGCGGCCGGCGATGCCGGTGATGAGGTTCTCGTCTGCCAGCTCCGGCTCGTCGAAGCGCTCCCGGATCATGGTGCCGGGGTGGTCGGGCTGGTTGGTGTTGCGGATGTTCAGGGGGATGTTCTTCTCACGCACCGGGGAGACGGTCCCCTCGTGGAGCACCTGCGCTCCGATATAGCTGAGCTCCCGCAGCTCGGCGTAGGTGATGCGCTCGATGGGGCGGGGGTCCTGCACGATCTTGGGGTCGGCCATGAGGAAGCCGGAGACGTCGGTCCAGTTTTCGTAGACGTCGGCGTCCAGCGCCGCCGCCGCCAGAGCGCCGGTGATGTCGCTGCCGCCGCGGGTGAAGGTCTTGACGCTGCCGTCGGGCATGGCCCCGTAGAAGCCGGGGATCACCACCCGGCGGCCGGAGGCGGTGCGGCGCAGGGCCTCGTAGCTGGCGGGCTGATCCACGGTGCCGTCCAGCCGGAAGCGGAGCCAGCAGATGCTGTCCAGAAAATCGTAGCCCAGATAGTCCGCCATGAGGCGGGCGGCGAAGTACTCGCCCCGGCTCACCAGCTCGTCCTGACTGATGCCACGGTCCATCTTCTCCCGCAGGGCGGCGAACTCCGCCTCCAGCGGTGTGGACAGGTGCAGCTCGTCCCGGATGGAGAGATAGCGGCTGCGGATCATGTCGAACACAGCGTCACAGCTGACGCCATATTGCAGGTGGGCGTAGCACAGATACAGCAGGTCCGTCAGTTTGTGGTCGTCCCGACTGCGCTTTCCGGCGGCGCTGACCACCACCACACGGCGGCTGGGGTCAGAGTCCACAATGGCCTTCACCTTGGCAAACTGATGGGCGTCGGCCATAGAGGAGCCGCCGAATTTCAATACCTTTAACATAGGAGGATCGCCTTTCTTTCATGGATGCAGTGCCGTTTGTTCCGCAGCGGACAGAGAATTTATGTCCCCGGAATAAAAACACTTGCTTTTTTGCTGGAGACAGTGTATCATACTGTTTCAGAAAAAGCAAGTGGCAAAAGGAGCGTTTTTATGATCTACCACAGCACGAGGGATGAAAAGCTGACGGCGGCCCCGGCCAGAGCCGTTTTAGAGGGCATTGCACCGGACGGAGGACTGTATGTCTGCGATCCGGGGAAGTTAGAGTTTGACTGGCAGGGGGCTTTGCAGAAGGATACCATGTCCATGGCGGCGGACATTCTGGGTGTACTGCTGCCGGACTTTCAGGATATGAACGGACTGGTGCGGGCCAGCTATGCCGGAAAATTCGCCAGCGATGACCTGACGCCGCTGGTGCCGGTGGGGGAGCGGTATGTGCTGGAGCTGTACCACGGGCCCACCAGCGCCTTCAAGGACGTGGCCCTGTCGGTGCTGCCCCGGCTGGTGAGCGCCGCCGCCAAGCAGGAGGGGGCCGGGGATGTGGTGATCCTTACCGCCACCTCCGGCGATACCGGTAAGGCGGCGCTGGAGGGTTTCCACGATGTGTCCGGCACCCGGATCATGGTGTTCTATCCCGCCGGGGGCGTGTCGCCGGTGCAGGAGGCACAGATGGTGACGCAGGAGGGCGGCAACGTCCGGGTATGCGCCATCCGGGGGAACTTCGACGATGCGCAGACCGGCGTGAAGAATGTCTTTGCAGCCTGTAAAGGGAAAGACCTTCACGGTGCGGTGCTATCCTCCGCCAACTCCATCAACATCGGGCGGCTGGCCCCACAGGTGGTGTACTACTTCCGGGCCTATGCCGATCTGGTGCAGGCGGGGCGCATCCGGGTGGGGGAGAAGGTCCACTTCGTGGTGCCTACCGGCAACTTCGGGGACATTCTGGCAGGGTACTTCGCCAAACGCATGGGGCTGCCGGTGGGGCGGCTGGTGTGTGCCAGTAACGCCAACGATGTGCTGACGGAGTTCATCTCCACCGGTGTATACGACCGGCGGCGGCCCTTCTATAAGACCACGTCGCCCTCCATGGACATTCTGGTGTCCAGCAATCTGGAGCGGCTGCTGTACCTGCTGTCGGAGGGGGACTGCGGCTATGTGGCGGGGCTGATGGAGCAGCTGAACCGGGAGGGACACTATCAGGTGTCGCCCCGGCTGTTGGAACGCTTGCAGGCGGAGTTCGACTGTGCCTGCTGCGACGATGCCGGGGCGGCGGAGGTCATCCGTCGGCTGTGGCAGGAGCAGCACTATCTCTGCGACCCCCACACGGCGGTGGCGTGGTCGGCGGCAGAGCAGGTGCGGCTGGAGGACGGGGCTCCGGTGGTGGTGCTCTCCACGGCATCACCCTACAAGTTCCCGGCGGCGGTGCTGGGGGCGCTGGAGGGCGGCTGCGACGGCGACGAGTTCGCCATGATGGAGCGGCTGCACCGGCTCACCGGCACAGAGGTGCCGAGGAATCTCGCCGGTTTGCAGGGCCGGACGGTGCGCCATCGGGACGTCATCGACAAGGAGCAGATGCTGGACTATGTGCTGGCAGAGGTCATGGGGAGCTGAAAGGAGCGGACTATGAACATCGTTTGTTTGGATATGGAGGGGGTGCTGGTGCCGGAGATCTGGATCGCCTTCGCAGAGGAGAGCGGTATCCCGGAGCTGCGGCGCACCACCCGTGACGAGCCGGACTATGACAAGCTGATGCGCTGGCGCATTGACATTCTGCGCCAGCATGGACTGGGGCTGACGGACATTCAGAACACCATCCGCCGCATTGACCCGCTGCCGGGAGCCAGAGCGTTTCTGGACCGGCTGCGGACTAAGGCGCAGGTGGTGATCCTCAGCGACACCTTCGAGCAGTTCGGCCTGCCGCTGATGGAGAAGCTCAACTGGCCCACCCTGCTGTGCAACACGCTGGAGGTGGGGGAGGACGGTATGATCTCCGGCTTCCGGATGCGGTGCAGTCACTCCAAGCTCACCACTGTCCGGGCCTTCCAGTCCATGGGCTACGATACCATCGCCTCCGGCGACAGCTACAACGATCTGGAGATGATCCGGGCCAGCAAGGCGGGCTTCCTGTTCCGCACCACGGAGCAGATCAGGGCGGACTATCCTCAGTATCCGGCCTTCGAGGAGTATGGCGACCTGCTGGCGGCCATTGAACAGGCACTGTAAAGGGAAAACGCATGACAGGGAGAGCCTCCGCAGGAGGGCGGTTCCGCTGTCAGAATAAGAAAAGGATAGGGCAGGGCCGACATTTTGTCGGCCCTGCCCTATCCTTTATGGTGGTTACTGCTCCTGTACCACGGCGATGTCCTCACCGACGGTGCAGATGTGGTATGGGGCATCGGCGGAGACGCCGGTGTCGTGGGTCTCTCCGGTGCGGAGGTTTGTCACCCAGAGGGTTCCGTTCTGCCGGTAGGTGGCATAGGCGGCGCCGGTATAGAATTGCAGGCCGTCCTCCTGCCGCTGGGGGATGTAGGCGGCGGCACGGGACACGGTCGGCCGGGCCAGTTCTGTGGCGCAGTCGTAGACATAGACATCCGTCAGGCGGGACTCCTGACTTCCGCCAGCCGTGGCTGTCACGAGGATATCCGCTCCCAGCCAGCGGGCGGTGAGCATGGGAGAGGCACCCTCCGCTATGCCGCAGGCGGAGGCCAGATCCACCACCTGCTGTCCGTCGCAGTAGAAAGCGCCCTGACGATCCGCCTGCTTGGTCAGGAAGATGGCTTGCTGCAAATCCGGGGAGACCTCCAGCTGCCAGATGCCGTAGGGGGTCAGCAGGTCGGGCAGCAGCCACGTCAGTTGGCCGCTCTCCAGCCACGCCAGAGCGTACCGGCCCTGATCCAGCTGCTCCGGGTCACGCAGGCGGCACAGGGCGGCGTCCATGGAGCCGGAGATGGGCTCGGCAGACCAGTCCTCCTGCTGGTTCTGGAGGAAGATCTGCCCATCATATTGGCACCAGAGGAAGGTGAGCTGTCCCTCCGGCAGGGTACCGGAGAAGGTCTCGGTGGGCAGGGCCTGACCGTCTGCGTAAAATACGCCGTCGGTGCAGGTGGGCGCTGCCGGGATCACGGCGGCATTGAAGGGGGTCTCGCCGGTCCAATAGGCGATCTCATCGCCGGTGTTCACGGGTAAGGCACTGCATCCCGTCAGCAGGATGCACAGCGCACTCAAGAGATAGAGGATTCGATGCTTCACGGTGGCCCTCCTTTTCACACGATATGTTTTCGGTATATGGTAAGATAATTGTATGGTAAAGAAAATGAATTGTCAATAATTTATAATATTTGGAGGAGGCGAAACGGAAAATACGCACTTTGCACAAAAAAGTGAGGGACGAATCTATTGACTTTGCCGTGGAGGTATGGTAAAAGTAAGGAGAAAGACAGTGGTTGGATGGGCGATGAAGGGAGGCTCTATCATGAAAACGGGAAGGATTATAGCGGTGCTTGCGGTATCCTTGCTGGCAGTGCTTGTGCTGGTGCTGCTCTGGATAGGTCGGGGTGGCAGAGAACCGGAGGGGACCGTAGTATCCGTGACGGAAAAGCAGGCCATGACCTTCGCAGAGGGTGAAATCCGCCGCATCGCCGGGGAGGGCGGGCCGGACTGCACATGGGACGATACCACGGCGATCCTCCAAGGCAGACCCCTTTACGGCCCCGACGACCGGTGCAACGGATATGTGTGCAGGCTGACCACCGGCGGCATGGAGACAGGGTATCTTCAAGTGGATGCGCTGGGCGGGGAGCTTTGCACCGGCGCTTACTCCTTCGACGGTATCCCGGCCTATGAGGGGCTGGCCGAGGAAGGCGGCGGGACGGCTTCGGAGGAGCGGCTGTACTTCTTCGGCGGCATCTCCTACGGCGTAAGGCTGGAGGACGGGAGTTTCCGGCTGATGGGCTCTCCGGAAAGGGTGAGCGCCGAGACGGCGGCGGAGCAGTACCGGCACACGGTGGAGCAGGTGCAGCGCCAACGGGCGGAGTAAGAGATGATGAGCGGCGTATTCTCCGGCGGGAGGGTGCGCCGCTCTATTGACAGCGGTGGTATAATCTATTATGGCTGAAAATATACGAAAACGAGGACAACACTATGGACATTACACAGGGCGCACCCTTCGAGAGCTTTGGGCTGTCGGAGGCGACCATGCGTGCCATACACAACAAAGGATATGAAGTGAGCACCCCCGTACAGGCCGGGTGCATCCCCCCCATGCTGGCGGGGAAGGACGTGATCGCCAAGGCCCCTACCGGCACCGGTAAGACCATGGCCTTCGGCATCCCCATCATCGAGCGCATCGACCCGGAGAGCGAGGCGGTGCAGGCGGTGATCCTGGCCCCCACCCGTGAGCTGGCCATGCAGATCACCGAGGAGATGCGGGAGGTGGCGGTGTGCCACGAGGGGGTGCGGCTGGTGTGCCTGTACGGAGGTCAGCCTATCGGCAAGCAGATCAACGCCCTGAAGCGGCGGCCCCAGATCGTGGTGGCCACGCCGGGGCGGCTCTCCGACCACATGAAGCGGCGGACGGTGGTGCTGAACGAGGTGTCCACCGTGGTGCTGGATGAGGCGGACCGGATGCTGGATATGGGCTTTATCCACGATGTGCGGCGGATATTGGACAAGATCCCCAACCGGAAGAATCTGGGGATGTTCTCCGCCACCATCTCCCGTGAGGTGATGGATATCTCGTGGATCTATCAGCGGGATCCGGAGGAGATCACGGTGCAGGCCACGCAGGAGAATAAGCCCGATATTTTGCAGTACCGCCTCGATGTGGACTCCGACGCCAAGGTGGACGCCATTGCCGCCATCATCAAGAAGCAGGGGCTGGAGCGGGTCATCTGCTTCTGCAACACCAAGGGCTCCACGGAGCGGCTGACGAAGTTTTTGCAGATGCGTGGGCTGGACGCCCAGTGCATCCACGGAGATATCCCCCAGAAGAAGCGGGAGGAGGTCATGGCCCAGTTCCGGGAGGGCAAGCTCCATGTGTTCGTGGCCACGGACGTGGCCAGCCGGGGCATCGACGTGGACGATGTGGACGCCGTCTTCAACTTCGACGTGCCGGAGGAGAATGAGTACTACGTACACCGCATCGGCCGGACGGGGCGGGCCAAGCGCCACGGCGTGGCCTATACGCTGCTGTCGGATTTCCCCAGCCGGATGCGGCTGGACGATATCGCCCGCAACACCCGCAGCCAGATCGTCTCCGCCAAGCTGGAGGGGGACGGCACGGTGGTTCCGCTGGAGAAGTAAGAGGTGGGGCTATGAATATTTGGAAACGGGGCGTTTGCCTGCTGCTGACGCTGGTGATGGCGGCGGCGCTGGCGGGTTGCGGCACCCGGCGGGAGCCGCAGACGCTGCGGGTATGCCTGCCGGAGCTGCCGGGGACGCTGGACCCGGCTATGGTCACCACAGACTCCGAGCGCATCGTGGTGAGCCATCTGTATGAGAATCTCATGAAGCTGTCCTCTGACGGGCAGGGCGGCAGCCGGGTGGAGGCCGGGGCTGCCCGGAAATATACCTGCACCGACAACAACGACGGAACCCAGACCTATACCTTCACCCTGCGGGACATGAAGTGGTCCGACGGGCAGAAGGTGACGGCGGCGGATTTTGTCTACGCCTGGCAGCGGCTGGCGGACCCGGCCACGGCATCCCCCAATGCGGCGCTGCTGGAGATGGTGGCGGGGTATCGGCAGGTCCGCAGTAGCGGCGATGTCAGCAAGCTGCAGGTGTCGGCCCCGGAAGAGAACACCTTTGTGGTGACCCTCAGCAATCGGTGCGCCTACTTTTTAAGCGCCGTGTGTACGGCGGCGGCCACCATGCCGGTACGCAGCGAGCAGCCGAAGAACTGGCAGGCGGATCCCACGGCCCTGTGTACCAACGGGGCCTACCGCATCAGCGAATGGAAGAACGGTCTGCTGACCGCCACGGTACCGGAGAACTACTACGACCAGCGGCGACTGCAAATGAGCACGCTGGTGTTCCGGTTCGAGACGGATGCGGCGATGAGGACGGAGCTGCTGAAAAAGAACGAGGTGGATTTCGTACTGGGCCTGTCCCAAGAGGAGCTGGCGGATGAGCCGGAGACATGGACACCGGACAGCTATCCTCAGGTGATGACGCTGCTGGTGAACCAGATGGCACAGAGCCTGGCCAGCGAGGAGCTGCGGCAGGCCATGTCGCTGGTCATCGACCGGAACGCCTTGGCGGCGCTGACAGAGAGCCGTCTGGTGACTCTGGCGACCGGACTGATTCCCGGAGGGATACGTAACACCATGGGCGGAGACTTCCGCACGGAGAGCGGCGACCTCATTAACAACGACCCAGAGGCGCTGACGGCTGCCCGTGAGAAGGCGGCGGAGCTGATGCAGCAGGCCGGTCTGACAGACCCCAGCAGTCTGGCGGGATTGGGGCAGGTGACGCTGCTGTACGAGGAGAACGACATCAACGCCAAGATCGCTCAGCTGCTGCGGGATACCTGGCGGAATCAGCTGGGCCTTGTGGTGACGCTGAAGGGCGTTACCGGCGAGGAGGTACAGCGGGATGTGGCCAGCGGCGAGTTTACCATCGCTATGGTGACGCTGAAAAGCGACCGCAACGACGCCATGGGCCTGCTGCGGCAGTGGGCCAGCGGCAGCAAGGAGGGGGAGTTCTTCTACTCCCACGCCTACGATATGCTGATGGGTGTGGCGGCGGACTGCGGCGAGGTAGAGGTACGGGACGCCTATTTGGAGGATGCCGAGCGTCTGCTGCTGGAGACGGGGTATGTATGCCCCTTGTATTTTACCGGCCAGAGCAGCCGGCTCAGCAGCGCCTACACGGGACTGCTGACGGATGGTATCGGCGGATATTACTTCACCCATGTGGGTCAGCAGAACAACGGATAACGGAATTGAAAAGAGCATCCTGTGAAGGAAATACCCCTCACAGGATGCTCTTTTTCTTGGGAAAATGCCATGGGATGGGGCGTCCTCCCGGGAGGAAAGCCCCGTGGTGGGAGGCGGCAATTACCGGATGCCGGTAACGTGGTAGCCGGCATCCTCCACGGCCTGACGCAGGGTGTCATCGGACACGTCGGGGGTGCAGGTGACGGCGGCGGACTTGGAGTCCAGATCCACGGTGGCCTCTACGCCGGGCAGGTCATTGAGGGCCTTTTCCACACGGCCGGTGCAGTGGGTGCACATCATGCCGTCAATATGGATGGTCTTGTTCACGGTATTCTCCTCCTTTCCTTGAGACTGGAACACGGCGCTCTCCGGCAGGGGAGCGGTGGGTGCAGGCTGATCGGCAAAGAACGGGGGCTTCCAGCCCCGCAGACGCAGGGCATTGGACACCACGCACACGGAGCTGAGGCTCATGGCGGCGGCGGCCAGCATGGGATTCAGGGTCAGGTGCAGGGCCGGATACAGGACACCGGCGGCCACGGGGATGCCGATGGAGTTATAGAAGAAGGCCCAGAACAGGTTCTGCTTAATGTTCCGCAGCACGGCGCGGGAGAGGTCCATGGCGGCGGGGATGTCCAGCAGGCTGCTCTTCATCAGCACCACATCCGCCGACTCGATGGCGATGTCCGTACCGGCGCCGATGGCAAGGCCCACATCGGCCTGCGCCAAAGCCGGGGCATCGTTGACGCCGTCGCCCACCATGGCCACCCGCTGACCCTGCTGCTGGAGCTGGGCCACGCACTTGGCCTTATCCTGCGGCAGCACCTGAGCGATGACCTGATCCACGCCGATCTGACGGGCGATGGCGTTGGCGGTGCGCTGGTTGTCGCCGGTGAGCAGCACCACTCGGCGGCCCATGCGCCGCAGGGCTGCGATGGCCTTGGCGCTGTCGGGCTTCACCACGTCCGCCACGGCTATACAGCCCAGCAGATGGCCGCTCTCGGCGAAGAACAGGGGCGTTTTGCCGTCCTCGGCCAGCCGGTGAGCGTCGGCCTCCATGGCTGCCAGCGAGACACCGTTCTGCGCCAGATAACCGGCATTGCCGGCCAGCACCGCTTCGCCGGAGAGGGTGGCTTGGATCCCGCCGCCGGGGACGGAGCGGAAGCCGGACACGGGGCAGAGGGGGATGTGGCGGGCTTGAGACTCCTCCACGATGGCGTGGGCCAGCGGGTGCTCCGAGGGCTTTTCTGCCGAGGCGGCCACGCAGAGCAGCTCTTCCTCCGTGACGCCGGAGGCGCAGAGGATATCCGTGACACGGGGCTGGCCCATGGTGACGGTGCCGGTTTTATCCAGCACCACCGTCTGCACCTTGTGCAGCAGCTCCAGACTTTCTGCGGACTTGATGAGGATGCCCTGCTGGGCGGCCTGTCCCGTACCTACCATGATGGCCACGGGGGTAGCAAGACCCAAAGCACAGGGGCAGGAGATCACCAGCACGGCGATGGCGATGGAGAGGCAGAAGTGGACATCCATGCCCCCCACGAAGGCCCACAGCAGGGCCGCCGTCAGGGAGATGGCCATGACCGCCGGCACGAAGATGCCGCTGATGCGGTCTGCCAGCCGGGAGATGGGGGCCTTGGAGGAGGCGGCCTCCTCCATGAGCCGGATGATCTGGGAGAGGGTGGTGTCTCCGCCCACACGGGTGGCCCGCAGCTCCAGATAACCGGAGCTGGTGACAGTGGCAGAGGTGACGGCGTCGCCGGGGACCTTCTCCACCGGCAGGCTCTCACCGGTGATGGCGGACTCGTCTACGGCGGCGTGGCCGTCGGTGATGACACCGTCCACGGGGATACGGCCGCCCTGACGGACGATGACGGTGTCACCGGCCACGATCTCCTCCGTGGGGATGGTGAGCTCCTGTCCCTGACGGCGCACCATGGCACTCTCCGGGGCCAGAGCCAGCAGAGCGGAGATGGCACCGGTGGTCTTGCCGCGGGAGCGCTCCTCCAGATACTTGCCCACCGTCACCAGCGTCAGGATCATGCCGGCGGACTCGAAGTACAGGTCCGGCATACCGGATACCTGTCCGGCGGCCAGCAGGCCCATTTCAATGAGGCTGTATACAAGGCCAGCCGCAGCGCCGACGGCCACCAGCGAGTCCATATTGGGGCTAAGCTTCACCAGACGGGAGAAACCTACGGTAAAATAATTGCGGTTGAGAATGAGAATGGGGATCACCAGCGCCAGCTGCAGACAGGCCAGCAGCAGAGGGTGCATATGCAGCACCTGCGGCAGGGGCAGGCCCATCATGTGGCCCATGCTCAGGTAGAACAGCGGCACCAGAAATACCACCGACCAGATGAGGTGCTTCTTCCGGCGGCGGAGGGCGGCGTCCTGATCCCGGCGCAGCTGGCCCTGATCCGTTTGGGAGGCAGGGGAGGCCCCGTAGCCAGCCGCCTTTACGGCGGCGATGATGTCACTTTCGGCGACCGCCTTCTCGTCGTAGGTGACGGTCATGCTGCCCAGCATCAGGTTCACCGGGGCGCTCTGCACGCCGCTGAGCCTGGAGACCGCCTTTTCCACATGAGCCGAGCAGGCGGCGCAGGTCATACCGGTCACGGCAAATTGCTCTGTCATCATCGGCACCCCCTTACTTCATGAGCTTTTGCAGGGTGGTGACCAGCTCGTCAATGACGGCGTCATCCCCCTGACGGATGCCATCGGCCACGCAGGTGCGGATGTGGGTGGCCAGCAGCTCCTTGCTGAAGCTGTTGAGGGCGGCGCTGACGGCGGAGACCTGGATCAGGATATCCGGGCAGTAGGCGTCCTTTTGCAGCATCTCCCGCAGGCCACGGACCTGTCCCTCGATGCGGTTGAGGCGATGGGTGAGTTTCTTTTGCTCCTCGTCGGAGCGGTGCTTTGTCTTATGGCAGCAGCAGTCCATGCAAATACCTCCCTGGGGTATAATTTCATGGTGGCATTATATACCCCCTGTGGGTATTTGTCAACGTTTTTCCTTGGGCTTGAAGAAAATGGCTGCCAGCACGGCAAAGACCACCGCTGCGGCGATGCCGCCGGAGGTGGCGGTAAGGCCGCCGGTGAGGATGCCTATCGGTCCCTTTTCCGCCACGGCCTTGGCCACGCCCTTGGCGAGACTGTATCCGAAGCCGGTGAGGGGGACAGTGGCGCCGGCGCCGCCCCAGTCCACCAGATACTGATAGACGCCCACCGCCTGCAAAAGTACCCCGGCCACCACATAGCCGGTGAGGATGCGGGCAGGGGTCAGTTGGGTGCGGTCGATGAGAAACTGGCCGATGGCACAGAGGACGCCGCCGCAGAGAAATGCGTTCAGGTAATCCAAGGCTTACACTCCTTCCTTTGCGGCGGAAAGTGCCACCGCATGACAGATGCCGGGGATGGACTCCCCCTGAAAGGAGGAGGTGGGGCTCAGCAGCGCCCCGGTGGGGGCGAAGAGCAGGCGCTTCCAGCGGCCCTCCCGCAGGCCACGGAGCAGGTAACCATTGAACACGGCGGCGGAGCAGCCGCAGCCGGAGCCTCCGGCGTGCATATCCTGCTTCTCCAGATGGTACAGCAGCAGCCCGCAGTCGGTGTAGTTTTTCGTCATGTCCACGCCGTCCTGCCGGAAGAGGTCAGTGACGATTTGGTGGCCCAGCAGCCCCAGATCGCCGGTGACGATGAGGTCATAATCCTCCGGGCCGGTGGCGGTAGCGGTAAAGTGCGCCCGCAGGGTGTCGTAGGCGGCGGGGGCCATGGCGGCCCCCATGTTGTTGGCATCGGTGATGCCCCAGTCCACGATGCGGCCGCAGGTGACGTGGGTGATATAGGGGCCGTCCCCCTGAGCCCCCAGAATACAGCAGCCGGAGGCGGTGGCCGTCCACTGGGCGGTGGGGGTGCGCTGGCTGCCGTAGGGGACCGGCATCCGGTACTGGCGCTCGGCGGTGCAGTAGTGGGAGGAGGTCATGGCGGCGGCCAGCCGGGCGAAGCCCCCGTCAATGAGCAGCGCCGCCAGGGACAGGCTCTCCCCCATGGTGGAGCAGGCGCCGTACAGCCCGTAGAAGGGGATATGGAAGCTCCGCAGGCCGAAGGAGGTGCCGATGCACTGGTTCAGCAGGTCACCAGCCAGCACGTAGTCCAGTTCACCGGCGGTGAGGCCACCCTTTTCCAGCGCCCGGCGCAGGACCCGCTCCTGCATGGCGGATTCTCCCTGTTCCCATGTCTTTTTCCCGAAGAAGGCATCGGGGGATAGCTCGTCGAAATAGTCGGAGAGGGGGCCTTGCCCCTCCATGCGGCCGCCGATGTTGGCGAAGGACACCACGCTGGGAGGATGGGAGAGCTGCACCGTCTGGCGGCCCGCTCGTTTGGTCTGCATAGACTTCACCTCGTGTTTCGTATTTGAGGTAGTTTGTCCCGGTGAGGGAAAAATAAACAAGGAAGGAAGCCCTGCGGCAAAGCCGCAGGGCTTCCTTCCTTTTCAGATGTTCCATCGGAACAGCAGCAGATATGTCGCTGCAAAATCACCGGCCGCCAGATTACGATTACCGGCTGCGGGGTCACTCGCCGGATCTCTCCGGGACGGTTGCCGCCGTTTCAGGCTCCGGCAGCAGATCCGTCATGCTCTTGAGGCTGATGCCCAGCGTGGAGGCATTGTGCAGCAGAGCAGAGGTGGTGGGGGGCAGGATGCCCGCCACGCCCAGAAGAATCAGGCCCAGATTAAAGCCCACAATGAAGCGGTAGTTCCGATGGATGCGATCCATAAGGCTCTGACTGATGCGCCGCAGCGTCACCAGCTGGAACAGATCCTCGGAGGTGATGGTGATATCGGAGATCTCCCGTGCGATGGCGGCGCCGGTGGAGATGGCGATACCGGCATCGGCCTCCGACAGAGCAGGGGAGTCGTTGACGCCGTCACCGATCATGATGACCGTGTGTCCGGCGGCACGCTCCCGGCGGATGAAGTCTGCCTTATCCTCCGGCAGGACCTCGGCGTGGAACTCGTCCACCCCTACCTCCTCCGCCACACAGGCGGCGGTACGGCGGTTGTCGCCGGTCATCATGACCACCTTGCGGATGCCGCAGTTGTGGAGCGCACGGATGGCGTCCTTGGCCTCGGCCCGAAGGGGATCGTGGATACAGATCACCGCCGCTAGCTGCCCGGCCAGACACAAATAGAGGTGGGAGTACTGGGTGGGCAGGGCATCGAACCTCTCCTGCTCCCCGGCGGGGATGGTGCAGCCCTCGTCCTCGAAAACGAAGTGGGCGCTGCCGATGAGGGTCTTTTCGCCGTTTACCATGCTGGAGATGCCGTGGGCCACGATGTACTGCACCTGAGAGTGGTACTCCTCGTGGGACAGACCCCGGCGCTTGGCCTCCTCCACCACGGCGGTGGCCATGGAGTGGGGATAGTGCTCCTCCAGACACGCCGCCAGACGCAGCATCTCTTGAGCGTCGTGACCCCCGAAGGGGACCACGTCCTGCACCGTGGGGACGGCGTAGGTGAGGGTACCGGTCTTGTCGAACACCACGGTATCCGCCTGGGCCACGGCCTCCAGGAAGCGGCCACCCTTGACGGAGATGTGATAGCTGCTGCACTCCCGCATGGCGGAGAGCACGGCGATGGGCATGGAGAGCTTCAGAGCGCAGGAGAAGTCCACCATCAGCACCGCCAGCATTTTGGTGACGTTCCGGGTCAGCAGGTACGTCAGCACCGTACCGCCCAGCGTATACGGTACCAGCCGGTCCGCCAGACGGGCGGCCTTGTCCTCGGTGGTGGATTTCAGCTTCTCGGACTCCTCGATCATCCGGACGATGCGGTCGTAGCGGCCGCTGCCCTGTACCTTCTGAACCTCCACCACGCATTGGCCCTCCTCGGCCACTGTTCCGGCGTATACCGGACTGCCGGGGCGCTTGACCACGGGCATGGACTCGCCGGTGATGGAGGCCTGATTCACCATGGCCTCGCCGCTGACCACCTGACCGTCCAGCGGGATAAGGCTGCCGGTGCGGACCAGTATCCGGTCGCCCAGCTGCACGTCACCGATGGGAACCAGTACCTCCGTATCGCCGCTTTGCAGCCATACCTTGTCCACATTCAGGGACATGGCCCCGGCCAGATCGGCCACAGACTTCTTGTGGGTCCACTCCTCCAGAATTTCGCCCAGCCGCAGCATGAACATGACGGAGCCGGCGGTGGAGAAGTCGCCCCGAACCATAGAGACGGTGACGGCGGTGGCGTCCAGCACCGCCACGGTGAGCTCGCCGTGCCACAGGGCCGTCAGCCCCTCCCGGATGTACTTCACGGAGCGGTACAGGGCCATGGCCGTGGTGATGGGGGCGGGGAGGAACAGCTTGGAGAAGATGCGGCGCATCACCGTCATGGCCAGCTTGTCCTCGAACTCCCGGTTCAGAGCACGGGAGGTGTGCTCCGGCACCAGCTCCATGACCTCGGCCTTGGCGAAGGAGAAGGAAGCCAGTGCGCCGATCACGGCGCTACGCTGGCCGGTGTAGCGCACCACGGCATCCTGTGTGCGGTCATAGACCGTGACCTCCGTGACACCGTCTACGCTGCGAAGATAGTATTCCAGCAGATCCGCCTCATGCAACGACATCCGGGCGCAGTGCAGATGTACCCGCAGGCGGTTGGGGGACTCGTGGAGAATGTTGCATTTCATAGATCAGTTTGAACCTCCAAACGAAAGAAGAACCGCAGAATGCGGCTCTTCCTATAACGCAGTGCTGAACTTAAGCCTCTTGTGCGGAAGTGTCCTCAATGGTCTCGGCCTCGGCCTCAGCGGCCCGGTGGTCATTGATGGCCTTGGCGTCGGCGTAGATGTCGTCGGCGCCCTCGCGGACAGAGGTGACGGTGTGCATGATGCAGTCCTTGGCACGCAGAGCGGCGGCGGTGGTGTGGGCATAGACCTTCTTAGCGTCCTCGCTGGTGAGGATCTTCAGGCCGGCCGTGCCGAACAGCAGACCGGCGGCGAACAAACCAATGTGTTTCATGATAAATTGCCTCCTGTTGATTGCGATTGCTGCGCTGAAACAGGCGCAGCTCCTAAGATCGAAGTGCTCCGATCCGTAGAAGAATCATAGCACAACGAGTGGTACAATGCAAGTGTTTTTCATAAAAAAGTGGGGATCATGGGAACAAAAAGCTACACAACCGACGCCCCAAAGGGCATCAGGGCCAGACGGGCCATTTTGAAGCACTGGAGGCCCACAGGGACCCCGACAATGGTGACGCACCACAGGCATCCCAGAATGACATAGCCCAAGGCCATCTCCATTCCGGAGAGCAGCAACCAGAGAATATTCACCAGCAGTGAGAAGCCCCCGCCGCCGTAGACTACCTCCTTGCCGAAGGGGAAAAAGGCCAGAGAGGCGAATTTGAAGCACTGAAGGCCCACAGGGATGCCCACAATGGTGATGCACCACAGGCAGCCCGCCAGCACCCAACTCAGTCCGCCGATGAGTCCGCCGAAGAGAAACCAGAGGATGTTGCCGATCGTTTTCATAGAAATACCTCGCTTGTAACTGTCTCCGAGGGAGACTGGTTCTATCTTAAGCGGAAATTGTGAAGTTTTCAACCACGGCGGGAAATATTTTCCCGGTGAGAGTCAGGCACCGGCGGAAATATAAACAAATCTACCCTTGCAAAGAGGAGAGATATATGGTAAAATCACCATAGAGTGCAGGCCCGTTGCTGCCCGGTGTGAAAAACCGGAGGAGAAAGGGTAGGCGCTCCCCAGCCTTGGAGCAGCTGCTGGAGAACGATGCGGACAGCTATGAGATCGTGGAAGTGGGCGATATACAGGCAGACGACCTGCTCCTGTCAGCCGAAGAGCATCAGGCTATGCTGGCACAGGGAGAGGCACCGTATAACTGGGAGAGTGAGAGCGGTCAGGTGTCCTGAACGGCTGAACAGAAAAACGGGCTGCGGCCCGTGATAGGGAAGCTCATATAGCCTTGCGGAAATGGTGCAAGGCGTTTCTACGGAGCCGCCGAAGGCTCTACTATGGGTGCTCTGCCGGAAAAGCGGCGGGGTGCCTATTTTTTGCGGAAAGGAAGGAAACGGATATGGTGCAGGTTTTGAAGGGAAACATCGTGCAGGCCCCGGCGCTGGGGGAGCTGCAGATCACGGAGCAGGGCTATCTGGTGATGGAGGACGGCGTCATCCGGGGCGTCTATGACCGGCTGCCACTGGAATATGCTACGGCGCCGCTGGTGGATTACGGTCAGGCACTGGTGATGCAGTCCTTTGCGGATATGCACCTCCACGCCCCTCAATACCCCATGCTGGGCATGGGCATGGATCTGCCGCTGCTGGAGTGGCTGGACACCTACACCTTCCCCACGGAGGCACGGTTTGCCGACACGGACTACGCCCGCCGCATCTATCGCCGTCTGGCCACGGACCTCATCACCAACGGCACCACCCGTGTGTGTATGTTCTCCTCCCTCCACACCGACGCCACGTGGATCCTCATGGAGGAGCTGGAGCAGGCCGGTGTCACCGGCTATGTGGGCAAGGTGAACATGGATCGCAATGGCCTGCCCGGCATCTTGCAGGAGACCACGGAGGAATCTGTCCGGGAGACGCTGCGGTGGCTGGAGGGATGTCATTTCGACCACGTCAAGCCCATTCTGACCCCCCGCTTTACCCCCAGCTGTACCAATGAGCTGATGATGGCACTGGGCCGTCTGGCGCAGGAGAAGGGGCTGTATGTCCAGTCTCACCTGTCGGAGAATCTGGGGGAGATCCAGTGGGTAAAGGAGCTGCACCCGGACTGTCAGCAGTACTGGGAGACCTATGATAAGTACGGCCTGTGGAAGGAGCGCACCATCATGGCCCACTGTGTCCACTCCGACCAGCGGGAGTGCGATGCCATGCGCCGGGCCGGGGTGGTGGTGGCTCACTGCGCCGGTTCCAACATCAATCTGTGCAGCGGCGTGTCGCCGGTGCGGGAGATGCTCCAGCAGGGCATCTGGGTGACGCTGGGGTCCGACATCGCCGGCGGCGCCTGTCTGCCCATGTATAAGGTGGCTACCATGAGCATCCGGGCCTCCAAGATCAAGCGCATCGAGACGGACTGGTCCGAGGACTTCCTGACGGTGCCGGAGGCCTACTATCTGGCCACCAGCTCAGGCCACCGTTATTTCGGGGACGGGGACGGCTTCGCCCCAGGCAATCGGCTCCACGCCATCGTGGTGGATGACGGTGACTTCACGGAGGCCAGCCATCCCCTGACGGTGCGGGAGCGGTTCGAGCGGGCCATATATATGCTCCACCGCCACAACATCACCGCTGTCTGGTCCGACGGTCGCTGCGTGGTGGGGAAGATGCTGCAATAAAGGAAAAATGAAGCAGCAAGCCCTCCGGCCTTGGCCGGGGGGCTTGCTGCTTCAAATACTGCGCTCCATAGGGAGATAGGCGGAAAAATCATTGGGGTGGACCTCGCCGGTGAGGACGAAGCCGTTCTTGGTCCAGAAGGCCAGGCTCTGAGGATTGCCCTCATCCACCGCCAGCCGCAGCCGGTGATACCCGGCGGCAGACAGCCGGGCCATGCAGTCCCGGAGGATGCGGCTGCCCAGTCCGCAGCCCTGACGGTCATGAGCCGTCATGAACAGGCCGATGAAGGCGGTGTCGGCGGCGGGATAGTTCAAGATCAGATCCATCACGGCAATCAGGCAGTCCCCGTCGTAAAAGCCCACGAACCACTTATCTTCCATAGCTTTTCCCGGCGGCAGGGCGGTCATACCGGTCCGGATGCTCTCCGGCGTGGGCTGCGGCGGGTGATACCGGTAGAACAGGGGATTGCCCTGCATCAGCGCACAGACCTGTGCTGCGTCCGCCTCCGTCAGGCGGCGGGCGGGACAGACGGCGTTACTCATGGGGCTGCTCAGCGGCCAGAACGGCCTCCGTATCGGCGTCGCACAGGCGGATCAGCTTCTCCGCCAGAATTTTGGAGAACCCGGCGATGAGTCCGCACTCGATGACCAGCCGCCCCACGGCCCCCTCCTCGTCCCCGGAGGGGGTGCGGATGTCGGTGGCGGCGCTTTGGACCTGCTGGTTGAAGAACAGGGCCAGCTGCCGGAATTTTTCGGAGTAGGCCTCGTATACCGACCGCACGCAGTCCTCGCTGCTGTCGGCGGGCAAAATTTTCTGCACGTCGCTGATGCTGATGCTCTGCTTCATGGTGAGGATCATAATGAGGTAGGCGATGTGTACCCGGTAGTACTTCCGCTTCACCGGAGCGGGCATGATCTTCAGGCGCACATAGTTGTTGATGGCGGAGGAGGTGACAAAGCTCTCCTTGCCGCCGGGGATGGACGGGATGAAGCCGAGATACTGCACCAGCAGCACCACCACCTGATCCATGTAGAGCCCCAGATCAGGGATGGAATCCCAGTCCGGCAGATGGTAATTGGTGATGAAACGGTCCCAGCGCTCCAGCTTGTGAATAATGAGTTTCTTATCGTATGACATGGCGTACCTCCTGTGCAGGCGCCGTCGGCGCACCGGCAGCGTGGAAGTTGGCTGTTTTTCTTAACAGTCTTTAAACAACTACTATATAATATCAGAAAAACTTGTTTTTTGCAAGGGTAAATAGCAGTTGACCTGTTGACTTTTAAAATTTAATATGCTATATTAGGAAAAACAGAAGATAGGGGGCTTGCTATTATGCCCAAGCAGGTGTATATTTATGGTGACTCCTTGCTGAAGGCCACCATGCCGGACGAGGGGTATCATTACCATTTCCACTACGACGAGGTACTGCAGCGCTATCCGGAGCGCCGGACGCAGGTGGTGAACCGCTCCAAAATGGGGGCTACCATCTCCAAGGGCGAGTCGCTGGTGCAGCACGATCTGAACCGGGGGCTGGAGGCTGACTATGCACTGGTGGCCTACGGCGGCAACGACAGCGACTACGATTGGGCAGCCATCGATGCCGACCCGGCGGGGGATCATCGTCCCCGGACGGAGCTGCCTGCCTTTCGGGAGAAGCTCCGCCACACGGTGACCATGCTGCGGGAGAGGGGCATCCAGCCGGTGCTCATGAGCCTACCACCCATTGACGCCGCACGGTATCTGGCCTTCATCTGCCGGGACGGACTGCGGAAGGAGCGGATCATGGACTGGCTGGGGGACGTGCAGATGATCTACCGGCATCAGGAGATGTACTCCGATGCGGTGACCCAGCTGGCCTATGCCGAGGGCCTGCCCCTGATCCCGGTGCGGGAGGAGTTCCTCAACGACCACAGGCTGATGCGGCTCATCGCCGCAGACGGTATCCATTTGACCATGCCCGGCTATGAGCGGCTGTTCGACACACTGGCGGACTGGCTGCGGATACGGGTATAAGAAGGAGTAGAAAGCTATGCTGAGAATTTTCACCGATACGGCGGCCAACGTCCCGCCCCACTTGCTGGAACAGTATCACATCACCGCCATGCCCCTGACGTATCTGCTGGACGGCCAACCCACGGAGTTGGTGGGCCACGACTACTACGAGGCCATGCGGAAGGGTGCCGAGGTCAAGACCTCGCTGGTGAGCCCGGCTCTGATTCGGGACACCATGGAGAGCGCCCTCAAGGAGGGGGATGACGTACTGTACATCGCCATCTCCGGCGGCATCAGCGGCACCTGCTGGAGCGCTGAGCTTATGGCGGAGGAGCTGCGGGGCGAATACCCCGACCGCATGATCCGGGTACTGAATACCTGCGGCGCTTCGTTGGGAGAGGGCCTCGTGGTGCTGGAGGCAGCCAAAATGCTGGAGAAGGGCTGTACGGCAGATGAAATCATCCGGCAGGCTGAGGAAAATTGCGGGCGGATGCGCCAGTTCTTCATGGTGGACGACCTGAAGTATCTGCGCCGGGGCGGCCGCATCAGCGCTGCGGCGCAGGTAGCGGGCTCTCTGCTGAAGATCAAGCCCATCCTTCAGTCCGATCCGGAGGGCCACATCATCCAGCACAGCAAGGTTCGTGGTCAGCTGAAGGCCATGGAGACGCTGGCGGAGTTGTACAAGGAGTACGCCGTGGACGGCACCCGGACGGTGGGTATCGCCCATGCCGACTGTCCGGACGGGGCGCTGCGGCTGCAGGCCAAGCTGCGGGATGCCGGTCAGACCGGTGAGATCCTGTCGGTGTGCTATGAGCCGGTCACCGGTGGCCATGTGGGCCCCGGCACGGTGGCGCTGTTCTTCTTCGGCGAGGTCTGGCGCTAAGGCCGGATTTTCTGCGGCGGAGAGGTTGCATCCGGCACAATTATTGGTATAATATAGGCGGCGGGATGTCTTGTCCTGCCGCCTATCTTGTATAAAAGGGGGGATCTTCCCATGAAGATAAAGGACCTGCTGGAGCGCTCCGGCGTGCAGTCACTATCCGGCGGTTGCGGAGAAGAGGAGATCACGGCGCTGACCTACGACTCCCGGAAGGCGCAGACCGGGAGCCTGTTTTTCTGTCTGCGGGGCGCCCGTTCTAACGGAGAGGACTTTGCGCCGGCGGCCTATGCACAGGGCTGCCGCTGTTTCGTCAGCGAGGGGACGCTGGACGTGCCGGAGGATGCGGACGTGGTGCGGGTATCGGATGCCCGTCAGGCGCTGGCGCAGATCTCGGCGGCGTTTTTCGACTTTCCCCAGCGGGATGTGACCATCATCGGCGTCACCGGTACCAAGGGCAAGACCACCGTGGCGGAGACGGCCTGCTCCGTCATGAACCGCATGGGCCTGGCCTGCGGCGTCATCGGCTCCAGCGGGGCCGCCTACGCCGGGAAGCACGTGGGGACCAGCAACACCACACCGGAGAGCTACGAGCTGATGCGGCTGTTTCGGGCCATGCGGGACGAGGGCGTCCGGTATGTGGTGATGGAGGTGTCCTCTCAGGCGCTGGCCCGCCACCGGGTGGACGGCATCACCTTCGATACGGCGGTGTTCACCAACCTCTCCCCGGACCACATCGGCACCGAGGAGCACCCGGACTATGCCCACTACCGGGACAGCAAGAAGCGGCTGTTCGCCCAGTGCCGCCACGGCATCTTCAACGCCGACGACCCGGAGGCGGCGTACATGATGGCGGGCAGTCCCTGCGAAAAGAGCACCTATGCCATTCACCGTCCGGCGGATCTCCGGGCGGAGAGAGTGAACATCCTGAAGGCCGGGGACCTGTTCGGTATGGAGTTCACGGCGGCCGGCACCACCTACCACATTCGGATGCCGGGGGAGTACAACGTCTACAACGCTCTGGCGGTGGTGGCACTGGTGGGACGTTATACGGACCGCACCTGCGAGTTGGCGGAGGCCCTCAGCTATGTGACGGTGCCGGGCCGGTTCGAGGTGCTGCCGGACGTGATGCCGGGATGTACCGTGGTGCTGGATTTTGCCCATAACTCCATCAGTATGAACGCCCTGCTGCAAACGGCCCGCAGCTACGATCCGGCTCGCATCATCGCCGTGTTCGGCACCGGCGGCCGCACCAGAGTGCGCCGCCACCAGCTGGGGGAGGCGGTGGCCAAGGGGGCCGATTTGGCCATTATTACCACCGACGACCCGGATCGGGACGACCCGGCGGAGGTCATTGCGGACATTGCCACCTGCTTCGGCCCCGGCAGCTGCCCCCATGTGGGCATCGTGGACCGCCGGGAGGCGGTGCGCTATGCGCTGGAGCAGCTGTGTCCCGGCGATATGCTGCTGCTGTGCGGCAAGGGCCGGGAGGGATACCAGCTGGTGCAGGGGAAGAAGATCCCCTACGACGAAGAGGAGACGGTCCGCTCCTGCGCCCGTGAGCTGCTGGAGTCCCGCCCACAGGCCCTGTGACCGGGATAAGGAAGGCTTCCTACAAGATAAAAAGAGACGGTGCGGCATAGCCGCACCGCCTCTTTTTATCGTTCCTGTTACTTTGTCAGCGTGGCGACCCACTGGCTGTACTTGGCCAGATTCTCGTCCCGCTCCGCCGCATCCTTGCCGATGGTGAGAATGTAGACCTTGATCTTAGGCTCCGTGCCGGAGGGCCGCACCAGAATGGCGGTGCCGTCCGCCAGCTCATACCGCAGCACATTGCTGCCGGAGAGTTCCATAGCAGTCTTTTCACCGGTGCGGCAGTCGATGACGCTGCCATCGGTGTAGTCCTTGCGGCGCAGCACCTCTACCCCGGCGATGTGGGTGGGGGGATCGGTCCGCAGGGACTTCATCAGTGCCGCCATCTTCTCCAATCCGTCCAGACCCGGCATCACCAGATTGTGGGTCTTTTCGCCGTAGAAGCCGTACTTCCGGTACAGGGCCTCCAGCGCATCGAACAGGGTCATGCCCTGCACGGCATACCATGCCGCCATCTCCGTCAGGATCAGGGAGGCGGTAACGGCGTCCTTATCCCGGACATAGTCGCCCAGCATATAGCCATAGCTCTCTTCATAGCTCATGATGACATGGCCCAGCCCCTGAGACTCCAGCTGGTTCTTCTTCTCCGCCATGAACTTGAAGCCGGTGAAGGTATCACAGCAGGTAACGCCGTTGGCCTCGGCCACCTTCCGGGCCATCTCCGTGGTGACGATGGTCTTGAGGAAGTAGGGGTGTTCAGGCAGCTTGCCTGCCCGGCGCATGGCCCCGATGAGGTAATCCAGCATCAGAACGCCCGTCTGGTTGCCGGTGACGGGGATAAAGGAGCCGTCCCGGCTGCGGACCATGATGCCCACCCGGTCGCTGTCCGGGTCGGTGCCCAGAATGAAGTCGGCGCCCACCTTGTCCGCCAACTGAATGGCCAGATAGAAGCCCTCCGGGTTCTCCGGATTGGGGGAGACCACCGTGGGGAAGCTGCCGTCCAGCACCATCTGCTCTGGAACGCAGTGCAGATGCTTCACGCCCAGACCCCGCAGAGCCTCCGGCACCAGCTTCCAGCCGCAGCCGTGGAAGGGGGTATAGACCATATGGAAGGTATCGGCCACCTTAGCCATGGACTCCCGGTCGTTGACCATGGCCATGACGTGGGACATGAACCGTTCGTCCGTCTCGGCGCCCATGATCTCGATGAGGCCTTGGGCCTTGGCATCGTCAAACTCCATCCGGCGGATGCCGGTGAAAATGTCGATCTGCTCCAGCTCACGGGCAATGGCGGCAGCGTGCTGGGGCGGCAGCTGGGCGCCGTCGGACCAGTAGACCTTATAGCCGTTATACTCCTTGGGATTGTGGCTGGCGGTGACATTGATGCCCGCCTGACAGTCGTATTCCCGCACGGCGAAGCTCAGCTCCGGCGTAGGCCGCAGCGACTCGAAGATACGCACATGGATGCCGTTGGCGGCGCAGACCTCTGCGGCGGCTCTGGCAAACTCCATAGAGTGGTTGCGGCAGTCCATGCACAGGGCCACGCCCCGGCGCTTGGCCTCCTCGCCCTCAGCGCAGATGACGTTGGCAAAGCCCTGAGTGGCCCAGCGGATGACGTGGATGTTCATCTGGTGCAGGCCCACCTTCATGGTGCCACGCAGACCGGCGGTACCGAATTCCAGCGGCCCATAGAACCGCTCCCGGATCTCCTTCTCATCGTCCCGGATGCTCTCCAGCTCGGCGTGCTCCTGCTCGCTCAGGGCAGGGGACGCCAGCCACTTTTCATATTCCTGCATATAAGACATGATGGATGCTCCTTTCGGTTTACTCGCCTGCCTCGTCGGGCATGGGCATGGAGGCCAGCAGATTCTGGGCGTCCTCCGCCATGGAGGCCGGGACGTACAATCCCACGCCGAAGCCGGAGAAGCCGTTGATGACCTTTCCGGCGCCGCCCTCCTTGTCGTAGTATTTGAAACATGGGATCCCGTAAGCCGTCAGCAGGGAGATGGTCACGTCTGCGTCGGCAGGGGAATCGAAGGTGTGGGCAAGCAGGACTGCCTGCTCCCGCTCACCGTTTTCGTCAGTGGGCCAAGCGGGGATATTGGGGGAGATACCCCAGTAACTCAGTTCCATGGATAGGCCTCCTTTATATATGTCCTTGTATTATATCACGAATTTTCTTAAAAGGGAAGTGTTTCATTTGTGATATTTTGTTCCGGCGGAGATTTGATACGCCCGATAGATCTGCTCCAGCAGCATGATCCGAGCCAGATGGTGGGGGAAGGTCATGGGGGACATGGACAGCCGCCAGTCCGCCTGCCGCTTCAGGCTCTCGTCCAGCCCCACGCTGCCGCCGATGAGGAAGGTCAGCTGCGTCTTACCGGCCACGGCCAGTTCCTCCATCCGACGGCTCAGCTCCACGCTGGAACAGGGCTTTCCCTCGATGCACAGGGCGATGACTGCCCCGCCCTTGGGGAGCCTTTCCCGGATGGCTGCCGCCTCCGCCGCCAGCGCCCGCTGTACCTCCGCCGGGGAAGGAGACTCCGGCAGACGGCTCTCCGGCAGTTCCACCAGCTCCAGCTTGCAGAAGCGCTGGAGCCGCTTGACGTACTCCGCCGCCGCCTCCAGATAGAATTTCTCCTTCAGCTTGCCTACGCACAGAACCGTCACTCGCTGCATACCGGTACCTCCATCCCGTAGGGGGGACTGACCTCGCTGCGGGGAGCCACCTCCAGCAGTACCTCCGCCTCCACCGTATTCAGGCGTCGCTGCACCGTGTCCCAAGCCCGCTGGGGGGTGTTGTTCTCCCGGCTCAGGTGGGCCAGAACGATGCACCGTGTGCCGCACCGGGCCATTCGGGCGGCGAACTCCGCCGCCGCATCGTTGGACAGATGCCCCTCGTCCCCCAGGATACGGGCCTTCAGGGAATAGGGATACGGCCCGCTGCGGAGCCACTCCACGTCGTGGTTGCTCTCCAGCACCAGCGTATCTACCCCCGCCAGAGCCGTCTCCGCCTCCGGGGTCACATAGCCCGTATCCGTGAGAAAACCTACGGAGGCGCTGCCGTCCACCCGATAGTCCACGCTCTGGGCGGCGTCATGGGAGGTGCGGAACACCGTCACCCGGCAGTCCCCCACAGAAAACACCGTCCCCGGCTCCACCGGGCGCAGCAGGGGCTCAATGCCGGCAATGCGGTAGGCCAGCTGCCGGGCGGTGCCGGGACTTGTGTAAATGGGGATGCGGTGGTGCTTCACCATGGTTTGCAGGCCGCTGACGTGATCCGAATGCTCGTGGGTGATGAGTACGCCGTCCACGTCCGCCATGGTCAGCCCCAGCTGCAAGAGTCCTGTCTTGATGCGGCGTGTGGAAATTCCGGCGTCCAGCAGCAGATGAACGTCCCCGTCCGACAGCAGCAGGCAGTTCCCCTCGGAGCCGCTGGCCAGTGTATGTATGGTCATCAATGTGTCTTTCCTCGCAATAAACCGACTACCGCCGCAGACTGCCAACAGCCTGCGGCGGAAAGCTTATGTCCTATCAGCAGATGTGAGCCTCGGTCTCCTCCGGCTCCGGAATCTCCTCCACCCGGATATCGGCGCCCAACTGGCGAAGCTTGCCCACCAGATCCTCGTAGCCACGCTCGATATACTGTACCTGCGTCAGCTCGGTCTCGCCCTGAGCGGCCAGACCGGCGATGACCAGAGCCGCACCGGCCCGTAGATCACAGGCCTGCACCGGCGCACCGGTGAGTTGTGTGACGCCCTCCACCACGGCCACCCGGCCGTCCACCTGGATCTGAGCGCCCATGCGCCGCAGTTCCTCCACATACTTGAAGCGGTTGTTCCATACGCCCTCCGTCACCAGACTGGTGCCTTGGGCCAGACACAGCGCCACCGTGATCTGGGGCTGCATATCCGTGGGGAAGCCGGGGTAGGGGAGGGTCTTGACGTTGGCCCGCTGCAGCGGCCCGCTGCGGCGGATGAGCATGGTGTCGTCCTGCTCCTCCACCGTGACGCCCATTTCCATGAGCTTGGCGGAGATGCAGTCCATGTGCTTGGGAATGATGTTGCGGATCAGCAGCTGTCCGCCTGTGGCGGCCACAGCGGCCATATAGGTACCCGCCTCGATCTGGTCGGGGATGATGCAGTAGGTGCCGCCGCTGAGGCGCTCCACGCCCTTGATGCGGATGGAGTCCGTACCGGCGCCCTTGATGTCGGCCCCCATGGAGTTGAGGAAGTTGGCCAGATCTACGATGTGTGGCTCCTTGGCGGCGTTTTCGATGGTGGTGGTGCCGTCGGCCAGCACGGCGGCCATCATGATGTTCATAGTGGCGCCCACGGATACCACATCCATGTAGACGTTGGCACCGGAGAGCCGGCCGCCCCTGGCTGCGGCATGGACGAAGTTGCCCTCCGTCACTTCGGCGCCCATGGCCCGGAAGCCCTTGACGTGCTGGTCGATGGGCCGTACGCCGAAGTTGCAGCCGCCGGGCATGGCCACGGTGGCCTCGCCGAAGCGGCCCAGCAGCGCTCCCAGCAGATAGTAGGACGCCCGGATGCGCCGTGCCATATCATAGGAGGGATGGGTGCTGCGGACGGTGCGGCAGTCGATCTCCACGGCGTGCTGATTCAGCACCCGCACCCGTGCGCCCAGCTCATCCAGAATGGAGAAAAACAGGGTCACGTCGCTGATTTGGGGGATGTTCTCGATGCGGCATACGCCGTCCACCAGCAGGGCGGCAGGGATGATGGCAACGGCGGCGTTCTTGGCACCGCTGATCGTGACCTCACCAAACAGGGGACGGCCACCGTGAATGATATACTTGTTCAAAACAGGCATCCTCTCTTTTTACATATAGCCGGGACAAGGGTAGCTTGCCCGGAGACGGTAAGCTTCATACGGCCGCGGCCGGAAGCGTTTTAACATAAGGATACCCTCGGCTTTTCACGAGGGATACATAACATAGTATACCACAATTTTTTCTAAAAGCAATGACAAAGACATTACAGAGCGAAAAAATCTGACGGAAAATTTCGCTCCGCAATGTCTTTTTTGTCACCGTTTTGTTCTTTTCCCGTCAGCCCAGCCAGCGGAAATGTCCTGTCACCGTCATGCGGGGGATGTCGTTGCGCTCCACCGCCTCGTCGATGGGGTTTCCGTGGTGGATCAGGAAGGGGATACCCTGCCGGTTTCGCCGATCTGAGCACAGCCCGATATGAACCCGATCACCGAACACCACGATGTCCCCCGGCTGCCACTGCTGCCCATCCGACAGGTCGCAGGTCAGCACCTGCGCATGGCGGCGGAAGAAGGTATCCAAGGTGTTGACCCGGCGGAAGTCGATGTTGGGGTCGGGGGTGGTGATGTGGGGATACGCCTCCGGACAGGCGGCGATGTCCGCATCCACCAGCGCCTTCAGGTCATAGCCCGCCGCCTGAAAAGCCTGCCAGATGACGTCGGTGCAGACCCCCAGTCCGTCATCGGGATAGCCTCCGGCGTAGTATTTGCTCTGATAGTGGGGATCCGTGGCGATGTAGGCCCGTGCGCCCAGCACCACATCCGTCCAATCGTCCACGCCGTCGCCGTCGGCGTCGTTGGGGCTTTGCAGGTCCGTCAGTCCCAGCTGTCGGGCGGTATAGGACCGCTGCGGTCCGAAGCGCCACAGGGTATATCCCGCTGCCGCCAGTACCGGGATCATCAGCAGCCACAGCCACCGAAGGTGCCGCCGTCTGCGGCCTGAGTATCGCTTTTCCATCCGTCATCCCTCCTTGTTGGGGAGAAGTATACCAGACGTCTGGCGAAAAATCCATTACATTTCCGTCACCGACAGCTGCTCCGGGGAAAAGTGCAGCCGGAAGGAATTGCGGTAGAACTCGATGAACCCCTCCTGCTGGAGCCTGCTCAGCTCACGGGACAGGGCGCTGCGGTTCACCGCCAGATACGCCGCCATCTCCTCACGAGACAGGGAGAGCCGGAAGCAGTCGGATCCCTGACGGCTGCGGCAGTCTTGCAAATACAGCAGCACCCGCCGCCGCAGGCTTGGCTCGGAGAGATAGGTGACCCGGTGCCGCATCTGCCAGAACTTCTGGGCCGATTCCCGCAGCAGATTCATCCGCAGCCGGGCATGGCCCTCACAGTGGCGCTCACAGCCCTCCATGATCCGCTCCAGCGGCAAAAACAGCACCTCCGCCCCCTCCGGGGAGAGCACCGATACCGGGCTTGCCTCGCCTGCTGCCATGAGCATTTCCCCGAACACGCCCCCGGCGGTGTGGCGGGCCACCAGCTGCATGGCCCCGTCCTCCCGGTACTGTACGGCATCCACGGCCCCCTGCAGGACGATGCCCGCCTGCAGGACCGTGTCCCCGGCGTGCCAGAGGAACTCCCCCCGGCCATAGCGGCGCACGGAGCCGCCAAGGCACGTCAGCAGATGCCGCAGCTCCTCCGCCTCGATGCCGGAGAAGAGAATGGTTTGTTGTAACAGAGGGATGTCCGGCTGCATAGACGGCTCCTTTCGTTGCACGGGCAACGTAAGCCCAGCGATAGTGTGGTAAAATAGGGAAAAACTTCTGGAGGTATAAACCCATGAACAAGAAAACACTCTGGATCACGGAGACCGCCGTGATGATCGCCCTGCTGGTGGCGCTGCAGTGGGCCACCAAGCCCTTGGGACAGTTCGTCACCGGCTCCTGCGTGAATCTGGTGCTGGGGGTATCGGTGCTGGTGGGTGGCCTGTGGTGCGGCCTGACGGTGGCGCTGGTGAGTCCCTTCTTCGCTTTTCTGCTGGGCATCGGCCCGGCGTTTCTGCCCATTGTCCCCATGGTGGCCGTCGGCAACATGGTGCTGGTGGTTATCCTGCACCTTCTGGCAAGCCGTGACAAGATCGCCATACGCAGCTATCTGGCCGTGGCTGTAGGAGCCGTGACCAAGTTTCTGGCCCTGTGGCTGCTGATCGTGAAGCTGGTGCTGCCTACACTGGGACTGGCGGAAAAGCAGGTGGCGGCAATCTCTGCCAGCTTCTCTTGGCCCCAGCTGGTGACTGCCGCCATCGGCGGCGTGCTGGCCGTGACCATCGCCCCCCTGATCCGCAAGGCCCTGCGCTCCAAGTAAGAACGTATCAACCGTCTTTTAACGGAAAACAGCCTGCCGGTGTTACCGGCAGGCTGTTTTTTGCTTGCCAAGGTCGGCGCTTGAAAGATCCTTAGATTTTCGGGCAGCGCTATTACCGCTCCCGCCACATCCGTGGGGAGAGCATCACCAGAATGGGCATCAGCTCCAGTCGCCCCAGCAGCATCAGCAGCGACATGACCACCTTGCTGAACCCGGAGAAGGGGCTGAAATTCCCTGCCGGGCCCAGACGGCCCAGCCCCGGTCCCACGTTGCCGAGACACGTCAGCACGGCGGTAAAGGACTCCGTAAAGCCCAGGTTGTCCCAAGCCAGAAGGGTGGCCCCACCCAGCAGCAGGATCATATATGCCACCATGTAGGCCGCCGCCGAGGAGATCACCCGGTCCTCCACCAGCTGTCCGTCCACGGTGATGACGGAGATATGCTTGGGGTGCAGGATCTTTTTGATCTCCCGGTGTAGCAGCTTTCCCAGCAGCAGGATGCGGGAGACCTTGATGCCGCCGGAGGTAGACCCGGCGCAGGCGCCGGTGAACATGAGGATCACCAGCAGCATCTGACCAAAGACCGGCCACTGGGCAAAGTCCGCCGTGGCGAAGCCGGTGGTGGTCACGGTGGACACGGCGTTGAAGACGGAATCCTTCAGCGCCCGACCCAGCGGAACGCTCTGCTGCACCATGAGACTGGCGGCGATAAGGCCGATGGACCCCAACGTCAGCAGGGTATACAGCCGCAGCTCCTCGCTGTGCAGCGCCGCCCGGATGTGTCCCCGCAGGGAGATGAAGATCAAAGAGAAGTTGATGCCCGACAGGAACATGAAGATGGCCACGATCCATGTGATGGCCGGGGAGCCGAAGGCGGCAATGCTGGCGTTGCGGGTGGAGAAACCACCGGTGGAGATGGTGGAAAAGGAGTGGAGCACAGCCTCGTAAAAGTCCATGCCTGCCAGACACAGGGCCACGATCTCTGCCGCCGTCAGTCCAATGTAGATGCCATAGAGTACCTTGGCGGTATCACTGACATGGGGCAGCAGTTTGCTCTTGATGGGACCGGGACTCTCGGCCCGCATCAGGTGTACGGCTCCCGCCCCCGTCCGGGGCATCAGGGCCAGAAACAGCACCAGCACACCCATGCCGCCCATCCACTGGGTCAGCGCCCGCCAGAAGAGGATACCCCTTGGCATGGCCTCCACATCCGTCAGGATGGTGGCTCCGGTGGTGGTGAGGCCAGAGGCCGTCTCGAACAGGGCGTCAGCATAGTGGGGGACAGCCCCGCTGAGGACGTAAGGCACCGCCCCGAACAGGCACAGCACGATCCACGCCATGGCCACCACCGTATAGCCGTCCCGGCCCTGCAGACGGTTCTTCCGGGCCGGGATGCGGGTGAGGATCAGCCCGCACAGGCTGCACAGCCCCAGCGTCCACAAAAACGGCTCCCAGCAGGCCTCACCATAGCCTGCGGACACCAGCAGCGGCAGCAGCAGGCACCCGGCTTCCACCCAGAGGGTATAGCCCATGATGTTCAGTATCAAACGAAAGTTCATGTCACTTGTCCTTTGCACATTCCGTAAATATTATAATAAGAAATAGCCGTATCGCAAATGGCCATAAGTATTCAAATTATATTCCCCCGGACTGTCCCTGTCAAGTCCGGCCCGATGCCCCCTCCGGAGAGGGGAGGGGACTGCGTGGGACGAAAATTTTTGCACAAAAAACATCGCCGCAGGAGGGCAGGACGCCCGGCCCCCATGAGGTGAAAAGCTATGTTCCATGGAAAAATCTCACAATTCTTGCGGAATTGTATACACTTTCGTGACTTTTTCAGAAAACTAATGATAATTTTTCACTGCAACAAAAGATTTTATCCCATTGACTTTGGCTGTGAATTATGTCATTCTTAACATAATTCAATCATATGCGCCGGAGAATGGGGCGCTATTCTCCGTGCCGACGAAAGGAGTGTCCTGCTTTGAGCAGACTGGATATCAAGACACCCAGCCGGGCCCAGACCGTGGTGGAAGGGCTTTACCGGGATATGGAGCGGCGCATTGCCGCCAGCCCTCCGGGCCTGTGTCCGGTGGATATGTCCCTATCGTTTCTGCAGCTGTGCCATGCACAGACCTGCGGCAAATGTGTCCCCTGCCGGATCGGGCTGGGGCAACTGACGCTGCTGATCAATCAGGTGCTGGACGGCGAGGCTACCATGGAGACCATTGCCATCATCGAAAAGACCGCCCGCAGCATCGTCAACACCGCCGACTGTGCCATCGGCCGTGACGCCGCCCGTCTGGTGGTGGAGGGGCTGGAGGGCTTCCGGGATGACTACGAGGAGCACGTGAAGCACAACCGCTGTCTGGCGGGCCTGCAAAATCCCGTTCCCTGTGTGGCACTGTGTCCCGCCGGCGTGGATATCCCCGGCTACATGGCGCTGGTAGGGGAGGGTCGCTGCGCTGATGCAGTGCGCCTGATCCGCAAGGACAATCCCTTCCCCACGGCCTGCGCCTATATCTGCGAGCATCCCTGCGAGGCCCGCTGCCGCCGGAATATGGTGGACGATGCCATCAATATCCGTGGCCTGAAGCGCTATGCCGTGGACCACGCCGGGGTGGTACCCCAGCCGGAGTGCGCTCCCGCCACCGGCAAGAAGGTGGCCATCATCGGCGGAGGCCCCAGCGGTCTCAGTTGCGCCTACTACCTGGCCCTTATGGGTCACGGGGTCACGGTGTACGAGGAGCGGGAGCAGCTGGGCGGTATGCTGCGCTACGGCATCCCCAGCTACCGCTTCCCCCGTGAGAAGCTGGACGCCGAGATCGAATCCATTCTGTCTCTTGGTATTGAGGTACATACCGGCGTCACCGTGGGCCGGGATATCTGGCTGGAGAAGCTGGAGCAGGAGTATGACTGCATCTACATCGCCATCGGCGCTCATCAGGATAAAAAGACCGGCATCCCCGGCGAGAACAGTAAGAATGTCATCTCCGCCGTGGAGATGCTGCGTGCCATCGGCGACAACGAGATGCCGGATTTCACCGGCAAGCAGGTGGTGGTCATCGGCGGCGGCAACGTGGCCATGGACGTCACCCGCAGCTCCATCCGACTGGGGGCCGACAAGGTCACCTGCGTCTATCGCCGCCGTCAGGCGGACATGACGGCGCTGCCGGACGAGATCACCGGTGCGCTGGCGGAGGGAGCCGAGCTGATGACGCTGGCCGCTCCCGTCCGCATCGAGGCCGATGAGGACGGCGCCGCCAAGGCCCTGTGGGTCCAGCCCCAGATCATCGGGGAGGTGGACAAGGCAGGGCGTCCCCGTCCCGGCAAGGCGGCGCTGGAGGAGGTTCGCATCCCGGCGGATGTCATCGTGGTGGCCATCGGACAGGGCGTCGAGATCCAGGGCTTCGATCAGGCCGGCGTCCCCATTCAGCGGGGTGCCTTTGTGGCGGGCCTGTCGGGGCAGGTGCGGGATATGGACAGCGTGTTCGCCGGCGGCGACTGCGTCACCGGCCCTGCTACCGCCATCCGGGCCATTGCCGCCGGCAAGGTGGCAGCCGCCAACATCGACGAGCATCTGGGCTTCCGCCACGAGATCACCGTGGATGTGGAGATTCCTAGCCCCAAGCTGAACAACTCGCCCCCCCACGGGCGCATCGATACCACCGAGCGGGAGGCCTGTGAGCGCAAGCACGACTTCGAGGATATCGAGTGCGGCTTGACCCAAGAGGGGGCCTGCGCCGAGGCAGGTCGCTGCCTGCGGTGCGACCACTTCGGCTACGGAATTTTCAGAGGAGGTCGAAACGAAAAATGGTAACATTGACCATCGACAATCGGATCGTTACCGTGCCGGAGGGTACCACCATTCTGGAGGCCGCCCGCACCGCACGCATCGAGATCCCCACCATGTGCTATCTCAAGGAGATCAACGAAATCGGTGCCTGCCGCCTGTGCATCGTGGAAGTGGAGGGGCAGGAGCGCCTGATCCCCTCCTGCAACAACGTGGTGGCCGAGGGCATGGTGATCCATACCCACTCTCCCCGTGTGCGGGAGGCCCGCCGGGTGAACCTGCGGCTGCTGCTGAGCCAGCATGAGATCCGCTGCACCAAGTGTACCCGCAGCGGCAACTGCCGTCTTCAGCAGCTGGCCAACGACTATAACCTGCTGGGGGAGCACTACATCAAGGACCTGCGGAATATCCCCACGGATTTCAGCAACCCCGTGGTGCGGATCGAGAACCGCTGCGTCCGCTGTATGCGCTGTGTCCAGATCTGCGACAAGGTGCAGGGGATGCACGTATGGGACCTGATGGGTACCGGCTCCCACACCACCATCGGCGTGGGGAAGTACCGCACCCTGGGGGAGTCCGACTGCACCTTCTGCGGCCAGTGCGTGGTCCACTGTCCCGTGGGTGGCCTGCAGGAGCACGATGACACCGGCAAGGTGTTCGATGCTCTGGCCGACCCCAATAAGATCACCGTGGTGCAGATGGCCCCCGCCGTCCGGGTGGCCTGGGCAGAGTACTACCATCTGACGCCGGAGTTCGCCTCGGCGGAGCGCATGGTCACCGCCCTGAAGCAGATGGGCTTTGACTACGTGTTTGATACCAACTTTACTGCCGACCTCACCATTATGGAGGAGGGCAGTGAGTTCGTGGACCGCTTTACCCATCGGGAGCGGTACACGTGGCCCATGTTCACCTCCTGCTGTCCCGGCTGGGTGCGGTTCCTGAAGGGCCAGTTCCCGGATTATACCGACAATCTCTCCACTGCCAAGAGTCCCCAGCAGATGTTCGGCGCTCTGGCCAAGAGCTACTTTGCCGAGAAGATCGGCGTGGACCCCAAGCGCATTTTCGTGGTGTCCATCATGCCCTGCACCGCCAAAAAAAGCGAGGCGGCCCTGCCTACCATGCGGACCGTCAGCGACGATCCCGACGTGGATGTGGTGCTGACCACCCGTGAGATCGTGCGGATGTTCCGGGGCGAGCAGATCAACCCCGCCACCATGGAGGAGACTCCCTTCGACAGTCCGCTGGGTACCGGTACCGGTGCGGCGGTGATCTTCGGTGCCTCCGGCGGTGTGATGGACGCCGCCCTCCGCAGCGCCTATTATCTGGTCACCGGCTCCAATCCCGACCCTGATGCCTTCAGCGCCATCCGTGGCGTGAAGGGTTGGAAGGAGGCCACCTTCACCATTCCGGGGGTGGGCGACCTCTCCGTGGCGGTGGTCAGCGGCCTCTCCAACGCCCGCCAGCTGATGACCGATCTGGAGGAGGGAAGGGTCCACTACGATTTCGTGGAGGTCATGGCCTGTCCCGGCGGCTGTGCCGGCGGCGGCGGGCAACCCATCCACGACGGCACGGAGATGGCCGAGGCCCGTGGAAATGTCCTGTGGAACATCGACAAGAAGTCCCCGGTGCGGTTCTCCCATGAGAACCCGGAAATTCAGACCCTGTACCGGGAGTACTTGCGTGCGCCTCTCAGTGGCCGTTCGCACCATCTGCTCCATACGGATCACGAGGGCTGGAAGATGCCCAACCAGAAGTAAGAGATAAAAAGAGGACTCTGAGCCATCGGCTCAGAGTCCTCTTTTTTATGCAGCGTCAAGCAGCACCGTCATCCACGGGGCTGGAAGGGCTGACCCGTCACCACGTCCAGCCATGTGAACTGTCCGCCCCCCAGCACCATGCAGCTGTGGGGGCTGTTCTCCTTGGGCAGGGCTGCGGAGCCGGGATTCAGATAGGTGTAACGGCCGCAGTCCCGGCGCACCGGCACATGGAAGTGTCCGCACAGCAGGATATCTCCCTGCCGCAGGGGCGGTGGCGTGTCCGGCCCGTGGATGTGGCCATGGGTGGCGTGGATGGTGAGGCCGTCCAGCACCAGCAGGGCGGAGTCGGAGAGAATGGGGAAGTGGAGAACCATCTGGTCCACCTCGGCGTCGCAGTTGCCCCGGACGCACAGCAGCTCGTCCGCCATGTCGTTGAGCAGCTTGGCCACGGCGGGCGGCTCATAGCCCTCCGGCAGCGGGTTTCGTGGGCCGTGGTACAGCAGGTCTCCCAGCAGCACCAGCCGCTGGCAGCCGGTATCCCGATAGAGCTCCAGCAGCCGCCGGGTGTAGGCGGCGGAGCCGTGGAGGTCGGAGGCGATCATCAGTTTCATGAGAAAAACTCCTTTCGGTGGAGAATATGTCTCATTCTACCAGCCTTGGAGGAGAAGGGCAAGCTTTTTCTGCCCCTTACGCCCGTTCCCGCCGCACAAGACCCAGCAGCAGGCTCACTGCCTGCATCACCGCCGCCACACTGACCCAGCAGAAGCCCATATCGTACAGGGGCAGCTTCCGGCAAAGCTCCGTCACAGCGCCCAGCGACAGCTGTGCGGCATCCAACGCATAGATGACGCTGACGGTTCCGGTGCCTGCCACCACCAGAGAGTAGACCCAACGATTCTTGACCCATAGGCTGTGGGTCAGCCCCAGCAGGATCAGCACAATGGCCACGGGGTAGATGGCGTTGAGAATGGGGATGGAGATGCTGAGGATGGCGTTCAGTCCCAGATTGCACACCAAAAAGGAGAAGCCTGTCATCACCAGCACCCACTGGCGGTAGGAGAGCTTTCCGAAAAGGGTGGAGAAATACTGGGAGATGGAGTTGATAAGCCCCACGCAGGTGGTGAGACAGGCCAGCGTGAAGATGGCCGCCAGCAGCACGGCTCCCGGTGCGCCGAACAGTTGGTAGACGATGCACCGCAGGGTCCATGCGCCGTTCTCCTGAATGGGATACACGCCGGAGCTGCACATCCCCATGTAGGACAGCATGGCATACACCAGCGCCAGAATGGTTCCGGCGAAGATACCTGCCAGAACGGTGTGCCGCATCCGATCGCGCTTTTCCGTCATGCCGAAGGAACCCAGCGTGGTGGCGATCACCAATCCAAAGTTCAGGGCGGCGATGGTGTCCATGGTCTGGTAGCCCTCGGAAAAGCCCTTCAGGAAGGGGGCGGCGTCATAGGCCGTCTGGGACGGGGCCACGTTCACCTCTCCCCGGAACAGAAAGCAAACGAACAGAAATACCAGCAGCACCAGCAGACTGGGGGTCAGGAAGTGGCCGATGCGGTTCACCAGCTTCCCCGGTGTCATACACAGCCACAGAGCCACCAGAAAGAACACCAGCGAGTACACCAGCATCCACACGGTGGTATTGGCACTCTCCGGCAGATAGGGGGCCACCGCCATCTCGAAGGGAACAGAGGCGGCACGGGGGATGCCAAGACCGGGCCCGATGGAGAGATAGATCAGCAGGGTGAAGACGATGGCGAAGCGCTTGCCCACCTGTTGCCCCAACCGGTCCAGCCCGTCGAAGCGGGCTACCACTACCACACCCAGCACCGGCAGCACCACCGCCGTGGCCAGAAAGCCCAGCATGGCCGGCAGGGTGTGGCTCCCGGCGTTCTGCCCCAGAAAGGGCGGGAAGATGAGGTTCCCCGCTCCGAAGAACAGGGAAAACAGCATAAAGCTCACCAGCAGCATTTTGTTCCTACTCAATTTCATGTCGATACTCCTTGTTTTTTTCAAAATTTCCGCAAAAAAAGACCCGTCCCAAATTCCTTTGAGACGAGTCTTGCTATACAATACCCGCGGTACCACTCAAATTGCACGACGAAAAACGTCCTGCCACTTCAGGCTCTATCAAGCCCTATGCACTCACGTAGCCTACACGGAGTCTCCTACTGACAGATGCGTTGGGGGACTCGGCTCGGAAGGGATAAGAGTTCTGGCGCTGTCCGCCGGGCTTCCACCGTCCCCGGCTCTCTATGCGACGTGCTGCCAGCTCCGTCTTCGTCATCGCTTTTGATGTTCACTTGTCACGGACATCATACCATCCCGTAAAGAACTTGTCAAGAGGGAAAATCTCACGCCGACGCATCGTCCTTCACCGGCTCCTCGCCGTGAAGCTCCCGCCGGATGGCCCGGAAGCGCTGGGGAACCTCCTCCTCCGCCATGCGGATGGGGACGTCCGTGGTGCCGGCGGCCTGCGCCGTCTCGTAAAACCAGCACTTGTATTCCACTGTCTCCAGCGTGTGCTGCATCTCCCGGATCTGATCCAGCAGAACCTGCCGCTGGTGGTGGAACATCTGCAGTCGGGTGTCGATGGTGTCGTCTCCCTGCATGGCCAGCTGGATGTATTGCCGGATGTCACGGATGGACATTCCGGCCTTTTTCATGCACCCGATGACCTGCAGCCACTCGAAGTCCGACTTCCGGAACAGACGGATTCCGCCGGAGGAGCGCTCCACAAAGGGCAGCAGCCCCTCCTTGTCATAGTAGCGCAGCGTGGATGCCGGGATATCCAGCAGCTTCGCCATTTCACCCACGGTATAGACCATTTTCCAATTCCTCCGAAAAAATTTTGCAAAACCCCTTGACTTAAAGTGTACTTTCAGTTTTAGAGTATAGATAAGCTTTAAGAGCATCATACAGCGCAGAAGCGCTGCTGTCAAGACTCCGTTTCTCGGAGCCGGTCAGCGACGAAGCATACAGCAAACTGTAAGGAGGAGAGCCATATGGCAGTCAAACAGACGGCGGGGCGGGACGCCCTGGGGGAGTTCGCCCCGAAATTCGCAGAGATCAATGACGATGTCCTATTCGGTCAGGTATGGAGTCGAGAGGACAGGCTATCCCTGCGGGACCGCTCGCTGGTGACGGTGGTGGCCCTGATGGCGCAGGGCTTGACGGATGAATCCTTCCGCTACCACCTGCTCAGCGCTAAGAAAAACGGTATCACCCGTGAGGAGATCGCAGAGATCGTCACCCATGCGGCCTTTTATTGCGGCTGGCCCAGGGCGTGGGCGGTGTTCCGCATGGCCAAGGGGATCTGGACGGAGGAGGATGCCAAATGATTTTGCAGGAGACCTATACGCTGGCAAACGGTATAGCCATCCCCAAGCTGGGGCTTGGCACATGGTTCATTGACAACAACAAGGCGGCGCAGGCCGTCCGCACGGCGGTGGAGCTGGGCTACCGGCTCATCGATACGGCTCAGGCCTACGGCAACGAGCAGGGCGTGGGCGAGGGCATCCGCACCTGCGGCCTGAAGCGGGAGGAGCTGTTCGTGGCCAGTAAGGTGGCGGCGGAGCACAAGACCTATGAGGACGCCGCCCGCTCCATTGACGAGACGCTGGAGAAAATGGGCCTGACGTATCTGGACCAGATGCTCATCCACTCTCCCCAGCCGTGGAGGGAGTTCCGGACTGAAAGGCGGTATTTTCAGGAGAACAGGGCCGTCTGGTGTGCGCTGGAGGATGCTCAGGCAGCGGGAAAGGTGCGGGTCATCGGTGTCTCCAATTTTCTGCGGGACGATCTGGAGAACCTGCTGACCGGCTGCCGGGTGCGTCCGGCAGTGAACCAGCTGCTGCTGCACATCGCCGGTACGGACCTGCCCTTGCTGGACTACTGCACCCAGCAGGACATCCGGGTGGAGGCCTATTCCCCCATCGCCCACGGCGAGGCCCTGAAAAATCCGGCCATCACCGCCATGGCGGAGAAATACGGCGTTTCCGTGCCGCAGCTGTGCATCCGCTATGTCCTGCAGCTGGGAGCGGTGGCCCTGCCCAAGACGGCGAACCCCGGCCATATGCGCTCCAACGCCGCCGTGGACTTTGCCATCTCCCCGGAGGACATGGAGACGCTGCGGAGCATGGAGCACCTGACGGATTACGGCGATTACAATGGATTTCCGGTGTTCAGCGGCAAGCCGTTGGCGTGAAAGGAGAAGAATGATGCGTAAACTGAAAAAATGGAGCTGCCTGCTGCTGGCTCTGCTGATGCTGCCGGCGCTGGCCGCCTGCGGAAAGAAGCAGCAGCCCGACAGCGATGCCTCGCAGAACGAGGTGCAGGACACCGATACCCCACAGGATAGCACCCCCACCGAGGAGCAGACCAAGGTGCTGGTGGTGTATTTCTCCGCCACCGGCAGCACCAAGGCTGTGGCGGGATACATCGCCGAGACACTGGGAGCCGATACCTTTGAGCTGACACCGCAGGAACCCTATCTGGCGGCAGATCTGGACTACAACAACAGCGAGAGCCGTGTCTGCCGGGAGCATGAGAATGTCTCTCTGCAAGATGTGGCTCTCACCTCCGCCACCGTGGAGCACTGGGAGCAATACAGCACGGTGTTTGTGGGCTATCCCATCTGGTGGGGCGGCAGCGCATGGCCTGTCAACGGATTTGTGAAGGCAAATGACTTCACAGGGAAGACGGTGATCCCCTTCTGTACCTCCGCCTCCTCCGCCCTCGGCCAGAGCGGGGAGACGCTGGCTCAGCTGGCCGGCACCGGCGACTGGCAGGAGGGCCAGCGCTTCGGCAGCAGCGCCGCCCGGAGCGACGTGGCGGACTGGCTGATGGGGCTGGGCTTCACTGTCCGATAAGCACCCATTTCCGGGAAAAGTGCCTTGCATCCGCCGCCCTCGGCTGATACAATGGGGGGGAGCGGGATGTCCCGCCGCCCGGAGCGATCCCGGAGAAATGTTGAAAGGAGCATACACATGAGCAAAATTCTGGTTGCCTATTTTTCTGCCAGCGGCGAAACGGCCCGTCTGGCCAAGACGCTGGCGGGTGTCATCGGCGGCGATCTCTTCGAAATTCGTCCCCAGACGGCCTACACCGCTGCCGATCTGGACTGGAACAACGCCAAAAGCCGCAGCAGCGTGGAGATGAACGACCCCAAGAGCCGCCCGGCCATGGCGGAGACCCCTCGGTTGGCGGGTTATGACACGGTGTTCGTGGGCTTTCCCATCTGGTGGTATCAGGCGCCCCGCATCATCCAGACTTTTCTGGAGAGCGCCGATTTCTCCGGCAAGACCGTGATTCCCTTCGCTACCTCCGGCGGCAGCGGCATGGGTAAGACCGTGGAGCTCCTGCGATCCTCCTGCGCCCCCGATACCCGCTGGAACGAGGGCAAGCGCCTGTCCAGCCATGCCTCCGCACAGGAGGTCTCTGCGTGGACGAAGAGCCTGCCCCTGTAAAGTAGTTTCCCTTGAAAGCCTATCCGCCTGAGCGGATGGGCTTTTTTCTTACCCGTCGTTGACGGAACCGGCAAAACACGGTACAATAGCTTCATCTAATCATGTGAAAGGAGCCCGCCGCCATGGAACACACCAACCGCACCATCCGCCCCTTGACCCAGCAGGATCTGGAGGCCTATCTGGACATCTACCTCAACGCCTACCCGGCCTATAAAACGCTGGACGAAGCGTGCCGGGAGCACTACCGGGAGAAGCACCGTCTGGAGCTGCGGGAGGACCGTCAGGTGCAGACGGTGGGCCTGTTTGAAGGGGACGTACTCATTGCCACCATGAAGCTGATCCTCTTTTCCATGAACTGCTTCGGCCGGATGCAGACAGCCTGCGGCCTGATGGCGCTGGAGGTACACCCCCTCCATAAAAAGCAGGGGGCGGCGCTGGAGATGATCCGCTACTTCGAGGACTACGCCCGCCGCCACGGCGCTCTGCTGACGCTGCTGCTGCCCTTCCAGATCTCCTTTTACCGCCGCATGGGCTATGGCTTTGCGGGGAAGCTCTACGAGTACCATCTGCCCACCGCCGTGCTGCCCAAGCCCGACGGAGAGGCCCGCCGCCATCTGCGCCTGCTGCAGCCGGGGGACTTTGACCGGGTGCTGGCCTGTCACAGCCGCTTCGCCGCCCAGAACCACGGCATGGTGGAGAAGTTCGAGGAGGAGGTTCGGGCCGCCCGCACGGATGTTCAGGTGCGCCGCATCGGCTATTGCGCCGACGACGGGACGCTGCGGGGCTATGTGGCCTATCGCTTTGAGAGCGCCAGCGACACCAACTATACCCGCAACCGCTTGTCGGTGGAGGAGCTGGTGTACGACGACGGCGTTGTCCTCCGGGCGCTGCTGGGAGCGCTGAAGCTGCAGGAGGATCTGGCCCAGACGGTGCGCCTCCGCACCGGAGAGGAGGACTTCCACCACCTGCTGGAGGACCCGCAGGACGTCTCCGGCAACTACATCGACTACGGCTTCCTGCAAACCAACGTCTCCGCCATAGGCACCATGTTCAAGCTTCTGGACCCGGCGGCCTTCGTGACCGCCACCGCCTATCGCACCCTCCCGCAGGGGACGCTGACAGCGGCCTTCTGCTACCGTGATGAGCTGGCCCACCGGGACTGCCGCACGGTGCTGCGCTTCGACGGCGGCCGCTGGTCCGCCCTCCCGGAGGAAGCACCCGCCGAGGTAACGGTGACGTGCCGGCAGGGGGATCTGGCATCCCTGCTGATGGCCTCCTGCGGATTGGAGAGCATGGTGCGGCTGGGAGCCGTCGCCGTCACCGGCCCTTGGCAGCAGCTGGCGCAGCTTCTTCACTACGGCCAGAAGCCGTGGCTGAACTCCGACTATTGATCCCTCCGTTTAGTTTACTCAGCCGTCTGGCTCACCCCGCCGGTTGACGAAAAAGAGAGTGTGTTCCATCCGGAACACACTCTCTTTTCGTATCGGGTATCATTACACGGAGAACAGGATGTCTGCATAGGTGGGATAGGGCCAGTAGTCGGCCCCCACCAGCGGCTCCATGCGGTCGATGATGCTCCGCATCTCCTCCAGCCGGGAGGCCACCTGATCCCGGTAGTACCGGGCGGCGTCGATGCCGGCATCGGCGGCGGGAGCGGCCTCCAGCGCCCGGCTCATAGCCTGACAGGCGTCCAGCAGGTCGCCGCTGAGAGTATCCAGCTGCTGAACCAGATAGCTCTCCACCCGGCAGGGAGTGGTCATCTCCGCCTGCCGCTTCCTCACAACGCCCTTGGCCAGATCGCCGGTGTAGCGGGTGACGGCGGGCAGGATGCCCCGCAGGGTCATATCCCGCAGGGTAGCGGCCTCAATGGCCGTGACCTTGCAGTAATTCTCCAGATGGATCTCGTACCGGGCGTGCATCTCCTCCGGCGTCAGGATGCCGAAGCGGGAAAACAGCGCCACATTCTTCTCGTCGATGTAGGCGGGCATACAGTCCACGGTGTCCCGCAGATTGCTCAGCCCCCGGCGCTTGGCCTCCTGTACCCAGTCATCGTCGTAGCCGTTACCGTCGAAGATAATGCGCTGGTGATCCCGGAAGGTATCCCGCAGCAGCTCCTGCAGGGCCTGATGGAAGCTCTCCGCCCGCTCCAGCCGGTCGGCAAACTGCTTCAGCTCGTCGGCCATGATGGTGTTGAGCACCACATTGGGGCTGGCGATGGACTGGGAGGAGCCCAACATCCGGAACTCGAACTTGTTGCCGGTAAAGGCCAGCGGGGAGGTGCGGTTGCGGTCGGTGGTATCCTGCGGCAGCTCCGGCAGGGTGTCCACGCCGATCTCCAGCTTCTTCTTGGTGATGTCCACATAGGCCGTGCCGTCGATGATGGAGCGGAGGATGGCCGTCAGCTCGTCGCCAAGGAAGATAGACACAATGGCGGGAGGCGCCTCGTTGCCGCCCAGCCGGTGGTCGTTGCCGGGATAGGACACGCAGCAGCGCAGCATCTCCTGATACTCGTCCACGCCCTTGATGAAGGCCGCCAGAAACAGCAGGAACTGTGCGTTCTGACTGGGGGTGCGTCCGGGCTTGAGGAGGTTCTCACCGGTATCCGTGGCCAGCGACCAGTTGTCGTGCTTGCCGCTGCCGTTGACCCCGGCAAAGGGCTTTTCGTGGAGCAGGCACACCAGATCGTGGCGATCAGCCACCTTCTTCAGAAACTCCATGGTCAGCTGATTGTGGTCGCAGGCGCTGTTGGCGTCGGAGTACACCGGGGCAATCTCATGCTGGGCGGGAGCTACCTCATTGTGCTCCGTCTTGGCCAGCACGCCCACCTGCCACAGCTCCTGATCCAGCTCGTGCATGAAGGCCGCCACACGGGGCTTGATGGCGCCGTAGTAGTGGTCGTCCAGCTCCTGCCCCTTGGGAGGCTTGGCACCGAACAGAGTACGGCCGCAGAGCATCAGATCCTCCCGGCGGCGATACATGGCCTTGTCGATGAGGAAATACTCCTGCTCCGGCCCCACCTGAGCGGTAACGTGCTGCACCGTGGTGTTGCCGAACAGCCGCAGGATGCGAACGGCCTGCGTATCCAGCTGCTTCATGGAGCGCAGAAGGGGCGTCTTTTTATCCAGCGTCTCGCCGCCGTAGGAGCAGAAGATGGTGGGGATATACAGGGTCTGATCCTTGATGAAGGCATAGGACGTGGGATCCCACGCCGTATAACCACGGGCCTCGAAGGTGGCCCGCAGACCGCCGGAGGGGAAGCTGGAGGCGTCCGCCTCACCCTGCGACAGCTCCTTGCCGGACAGCTCCATCAAAATGGTGCCGGGGAGGTTGGGGGCGATGAAGCTGTCGTGCTTCTCGGCGGTAAAGCCCGTCATGGGCTGGAACCAGTGGGTGTAGTGGGTAGCGCCCTTTTCGATGGCCCAGTCCTTCATGGCGGCGGCGATCTCGTCGGCGATGGAGCGATCCAGAGAAGTTCCTTGGATCAGGCACTGCTGCCATGCGTCATAGACCCGTTCCGGCAGACGCTGTCGCATCTGAGCCTGGCTGAATACCATGCTGCCAAAAAGCTCCGGGATGCTTCGTACATTCTTCTCGTTCATGTGATGCTCCTTTCGCCGCACGCTGCGGCACTAAAGTTTTTACAGAAACAGCTTCAAAAGCTGCGGTGTCACATAGGCCTCTATCACCGCCGCTGCCATCAGCAGGGGGATGATGTGCATGACGAACAGGCGCAGCAGATCCTTCATCAGGGGACCCATAACGCCCTTTTCGTTGTGCCGGACGTAGTCTGTGACCTTGCGGCAGAGATAGATGCCGCTGCTGAGGGCCAGGATCAGGGCCGGCAGCTCGAAAATGCCGTGGGGGACGATGCCCGCAAAATACGCCAGCAGGGAGATGCCGTTGTTGACGTACACCCCGGCAAACAGCCCCAGCAGCAGGGAGTTGATGCCGATGGACAGGGCCGGGAGATAGATAAAGGGGATAAAGCCGTAGGCGATGCTGAACACCGTCGCCCGGACGTTGTTGCCGAACAGCGCCAGCACATCCACCCGGCCGGTGGTGTCCATGATGCCCAGCTCCGCCATCTGCTGGGCGAACTGCAGGAACAGCTGGTCGGCCAGCTTCGGCAGCAGCAGGCTGCCGGCAAAGCCCAGCAGGATCAGTGCGCCGAAGGCGATGGCGGTGATGCGGAGGGAGTAGCGGTACTCCGTGCGGTAAAATCCGTGCAGCCGGGTGCGCTGCTGTTCCAGCCAGTCCATCATGCCCCCAGCATGGCGAGACCGGCGTTCAGGCGGCGCAGCGTCTCATCTTTGCCCAGAATGCGGCAGATCTCCACGGCTCCGCCGGGGGTCACCAGCTTACCGGCGGCGGCGATGCGGACAGGCCACATGAGGGTGGCGTTCTTCACCTCCAGCCGCTGCGCCAGATCAACCAGTGCGTCGTGAATGGCCTCGTCCGTCCACTCCGTCAGGCCCTCCAGCACGGGGATGACCGCCTCCAGCATGGCACGGGAGACGTCGGGGTTGGTCTTGGATTTCTTATTGGTATAGTAGTCCACGGGATACTCCGGCAGGGCATCGAAGAAGTCCACCTTCTCCGGGATGTCCGTGAGCTTCTCGCACCGGGCCTGCAAAAGAGCGGCGATGGCGGCGGTGTCAAACCGGGGGTCTGTCACCGTCTGGCGGATGTAGGGCTCGGCGGCCTTGGCGAAGGCCTCCGGGGCCATGCCCCGCAGATAGACGGCGTTGAAGTGATCCAGCTTCTGCCGGTCGAAAATGGCGGGGGATTTGGAGATGCCCGTCATGTCGAAGGCCTTTACCAGCTCCGGCAGGGTGAACAGCTCCTGCTCCGCCAACTCCCCCTTGGGGCTCCAGCCCAGCAGGGCCACATAGTTGAGGATGGCCTCGGTGAGATAGCCCTCCGCCTTCAGATCCTCATAGGAGGGATCGCCGTGGCGCTTGGACATCTTGTTCTGAGCGTCCCGCATGACGGGGGAGCAGTGAACATAGGTGGGGACCTCCCAGCCGAAGGCCTCGTACAGCAGGTTATACTTTGGGGCGGAGGCCAGATACTCGCTGCCCCGCACCACATGGGTGATGCCCATCAGGTGGTCGTCGATGACGTTGGCGAAGTTATAGGTGGGCAGACCGTCCCGCTTCAGCAGCACCTGATCGTCCAGCGTGCTGTTGTCCACGGTGATGTCCCCGAAAATGGCATCGTGGAAGGTGGTGGTTCCGGCGGGGATACGCTGGCGGATGACGTAGGGCAGACCTGCCTCCAGCTTTTCCTGCACCTGCTGGGCCGTCAACTCCCGGCAGGGATCGGCGGCCCGGTCAAATTCCCCGGAATCCTCCTCAGACTCCGTCTTTTCGCAGAAGCAGTAGTAGGCGCCGCCCTTTTCCACCAGCAGCCGGGCGTACTTTCCGTAGGTGTCCCGGCGCTGGGACTGGATATAGGGGGCCACGGGGCCGCCTACGTCCGGGCCCTCGTCATGGGTCAGGCCGCACTCGGCCATGGTGCGGTAGATGACATCCACAGCGCCCTCCACCTGACGGCTCTGGTCGGTGTCCTCGATCCGCAGGATAAACGTGCCGTTGTGGCTGCGGGCGATGAGCCAGGTGTACAGCGCCGTCCGCAGATTGCCCACGTGCATATAGCCGGTGGGGGAGGGGGCGAACCGGGTGCGGACCTTTCCGTGGGGGATCTTGGCCTCCATTTCCTCGAAATAGCTGTGATCCAGTGTCATGGGCTTGTCCTCCTAATATCGATTCATCACGTTGCAAAAATTTTCACCCATATATTATATTTCACCTCCGGGAAAAGTCAAGAATGTTTGTTGCATTTCTATGGGAATCATGGTACCATCCATAGGATAGACCATATCACTTGAATATGTCTGATATTTTCCCCGCATATCCGCTTGGCTGCTGGTCAAGAGAGCGGGATAAAACAGGGTGGCCCGGCCGCCTGATAAGGAGGAAAAAGCAATGCTGCGAAAGGATCGGGAGCGGGATGCCGCCTTTGCCTGGGAGGTATTCCAGAAAGCCCCCTATGCCACCCTGTCTCTGACGGATGAGGTGGGGAAGCCCTACGCCATCCCCATCTCCCCGGTGGTGGATGAGGCGTACCATGTGGTGTATTTCCACTGCGCCGGTCACGGCGAGAAGTGGGAGCTGCTGGCGAAAAACCCGCCGGTATGCCTGTCGGCAGTCTCCTATGCGGCGGCCATCCCCAACGAGTTCTCCATGGCCTATGCCTCGGCGGTGCTTCATGGCCGTGCGGAGGTGGTCACCGATGAGGCGGAGCAGGTGAAGGCCATGCTGCTGCTGTGTACCGCCTATGACCCCAAGGGCATGGGCCGGTTCAGCGAGTATATGGAAAAATATATGTCGGCCACCCGTGTGGTGAAGATCGTGCCGGAGACGGTGACGGGAAAGAGTTACGCTGCCCCGGAGAAGGAGCCCCACGGCTGCGGCGGCCACCGCTAAAAGAGGGTGGTTGGAAAGCAGACGATCGGGGAACAGCTGTCGGAGAAAGAAATGACAGAAAAGTCAGACAGCTGAGAAAGGGCAGCTGCTGCCCTTCTCGGTAGCCTTGTCGGAAGAAAGAATCGGAGGAGGATCGTTTGGAAGAAGAAAATACATTTTTCTGATCGAGACAAATAATCTGGACAAAATTCCAACTGATATCGGACAGATATAGGACGAAATTTCTGTCAGAGATCAGGACAAAAGGAGGCGGAAAAGTGGACATTTTATATGCGCTGGAAAAAATTCGAACGCCCTTTTGGAACGGCGTCATGAGTGCCGTGACCCAACTGGGCGGCGAGGTGATCTTCATTGTGGCGGCGGTGGTGGTGTTCTGGTGCGTCAGCAAATGGGAGGGGTACTATCTGATGACCATCGCTTTCTGCGGCACGGTGCTGAACCAGTTTTTGAAGCTGATCTGCCGGGTGCCGAGGCCGTGGGTGCGGGACCCCAACTTTACCATTGTGGAGAGCGCACGGGCGGAGGCCACGGGGTACTCCTTCCCCAGCGGCCATACCCAGAACGCCATAGGGCTCTTCGGCGGCATGGCCCGGTGGGGCGGACGCCGGTGGGTGCGGCTGGGGCTGACGACACTGGCGCTGGTCATCGCCTTTTCCCGGATGTATCTGGGGGTACATACCCCGGCGGACGTGGGGGTGTCGTTGGTACTGGCGGCGGCGCTGGTGCTGGGACTGTATCCCCTGATGCGGCGGGCGCAGGAAAAGCCCCGATACATGGGCTATGTGCTGGCTGCCATGCTGGTGGTCAGCGGGGCCTTTGTGGTGTTCGTAGAGACCTGCGGCTTTCCGGCGGATATGGATGCGGAGAATCTGGCCAGCGGCATCGGCAATGCATGGAAGATGCTGGGCGCTGTGGCGGGTATGACGTTGGCTTGGCTGCTGGATCGGCGGTATATTCATTTCGAGACGCAGGCCGTCTGGTGGGTGCAGGTGATCAAGGTGGCTGTGGGCATGGCGCTGCTGCTGGCCATCAAGAGCGGCCTGAAGGCTCCGCTGCTGGCGCTATTGGGCCATGAGGGGTTGGCCGGCGGCGTGCGGTACTTCCTGCTGGTGCTGGTGGCGGGAGCCGTCTGGCCGCTGGTATTCCGCCCTATGAGTAAGTGGGGAAAAGGGGAAAAGTGAGAAAATAAAATAGCTGTAAGGCAGAGTTACCTTACAGCTGTTTTTCTTGTGAAGAACTATATTTCTCGATGACTCCGGAGGTTCGATTGCCCTGAAAAGGGCAATTTTGCTGGCGGAACCAATCAAGGGACACGGAGCAGAAACCACTGAATTTTATTTCCTTGCGATTTTCGACCCGTAAACGGGAAACTTGTGTTCTGCTTGCACGGATTCTCCCTATTAAGGCATCTGCTTGCACAAACTCCTCGATCAAGACATCTGCTTGCGGCTCACTTGGCTGCTCGTCGATGGAAGGGAAAGCTTTCAGGGAGCACCTTCACCGGCAGGGCTGGTGGTTTCCGCATCCAAAGAAAAAACATCCCCGGCGCAGCTGCGCCGGGGATGTTTTTGGACTTAATTAGGGAGGAGGGACGGCTTAGAAGCAACCCTGCGCCATCATGGCTTCCGCCACCTTCTTGAAGCCTGCGATATTGGCGCCGGCCACCAGATCATAACCCAGACCGTACTCCTCGGCGGCCTCGGCAGACACCTGATGGATGGTCTTCATCATCTTATGCAGCTGGGCATCCACCTCCTCGGCGGTCCAGACCAGACGCTCGGAGTTCTGTGCCATCTCCAGAGCGGAGACGCCCACGCCGCCGGCATTGACGGCCTTGGAGGGGGCCACGATCATATGCTTCTGGGCCCGCAGGAAGTTCAGAGCGTCGTTGGTGGTGGGCATATTGGCCACCTCGATGTAGTACTTCACGCCGGAGGCGGCGATCTTTTCGGCAGAATCCATGCGGACGTCGTTCTGCATGGCGGAGGGCATATTCACATCCACATCCTTGGCCCCCCAATGCTTGGCACCGGCCACGAACTCGCAGCCGAAGTGGTCGGCATAGGGCTTGCAGTGCATGGGATCCTTGGCACGCATCTCCAGAATGAAGTTCAGCTTCTCCTCGGTGTTGATGCCGTCGGGATCGTGGACATAGCCGTCGGGGCCGGACATATAAGTGACCTTGGCGCCCAGCTCAGCGGCCTTCTTCATGATGCCCCATGCCACGTTGCCGTAGCCGGACAGGGCGATGCGCTTGCCCTCGATGGTGTCGCCCTCGTGCTTGAGGACCTCCTGCAGATAGTAGACAGCGCCGTAGCCGGTGGCCTCCGGGCGGATCAGGGAGCCACCGTAGCTGAGGCCCTTGCCGGTGAGGACGCCGTTCTCCCAAGCGCCCTTCAGGCGGCGATACTGGCCGAACAGGTAGCCGATCTCACGGCCGCCCACGCCCATGTCGCCGGCGGGGACGTCCACGTCCGGCCCAATGTAGCGGTACAGAGCCGTCATGAAGCTCTGGCAGAAGCGCATGACCTCGGCGTCGGACTTGCCGGCGGGATCAAAGTCGGAGCCGCCCTTGGCACCGCCGATGGGTAGGCCCGTCAGGCTGTTTTTGAAGGTCTGCTCGAAGCCCAGGAACTTGATGATGCCCTCGTAGACGTTCTTCTGGAACCGCAGGCCGCCCTTGTAGGGGCCGATGGCCCCGTTGAACTGGCAGCGCCAGCCACGGTTGGTATGCCACTGGCCATTGTCGTCGCACCACACCACCCGGAAGGTGAACATACGCTCGGGCTCCACCATACGGCCCAGCAGATCTACCTTCTCATACTCAGGGTGCTTTTCGATGACCGGCTCGATGGAGGAGAAAACCTCCTCTACGGTCTGCACGAACTCCGGCTCGTTGCCGTGCTTTGTCCGGACGTTTTCCAAAACACTGGCCAGATATGCGTTCATAATTTGTTCCTCCTAAATCCTTGTTCCGTTACTTTCACAGGAAGAATGAACCCTGTTAAGGTCATGATAACACCAATTTCCGGTTCCCGCAAGGGGGTCCGGGGGAAAAGGACGGGCGGGGGTTACTGAAAAATACCGGCGTTTTTTGTGCAAAACGTAAAAATAAGCTGAAAATTTATGAGAGCGCAAGAAAAAATGTTAGAATGGCGAGAAACAGGCGGGAGCGAAAAGCAGGAACTTTCATAAGCAGAAGTGCAGACGGATATTGACATTTGCCAAATTGCTTATATAATATACTATGGCTTGGCCAGTGCATCCAAGCGGTACTTAAAAACAAAGGCGTGCCGTCCGCCCAAAGGCGGCAGCCGAGGCGTGGCTGCGCCCGGCGGATTGGAGTTTCAAAGATGACCTATTCCATGACCGTGGCGGGCCTGCAGCGGGAACTTCCCATCTGCAAGGTTGCGGATGATCTGTATATCGGTGCATTCATCTGTTTCGGTGATGCGGAGCTGACGGTGGCCTGCGCCCGTGACCTGCTGAAGCTGGTGGAGAATGAGGAGTACGACTACCTCTTCACCGCCGAGGCCAAGAGCATCCCCTTGATTCACGAAATGGCCCGGCAGTCCGGCGCCAAGAAGTACTTCATCGCCCGGAAGGGCCCCAAGGCCTATATGCCCGATCCCATCCATGTGGAGGATCGCTCCATCACCACCGCCGGGGTGCAGAAGCTGTATCTGGGCCGGGACGACGCCGACATGATCCGTGGCAAGCGCATCGTGCTGATGGACGATGTGATCTCCACCGGCGGCAGCCTCCACGCCATGGAGGAGCTGGTGAAGCTGGCCGGCGGCATCGTGGTGGACCGCATCGCCGTGCTGGCCGAGGGCGACGCCCAGCAGCGCAAGGACATCCAGTATCTGGCTCCGCTGCCGGTGTTCAACGCTGACGGTACGGTGAAGTAAGAATAGCCTGTGAAAAGAGGGAGGACGCTGCGGCGTCCTCCCTCTTTTCAAGGGAAAATGTGATACCCCCCGGAGCCGAAGGCTCCGGGGGATATCACGCTATGGGGAGGATGAGGAGGTCAGATATAACGCTGACTGGAGACATCGAACACACCACGGGTGGTGATCCGCAGAGAAGGGATCACCGGAAGGGCCATGAAGCTCAGGGTCATGAAGGGGTCGATGCCACGGGAGACGCCCAAACCGAAGGCCTCGTCCTTGGCATCCTCCAGAGCGCTGTTCACCATCACCAGACTGTCGTCGGACATGATGCCGGCGATGGACAGCGTCACCTCGCCCAGCACCTGACCGTTCTCCATGACGGTGATGCCGCCACGGTTCTCCACGATGCGGTTGGCGGCGGCGGCCATATCCTCGTCGGTGGCACCCACCACGATGATGTTGTGGCTGTCGTGGCTGATGGAGGTGGCTACGGCGCCACGCTTCAGGCCGTAGCCCTTGATGTAGCCCAAGCCGATGTGGTGGGTGTTCTTATGCCGCTCGATAACGGCGATCTTCAGAATGTCCTGCTCCGGGTCGGCGTGGTCGGCGTAGCCGGCATCCTGAGTGACGATCTCGCCGGGGATCATACCGATGACGGCATGGGGGCGGCCGTCGGAGAAGTCCTCCGCCGTCAGGTGGGCCACATGGAAGGTGTCGTGAGCCCGCTTCACCAGATAGGGGTCGATCTCCGGGGCAGGGAAGTCCCGCAGCTGGCCGTCGTACATGAGGACGCCACGTTTATAGACCATCTCGATCTCGAAGTGTTGGAAGTCGTCGATGATGACGAAGTCGCCCAAATAGCCGGGGGCAATGGCACCACGGTTGTTCAGCAGGAAGTACCGAGCGGCGTTGTGGCAGGCGGCCTTCACGGCAACGATGGGGTCGGCCCCCAGGGAGATAGCCTTTTTGACGATGTAGTCGATGTGGCCCTTTTCCAGCAGGTCGTTGGGGTGCTTGTCGTCGGTGCAGAACATACAGCGATCCACGTACTGGCTGGTGAGCAGGGGCATGAGAGCCTCCAGATTCCGGGCGGCCGTTCCCTCACGGATCATGATGTACTGGCCAAGACGCAGTTTATTCATGGCGTCCTCCATATCGGAGCACTCATGGTCGGAGTAGACGCCGGCGGCGATGTAGGCGTTGAGATCCTTGCCGGAAAGGCCCGGCGCATGGCCGTCGATCTTCTTATGGTGGGCCTGAGAGGCCACGATCTTCTCCACCACCTGACCGTCGCCGTTGACCACGCCCACATAGTTCATCATCTCCGCCAGTCCCTGCACACGGGGATGGTCATAGAAGGAGTCGATGGCACGGTAATCCAGATTGGCGCCGGACTCGTCCAGCGGCGTGGCGGGGACGCAGGAGGGCAGCATGAAGCGCACGTCCACCGGCAGGTCCTCCGTGGCCTGCAGCATATACTCGATGCCGTCGGTACCCATGACGTTGGCGATCTCATGGGGGTCGGTGATGACGGTGGTGGTGCCGTGGGGCAGCACCGCCTTGGCAAACTCCGTGGGACTCACCAGAGAACTCTCCAGATGGATGTGAGCGTCGATGAAGCCGGGCAGCACCAGCTTGCCGGACACGTCCACCTCCATCTTGCCGTGGTATTCGCCCATACCTACAATGAGGCCCTCTGCCACGGCGATGTCCCCGTGACACAGCTCATTGGAGAATACGTTGACGTAAGTGGCGTTTTTCAGCACCAGATCCGCCGGAGCCCGGCCCGCCGCCACGTCGATGACGTGGAGCTTCTTATTGAGCTTACGGTTGATCTTGCCGGCATAGCTTTCCTTGACAGACATAAACGGCTCCTTTCTCCCGCCGGGCGGGATGCGCTGGGTGGTATCTCTTTTATTGATTCCTCATATTATCACAGCTTATAAGAGTTGTCCACAAAAATTTTTGTAAATTTTGCATTTTTCTTGACAGAGCCCACAGGAAAGGATACAATATCGATATATGATATCGAATGACGATGCAGGAGGGGAGCTATGACAGGAAAAGCGGGCGCACCGCTGACGGAGGCCATGTTCTACGTGCTGATGGCGCTGCGGCGGGGAGAGCTGTGCGGCACGGAGATCGCCGCATGGGCGGAGCGGTGTACGGAGGGGCGGGTCCGTCTGGGGCCGGGGACACTGTATACCATCTTGGGGCGTTTTCTGGAGGAGGGCTTCATTCAGGAGACGTCGGTGCAGGGACGGCAGCGGAACTATCGGTTGACGGAGAAGGGGCAGCGGGCGTACCGGAATGAACGGCTGCGTCTGCGGCTGTGTCTGGCGGATGCGGAAAGGGAGGATGCGGGGGAGAGACTATGACGGGAAAATTGAACGAACCACACGGGACAGAGCGGTGCTCTGTCCCGTGTGGTTTTCAGCTTTGTAGCGTGTCGGCAAAGCCCTGTGCAAAGAGACGGGCGGCGTAAAGGGCCTCGTCCAGCGAGTTGCCGGCGGCTCCCACCTCCAGCAGCATGGCGCCGGGGCTGACGAACTGGTTATAGCGGTAGTTCAGCACCGTAATAGGCCGCATGAGGGTAGGATAATCGGCGCTGAGGTTCTGCTGAATGGCCATGGCCAGCTTCAGATTCTCCTGCCAGCCGTCGTAGGCGTTGCCCATAATAAAACTCATCTGGGCGGCGTGGGGCTCCTCGGCGCTGACCAGCTTGTACTGGTTGCCGTCGGCGTCGGAGACGGCGTCCCGGTGGACATCCAGCACGAACACCAGAGAGGGGTATTTCTCCATGTAATCCTCCACGGAAGCCAGACTGTTGGGATAGGCGTCGTTGTAGTCCGGAACGTCGTGAAGGGTGCGGTCGTGTAGAACAGAAATGCCACGCTCCGACAGGGCGGCGGCGATCTCGTCGCCTACCCGCACCACGTTGCAGGCATCGTTGTCGGTGCGGAAGCTGCCGGTGGGGGTGTATTCCTGTCCGGCGGGCATGGTGTAGGCCTCGCTGCCGTGACTGTGGACGATGAGTACCTGCGGGCCGTCATCGGTGAGTTGGGCGGCAAAGCTGCCGTCGGAGAGAGCATCGGCATCTATCTCCGTGCCGGAGGAGTTTTTCAGATATACGCCGTTGACCACGGTATACCCCTTGGAGGAGGTAGGAGCGGTGGTCTGAGCGGGGACACCGTTGTCGGCAAAGGTCAGGCCGTCGGTGAGGGAGGGATCTGCGGAGGGGGAGGGCGTATCCGGTGACTCCGGGGCCGCAGGCTCCGGCGGATCTCTGGTCACGCCGGCGGACAGCAGGGCTGCCACAGTGCTGCGGCCTGCCAGCAGCAGGGGGGACTGGGCCAGCGTCATCACCGTGACGGCGGACAGGGAGTCCAGGCCGAAGAAGTCCCCCAGCTCCCAGCGCAGCGCCTGCTGGGGCAGGCGGCTGCCCTGCCGCAGCTGCTGGAGGGCTGCGGCGGCAGAATCGCTCCCGGCGGTGACGGCGGCGGCCCACAGAGTCAGTGCCGCCAGCAGCAGGGACAGGAATCGGCGTATATGGATCTGTTTCATTGGTATCACCTCACAGACAAGCCTATGCGGTGAAGGAGGGAAAGATGCAGGGGAGGGGAGAATATTAGATGTCGTAAGAAACAGGGATTTCTTGCTATTTATAGTTGGATGTAGTATTATAATAAACAGTAGACAGAAGATATATCGGGCGAAGGGATAGATAGAATGAATCGTGCAAATCTGGAACAGATTTTTGGACGCTATGTGAAGCGGTTTCCGGAATTGAATACCGGGGGACATGACGAGGTATATAAATGGGAAATCGCAGCGCAGTTCCGCCCGATGATAGATAGGGCTTTGGCGGCTGATGATAGCAGTTTTCCCAAGCGGCTTGTGGATGTGGTGCAGTTGACGGAACAGACCATCGACAATCGCTATGAACTTTCCTTCTATGCGCTGTCGGACTATGCCAAGCGTGAGCCGACGGCGGTGCGTCAAGCGCTTCGTGACTTGCTGGAGCCGGACGGCGGCGACTTGCAGGTAAGAAACCATCGATTTACAGGATTCTTGAATTTTTGCCAGACCATGCATGAAAAATATTATCGGGATCGGTGGCGCTATCAGGCAGGCATCCGGCTTCCCATGATGATAACGGGATTCTACGACCCGGAGCATTATTATCTGTATAAGGCGCTTCAGGCCAAGAGATTCGCTGATTGTGTGGAGTTCTATGACAACTGGGGCAGCGGCACCCAGATGGACTTGCAGGTCTATCACCGGATGTGCGATGAGCTTGTAAAGGCCATCAGGGATTGTCCTGCTTTGCTGGAAACAAACCGGGGCAGGGTAGATTATGCAAGAGGTCCTATCCATCCGGACGAAGCGCTGCATCTTCTGGCGTTTGACATCATTTACTGCTGCTCGGTCTACGGCCTGTTTGATGGTATCCATTATACCATGAGGAATGGGCAGGAGAGAAAGGCCTATCTGGCAAAGATAGACGCCGCAAGAGCCGCAGCAGAGGAACGGGCAAAGGCGGAGGAGCAGGTGGCGAGGTTGGAGCACGCAGAGGAGTTCTTTGAAGAAAGACTCTCTGCGGGCAGTCCCATTGCGCACAGAAGCTTTGGTGTTGGGAGGGTCATAGGGCGGCCCGGCAAATATTTGATCGAAGTGGAATTTCCCGAAAAGAACCGTTCCGTTACGCTGGTATGGCGTGATTGCATCAAATCGGGGATCATTTCCCTCAAAACGGGAGTCGATAAAGGGGAATATGATGAATTGTCGGCCCTGCTGTCCCGTGCCGACAGGATACGGCAGGAAGCTGCCGCTGCTGAGGAAAAGCTTGCAGCTTATGCAGAATACCTATAAGGTGAGGCTGGACGAGGTAAGATTCTTCCCAAATAGTATACCAAAAAGCGCCGCCGGAGATATCTTCCGGTGGCGCTTTCCATGATATGCAATTTTTTTCAAAAGCCTTATTGACAAAATGAAACTACTGAATATTACACAGTAGTGTAAGGCAAACATACGGAAAGGAGCGGGACATGAACACACAATATAAAAAGGGTGTGCTGCTGCTGTCATTTGGCGTGGTGCCGACGGTGTTCGTGCTGCTGATCATCCGGGGCTTCTTCCGGAGGAATCAGGAGCAGTACCGGAAATTTGCCGCTGCGGGAACGCGGCGGGAGGCCATCGCCTGACGGGAGGGCTTACAGGGCCTCGAAGTGATACCGGGGCTTGCCGAGGCTCTTTTTTCCGTACTCGATGGCGGACGTGGGGCAGTAGCAGATACAGGCCATGCAGTGGGTGCAGCCTTTGCCCCAGACGGGCCTGCCGTCCCGGAGGGTGATGCTGTTGGTGGGACAGCGGCGGGCGCACCGGCCGCAGCCGGTGCAGGCCTCCGAAACGGTAAAGGCGCTGGACTTGACGAAGCAGGCATAGAAGATGGGGTTCACCGGCCCGCTCATGAAGCGGTCATAGAGACGATCGTGGGGCGGGGGAAAGGGACGGCCCTCCCGGACGGCGGCGATAGAACGGTCGATATCCGGCTGGGCCTTGGCCACGATGCGTCGGGCTTCCTCCGCCTGCGGAGCGTCAAACATGGCGATGTAGTTTTCCGGCATGATGATCTGGGCTGTCCCCATGTCCGTCAGGTCCTTGGCCTGACAGAGGGAGCGGTTATACCGGCCGGCGTGGCCGATCTCGCTGCCGCAGGTCATGATGAACCACGCCTGCGCTGCGCCGGGGAACTCCGTCTCCAGCAGCCAGTCCCGCACCAGACGGGGGATGCGCCATGCGTAGGTAGGCGTGACGATCACAAGGCGCTCGTCCGTCTCCACGGGGGAGGTGTCGTGGGAGCGGATGCGGTCATTCATGCTCAGCAGCGATTGGTTCAGAGCCTCCGCCATGCGCTGGGCCACATATTTGCTGTTGCCGGTGCCGGAAAAATAGAGGATCATATGAAAACTCCTTCGCAGAATATTTTTAACATTGTAGCAGTCGGGAGAAAAATGTGCAAGCAAGCGCCTGCACATTTTTTGTTGTCTTTTTGCGGGGGAATCGGTATAATTGAGGGAGGAAAGATAGCCGTATATTGTGATGACAACGTGGTACGGGTGAATGAAAGGGGCAGCCTTGGAACGTGTATCACAGGAAATCAACAGGATGATGATGGTATGGATCCTTTTCTCGCAAGAACTATGGTTGAGAGCCTTAGCAAAGGAATTAACCCGCTCAGCGGCAGAGTGCTTCCACTGAATGACAGCTGTTCAAATGAGAAGATCCAAGATGCATTGATCGAAATTTTGGATCATTGCACGATCGAATCTAACGAACAGTACCTATTTCGTATTAAGCAAGAAAAGGTGCAGGAAAGAAAGCAGCGTAGGGAAGAGAATAGAAAAAAATATCCACGTTGTATGGAGTTTTGGAGTAAAGAAGAGGAGAGGCAACTTATCCAAATGCATCATAGAGGAGCTAATATCTACATGATTGCAAATGTTTTAAAACGGACGCCGACAGCTATTGAAAATCGCCTAAAGAAAATACAGGAGCGGCCGATTTACAGGAACAAGAAAAGCAGGTAGTAATTCATACGATCTAATGAAACAGGAGGAGAGAACCATGATTTTTGTTTGCTATCCCAAGTGCAGTACCTGCCAGAAGGCGAAGAAGTGGCTGGATGAGCACCACATCAGCTATGAGCTGCGGGACATCAAGGAGGAGAACCCCGGCTATGAGGAGCTGGCTGCGTGGCATCAGCGCAGCGGGCTGCCGCTGAAGAGATTTTTCAACACCAGCGGGCTGCTGTATAAGTCCATGGGGCTGAAGGACAAGCTGCCGGGCATGAGCGAGGAGGAGATGTTGCAGCTTCTGGCCACGGATGGGATGCTGGTGAAGCGACCGCTGCTGGTGGGCGGCGATTTCGTTCTGGTGGGCTTCAAGGAGGCCCAGTGGGCAGAGCGGCTGGGGAAGCTGTAACGGCATAACGATTTTTTCGCATGACAGACGGCGAGGCGCTCCTTGGGATGGACTATGGTGTGGGCGCAGGCGGTGGACGCTGTGGAAGTGCTGCGTTACAATGGGAGAGCATCAGGAAAAGGGAGTGGGCAAGTGCTGAGACAACTCAAATACTTCCAGTTCGTGGTGCGGCTGCGCAGCTGTTCGCAGGCGACAGAGGAGAACTACCTCTCCCAGTCCGCCATCTCCCAGCATCCCCATGCACTTGTCACCAACGATGAGCTTTGCGCCATCCAAGCTGCGTCCACGGAGCCACTGGAAGAAGCTGACCCAGCTGGTCTTGTCCTCTTTCATGCCCTCGGCAGCGCCCAAAACCTCACGAAAGCCGTCCTCATTCAACTGTACGATTTTCTCGGACATAGTTTGCTGTCTCCTTTCGAATGTTTGTGTGGTAACTTCATTCTGCCAGAGCCTGCAAGCTATGTCTTCTTTTATGCATTTTCCAATTTGCGCAACTTATTGTACATTATCAGGACAAAATATCCGACTAAATCAGCATAAAGGGATTTATAGACCCGTTTACGGGTAGTACGAATCCCAAGGCATAAATAAAACCCCTTAAGGGGTAGCCCGAGAAGGAAATGCGGTCGGCAGACCTTTCGGGCCCCTTAAGGGGCTTCGCCCGTAATAGGCCCTTATAGGGCCTCGTCAAACCTCCGGCTTAGCCGGAGATTTTGATTTCTTACAGCAGGCAGCTCCGGCTCACGCCCAGCGGGACGTTGAAGCCCAGCGCCTGATACATGGCCTCGTCACAAGGGGCGCAGCACACGGTCAGGCTGCCCACCCCCCGTTCACGGCACAGTGCCTGAGCGCTGCGGGTCAGCTGCCGGGCGATGCCCTGTCTCCGGAACACCGGCTCCACGTACAGATCCTCCAGCACCGCTACCGGCCCGCAGCAGAAGGTGGAGAAGTTCTCTGCCACGGAGCACATCCCCACGGCCCGGCAGCCCCGGTATGCCAGCAGGAAGCGGATATGCCCCTGTTCCACGGCGGCCCGCAGCCGCTCTGTGCTCTCCTCCGTCAGCAGCGGCTCTCCGATCTCCGCCAGATAGCCGTTCTCCAGCTTCCGCAGCTGCCAGTCCGCCGGGTCCTGCAGCAGCTCAACGGTGATGGACAGCGCCTGCTCCGGAGGGCGCAGCATCAGCGGCTCGCCCCACTCGTCCCGGCCATTGGGCCGGAAGCCCAGACGGCTCCAGAATCGGATGCGCCGGGGGTCGGCGGCGTTCAGCTCCCCATACTGCGCTCCCCGATCCGCTGCCCAATCCAGCAGCAGACGGGCGCAGGCGGTGCCTGTCCCGCCGCCCCGGAACTCCGGCAGCACACAGAACTCCATGACGAAGCACTTGCCGTCCTCCGAGGGGTACAGTGCTGTCAGAGCAAAGCCGATATCCCGGCCCTCCCGCTGGAACAGCAGGTAGTAGCAGCGATCTCCCTCCCGGTCATGGATCCGCTGTACGGCGGCTCGGTATTGGCTGTCGTCCAGAAAATATGCCCGGTCCTCCTCCGCCGGGTCGGGGAAAATGTCCCGTGCGTGATAGGCGTGCAGCTCCTGCCAGAAGCACTCCACCTCCTCCGGGGTCACGGCCTCCCGGATGTGAATGGTCTTGTTCATGATGGTTTCCTCCTAAATAAATTGGGAGGGTCAGGAAACGTACACCCTCCAGATACGTCTCATGTTCATAAAGCATCATCCTTTCCTGATACATTGTATATATACATCGCCGCCGCAGCGGGATGGCATACCCTGTTACAGCCGCACCGGCACGGGGGCGTCCAGCGTCACCGTCTCCGGCGTCACCCGGCAGGTGTAGGCCGCTATCTCCACGCCCCGGCGTGCCGCCTCCCGCAGGGCCTCGCCAAAGGCTGGGTGAGTGGTGTCGTTGGGCGCAAAGTCCAGTACGTCCGCCATCTGGATCACGAAGAAGGCCGTGGCCCGGTGGCCCTCCTCCACGGCCCGCATCAGCTCATGCAGATGCCGGACACCACGCTCCGTGGGGGCGTCCGGGAACAGGCAGTGGCCCTCCCGCTCCAGCGTCACGCCCTTCACCTCCACCAAGTGCAGCCCCTCCGGCCGCTCCAGACAGAAGTCCAGCCGGGAATCCCCGTAACGGTACTCCGGGTGGACGGCGATTCCCGGCTCCTGCTGCCGGATCCACTGAGCGAAAATGCGATTGGGGGCCTGAGCGTCCATGTTGATGAGCCGGTGGCCCTTCTCCACGGCGATGAGGTCCCACGCCGTCCTGCGGGCCGGATTGGTTCCACGCTCCAGATAGACCGTGGCCCCCGGCACCAGCAGCTCCCGGCAGCGGCCTGTGTTCTTCACATGGCACACCACCGTCTCACCCTCCAGCTCTACATGGGCGATGAACCGGTTGGGCCGCTCCAAAAAGTACGCCTGCCGCACCTCTCCGTATTGCAAGTGCATCGCCCCCTTTCGTTCCATTATAGCACACAAAGATACGCTTGAAAAGGACATTTTATCTATTCGTCCGTTTATCAGGTACAAATGTCTGCGATTTTTCTTGACGCCCGCCAAAAATTGTGTTATACTGGCACGCAATTAAATTGGGGGAGTGTATTATGAAAACGCAAAGCAATCGGCTGACCTTCAGCCAGCAATTCTTCATCGCCACCATGCTGTTCGGCCTGTTCTTCGGGGCAGGAAACCTGATTTTTCCCATTTTTCTGGGCAGCCAGGCCGGGCGCAATGTATGGCCCGCCATCGTCGGTCTGCTGATCACCGGCGTAGGTATCCCCCTTCTGGGCGTAGCCGCACAGGGCATCAGCCGCAGCAACGGCCTGCAGGAGATGGCCGGGCGGGTGAGTCCTCGGTACAGCATCTTCTTCACCTGCGCTCTGTACCTGACCATCGGTCCCTTCTTCGCCATTCCCCGCTGCGCCTCCACGTCCTTCACCGTGGGCATCGAGCCGCTGCTGGGCGAGAATGTCAACGCCACGGTGCTGCTGGCGGCGTTCTCCTGCGTGTTCTTCGCCGCCGTGCTGTTCTTCTCCCTGCGTCCCGGCAAGATTTTGACGTGGGTGGGGAAGCTGCTGACACCGCTGTTCCTGCTGGTGCTGGCCATCCTGGTGGTGACAGCCCTGCTGCACCCCACGGACCGCATCACCGATATGACGCCATCGGCGGCCTATGCCACAGCTCCCTTCTTCGCCGGTTTTCTGGAGGGTTACAACACCATGGACGCTCTGGCCAGTCTGGCCTTCGGCATCGTAGTCATCAACGTCATCCGGGGACTGGGCGTCACGGAACCCGGCGCCATCGCCAAGAACACAGTGCTCTCCGGCATCTTCAGCTGTCTTTTTATGGGCGGCATCTATGTGGCCGTCACCATCGTGGGGGCCCAGAGCCACTCCCTTACCGTCTCCTGCACCAACGGCGGCGAGGCCTTTGCCGTCATCGCTGAGCACTATCTGGGGCGGGCCGGACTGGTGGTGCTGGCTCTGACGGTGATCCTGGCGTGTCTCAAGACCTCCATCGGTCTGGTCACCAGCTGTGCCGAAACCTTCACCGCCATGTTCCCCAATGGGCCGAAATACGGTTTCTGGGCCACCTGCTTCAGTATTTTTTCCCTGCTGGTCACCAACATCGGCCTTAACGCCATCATCGCCATCTCTCTGCCGGTGCTGATGTTCCTGTTCCCACTGGCCATCACCCTGATCCTGCTGGCGCTGCTGGGAAATCTGTACGGCCACGATACCGTGGTGTATCGGTGGGTCACGGGCTTCACACTGGTGGCCGCCCTCTTCGATTTCGTGAAGGCGCTGCCCAAGGCCATTACGGAGACCCCTGTTGTCTCCGCTGTCATCGGCTTCGCTGACAGCTACCTGCCCTTCTTCGAGCTGGGGTTGGGCTGGATCTGCCCTGCCGCTGTGGGCCTGTTCGTGGGACTGATCTTCCATCGCACACGCCGAAACCGGCCAGCCGCATAAGAAATCGATTTTTCTGCGATCCATTCAGGCTGGCCTAATGCTGGCGCAGCAGCCTTTCTGCATTCACAAAAAGTTTACAAATCCAGACCTTCCGATTTTTCGATTTTTCTAAGTAATAATAGAAGGACAATTTCATCCGGGTGAGGTTGCCCCTGGTTCGGTACGGCACGGTATCCGCGCCGATGAATCCACATGGCCTTCGACAGAGTATCTATGAGAGCATGGGCGTTCTCCGCCATACGGCAATCCGCTCGGAAGGTCCTTCCATCTCTGACCGTGCTCCCGGGAGCACGGTCTCTTTTTATGCTAACACGGAGGAGGCGAAAAAGATAGTTTACAGTATATGCTGGGCAAGCTATACCTTGCTGGTAAGGAGGTTCCCCGCAACGAAGAGAAAGCCGTATATTGGCTGACCCAATCCACCGAGCAAGGCAATCAGTATGCCCAGTACCTCCTGGACCATCTGGAAGAAAACCGTCCGCCCTCTGTGATGCTGGCGGTGACCCGGCTGCTCCATCACATGAGCCGGGTGTTCCGGGACAACTCCGTACCCAAGTCCCGCCCCGGAGGTGTTCAGATCGACCGGAAGCGGCTGAAGAAGCTCCAAGAAAAGCGCATCGCCCTGGGCCACAAGCCGGATGACCACGAGGAGCAGTGGCCAGATATGACCATGTAAGCGGCGCAGAAACTGGGCCGCAAAACAAAGAATAAAACCCTTCCGCACGGAAGGTAGAAAGGAACTGAATGAGAAAATCCAAATACAATTCGTTCGATGAACTCCCGCTGATGCTGACCGTGGAGGATGTGTCACATGTGCTGGGCATCGGTCTGGCCCACGCCTATGAGGTGGCCCACCGCAGGGATTTCCCCACCATCACTCTGGGCAGCCGCATCATCGTCCCCCGTGACAAATTCATGGAATGGATCGACGAGCAGGCCGTGAAAAAATCTGAGATATTATGATAGATTACAGTGGATATGTCGGAAAATTCAAGTTTCCGACGTATCTGCGTCGAGAATACGGAAGTTGCACCCGTTAGGGAGGGGTTAGGGATTTTGTGGTCTTCAGCGTTACTCTGTACCGAAGACGCAACGGCCATTTTACCGCTCTGACCACAATTAACATGTGGTCAAGCGCACTTCGAAAATTGAACTTATAACGCAGAAAAACCGCCTTTTTAGGCGGTTTTTCCAGGAAAGGTGGTGCGAGTGTAATTATAGGATTTCAGAAAACGCAGATATATCAACGGTTTGCTGGCAGTCGGCAAGAGGTATTTATTCTAAAAATTCAAAATAACGAGAACAACGCCGTCCAACAGGACAACGGGCGGCGTTTTGTAAGTCCAATCATCCCCGCCATACCGGCTACATATCCTTTTAAGCCAGATGAAATATACGCATCAACATGTAGGCTATTCTAATTGCTCATAGTAAGTTCAAATTTGAATTCCAGATTTGTTCTTGTATTCAGCGCAATCGGCTGGAAACCTGGCGGGCGTTCCTTCGGCGGATACATAACATTATAGAATACTTGCCGGATGGCACTACCGTCTGGCACAGGAGGGGGGGAAAAAATAATTGTAAAAATCATACGAGGCGTATTAATACGCTTCGTACACTGTGGAAGAAGCTGCAGGGAATGCCGGACCTGCCTATGAAGCTGGGGTTGCTTGCGCTGTATGTTATCGGCGCGGTATATGTCGGCACCCAGCAGGAGGCGTGGCACACGCTGGCAGAGAGCGTTGCTATGCCGCTGCTGGATACCCGGCAAGGCAAGGACCTGATGGGTACCTTCATCGCCGACCTGGTGCTGCAAATTTTGTCCTTCGTAGCGCAGAATGAGTGGGAGTTCATCCGCAAGCGGCAGGCGGAGGGAATCGCGGCGGCCAAAGTCAAGGGTGTCAAGTTCGGCAGACCGCCGATTCCGCTGCCGGATAACTTCTACCCGGTACATAAAGCGTGGCGGGCCAAAAAGCTGACGCTAAAGCAGGCCGCCGCAGCCTGCGGTATGCCCGTGGGAACCTTTTACAGTAAGGCCGTCAAATTTGAAAATACCACCTAATCAAATCACTACAAAAATCTGGAAATGTGTACTTTTATAAATTACAGAAAATAAGCAAATTAAATATGCAAAAATGGTTGAAATTTTGAGAATTTGATTGTATAATGGCAACATATTAGGATTCGGATTAAAGTATGTAAAAGTACACATTAAGAAAGTAAAAACAAGGGCGGTTTGTAGCAAGGGAAGAGCTGTCATTGCGTAACAAAAAACGAGGGAATCAACTATGACAATACTGGAAAGAATCAAACTGAACTCTGCGAAACATCCGGAAAGAGTTGTAATGCGCACACAATATGGCTTTGGGGAAATGACCATGAAGTGGGGAGAACTAGATGCTTTTTCGGATAAACTGGCTTATTATCTGACGAAAGAGCTCAGAACAAATAAGCCAATCATTGTATATGGGCATAAGCATCCGATGATACTTGTATGCTTTTTGGCTTGCGTTAAATCCGGAAGAGCTTACTGCCCGATTGATGTAAATGTGCCGCTATCCAGAACGGAAGCTATTATCCGAGAGGTTGAACCGGAGATTATTCTAACCACTGAGCCGCTGGAAATCGATAGCGATCGAATCAAGGAGCTGCAGGAAATCAACGAAATCATTTCTACAACGGATGGAAAAGCGGATAGTTCAAACTATGTTACCGCAGAAGATGTGTTCTATATTATTTTTACATCCGGCAGCACAGGAACGCCCAAGGGAGTACAGATAACAAGAGATTGCCTGGATAATTTTATCAAATGGGCTCTTTGCCTGGGAAGCGGTACAGCTCAGGAAAAAGTATATACTTTCATGAATCAGGCTCCCTTTTCCTTTGACTTGTCGGTTATGGATCTGTACCTGTGCTTATATACAGGGGGTACGCTCTTTGCCCTTGGGAAAAATGTGCAGGTAGATATGAAGCTTCTATATGAAGCATTGAGACGATCCGGTATCAACAAATGGGTTTCTACGCCCTCCTTTGCGGATGTATGTCTCGCTGATCCGATATTCTCCGGAGAGCTTCTTCCCGACCTTACGGACTTTTTGTTTTGCGGAGAAATATTGACGAATAAAACCGTAAGTCGCCTGAAGAAACGTTTTCCCGGAGCAAATGTGGTCAATACATACGGGCCAACAGAATCCACCTGTGCAATTACGGAGATCAATGTGACCGATGAAATCAACGAAAAGTACTCTCCGCTGCCAGTCGGCAAGCCAAAAGACGGAACTTGGATCCGAATATCAGATGAAAACGGCAATGCGGTGGTCGATGGGGAAAAAGGCGAGATTGTCATTATTGGCGATTCCGTGAGTATTGGATATTGGAACAATGCAGAAAAAAACAAGAAATCCTTCGGACGCACAACAGTAAATGGCGTGGAATACAGATTCTACAGAACCGGTGATGAGGGATACATTATAGACGGCATGCTCCACTATTGCGGGCGGATTGACAATCAGGTCAAGCTTCACGGATATAGGATCGAATTGGAGGATATCGAAAGCAACCTGCTTAAAATTCACGGCATCATACAAGCGGTGGTTTTACCTAAGTACAGAGATGGAAAGGTCTCCAGTTTAGTGGCTGGTGTAGTTTTGTCCGAAGCGACAGAGGATGAAAAAACAGCCGCAGAAAGCATCAAGAGCAAGCTTAAAATGACTTTGCCTGAGTACATGATCCCCAAGAAGATCAAATTTCTTTCCAATATCCCTCGCACCAATAATGGAAAGATTGATCGTAAAGCAGTGGGAGGCGTTTTATGAGTTTTTTTGCCGGATGCGATTTCTTCATGGTTTTGTTTATTCTTTTGATCCCAGCGGTCTTGCTGGGATTATCAGAGAAAAAATTAAAATGGTACAGATGGCTCCTATCCCTGTTTTTTATCTGGGAGGTATACGGCTCAACAAAAATACAGCTGCTCTATCTGATAGGCTATGTTATTTTTGCCGCATATTTGGTAAAGATATATTTATACCTTCGAAAAAAATACGGAAGAAATAAGTATATCTATGGCCACGCTGTTTTCCTGAGCCTGCTGCCGTTATTGGTGTATAAAATAGGCGGGCTCAGAGGGTATAGTGTATTCGGATTTTTAGGTATATCCTATATTTGCTTTAAAATCATTCAGGTCGTCATTGAGTGCTATGACGGTGTAATAAATGAAATAGATGAATTTCAGTTCATAGAATTCCTGATTTTTTTCCCGTGTCTTAGTTCCGGTCCCATTGACAGAAGCAGGCGATTTGCGGAGGATGATAATAAGATCTGGTCCCGCCAGGAATATATTGAATTACTGTGGACGGGCTTGTATAAGATCATCCTCGGTATATTCTATAAAGTCGCCTGTTCGGGTTTTTTCTATTATCTTCTGCAAACTTATTTCGCAGGGAAACACCGGCCTATATACCTGGTTGGGTATGCTTACATTTACGGGCTATATTTGTTTTTCGACTTTGCCGGATATAGCGCTATGGCTGTTGGCACCAGTTACCTGCTTGGAATCAAAACGCCGGATAACTTTAATAAACCCTTTTTAAGCGTTGACATTAAAGATTTCTGGAACAGGTGGCACATTACATTATCCTCTTGGTTCAGAGATTTCATTTTTACCCGTTTTATGGTGGACTCCGCCAGAAAAAAGCGCTTTTCAAATCGACTGACCGGAGCGTCTGTGGGATTGATTCTGAATATGCTAATCATGGGCGTATGGCATGGACTGGAGGGACATTATATCCTTTACGGTCTTTACCACGGGATTCTTCTTGCAGTGGTTGAAGTATATCAGAAAAAGTCTAAGTTCTATAAAAAATATAGGAACAATAAATGCTATGTGGTTTGCTCGTGGTTTATCAATCTTAACATTGTTATGCTGGGATTTTTGATCTTCTCCGGGTATTTGACGGAAGTTTGGAATTTAATCCTAACACGATTTTGAAAATGGAGGAATAAAAAATGGAAGAAAAATTGTTGGATATTCTGGCTGAGGTTTGTGACGATGACAGCGTAAAAACAGATCTTGATGGGGAGCTCTTTGATTCGGGGCTGTTGGATTCTTTGGCGTTTGCTGACTTGCTGTTTGCTATCGAGGATAATTTTAATGTAGTCATTGCACCGTCTGAGATTCAGCGAGCGGATATTGATACACCCAATAAAATTATCGCTTTAATTAAGGAGCGTATGTAACCGTGAAGAAGGTATACTTGCTATTGGCCGCTTTAGTTTGTGCATTTGTGTGCATAATCGGGTTGAATTTGCACGCAAAAACACTGCTCGATGACAATATCGAAAAGGCTATATATTATAACAATGTTTCTTCAAAAAATTGTTCTGATTATGTGATGGAGAAGGTTCTCAATGAACGCTCTATTGTGGTGTTGGGGTCATCGGAGTTGTCATTTTCAAACAGCCCGGCTTATCCACCGAAGCTGTTTAACTATGGAAATTCGGATTTCAACATGGTGCTGATGGGAAGCGGATACTTTCAGTGTATTCCCCAGGCTATCAATGTAGGCGCCTTATCGAACAACATAAAAAACAATAAAATTGTTTTGATTATTTCACCACAATGGTTTACGTCTGACGGTCTGACCTCAGAATCATTCTGCAGCAAATTTTAAGAAACAAATTTTGTTGAGTTTTTGAAAAACGATTCTATCTCGAAGGAAACGAGGATTGCGGTAGCAAACAGAGTAAATGAATTGCTGACTTCGGATCCGACAACCCTTGCTAGAGTAGAGAAAGACGAGCGGCTGTACATAGATGGCTCATTAAATCTGTTGACGCATCTGGAGATGGCCGCATACAACTCATTTAGGGCTGAAAAAGCAAAATTTGAAACCGCCCATGCGTTAAAATCCCAGGATCTCCCAATAGAACAAGAACGCTATGTAAAAGCCGAGGACATCAACTGGAATGAATTGATGCTGAAATCGGCAGACCTCGGTGTCGAAAGTTGCACGAACAACACCTTTGGCGTAAATGACGATTATTACACCACCTACATGGCAGATAAAATAGCTTCCCTGAAAGGCAGCTATTCCGACGCAAGCTATGTGGAGTCTCCGGAATACGATGATTTTCGGTTGTTCCTGGATGTGTGCAAAGAATTAAATATTGAGCCGCTGATTATTAGCGCTCCGGTCAATGGTCGGTGGTATGATTATGCTGAATTCTCAAAAGCGGATCGCAATACGTATTACCAGAATATCCGAGATATATGCCGAGAATATAATGTGAAATTGGCTGATTTCTCGCAGAAGGAATACGAAATTTATTTTCTGCGTGATATCATGCACCTGGGATGGAAAGGCTGGGTATATCTGGATCGTGCAGTATATGAGTTTTACAACAATCAGCCGATCACCGACACTACCGCTTATGAAATACTGACGCCGGAAGCAACTGCAGCTTCGGATGGTGCAGAAGTGCAGAATGACGGGTCCTATCGGTTGGCCGGCTATGGACAAACTGATGCGATTACCATCAGTTTGCCTCATGAGCAGACAGAACTGGATCACACAAATAAAGCGGAATATCGTAGCGGTACATATCTGCACACAGGTGAATCCGGCACTTATACGGTGCGAATGGCTTGGGGGGATGTGTATGTGGACAGTATTTATTTCCTGGAAAAGGGAAGCATATACCAAATAAAGTACGATGTTGCTGCAATAAGTAGTACCTGTGCAGTGGTAGATGATTTTACTTTTTCAAAAATAAGTTATTAAATGCGGAGGGTAGAGATGAAAAAGATCCGTGAATTTTTGGAAAATGAAACCATCAGGAATTTCCTGACGATTTTAAAGGTGTTTCTTATGGTGATAGCTTCATATTTGTATTTAATGTACGCTAATTTATCAACAGCTCCGGAATTCATTTATAATCAATTTTAGTAGTTTCGTCCCCTGTGTGCTGATTGATTAGAAATTGTGTGAAGCGGATATTCTCAAAGGAGTTTTGGGCAAGATGTATGAATATAAGACAAGGGTCAGATATACAGATTCCGCCTTCAACGGGGAAATGTCTCTAAGTGCAGTGATTGATTGCTTTCAGAATGTTTTTCACTTTGAATGCGACGATACAGGGGTTGGCACACAAGATCTTATAATGAAGGGCCTGGGATGGTTCATCTACTTTTGGCAAGTCGATATATCCCGTTATCCGAAATGCGGGGAAGAAATAATAGTTGGTACATTTGCGTATGAGGACAGGGGCAGTTCAGAAGAACGGAATTTCTACATTAAGACGGTTCGTGACGATATAATCGTCCGGGCAAACTCTGTCTGGTCTCTGGTTGATCTTGCCAAATTACAGATTATGAGAATACCGAACGAGGTTATGGATCGCAATCGCAAAATGAATGAAGATAAGCTGGATATGGAATATCTTGGCAGGCGGATTCGATATAGCGGAGAATGCAACATCCGAAAAGTCGGAGAACATATTGTCAGCAGATTAGAACTGGATAGTAATCGTCATCTTAACAATTCAGAATATATCAAGATAGCGCTGGCTACCATAGCCAATTTCAATCCATCTTCGGTTACTCGTCTTTGTATTGAATACAGAAAACAAGCTGTTGAAGGAGATCTCCTACACATATTTTTGGCAAGAGAGGACGAGATGATAATCGATATTAGATCAGATTCAGGGGAATCCTTTGCTGTAATGAAGTTATTTATTAAAGGAGGAAATGCCCGGACTATATCCACATGCTGATAGGCAACCCGTCGAAGTACAGTGTATCGCAAATCATGGGGTACCTGAAGTAAAGGAGTAGCCTAATGATATTTGACTGACATGCTAACCTGAAGTATAAGTACGGGTACAGACACTTTGGGGGAAGATTATATTTTGCGGATACGGCGGACCGCAACAAGAAAGCGATAAATGCGTACATACAGGAGGATAAAATGTCTGACCAGATTAGCATAAAGGAATTTATAGACCCGTTTGCGGGTAGTAAGAATCTCAAGGCATAAATAAAAAATCCTTAAGAGGATTCCGCCCGCAATAGGCCCTTATAGGTCCTCAGACTGTCAAAAAACTACTCAGTCTCCCTCGTTTCCGCTATAATAAAAAACGCCCCATTCCTTAGTACAAGTATTTTACCATACTTGCCTAACGAATGGGGCGCTATTCATAGCCGGAGGGCTTTTATATAATATTCTCAATAGAAGTGATAAATCCGAACACATTACCCACTTGGATAATGTAGTTCGGATTATCATTCCTTGTGGGAGGACTATAAAAAGTTTTTTTCGCTGGTTTTGCATAGGTACTTGAACTCTTACGAAAAATCTTGAGCCTTCAAGGTTGGGGCAGCGGTGAACCGCTGTCATTCGGTCAGCGGCTGCACCACCTCGATGCCGCCTTTGAATATCACGGTGATTCGTTCTTTTGAGTCCACTACCATGCATTCAAGCAGTTGGCGGACGATTTGGTCATCGTATTCCATCGGATGGTTCTTTATGCCGTCGAGTATCATGTAGATGTCATCGAGTCGGGATTTTGCATTTTCTCGCCGCTGCTCTGCATCGGCTATACTGCCGAGCTGCTGTTGCAAGCGGCTTTTTTCATTCATGAGACGAGTTGCGGTTTCCTCATCAAAGGCGTCCACTGTTTCTGTGGATACACGGTCGAGCATTTTTCGGAATTCTGCGTCGATCTCGGCGATCTGCACCTGAAGGTCAATGCTGTTATCCTCGCTTCTTTCACCCTCCAAGCCCATGCCGATGTGCAGCTTCAGCATTTGCAGCACCTCAGTGTTTCGGGCTGCCGTTTTCATGATCGCCGCCATCACAGCCCTTTGCAGAATGCTTTCCTCTACGGTGGGTGAGTTTCGGCAGTATTTCTTTCCGAAGTCAAGGCGGTTGATGCATCGCCATACGATTTTTTTCTTGCCGCCCGCCGTCCATGTGCATTCAAGTTATGCCCTTTATTTTTATAAACGGGCAGTGACGGCCTTTCAGTCACTGCCCGTTTGCTATGGGGGTACTTCGGGTTTTCAGTGCTATTTGTTTATGCCGACTCTTTTCTTCTTGCTTGCAATACTGAATACGGTCAAAACACCGCCACTGATGAACAGAACGGCAAACCACAAAGCAAGGTTACTGTTATCGCCGGTCTGCGGGCTTTTTGTCCCATTGCCGGTATTTGTCGCAATGATTCCATATTGACTCAAATGGTTTGTTTCAAATACAATATAACCGTTTTCTACTGCAGCAGGTATGGTTTCTTTAATCTCTCCATTCGAAATATAGACAATTTCGTATTTGTCATACCTCTTCAAATTTTCCGGCAGAGCAATTCTGATCTTCATTTTGATGTTGCTGATCTTCACAACATTGTTGTTTCCGTCCAGCACATTGATGTCCGCAACGAATTTCACATTCTTATCTGCCAATTCCTTCTTGACCTCGATGGACTTGATATCCAGCTTGTAATCCTTGCTGACCTCTGTCGCAAATTCGATTTTTGCCTTTGTCTCCCCCGTGCTTTGGAGTTCCTTCACCATGTCCTTACCGGGATTTTCCGGCTCTCCGGAGGCTTTCGTCCAGGAGGCGTACAAGGTCACATTTTTATACCGCTCGTAGCCCGACTCTTCTTTAACTAAGGTAAAACAATCAAGATTTTCAGCAAGTCGTGCAAGCTGCTTGGCGTCCTCGGCCTTGCCGTATAAAGCCGTTCTTTTCGCTGTAGGTTGCCGCCAACACCGTATCTCCGAAGGCGGCAAGATGTCTGTAATCGGAGACATCGGCAGCTTTCATCTGCGGTGCGTGTTCGTAGAGACCGACATATTCCCGCACCGTAGAAATCTCATCTTGAATCCTGCCCATCGCATACTGCATTGCCGACAGCAGAATCAGGCGAAAATCGGAATCGTAGATCGGAGCGAGCAGGTCCTGAGGGAACAGCAGAAACTCCTTACCATTATTCATGCATACGCGCAGCGGTCGCTGCCCCTCTGTTACCAGATTCAATAGGCTGCTGGTTCGCTCTTTCAGTTCATCAATGGTGATCGATTCGTAGTCCTGACACGGGTTTGCTTCATAATTCATCATCTGACCTCCAATCAGCTTATCCTCGCTATGAGGTATTGGCATTGTAGCTCTGATTGTCCGGAGGTTCAACTGCTTCTTTTGTGGCTCGAAAAGAAATTTAATGGAGTCAGAATTCGTGCGGATTCATTATTTTCTTGCTTTTCCTGCCCAAATGTGCTATCATTATAAACAACGCTGTCAAGTGTTGGAATAGGCCTTGGCAGTATGGCTGCAATAGACCGAATGCTCTGCCAAGCGGCAGAGCATTTTTCGTATATCGGTACGGAGGAGATATTTATGTCTGTGAGTTATAAAAAACTCTGGAAGCTACTCATCGATAAGGACATGAAGAAAAAAGACCTATGTGAAAGGGCGGGTATCAGCCCAGCATCAGTTACCAAGATGGGACGGAACGGACATGTTACCACGGAGATACTCGTGAAGATTTGTGCGGCACTGGATTGTAGAATTGAGGATATTGTGGAGATTGTACCGGATCATAATTAAATTGCCTTTACCGATATATACCGGGGGGGGGATACTGTATGCCAATTACATTTTCAGAACAATTCAATATCTCTAAAGAAGTCCTTGAAATAACTGGCGTATTTGATGTCATTCTTGATATTGACACCAGAGTTTTCATAGACCCTGCACTTTTGGAGTTATGCACTGAACCTGAGTTTCTGGATGCACGCAAAAAGGTTGAAAAGTACTTTTCTGACATTATAACATTACTCAGACATTCCAAAAGCCAAACTGATATGTATAGAAAACGTGCAGAGAGGATGTTAACGTTTACGGAACTGTCTGGTACATGTTTTGGATACTCTCAAAACGGAACCGGTGGAAACGCAATCGGCTCAGTACTTAGAAAAACGATTTTGAACACTATACAAGATCTTATGACTGAAGGAGATACGGATCCGGTATTGTTTGAATTGTTAGGAGTATTTCAAGAAGGAATTGGCTGCGATCGCGTAAGCGATCTAATAACATTTATTCTCCGTGAGGATATGCTAAAATATACACAGCGCGTGACTGAATTTGCTGGAGTCGATTCGCTTTCGGTTAGTTTCGGACACAAAATATATAAAACGTGTAGAAATCCTTACAACAACAAACCGCTTCTGCTCTTACCTTCTGCTATCCTTAGTCCATTACCTATAGCGGATACTTTTGATGATATTGACTGGATTTGCCAAGAGAATGAGCGAGTTCGGGAGGAAATCAACAGTTACTTTGATTTGGGAAAGAAAACAAAACTTCATAAGTCTCAAATCCTTACTTTGATGCGTAACAGTACGAGCTTTCGAACCGCTCTTATAGCTGCTTATAAAGCAACTCCTAAAAGGGTGTATGATTTTTCTGAAGATCCAGCTGGCGAATACGTGTGGCTTTCTGCTGCAAGAGAGTATACCGAAAAATATCCACTATCTCTCTCACAAGTACCACTGGAAACCAGTGATGACGTCCTAACTATAGCAAAAACGATCTGTAATCAATTCAAGACTTTAGTCGAAGACAACGGACTTTCTAAGCTTCTTTATAATTCAAATGGAACGCCCAAACATGAATCAGCGGCGCAGTTACTTTTTTATGGTATTGCCGATTCATATTGTGACGCGAATAACATTGATCTTACAAAAGAAGGAAACAACGGGAGAGGTCCTGTCGATTTTAAATTATCGAGGGGAGCAACTGATAAAGTCATTGTCGAAACAAAACTGACTTCAAATCCTCAATTACGACACGGAATTGAAATTCAACTTCCAATATACATGAAACAAGAGAAAACTAAACAGGCAATTTATTTGATTATCGATAATGGACATCCTAAGGCATTAGAACATTTTATTGCCTTCTACAACGAGTTGGACAAAGAGATAAAAAGAAAAATATCTTATTTTATTATTGATGCTACTATGCGACCCTCTGCAAGCAAAGCCTAACCACTTGCTTGATGGGGATGCTTTGCTCTGCAATAGATAAATGTACTGTACATGAAGAGGAAAAGTTTTTTCAACGAGGAGAAAACTCTATGTTACATCCCGGCCTATACGAACAAGTCATCAACAACGCCTTGACGGGCGAGCTTGCGGAGATTCCGGAGGCCCGCAAGTCTGTTGCGCCCATTGACAAGGTGGAAGCCTCCAAGGTGCTGGCGCAGTATCTGGCAGATGTGGTTCAAAAGGGCTTGGATAACGTGCTGGACAACGGCGGGGATATTTCTGCCCAGATCGGGCTGACCAACCAGATCGTTGATCTCATTCAAAATACAACGAAAGAAGCTGACTTTGCCGCGCTGGGCGTTGACCGGCGGGCAGAGCAGCTTCTTGCGCTTTTACGGGAGACCGACCCGCGGCTGGCGGTGGGGAAAACGGCGGCGGACATAGAGCGCCCAGAGACATCCATCGCACAAAGCTCACTTTTTACCGGGGCTGTGCATGAGCCGCAGATGTTTACCGAGCTCAAAAAAGAAATCGTCTCGGCCGACCGGATCGACATGCTGGTGTCCTTCATCAAATGGAGCGGCCTGCGGCTCATCATGGACGAGCTGCGGGAGTTTACGCAGAACGGCGGCGAGCTCCGCATTATTACTACTTCTTACATGGGCGCAACGGATGTAAAAGCCATTGAGGAGCTTCGAAAGCTGCCCAATACGCACATCAAGGTCAGCTACAATACCAAGACGACCCGTCTCCACGCCAAGGCATATATCTTTTACCGCGAAACCGGCTTCACGACGGCTTATGTGGGCTCGTCCAACCTGTCCAATGCGGCACTGACCAGCGGCCTTGAATGGAACACCAAGGTAACGAAACGCGACTTGCCCGAAACCATTGACAAGATCGCCGCTACCTTTGAGTATTACTGGAATGACCGCGAATTTGAATACTACGCAGAGGATCAGAAAGAGCGCTTGGCACGGGCATTGAAGGCGGAAAAATATTTCGACACCAACAATGCCGACGTCTACACCATGGACATCAACCCCTATTCCTACCAGCAGGAGATTTTGGACAAGCTGGAGGCAGAGCGCACTGTCCGTGGCTATACGCGCAATTTGGTGGTGGCGGCCACCGGTACCGGCAAGACGGTCATTTCTGCACTGGACTACAAGCGCTTCCGCAAGCAGGATCCGGATAGACCCTGCCGCCTGCTGTTTGTGGCGCACCGGGAGGAAATTCTCAAGCAGAGCTTGTACACCTTCCGCGCCGTGCTCAAGGACGTAAACTTTGGTGAGCTGTTTGTGGGCAACTATAAGCCGGAGAGCATCGACAACCTGTTTCTGTCCATCCAGACCTTCAACTCGCAGAGCTTCACGGAAAAGACGAGTCCCGATTTTTACGACTACATCATCGTGGATGAATTCCACCATGCCGCAGCACCGACTTATCAGAAGTTGTTGTCCTACTACCAGCCGCGCATCCTGCTGGGCTTGACCGCTACTCCGGAGCGTATGGACGGCAAGAATATCCTACCATACTTCAACAACCGCATTGCGGCTGAAATCCGGTTGCCCGAAGCCATTGATCGGAAGCTACTCTGCCCGTTCCAGTATTTTGGTGTCACCGATACCGTAGATTTGGATACGCTGAAATGGTCTGCCGGTGGCTATCAAAAGAGCGAGCTGGAACAGGTCTACACCTTCAGCGGTGCCATTGCCAACCGTCGCGCCGACCATGTGGTGACGGCACTGCTGAAATATGTGACGGACATTGACGAGGTGAAGGGCCTCGGCTTCTGCGTGACGGTCGATCACGCGGAGTTTATGTGCCGCTATTTTAACGACCACAACATCCCGTCCATGTGCCTCACCGGGCAATCTTCGGGCGAGGAAAGAGCGGCGGCCAAGCGGCGCTTGGTGTCCGGCGAGGTGCGGTTCATCTTCGTCGTGGACATCTACAACGAGGGCGTAGATATTCCGGAAGTCAATACCGTCCTTTTTCTGCGCCCCACGGAGTCGTTGACGATTTTCTTGCAACAGCTGGGACGTGGTCTGCGTCTATCTGAGGACAAGGAATGCCTGACCGTGCTGGACTTCATCGGTCAGGCAAATCGAAAATACAACTTTGAGGATAAATTCGCAGCGCTGCTATCCAATGCCACCCGCAGCGTGAGCCGGGAGATCAAGGACGGCTTTGTGTCCGTCCCCAAGGGCTGCTATATCCAGCTGGAAAAGAAAGCGGCAAAGTACATACTGGATAACATTCGTGCCTCCTATGGCAATACGGCTGGGTTGGTGACCCGTGTGGCATCTTTCACGGAGGACAGTGGGCTGGAGCTGACGCTCAAAAAATTTCTTGGATCACTACCATCTTGACCCACGGGCGATCTACAAGTTTTCCTCCTTCTCTCGCATTTGTGCCAGAGCGGATGCCATCGAGGACTTTTCGGAGCCGATGGAGGACATCCTGACCAAAGCGTTTGCAAAGCTTGCCGTGATCGACTCCCGACGCTGGATTTCGTTCCTGCTGGACGTCCTTCCTCGTTTGGACAATCTTGATTTTGCAGCGCTTCCGGATGCGGAAAAGCGGATGATGCAGATGTTCTATGTCACCGTCTGGGGCAAGGCTGCGGAGGACTGGGACGACGAAGAGGTGCTTAGTAACCTCTATGCCCTGTCTGACAGCGCGGTTCTGCTCGGCGAGCTCTTGGAGCTGCTGCGTTATCGCTTCGAGCAGATCGACTTTATCGACGAGCCGGTGGAGCTGGGCTTCGACTGCCCATTGGATCTGCACTGCACCTATACCCGCGACCAGCTCTTGGTAGCGCTGGACTTTATGAAGCCGTCCACCGTTCGTGAGGGCGTGAAGTGGCTGCCGGAGAAAAACATCGACGTGTTCTTTGTGACGCTGAACAAAGCGGATAAGGACTATTCGCCAACCACCATGTACAACGATTATTCCATCAATGAGAGCTTGTTCCATTGGCAGAGCCAGAGCACCACGGCGGAGAATTCGCCCACCGGTCAGCGCTATATCCACCACAAGGAACGCGGCAGCAAGGTGCTGCTGTTTGTCCGCGAGTTTAAGGCGGACCGTATGACCGGCGGCGCGGAGGCGTACACCTATCTGGGCACGGCGAACTACGTGAAGCACACGGGCAGCAGGCCGATGAATATCACCTGGCAGCTGGACCGCCCAATCCCGGCGAAGTTCTTGAAGAAGACAAATAAGTTGGTAGTGGGCTGATTAAATTCGCACAGGAACGCCATAACGAACTGGAACAAAAAGACCGTTGTGGATCAGAACCCAATCATTCATATATTCCAGGCGAACATCGAGCCAGCGCCCATCCAGCCAACATGCAAAGCAGTCTCCACAGTGAAGCCCGCCATATAGTGTCCCCGTATCGAATACGATATCTGGCCTATCCTGATTCCAAATTAATCGTCCAATCATAATTGTCGTCTCCTATAGGAGGAAGGTTCATGAAGTTTTTTGAAGCGGTTCCTGGTGAGCTTTTTTCGCCTTTGGCCTCGCCCAACCGCGCACTATACGCAGATGCTCTGGATGTGCTGTACACCGCATACCGTGAAAACCTTAAAATACGCGAAGACACGCTGTATTCTATGCTCCGCAGCAGATTGGAGCAGCAACTGGCGGATGCCACATTTGAAGGGGAAGATATTGACGAGGATGAGCTGCGGGATATCTCCGGCCGTGCACGCTTTTTGATTCGGAAGCTCTGCGGTAAAGGATGGTTTGAAAAGGAACGGGGTGACGATTTTGAGGAGTATATTACCGTCCCAAGTTACAGCAGCCGGCTGCTGGAGCTGTTTCACCAGCTCCGGGATGATCGTCCTGCTCGCGGATTTTCCTATGTGTTTGGAACCTACTCTGCTCTGAAGGTCGCCAATGAGAGCGAAAGCGTTTACGATAAGATGGCCGCAATTTACAGTGCCTATGATAACACCAGTGCTCTCATAAATTTGTTGCAAATGGTCTATCACAATGTGAAGCATTATTTTCAGATGCAGATAGATATGCAGGACGTCAATCAGGTATTGGCCTCTCACTTCAACGAGTTTGGACAGAAAGTAGTTGAGGCATACATACGACCGTTGAAAATTAAGGACTCCGTCCCAAAGTATCGCGTTCCAATTCAATCTGTTTTGAGAAGCTGGGCTGAGGATGATGCTCTGCTGCTTGCCATGGCGAACGCAGCTTTGCAGGATAAACGAGGAGATACAGTGGAAAACTGCCGTTCCGATCTGCTGCAAAAGATTTTCTGGATCGACGAGCGATATGACAATATAGAGCATGACTATCTCGATGAAATAGATGCGCAGGTTCGCCGCTATACGAGAGCAGCAACGCAAAAGGTAGAAAACCTGACAAATCGCGATCAAAATGTTCGGGGAAACTTGAATGTACTGCTCACGGCATTGTCGCGCAATCGACGCGCCGGTGATTTAGTAGACCGGATACAACCGGTATTTCAGCTTTATGAGCAGTCATTCCTTTCTGAAAAAAGCTTGTGGTATCGAAAGCGCCCCGAAAAACGGACAAAAGCTGCCACAGTTCTTATTCAGGAAACGGCTTCCGATGCAGATGCGGCCGCGCAGGCCGCCCAGCTGCTGCGTTCCGAATATGGCCGCGCGGCCATTGCCGCCTATGTGCAGGGATGGTTGGGGGATGCAGATGTTCGCTACTCCAAAGATTTAAACATTAAGGATGATAAATCCTACATCATGAGTTTGCTGGCTGTATTGACCAGCGGAGATTCTGCCGCAGGCCATCAGATCAAAGAGCTGGGCGGCTCGTTTCATGAAAATGGCTATTCCATCCCTCAGATGCAGATTCGACGGAAGGAGAAGAAAAATGGATTTTGACTTCATTCGTAGTGCGACCTCCAAGGAATTAGAACAGTTCAAGTCCGTTTGCAACCAGCTTCTTAGCCGGACTTATATTGTGCGAACACTGTTTCGGCCGGGCAAAGGAAGGGTGAATAACCCGGATTATACATTTTTATCTCTGCATTACGAAGCGGTGCAAGAATATCTTGGTCTGCTGGATTGGGATCTGCGCAAAGATGATTTAAACGGCTATTTCTATGTGATCAATACGGACGAAGCGAACCGCTGCAACCTGAACAAAAAAGAAACAGCCATTCTCCTTGCCCTACGCATGATCTATGAAGAAAATCAGGAACAACTCGGCCTGGAGCAGGATGCTGTTTGTACCGTGCGTGATATTTTAGAAAAGGTCGTCACGGATTACGCAATCCTTCCAGCAAAGCCCAATATGGACGAAGTGAAGCGTGCGTTGACATTGCTGGAAAATCACTCGATTATTCAGCGGATTGAGGGAAAGTTCAATCAGAGCAGTTGTAAATTTGCAATATTGCCGACTGTGTTGGCTGCAGTCTCTAGCGAAAAGCTGAACGATGTAGTGTCTGTGCTGCGAAAGGAGGGCGATACCGATGAAGAAGCTGAAGAAGATCCTGCTGATTAACTGGCTGTATTTCAGCAAAGAGATCATCGAGGTGGGTGATGTTAATTTCCTGACTGGAAAAAACGGTGCGGGAAAATCCACGGTAATTGATGCCCTTCAGATCGTTCTATTGGGAGAAACAAATGCCCGCAACTTTAATCAGGCTGCCAACGAAAAGTCTCAGCGCACGCTGGACGGTTATTTGCGGGCGGATATGGATGAGAATAACCCATATTCCCGCCGAGGAAAAGATTTCTCCAGCTACATTGCCTGCGAGTTTCAGGACGATGTGGCGGGCAGCAGCTTTGTCACGGGTATCGTTTTTGATTGCCGCAGTGATGGAAGCAGGCAGGATCGCTTTTTCATTTATGTGGGAACGCTGCCTGAGAATTGTTTTGTTGAAAACGGAGAAGCTATGGAGATTCCTGCGCTGCGCCGGTTTTTGAAGCAGAATTACGCTAAGGCAGAGATCTACGACACGCAGAAGGAATATCGCAGGAATATGCTTTCGCGGTGGAATGTGCACAACGAGCAAATCCTTCGAATGATGAAAAAGGCGGTATCTTTTCGTCCTATCGTGGATATTCAAAAATTCATTACCGAGAATATCTGCGACATACCAGAAAAGCCTGATATTGAGGCCATGCAGCAGAATATCCGGGATTACAAGCGCCACGAAATGCTGGCACAGCGTCAGGAGGAAAAACTGATTGCTCTGCAAGAGATCAGCAAACTCTATCGTGAAATGAATCAGGCCATCGACCGCTTGCGGGTGCAGTCATTTTTGGTGCTTTGGTCCAAAAAAGAAATGGAACAAGCCCAAATTGACCGATTTGAGCTTGAAAAGAGCGACTGTAACGCGGAATTAGCCACAATCGAAAAGAGCATCACGACGATCTCTGATCGAATCACACAGAAAGAGAACCGCAGGCGCGAACTTGACTTGGCCTGTGCACAGAGCAGTGTGTTTCAGGAGGAAGAAAAACTCCGCAATCGGAAGCAGACGCTGCTGGATGAGAAAAAAAGGCTGACGCAGGATCTCCAAGCCTTGGCAATGGAAATAAAAAGGGAATCCCTTCAGCTGAATGGTCTGTGCGACGCAATCTTGAAACAAGATGCAGAAGGAGTCCTCGTGCCTGTGCAGGAAGCGGCCGAAAGCGTTCTGAAGGCTTATTCGCTTTTTACATCCGGAAGCTATGAGATATTCTCCTATTCATCGGCACCTTTTGAGAGCGCCCAGCAGGCAGCGGCTGAGCTTGCTAAGACCATCCGAGATGCGCTGCACAAAGCAGAAGATCGTCTGGCGGAGTTGAAGGAGGAGCAGGACCAAAAACGCACTGTCCTCGCAAATCTCCGAAAGGACATTAAAGACTATCCGCGAGGTCTACTGCAATTGAAGGCCCGCTTGGAATCTGAGCTGAACAGCCGGATCGGCAGTCCTGTGAGAATAGATATTCTTGCGGATGTCCTGGAGCTTGCGGACGAACGGTGGCGCGGAGCCGTGGAGGGATATCTCAATGCGCAGAAGTTTTATCTGCTGGTTGATCCGGCGTATTATAAAAGCGCCTTATTGATCTTTGACAGGATCAAAAAAGAGTTCGGCTTTGCATCGTTTGGACTGGTGGACATTGGTAAGCTGCGTGAACGAGAAACGATCCGTCCCCGCGACGACAGTCTGGCATGTAAGGTAGAGACGGAAAGTGAATTGGCGCGCAACTATATTGACTATCTGTTGGGGCGCGTCGTATGTTGTGAGGCGGCTGAACAGCTGCGCAATTTCAAAACCGCTATTACAGCAGACGGACTGCTCTACCAGGGGTATGTTGTCCGTTCAATTCAGCGCAAGCTGATGGATGACGCATTTATTGGCCGTCGTTCGATAAACCTGCGTGTGTCTCGCTTGGAAGAGGAGTTAACGCAGATTGACGAACAGCTGTGTTACTGGGAGCCTATCCGCCGGCTTTTGACGCAGTCAAAAGAGCCGTTATTTACGCACTTTTTTATTCAAAACACCGTGGCAGAAAAGCAAAAAGCATATCTACGCGGCATGGAGATCACCAAGGAAGTGACTGATATCGAAGATCAGCTTTCAAAACTGGATCTTCTGTGGCTGGACGAACAGCGCCGTACCATTGCTGCGCTTGGGGATGAAATCATAGCGCTGAATAAAGAAAAAGAGCAGAAAGGAATTCAGATTGGTCAGCGTAAGGAGCGTATTCGCCAGCTCGACTATGAGGTACTGCCGGATCATTACCAGCAGCTATCTAATATGGAGGATCGCCTGCAAGATGAATTTCCTGTTGAATATCAGGAAAACATTGGCCTCCCCAGATATCAGCAGGAGCTTGACCGACTGAAACGCGCAGATATCGTTCATAAGAACTTCAGCAATCGTTTGGAGCAGAGCGTAAAGGAGCAGGATACTGCTCAGAGAAAACTCTTCAACGCGCGCAGGGAGTACACAGACCGGTTCAAGCCCTGCTCCTTCCGCGCGGAAGCTATGGATAATGATGAGTTTGAAGCAGAGCAAAAGCTCCTGGAGGAAAGTGAGCTGCCCAAATACCAAGAAAAGATCAAAGCTGCCCGAGAGAGTGCGATGGAACAGTTTCAGAATGATTTTTTGGCCAAATTGAAGTCCAGCATCGACCAAGTGCAGGATCAGGTGAAAAATCTAAATCGTGCACTGCGCCAGGCTCAATTCGGAACGGACAGTTATCAGTTCCGTGTGGAGCGTAATCCGGATTATGCGGAGTATTATGACATGATTATGGATCCGGAACTTATGGAAGGCGATGTGGGTTTGTTTGCGCGGCCTTTCCAAGATAAATATGGCCAGCTGATAGAGAAGCTGTTCAGCCAGATCACCACGGCGGATGATACTCAGTTAAATGTGAGAAAACAAAGTGAACTGCAGGAGAATATCCAACGATATACCGATTTTAGAACATACCTGAAGTTTGACCTGGAAACCACGGATCAAAACGGAACAAGGCAGATGCTTTCTCAGACCTTGAATACAAAGTCCGGCGGTGAAACACAAACTCCGTTTTATATTGCTGTCCTAGCCTCCTTCGCTCAGCTCTACCGTGTGAACGATACATCCAGTTTCGGCAATACCGTCCGGTTGGCAGTATTTGACGAGGCATTTAACAAAATGGATAGTGACCGAATTATTGAGAGTGTTCGCCTCCTGCGAAAGATGGGTTTGCAGGCCATTATCTGTACGCCGCCGGATAAGGTTTCAGATATTATGCCGATTGCAGACCGTACGCTACTGGTAAATAAGGACAAATACAGAATGCATATTCTGCCCTTTGGCAAGGAGATTGCTCAGTGAAAAACCAGAAAATCATTCTAAACCGCCTATTGAATAAGTACGAAAACAGCAAGCATCTCCTTGCTCCCGGAACATCCACCAGAAGAGTTATGCTGAAAGTGGAAAAGAAGGACTTTCCTGAGTATATCTACGAAGATGCTGTGATACGGGATACTTATAACGAAGCGGCCTCGGAGCTTGAAAAGAAGCATTTGGTGCAGCTCGAGTGGGTGAAAGGCCGCCCGGTACTTTCGGCTATTGTGTTACGCTTGGATCAGATCTCGCAGTGCTATGCTTTTGCCGAAAGAATGCATCCCAAGGTGCGAGCAAGTCAGATTATTCAGCTGATAGACGGTGGCCTGAAGGACGTTGCGATTCCCTGGATTATAGCATGGAAGGTAGATGTTTGCAGATCGGCAGCAGAGCAACTGAAAATTCCTGTCTTCTGCAAAACGGACGATACTCCATTGCAGGACCTGCTCTGCGCTTTCCGTGAGTATTCTGCTCTGTCCGGCAGTATAACGATGCGCGCATTCAGCAGCAAGTGCTTTTCCGATACCAAATACTTTGAGCGAAATGTGCGGGATCTGTTTTTGCGGATTGCAAGAAAATACGATGCAGATTTAGCGAATTCCTGCGATGAAAATGAATTGGGCGAAAGAGAACAGCTGGCATACTTGGGTATCTATGCCCGCCCGGAGGTATACGAGCTTGCAGGAAACTGTCTGGTTCGAACAGAACAGGGAACTATCTGTATTGGTGCCGCACCATACGGTTTGGCCTTACCCAGCACTTTGATCGATTCTATTACAGCAATCGACTTGACGGCAATTCAATGCATCACATTCATTGAGAATAAAACCAATTATGATGAATATGTGGTGTCGGAAAAACAGCTGGGTGAGTTGGTGATCTATCACGGCGGATTCCTTAGTCCACAAAAGCGAAAGCTGGTTACATTGATCGCTCATGCGGTGCCCGAAAACACCAAGATACAGTTTTGGGCAGATATCGATATGGGTGGTTTCCGAATGTTCGACAACTTGCAGAAGCTAATTTCTTCCGTACTGCCCATGCGTATGTCAGGTGAACTTGTTGAAAAATTTCATGAACATGGTCTTATGCGCTCCAAAGAATACTTATCTGAGTTGGAAGCAGATTTAAAAAGCGGGAGATACTTACTGTTCAAAGATGCTATTGAAAAAATCCTAAGCTATGGCGTTACAATCGAGCAGGAGACGTTTTTGAGCTGATTAGGGAAACATATTTGCGCAGGGGATTGGATGTGCATCTACCGCTAAAATGCGGCTGATGGGCACAGCTATAATCCAGTGCGAATGTGCGGGGACAACCCATAAGCCAACAGCTCGCATTCTCAAGTGAAAGGATTGCCTATGGACGCACGAAAGCACTTAATCATCATAAAAGGAAAAGACCAGACGGACTCGGTCGCGAGCTTTCAGTTCCATGATGGGAAGTGCGAGGTCGTCTATACCAGTGCGCCCAATAAGTCATACAGCTTTCAGAGCAGTAATGTGGAGATACTGCCTCTGAAAAAGAAAATTGATCCTGCGCAGGTGATTGTCACCGCAAATAGGCAGACCATCAGCGAAATTGATGAGCTTCTCGACTTCGGCGGATATTACCGCATTGTCCGCAACGGAAAGAAAGATTTATCATTTCGTAGGAATGAAGTGCAGTTCCAGCAAAATTGTCTGGCGGACGGTAAAAATCTCGAGGCATTTCAATACTTCAAGGAGACTGCCGCGGCAATTAGCCTCGAGGTGGAAGGCATCAACATTCTAAGCATGCAGTATGACAAGGTCCAGCAGGTCAGCGAGGATACCGTGTTGGCAAGCTATCTTGCACCGCAGAAAGACGTCAAAATGCCCCAGATGCCGGAGGCAGTGATCTATCCGTTTGGCCTGAACCAGAGTCAAAAGCTGGCGGTAGAACGGGTGCTTTCCTCCAAAATCAGTATCATTCAGGGGCCGCCGGGTACTGGGAAGACACAAACGATCCTGAATATCATCGCCAATGTTGTTCGCAGCGGAAAAACCGTGGCGGTTGTCTCCAACAACAATTCCGCAACGCATAATGTTGTGGAAAAGCTGGAGAAGAAAAATGCTGCTTTTCTGACTGCGTTTCTCGGCAGTCTTGCCAACAAAGAGAAGTTTCTGGATGCACAGACCGGCGCCTATCCGAATATGAGCGATTGGGAAATGCCTCCGGAGGAACGACAGCAATTAGATCAGGAAACGACTGCACTCTCCAAAGAACTGAACGAAATGCTTAATGCCAAAAACCGCATTGCGGAAATCGAGCAGGAGTTCTTGCAGCTAAACCCGGAGCAGCATTATTTTGAGGAATATTACGCAAGTTACAGTGACGTGCCAATGGAGAGCTTGGACAAGCTGTCCTCGCAGAAGCTTCTTGCGCTTTGGATGGAATTTGAACAGCATGCAGAGCGTGAGACTCGTTTGGGTCTTTTGCAAAAACTCTCCATCATGTTTCGCTTCAATCGCAATGCACTCAAACTGTTTCTCCGCTCTCCAGAGCTGGTCATTCCCTATTTGCAGCATCAATTCTATTCTGTAAAAAGGGGAGAGTTGGAGGCCGAAAAGCGGGAACTGACTCGCAAGCTGGAGCATTATGCTTTTGATGCGAAGATGGACGAACTCACACAGAAGTCCCTGCGACTATTCCGCGCGGAATTGGCAGTACGCTACCCTTGGAAAGGGAATCGAAGGCGTTTTGAAAAAAGTGATTTTCGATGGAATTCCAAGGAGTTCACATGCGAGTATCCGGTGGTGCTCAGTACGACCTATTCCATCAAAGGAACACTGAGCATCAATCACACTTATGATTACTTGATTGTAGATGAAGCCTCGCAGGTTGATTTGGCCACCGGGGTGCTAGCTTTCTCCTGTGCGCGAAATATCGTGATTGTCGGAGATTTAAAGCAACTCCCCAATGTATTGACAGAGGATGACATCCGCACCAGCGATTCTATTTGGCAAAAGTACTCCTTGGATGAGCGGTATCGCTTTTCTACCCATAGTCTGCTATCCTCCGCATTGGAAATATGGCAGGACGCACCTGTTACGCTGCTGCGGGAGCACTACCGCTGCCACCCGAAAATCATCAACTTCTGCAATCAGAAGTTCTACCACGGGCAGCTGATCGTTATGACCAAAGACCATGATGAGCCGGATGTGTTGACCATGTATCGAACAACCGCTGGCAACCACGCCCGCGGACATCTCAACCAGCGGCAGATCGATGTAATCCAGCAAGAGGCTCTCCCGCGGTTGCATCAGCAGAATTTCGAGAGCATCGGCATTATCACGCCATATCGGGACCAGGTGGCAGCCATTCGCAAGCAGCTGGGAGATACTTATGAGGTGGACACCGTCCATAAGTTTCAGGGACGGGAACAGGATGCCATCATTCTGACCTCGGTCGACAATGTCATCACAGATTTCGTAGATGATCCCCACATGCTGAATGTGGCGGTTTCCCGCGCAGTTCATTCGTTGACGGTAGTTACATCTCAAGACCCGCGCAATGACCAGACCAACTATGGCGACTTGACTCGGTACATCGAATATAACAATTTTGAAGTTATCCAGAGTCAAGTCTATTCCGTATTCGATATGCTCTATCAAGGCTATGCCGAGCAGCGCAGGGCTTACCTGCAAAAACATAAGCGGATATCTGAGTATGACTCTGAGAATCTCATGTACTCCGCGATTCAAGAAGTGCTGGCCGAGGAGGCATTTTCCTCCATCGGCTGCGCGGAGCATGTTTCACTTGCGACGCTGGTGAAGGACTATGAACCGCTGACAGCGGAAGAACGCAAATACGCCCGCAATCCGCTGACCCATGTGGATTTTCTGCTGTTTAATCAGATGGATAAGCGCCCCGTGCTGGCCATCGAAGTAGACGGCACTGCCTTCCATAAGGCCGAGAGCAAACAGGCAGAGCGAGATATGAAGAAGAACTCCATCCTGGAAAAGTGTGCCGTTCCGCTGCTGCGCCTCCGTACAGACGGCAGCGGGGAAAAAGAGAAAATCAAAAATGCGCTAAAGAGGGAATGATTATGCCGAGAATTATCAGGAACGCAATCAGATGTAAGAAATGCGGAGATATCATCGAAAGCAAAACTGTCCATGATTTTGAGTTTTGCAGCTGCGGCTCCTGCGCCGTGGATGGTGGTCACGATTACCTTCGCAGGTGTGGAAATCTTGGGGATTGGGAAGAAATGTCCGAAGCAGAAAAGGTTGAGGGCAACACACATTGACTTAATTTTAATCATGGGAAGTTGGTGACACTATGCCCCTTATCATCGTTCGCAACGACATCACGAAAATGCCCGTGGACGCCATTGTCAACGCGGCCAAGGAGTCCCTGCTGGGCGGGGGCGGGGTGGATGGGTGCATCCATCGTGCGGCAGGGCCGGAGCTGCTGGCCGAGTGCCGACGGCTTGGCGGCTGCAAAACCGGCGACGCCAAGATCACAAAAGCCTACCTCCTCCCCTGCCGGTATGTGATTCACACCGTTGGGCCTGTGTGGCGAGGCGGCGGACATGGCGAGCGGGAGCAGCTGGCCTCCTGCTATCGGACGAGCTTGGCGCTGGCCCAGGCACATGAGTGTGAAACAGTGGCGTTCCCGCTGATCTCCTCCGGCATCTTCGGCTACCCCAAGGATCAGGCGCTGCGGGTGGCGGCGGACACCATCGGCCAGTTCCTGCTGGGCAGCGACATGACAGTCTACCTCGTTATTTTCGACCGCAAGGCCTACCAGATCAGCGGCAAGCTGTTCGCCGACATTGCCGAGTACATCGACGACCACTATGTGGACGCCCACACCGACACTCGCCGGGAGCGTCTGCGCAGGAGCTTTGACCTGCAAAGCCAGCCGCTGAGCGTTTACGAAGATGCCGCACCGCAGTATGCCTCCGCTTCCGTGGCCTCAGGCAACCTGGACGACCTGCTGGCGCATCTGGACGCCGGATTCTCGGAGACCCTGCTGAAGCTCATTGACCGCAGCGGCAAAAAGGATTCTGAAATCTACAAAAAGGCCAATGTGGACCGCAAACTGTTCTCCAAAATCCGCAACAACCCGGACTACAAGCCCTCCAAGCCCACAGCGGTGGCCTTCGCCATCGCACTGGAACTGAGCCTGCCGGAGACCCGCGACCTCATAGCCTGCGCGGGCTACGCCCTCAGCCCCAGCAGCAAGTTTGATGTCATCATCGAGTACTTCATCATGCAGCGGGACTATGACATTTTCAAGATCAACGAGGCGCTGTTCGCGTTCGACCAGAGTTTGCTGGGCGTATAATCAGTAACCTTGGGTTGAAATTTAAAAAAATACTACAACCGGGCCAAATTGCTATTGACAATCAAACTTTCTGTGCTATTCTATAATGATTTAACCTCGATGTTAAATGGATGGCATGGGCGAGAAGGAGAGCATATATGGCGTATGAGTTTGTTTATGAGTCCGAGGCAAAACGCTATCGTTCGGATTGTTCAAGGACCCTTAAGAAAACCTGTGAGTTGCTCAGGGCGAGGGGAATTTCTGCACAGTTTACACTTGTCGGAAGCGGCGCCAGGAACATGATTACGAGAAATGGAGACGGGCCGTATGATCTGGACTACAATCTATTGGTCGTGAAGGCAGATGACGAGTATCGTGACCCGCGATTGCTGAAAGATACAATTAGAAATGCCCTTAACAAGGCAGTGGGCGGGAAGTTCTTTTCGGATGCACAAGATTCAACTTCTTGCTTGACCGCACTGCTGCATTTTAATGATACTCCAAATGTTGAATTCAGCTTTGATGTTGCGATTATCGCAAAAAATCGAAACGGTAATTATATGCGGTTAATACATAATAAGCTCTGGAGTCAATATACATGGAATGAGGTGCCGCACTCACATCAAGTGACTGACCGAGCGAATGAACTGAAAAACGCGGGCTTATGGAAGAAAGTCCGGGATAGGTATCTTGATAAGAAAAACATGTATCTGTCTCGACAGGATCATAACCATCCATCCTTTGTGGTGTATGTGGAAGCGGTGAATGAGGTTTATAACAGATATTTCAATAGAGGAGGCGGGTACAGTGTGCAATCGATTCCTTGGCGGCTACGGTAACGGCAATTTTTCCATAAACATTTCGGATAATATGGTTCTTAGGTATACAGCCGTTGCAACGGATAAAGGTCATATCCTTACGTAATTGTCTTAAATGTCGCCCCACAGGCGACCAAACCCTCCTTCGGCTGTGCTACAATGGGAGCGCAATCAAACGAAGGAGGGTTTTCATTATGACAGAATTGGTTTTCATCCTGGATCGCAGCGGCTCCATGGCAGGGCTGGAGGCGGACACCATCGGCGGCTTCAACTCCATGATCGCGAGGCAAAAACAGGAGGCAGGCGAGGCCTTGGTCTCCACCGTGCTGTTTGACAATGAGAGCGTGGTCATCCACGACCGCCTGCCCCTTGCCAAGGTGCCGCTCATGACGAAAAAGGAGTATTTCACCCGGGGCTGCACGGCGCTGCTGGACGCCGTAGGTGGGGCCATCCACCACATTGGGAACATCCACAAGTACGCCCGCCGGGAGGATGTGCCGGAAAAGACCCTGTTCGTCATCACCACTGACGGCTATGAAAACGCCAGCCGCCGCTATAATTACGAGGCGGTGCGGCGCATGATTGAGCGTCAGAAGGAAAAATACGGCTGGGAGTTTCTGTTTCTGGGCGCCAACATCGACGCAGCCAAGGAGGCAGCCCGCTTCGGCATCGACGCCGACCGGGCGGTGAACTACAAGTGCGACGAGGAGGGCACGGCGCTGAACTATGAGGTCATCAGCGCCGCCGTGTGCAGCGTCCGGTCGGCCCAACCTCTCAGCGCCGACTGGAAACGCCGTATTGATGAGGATGTGAAAAAAAGGGGTAGATAATTTCAGGCAACTTCAAGCCACCACGCCGCTCAATTTCTGCCACGCTATAAGCAAAGAATAGGCGCTGCCCCCGGTCAAAGGAATGACCGGGGACAGCGCTTTATTTTTTCTTTTCCGCCTCACAGCGCCTTCAGCTTCCGGCAATATTCCGACTCCGCCATTTCCCCTGCCTGAAACGCTGCGCGCAGCTCCTCCGCCACGGCGACAATGCAATTCCATTCATCAGTGGAGATGGTGCCCCGCTGCTTCCGGCCCTTTAGGCGGTTATAGGTGCGGGCATACTCCTTGGCGGCGGCCTCCCGCAGTTTCCGTTTCGCCGTCTCATGGGCGCCCACGCTGCGGCAGGTCTTGCCGTGCTGGCCGAGGATGGGGCGGTCGCAATACTGGGTGTTATACCCGCCCACGGCCACGAACCAGTGTCCGCAATTCTTGCACCTGCGGGGCAGATTCCCTGCGGCAATCCCCCTCGTCAAGTCCAAGTAGAAAAAGGCAATCAAGTCGTCGAAAGTGGAGCGCTCCGCCATCTTCGGCTTCCCGGTTTTCTCGTCCCGGTACGGGATAAAGGATATGTGCGCCGGGAAATCAAAGCGGAATGACGCCACGGGCGGGTCGTAGAACGGGTCAGATTCCTCGTCCATATCCACCAGCTTTGCCTTCCCGATCCCATCCTTGAAGCGGCCATAGGCGTCGATATAGTTCTCCCGCTTGCAGGAGGGCAAGCCCTCAAAATACGCCGACAGCATCCACTGGGTGTTGCGCCGGAAGTCGCTCAAGTCCTGGCCGATCCGGCTGAGCCGGGCTATCCAGTGCGCATAGTCGTCGTGGGCCTGCGTCCCCCGGGTCATCATCTCGTCCCACATCTCCCGGCAGTCCTCGTCGCTGGTGAAGCAGGACGGCGCATCCTCCCGCCGCAAAAGAAGCTCATACAGCGGCAGCTTCCGCAGCAGATGCCACAGCCGCCGAAACGCTTCGTTGGCGATCCCGGCGCTGGACGGGTCCCGGGCGGCGAAAAACATCTGCGCCTCGGCGGCAAATTCCTTGGCCGCAGCGCCTATATCCAGGGTGAGCTGCCCCGACACCTCCAGCGCCTCCGCCGCAAAATATCCCAGCGGGTACTCCTCCCCCGCCACGATCACCCCCGCCGCTGTGAAGTCGGCGGAAAAGAAATCCACTGCGTCATAGCTCATCCGAAACATAGTTTCCCCTCCATACCCGATTGATTTTTTGCGTGCATGCCGATATTTCTGAAACGCCTTGCAAATGCGTTTTTATCTGTTATACTCATAATACCCGATAATAGCAATATTGTCAATCGGGTATATTCCATCTATGAAAGGAGGGCAGCCCATCCACCATTCCATCCAAAAAGAAAGCCGCCGAACTGCGGCAACAGTCCGGCGGCACGCCGCGCTTCGGAAAACGCAGACGCCATCTGCCACAAGTCTAACAGAGAGGCCTCCGAAACGCAAGTTCTTTTTCTCTGAATTTGAAATAAGGAGTGTTTTATGAAACGATCCGACTACACCGACTATGACCAACTTCCGCTGTTCCTCACCGCAGAAATGACGGCCAAGCTCCTGGGGATCTCCCTCTCCAGTGCCTACGAGCTGATGCACGAAGAGGGCTTCCCGGCTCTGCGCATCGGCAATCGCATCGTCGTCCCCAAGGAAAAGTTCTGCCGCTGGGTGGACCGGCAGACGGGAGGTGCCCGATGAAGCGCACCCTGCCGTGGCAGACGCCCGTCCGAAACTACTACCCCCTGCCGAAAGTCCTTTGCCGGCTGGGCCTGTCCCCCGGCGAAATCGCTGTGTACTCCTTTCTCATGTACTGCGAAAACCGCACCACCTACCAGTGCTACCCCAGCTACCGCACCATCGGCGAGGCCGTGGGCATGAGCCGCAACACCGTTGCGAAATATGTCCGTCAGCTGGAGGAAAAGGGGCTCATCCGCACGGAGCGCACCACCGTCACGCTGAAAGATGGCCGCAAGCGAAACGGCTCTCTGCTCTACACGATCCTCCCGCCGGAGCAGGCCGTGGAGCAGTTCAACCGGCAGCAGCTGGCCAAAGCGGAAGCCGCCGCCGAGCGCCGTCGCATACAAGATACGCTGGCCAAACAGGCCGCAGAAGCCCCGCCTTCGCCCCTGTGAGCTGCTGTGTGACCTCACCGGAGCGAAAGCGGGTGAAGATAGCACCCCCAGGGCTTTTGAGCGGTTTCGGACCGATTTTCGGTGCGCCGAAATCGGGGCAGGAGAAAGGCATTGGCGCTTTTCCGCACCTATGCCGTTCACGGCAGCCCGCAGTGCGGGCTGCCACGGGGGTTTGCGGGATTTTGAGATTGACGCTGATTCTCAGTCTCCCAATATGCTTTGGCTCTATTCTTTGGAAAAATGCCCGTTTGCCCCGTGTTTTCAAGGGTTTTGGGCAGCGCAGGCATACGAAAAAGGAGGAATTTTTAATGGACAACAACGGAAAAAGCCGTCACTCCGTGTGGCTGTCAGACGAAGTGTGGCAGGAGGTAGATGCATTTTACAAGCTGGATAATTGCCCCACCCGCAACGAGTTTGTGGAGAAGGCCCTGCGGCAATATTGTGGCCGTCTGCACGCCGAACGGTCGGTCGCATACCTGCCTCGCGCGCTGCAGGAGATGCTGGAGGGCACACTGGGCGTGTTCGGCGACAGGCTGGGTAAGCTGCTGTTCAAGCTGGTGGTGGAGCACAACATGACCAACCATCTGCTGGGCGGCGACATAGATATGACCCGGGACGAGTACAACAAAATGCGCGGCAGCAGCGTCCGGGAGGTGGCCTCCACCCACGGCAGCATCTCTTTTCGGGATGTGCTGCTGTTCCATCGGGAGGAGTAAGCGGTGCAAAATCTGCCACGCCGTAAGCAAAGAAAAGGGAAATCTTTCAGTAGCTTTCCCCCGCAGCTTGTGGTATGTTGTGTTGCTGCAAGGAGGTGACCTTAATGGCAAAACGGAGACCCGCCGGTGACGGCATGGTGCGAAGGCGTGACGATGGCCGCTGGGAAGGTCGCATCGTCATCGGCCACCGGGAAAACGGCGAGCCGCTGTTCCGCCATGTGTATGCCAAGACGCAAAAGGCCCTGCTGGACAAGCTGCACCAGAACATCGAGTGCTACCGGGATGTGGAGCTGACCGAGGACAGCCGCATGACGCTGGGCCAGTGGCTGGACCGCTGGCTCACGGAGTACAAGGCGGGTACGGTGCGCCCCGGTACCCTCGAGGGCTACCGCCGCTACATCGAATACTACATCAAGCCGCAACTGGGCGACAAGCAGATCTCCCTCCTCTCCCAGCAGGACATCCAGCGGATGTACCGCCGCCTGAAAACGGAGGGGCGCATCCACGAGCATCCCGAGATGGGGCATCAGCTCTCCGACTCCATGGTGCGCCACATCCATTCCACACTCCACGCCGCGCTGAAGGACGCGGTGCAGGCGCATGTCATTCCCAGGAACCCCACCGAGGGGACAACAGCGCCCAAGCCCAACTACAAGCCCAAGCGCATCCTCACCCGTGCGGAGTTGGACGACTTCCTTACAGTGGTGGAGCAGGACAAGGTGTGGCGTGACTTCTTCCAGACGGAGCTGATGACCGGCCTGCGCCGCGGCGAGATCTGCGGTCTGCAGTGGAGCGACTTCGATGGGAATACCGGGACGCTGAAGGTGTGCCGAACCCTCCACAGCCAGCGGAAGGGCGAGTATACCACCGGTGAGACGAAGACCAATCAGGGCATGCGCACCATCATCCTGCCGCACAGCGTGACTGAAATCCTACGGCGGCGAAAAGTGGATGCCATCAGTCAATGGATATTCCCTGATCCGGTGAAGCCGGAAGATCCCGTCGACCCCAATGCAGCCTATCGCCACATGAAAACGCTCCTCCAGCGGGCAGGGCTGCCCAGCATCCGCTTTCATGATTTGCGTCACACCTTCGCCACCCACGCCCTCACCAGCGGCGAAGATGCCAAAACGCTGTCCGGTATCCTGGGCCACACCAATGCCTCCTTCACGCTGGATACCTACACCCATGTCACCTCAGATATGCAGAAGACAGCCTCTGGCATCGTGGGCGGCTTCATGGAAGACATCTTCGGAAAGGAGTTGAAACCGTGGCAAGAAAACGAAAAGCCGGCGACGGAACCGTAAGACAGCGCAAGGATGGTCGGTGGGAGGGGCGCATCGTCATTGGCTACGATGACAATGGCTACCCCAAAACGAAAAATGTTCTCGCCAAAACGAAGAAGGAGTGCCTTGAAAAACTCCAAAAGCTCAAGGAGGAGTGTGGCGGGCTGAAGCCGGAGAAGGTGCGGTCAGAGATGCCCTTCGGGGACTGGCTGACATATTGGTACGAAAATCATTCCAAGCCAAAAATTCGCCCCACCACGCAGGAGACTTACGAGAGCCGCATCCGTCTGCACATCATCCCGGAGATTGGGGACATTCCACTGAACAAGCTGACGCAGAATGACCTGCAGCAGTTCTACGGTCGGCTCAAGAAAAGCGGCCGGAAGCGGTTCACCGACAAGTACGGCGAAGGGCTGTCCGACCGAATGGTGCGTATGTGTCACGCCACCTGCCGCTCCGCATTGGAGAAGGCGGTGCAGGATGGGCTGATCCGTGTGAACCCAGCCATCGGCTGCAAGCTGCCGCCGAAGAAGGCGCGGGAGATGCAGGTGCTGACGCGGGAGGAACTTCAAAGGTTCCTCATTCAGGCGAAGTTCGAGGGCTACTACGAGGTCTTCCTTCTGGACTTGGCAACCGGCCTGCGCCGGGGTGAGCTGATGGCGCTGCAATGGGACGATCTGAATTTCAAAACCGGTGTGCTGAATGTGAACAAGCAGGTCTACGATGTGCGCGGCCAGCTTCAAATCAGCACACCCAAGACGAAGAACTCCGTCCGCAAGATCGTCCTGCCGCCTGCGGTGGTGGCAGTGCTGCGGGAATACAAAAAGACGGTGGATTCCCGCTGGATGTTCCCGTCGCCGGTGAAGGAGAACTGTCCCATTACACCCGGCGTGGTACGGCGCAGATTGCAGCTCATTCTGGAGCACGCAGAATGCAAGCATGTACGCTTTCACGACTTGCGCCACACCTTCGCAACGCTGGCGCTGGAGAACGGCATGGATGTGAAAACGCTCTCCGCCATGCTGGGTCATGTGTCGGCGGCCACCACACTGGACATCTATACCCACATCACCGACGACATGCGGCTCACGGCCGCCGCCAACATCGACCGCGGCATCGGCAAAGCAGCGCCGCAGGAGGACGCTTCAGAGCCGGGGCAGGAAACTCCAGCCCAGGCGGAAAAGCCGTGTATGACCGACTTCAAGCCCTACGTGGGCCGCAAGCGCAGATCCGGTACCGGCTGCGTCAGTGAGATCAACGACCACCTCTTTGAAGGACGCTACTCCCCCAAATGGCCCGACGGCAAAAAGCACGCCCGCAATGTCTACGCCCACACCCGCGAGGAGTGCGAGGAGAAGCTGAAGGTGCTGATCGTAGAGATGAAGGCGGAGATTGCAGAGGCGCAACGACTGAAGGACGAGGGCAAAGGTGATGGGCAACCGCTGGAGGAGAAGAAGGGCAAGCGGGGAAAGAAGAAAAATTAATAAAACTGTCTCGGGTATCGAATATCTGGTATCCGAGACAGTTAATTATTAAGTATGATTGCTTAGCTTAAGAATGTCTGCAATTTACATTATATTTGAAATTTACGGGTGCGTTGACTACTTGAATGTCAACGGTTATAATTGACACATAAGAATTTTGAAATGCGGTTTTGGACGGACGTTTGATGTCCACGGAGGAATGATAAATGATTCAGCAAGCAAGGGACAAGGTTAAGAAGCATATTAAAACTCATTCTGAACATTCTGTTGAGGATCGTGCTGCCATTTCGCTTTTGGGAACGTTCTTGAATCCCGGCGGAAGAATCAATACTTCTTTTGCCGCAAATGATACTTGGCCAAATCACGATGGTACATTTGAATTCATTTCAAACCCCGATGTGTCCAGGCGTCCGAAGCAGAACTTTTTTGTTCAGATTAAAGGCACCAGTGTATACACAGAAAAAGACGGAATCATCAAATATTCTCTGAAAAGCTTGGCTTTTCCTGCTTATATATGCGACAACGTTTCGTTTGATCCGGGAATACTGTTCGTTGTACTTGATCCAGATCAGCGAGGTTCTCAACGGGTATTCTGGAAATATATGTCCGTAGATTTTATTAACTCAATCAATTTCGATCAAGATAGCATGACTATCGCATTCTCCGCCAACGAGGAGATTCTAAATACTGATGAGAGTGTTGCTGCCTTTTGCGAAAAGCTGGAAATGATTATCGACCAACACTCGTTTATAAATCAACTGGATAGTCGTAATTATACTCGCCGTGATGTCGAAGGGATTATTGCAGTATGCGATACGGAAATTACGGAAAGCATAGAGAGACTTGATATTTTCAATGACACTCGAGACGGTGTATCGAGAAGAATTCTCAGAAGGTTAGATGACCTATGCTCGGCAGCTCTTTTGCTCAACGCCATAGATGCCGGAATAGACACTCCGACACTTCCTTTAGCATGGGAGCGTTCACTCTAAAATATTGAAACCAAGTATCTGGGTACTTTTCTTAAAGGTCTGCAATACATTGGAAAACGCATTCCAGATGAAGGACAGTCGGAACGCTTAATGCTGAAGTATTACGAATTTTTATGGCAGATTCGGAAGTCCTTAAAGGAAAAATATGAAATTGATATTTTGAGCAATCTGGAAAAGTTTCCACTCCATATTGACCAAATTGACCGGCAATATTATGAGTTAGCAGCAATGGCGGTAGAAGCCGTCTGTTCCGTCAGGTGTGATTTGTGCGCATCAAGGTACTATGTACAGAAAAAGACTCCATTTTTTATTGGACGAGAGAGGTATTATGAAATCACACTTCAGTTAGCTGGTGCATACGCTTCAAAGTATAATCGAATCACGACATATACTAAAGAGAATATCTCAACAGGTTATTCTATTCAAGTTGGATATGTAGAATCTGCAATAGATTTATGGGGAATTAGCTCCAGAATTAAAGTTATTACTGATTGGCGTGTATCCGTAGATCCTGTGTGTCTGAATAAGTTGGGGAAAGTACTGAAAATGCCAACTCGGATATCTTCTCAGTATGGAGAGTACAAGGAGTTGATGTCTTTTCTCACTCACACAGGCCTTAACTTCCTGGACTTGATTGATTTTCAGGAAGTTGAATTCTTGAAAATTATTGACGCTATCTATCGAGACATACATACACCAGTATACAGGGATGTCCTCCTCACTCTTAGAGAACAATATTCCAAGGCTTCGGATAAGTTTGGCCGCAACGTTGTAAGATATTTGCTCTTGAATCTTCGAGAAGAGACTCTGGAAAATGTAATGCCAACGCAGTTCACGCGATATATGCTTTGCGATGAACTGAATCTATCAAGCAGTTGTAAGCCATTTGAGAAAAACCCGTTTATCTCCAATTTGGCGGGAAGTAAAACCAGTGTAAGTGGTCAGATCAGAAGCCTCATTAGTGTTGTTGGTTCTGAAAAAATCGATGTGGTTCGTCCATATCTGTCGATTAAAAATGCAACCAAGCAAACTGGTGAAATCTACTTTGAAATCACTTCCGATTCCAGTGTGACGGAGATTCAGAGATACAATGATCAGTTAGACCAATGGGAGCGGAAACAAGGTTATCAAATTAAACTCTCTGGTGGCTTTTCGTGTATCGAATCTTATGAACAGACGACATTGTTCATATTGAGAAAGTTATTGGACTTTTCCAGCAGTGGAAGCAAGGGTCAACGGGAATACAACCGAAAATTTCTCAAAGAAAGCTCGTTGGATTTCGCTGATGATTTGAAAAAGCAAGCGCTCCGAGATGTTTTTGTCAATTCACGCCTTCTCCTGATTTATGGAGCGGCAGGAACGGGAAAAACCACGCTAATCAATTATATCTCCAATTTGATGGCAAATCAGCGTAAACTTTTCTTGACCAAGACTCATACAGCACTTCAGAATCTGAAAAGACGCATTGATAACCCAGGAACAAATTCTGATTTTATCAGCATAGACAGCTTCACTAAACAAGTGAATCTCCCCGACTATGATGTTATCTTTGTGGATGAGTGTAGTACGATTGACAATCGCACAATGGGTCGATTTTTGAGCAAGATGAGTCCTGACACCTTTTTAGTGTTGGCCGGCGATATCCATCAGATTGAATCTATTGAGTTTGGCAACTGGTTCTTCTATGCAAAGGATATTATTAAAACTCCGGGAGCTAATGTTGAACTGCTAAGCACTTGGAGAACCCAGGATCAAGCACTCATCAGTCTATGGAACGAGGTACGAACCAGAGCTGATATGATAACTGAAAAGCTCGTTATCAACGGACCATATTCAGAAGACATTGGCCCTAATGTGTTTAAAAGAGAATGCGAAGACGAGGTTATTCTCTGCCTAAACTATGATGGGAAATTTGGCTTAAATAATATGAACAATTATTTCCAAGCTGCAAATACCAAGGGTGAGGCTATCCCATGGGCTGAGTGGAGTTATAAGGTTGGCGATCCCATTCTTTTCAATGACTCAAAAAGGTTTGATCTTTTGTATAACAACCTCAAAGGTCGCATTGTCGATATCGAAAAGCATTCAGGCTCCATTTCCTTCACCGTTGATGTTGAGATTCCATTGACTGAACTAATCTGTAAAAGAGACGGCATTGAATTTATTGAGTCTATAGAAAATGGAACACGGATTCGTTTTGCAGTATATGAGTATGATGAGAGCAAAAAAGGTGAGGATTTGGACGAGAATTTACGACTCAAGTCTGTTGTTCCGTTTCAGCTTGCATATGCCGTTTCAATTCACAAGGCGCAAGGCCTTGAGTATGACTCTGTCAAGGTGATAATTCCAAGTAATAATGCTGAGAAAATAACCCATGGTATCTTTTATACAGCAATTACTCGAGCCAAAACAAACCTAAAAATTTACTGGAGTTCAGAATCAATGCACGATGTTGTAAAGGGATTTGCAACCGATGAGTCGAAACGGAAGAGTCTCGAAATCGTGAAAACTAAGTTGGGGAAAAACTGATGTTCGCGATTTCATTACCATCACGACACACCTCAAATTCTGCGCCGTAATAGACAAAGAATAAGAAAATCCCTCTGAAATCGTTGATTTCAGAGGGATTTTGGTCCGAGTGAGGTGACTTGAACACCCAACCTCGACATCCCAAATGTCGCGCCCTACCAGTTGAGCCACACCCGGATATTCACTTTTCTGTCATTATACCACGGCGGGGAGGAAAATCAAAGATTTTCTGTCTGTGGTCATTTATGTGGTCAAAGCCGCTTTTGTGCCGTTTTCGGCAACCGGGGAAAAAACCGCTATTGCCCGTGTCGCAAGGCTTTGCGGGCTTTTGTTCAAGCTGCGCATGGATAGGGTCTACGCACTCCCAAACCTATGTCTGAACCTTCAGGAAGCCCTGTTACGCCCTCTTTGGTGCTTTCCGGCACTCCTGCGGTTCCTCTTTGAAACTCTTTTGCCCTGTTCACTTCAAGAGCTGTTTTCGTCTTTTGGGATTTGTGTGGGATTGAATTCTGTATATTAAAAGTGCTTCCGACCGGGTTTACATCCAACAGCGGGTGTTTTTTGCTGCAGAGAGCAGCTCAGAAATTGCGCCGCATAAACAATGAAATAAGCGCGATGACAAAAAGGCAGCAGGCTGACTTGGATGATAGCCAGCCCACTGAGTGAAGATGGTTATTCGATGTTTTGCCTTTCGGCAGCAATACGTGTTCTTTTGCCTGAGAATGCAATGCCGATTTTTATAATTGACGTAACATTCATTGCCTGCAGATCAACGCTGTACGCACGGTCGTTGATCTGTTGCAAGGCAACATTAGCAAGGTCTTCAAGCTGTGTTTCAGAGCGGTCTTTCCCGGCCTTTAATTCAATCAAAATGCCAGGCAGCCGCTTATTCAAAGGAAGCAGCTGAATATCAAACCGTCCATCACCAGCTTCGCGATTGGAGGTAATGCGATAGCTGTTGTCCATCACAGCGCACATACCCAATATCAGACCATGGTAAAATGTTTCGTCGGCAGCATCGTGGAAACTTATTGTTTGGAGCAGGAACTTTTCCAAGGCTTTTTGCAGTGATTCGATATCTGCCTTGTAGATAGCTTCCTGAATAGCAATAGCAGCAGAACGAGGAATAATATTCTCAAGCTGAGAGAGGATCTCCTTGCTGTAGACGAAAGAAATCTCTTTGTTGGGCAGAGCTACTTCACACATATAATCCTCGCCATAAGGCTGGTCACAGCTCACGGCTTTCAAGTATCCTGCCACAAGCAGAAAGCTGTAAACAGAGGACGGATCATTCTGAATCTGCGGATAAATGACACCGGTGTCAATGTGCGTAACGAAGGATTCGCCCTTCATCAACAGCTCCAGACGCTCCATAATATCCGGCGTTGCAGAAGCCAGCACCTCGCGGATGATGTCATTGCTCCCGGTAGACTGCCAGAATGCTTTGGGACGGCAGTTATTATTGAAGTATCCAATGACAGACCAGGGATTAAAAATCTCGGTATTGCCGAAAAGGTAACCATCATACCACTCGCAAAGCTCCTGATATTTATCAGAAGCATGATAGTAGTCCGCCATCTCATGTACTTCGCTTGAAGTAAAGCCGAAATATTCACTGTAGCGCTCGTCTAAAATTGAGTTGATCTTCAGGTTGTTCAGGCCGCTGAAGATACTTTCCTTGGCAACACGCAGGATGCCGGTCAAGAAACCATAGCTCAGATGCGGATTGTCTTTCAGACCGCCGGAGAACAGGTTTCGCATGAATCCGATGATCGTGTCGTAGAAACCGCTCACATGGCCCTGCTGAATGGGAGTGTCATATTCGTCAATGATGACGATGGGGGCAACATCATGGTGCTTATGAAGAAGCAGCGTCAATGTTCGCAGGGACATTTGATATTCCACTTCGTCAGCAGCTTCTGTTGCAAGAAGGGAATATTCCTCTTTTTCGTAATCACTAAGCGCGGAGCTGGATGCCAACTCGTCGTGGCGGCGGAATTCCTGTGCGATCAGCTTTTGGAGCGTCTGATAGGTTTCTTCCCAAGAGGTGTATTTAACATCCTTGAAGGACAGAAAAATCACAGGATACTTTCTATGGTGGGCAAGATAGGATTCTCCGCAGGACCAGATTTTCTTATCTCTGAAGTAAACGGAAGTGTCCTCGGTCGTCTTTTCGAAGAAAGTGCGGAGCATATCCATGTTTAGTGTTTTGCCAAAGCGTCTGGGGCGGGTAAACAGAGATACTTTGGGGCGCTCGTCCAGAAACTCCTTGATCATTAAGGTCTTGTCTACATAGTAGTAGTTTTTGCAGGCGTCCCGGTAATCAGATACGCCAATGGGCAACGGCTTGCGCACAGATGATACTGCGGGCTTTACCGCACTCCGATGACCGCGCTTATCCACCGGCTTTTGCGTGCTGTCCGGGATAAACCACTGCCTGCCCTCCTTATACGCGCCGGAAATGCGTCCGGCTTTGCAAAGCGCATTGACCCGCCGTTCGGTGATCCCCCAAGCGGCAGCCGCTTCTTTGATCGTCATCTTGGAACACCTCCATTGCAGTTCGTCAAGAATATTATAACCGCTGCTCCGAATAAAATCAACTATATTATTCCGAATAATAGAGGCGTTATTCGGAATAATAGTTTTCCTGCAAATATTCCGTTCTTTCCGGTAGCTATTTCCTGCTTTCTGTGATATTGTTCGTTTGCCAAAAGGAGGCGATGATATGCAAAAAGAAAATACCATGACAGTCGGGCGGTGGTGCGGCCGGTGGTTCATCGCCAACCGCCACAAATGGAACGACAACACCGAGGGCGGGTACCGCAATCTTATTTACAGCCACATCATCCCCAGCATCGGAAGTGTGGCGCTCTCTGACCTGACAAAGCAGACAATCACCGATTTCTACGACACGCTACGGAGTCAGGGACTTAACGCCAGAAGTGTCTGGTGCGTTCATCTGCTTCTGCGGCGGTGCTTGGACGAAGCAGCGCGTGACCAGCTCACTCCCTACAATCCGGTGCGGCTCTGCCAGGAGCCCACGGCAGAGGAATACAAAGCAGCCCCTCTGCGCTTGGGGCAGCTCCAGCGTTACCTGAACGCAGCAGAGCAGCTCGGCGTACTCCCCCTCATCTACACAGGACTTTCAAGCGGTCTGCGGCAATGTGAACTGATCACCTTGTCGTGGGCCGATTTTCATGTCCGCTACAGGTACATCCTCAAAGACCAGCGGTTGCTGACGCTTAACGCCAAAGCGGCGCATCTGCTGAAGCAGATACCGGAAACTGACTCGCCCTATGTGTTCCTCAATCCCAAAACCGGAGCACCGTATAAGCTCCACGAGTTCTACTATCTGCACAAGAAGATCCTCAAGCAGGCCAGGCTCCCGTGGGTAGCCTTTCGGGATCTGCAGCGGCAGTGCATGGAGGTGGGAATATGACACTTCAGGAATACATCAGCTTCTGGCAGGAAACCTATGACAAGCATCAGAGCAGGCCGACTACCTATGCGGCACACAACTATGTATTCAAGAACCATATTCTCCCCAGCTTGGGAGATATACCGCTCTCTGAATTGACATCGGAGATAGTCGGAGAATTTCTGGAGGAACGGCGGCGCTTCGGCAATCATCGACCCGGCAGCTCTGGCTTGGGAGGAGAAACCATGCGGCACATCCACCGCCTGCTCCAGCAATGCCTGGACCAAGCCATGCGGGATGGCCTGATTGGCGATAATCCCGCCAGAGCGTTCCACTACTCCAAGCCAAAGAAGGTCAATGCCGATGTGCTGACGCCGCTGGAGATGGAGGATTATCTGGATGCGGCAGAACGGCTGGGGCATCTCCCCATGTTCATGCTGGCCTTAACGGTCGGCCTACGGCAGGGTGAGCTCATCGCCCTGAAATGGAATGACCTCAAGGTAAAGGATAGGACGCTGACCATATCGGAGCAGCGCTCTGTAGAACGGCGGGAGCTGATCGAATATGGCTCAGAAACGAGAACAATAACCTTGGCATCGGAGGTGGTCGACCTCCTGATCATGGAACACATCAAGCATCCAAACAGTCCGCTGATGTTCATGCATCCGGCTACGCAAAGGCCATACTCGCCGCAGATGGTGCGCCGGATGCATAATGAGATCATCAAGGAAGCAGGGCTTGACCACATCCGATTCACAGATCTCCGGCACACCTGTGCCGTCCTATCTCTGCGAAACGGCATGGAAGCCAAAGAACTGGCACGGATGCTGGGACATTACCGGCCATCGATAACCCGACAGAACTATGAACCGTATCTGCCCCACAAGGCACAAAATGAGGATTTGCCAAACGAGGCCACTCAGGACGAGCTGCAGCAGGCGGCAAATATTCTGGATAATCTTCTGAAGTTCTGATAACTGTTTCGCCAAAGGAGCTAACATGAAAAAGCTTATCATCATCGCCGCAACATTTACCGCTTGCCTCGGCCTTTGTGCCGCCGTGTGGCCGCAGACCGAAGTAGTCGAGGAAACACTCGCACCGCCCCAAATACCTGCCGTAACCGCCCCAGAGCCGATTGTCGCAGAGGTCAAATTAGAAACAGAACCTGATTTGCCAACAGAGAAAGAAAAGGCTGCGACTCCACAGCCGGAGCCGGTCGAGGAACTTGGTGCCGTCCCAGTCCCTGCACCGGCAGAGCCGACATCTGTGGCCGAAATACCGCAGTTGGAGACTGAGCTTCCCGCACCGCAGCCGACCATAGAACTGCAGCCCGGCGATGAGATCTATATTCCGGGCTTTGACTGGGTACCATACGAGGGGCCGAATCACCGCGAGTATGCTGCGGATATGTACGAGAATGGCAACAAAATCGGGAGCATGGGCTGAAACAGGATCTGCTGGGAGCGGGCATACTGCTTGATTACGAAAGCTGCTGTACCGAAAAGTGGTTGGTATCATATTATGATACCAACCACTTTTTGCCGATGTGGAGTTGAAAAAGCCAATGGTATCTCCTCGTGGTCTGATGACGACGAGGAGTAGAATATAGGCAGCGGCTCAACGGTTGAGCCGCATAAACAATGAAATAGCCGCGGGAGCGAAGCGGAACATTTCCGTGGCTTTTTCATCGTGACCAGATGATTCGAAATCTTCTCTCTGAAATCGAAAACACAGATCTGAAAACTGGATTTTTGATAGACAAAATGGCGTCTCCATGCTAAAATTAATCTGTATCAGTGCATACTCTGGGGATGAGGTGTTACAATGACGATTTGTTATAACAGGCTGTGGAAGCTCCTGATCGATAAAAACATGAAAAAGAAGGATCTGCGTTTGGCTACCGGCATGTCTACGACCGCCCTTGCCAAGCTGGGCAAGAACCAGCATGTCAGTACAGAGATTCTGACGAAAATCTGTACCGTACTGGATTGCGACTTCTGCGATATCATAGAGCTCGTAAAGGAGGAAAACCATGATTGACTTTTCCAAAATCGAGCAGTACCGGGAGAACAACCGTATTGAGGCTAAGAAAGCCCTTGGCGGGCTACCCAGGAGCATTTGGGAAACCTATTCCGCCTTTGCCAATACCCACGGCGGTATTATCCTGCTGGGAGTGGAAGAATGGGCGGATAAATCCCTGCACACGGTAGATTTGCCCGATCCGGACAGACTTATCAAGGAGTTCTGGGACATCGCCAATAATCCCAACAAAACCAGCGTGAATGTGCTGTCATCCAAAGATGTATTTGTGCAGGATGTCGACGGCGACCACATTGTGGTCATCAATGTTCCCCGCGCGGAACGCTCCTATAAACCGGTGTATGTGGACGGCAATCCACTCTCCACCTACCGCCGCAACGGAGAGGGTGACTACCGCTGCACCAAGGAAGAATATCAGGCCATGGTGCGCGATGCATCGGTAAAGACGCAGGATATGCTGGTTCTGAACGAGATGGACTTGACAGTGTTCAATCAGGAGAGTGTCCGCAGCTATCGCCAGAGGATGCGCCTCTCCCGCCCCGGCCATGTATGGGAAGCCTTGGAGGATGAAGATTTCCTCCTGAAGCTGTGTGCCGTGGGCATCGGCTCTGATGGGAAAAAGCATCCCACTTCTGCCGGACTTCTCATGTTCGGCAACGAATACGATATTGTGCGGGAATTCAACGCTTACTTTCTGGACTATCAGGAACAGTATGACGCTGATACCCGTTGGACTGACCGTATCATTTCCTCCTCTGGCGATTGGAGCGGTAATGTGTATGACTTCTATTTCCGGGTCTACAACAAGCTGATTCAGGACATCAAAGTGCCTTTCAAAATGGAGGGCGGTACCAGAGTGGATGATACAGATGTGCATAAAGCACTGCGCGAAGCGCTGGCAAATTGCCTGGTTCATGCCGATTATTATGGCAGGCAGGGACTGGTCATTATTAAAAAGCGGGACAGCATTACCATGTCCAACCCTGGCAGCTTCCGTATTGAAGTGGACGCGGCGAAAAGCGGCGGTGTATCCGACCCGCGGAACGGCGCGATGCTGAAAATGTTCAACCTGATTGATATTGGCGAGCGTGCCGGTAGCGGCATTCCGAATATCTTCCGCGTCTGGCGTGAGCAGAATTGGACAACTCCGGAGATTACAGAGCAACTCGAGCCGGAGCGGACAATTTTATCGCTCGTTTTTGAAAAAGCAAGCGGTAAAAAGCAAGCGATAAAAGCAAGCAATCACACAATTTACAGCAGGCAAAAACAATCCGTCATCGAATACTTGACCCGCGAGATTCAAGCGGATTGTAAAACGATTGCGGATCTGTTGGAGATCAGTAGTCCTCGTGCCAGAGCAGTGCTTACAAAAATGGTGAAAGAAGAAATCATTATTACCGAAGGCGGCAACCGCAATAGAACATACAAATTGAAATCCTAAGTGTCCACTATAACGGACACCACTTATGGTAGACTTATATAGAGAAAATGCAGCAACCATAGCGTTGCTTTTCGGAGGATCCAGATGGGAAAAGAACTGTTTAAGAATATCCCCAGTAAAGTCGGGGATTTGGTCAAAGATGTACGCAATGGCCGCATCGGTCTGCCTGATCTTCAGCGTCCTTTTGTTTGGAGGGACAATAAAGTTCGTGAGTTGTTTGACTCTATGCTCAAGGGCTATCCCATTGGCTATATCATGCTGTGGGAGTCTCCAGTTGATTATGAGAGCAAAAAGAGCACGATTGGAGATAACTCAAAAACCTATGAAGAACCTAAGGAACTCGTCATTGACGGGCAGCAGCGTTTGACTGCCCTTGTTGCGGCTATGTTTGCGGTCAAGGTGAAGGACAAGAATTTCGCAGATCGTGAAATAAAAATCTCCTATAATCCGCTGACTCGCGAATTTGCCGTGTGGTCCCAGGCATACGAAAAAGACACCGAGTGGATCAGTCGCATCAGTGATGTGTTCCTGGCAAAAGAGGACAATTCCATCAGTTCTCTGCGGCGACATTTTATCAAGGAAGCCAACGAAGGCCGCAGTAAGAAAGAACTCCCCTTGCTGACAGACGAGGAAGAAGATAGAATCGAAGATAACATCAATGCGCTTCTGAATTTGTCTGATTATTCTCTGCCTACTCTGGAAATCAGTTACACGGCAGACGAAGAAGATGTCGCAGATATTTTCGTCAGAGTCAATTCTGGCGGACAGAGTCTGACGGAGAACAACTTCATTCAGACTCTTATCTCCGTTTACGAGAATGAAACCAGCAATAAGATCAATGCGTTTGCAGCAGCATCCAGAGTACCAGCCGCCAACACCTCTTACAACACACTTTTGGCAATTGAACCTTCTCATCTGATTCGCATGGCCGTTGGCGTTGGTTTCAAGCGTGCCCGGTTGAGATACGCCTACATGCTTTTGCGAGGTAAAAATCTTGAGACTGGAAAGTTCTCTGATGAAGTCCGGTATGAAAATCTCCAGATTTTCAAGGACGCTTTGGACAAGGTCATGAACCTTAACAACTGGCACAGTTTCATTAACATCGTGGCAGAGGCCGGATATATCAGCGACAAGCTGATTGCATCGTCCAACGCTATCGTTTTCAGTTATGTCCTTTACCTGATTGCCAAATACGACTACAAACTGGATGCGGCGCAGTTGAAGAAATGCACCAGCAAGTGGTTCTTTATGAGCACCATCACATATTTCTACACCGGCTCCACGGAGTCCGAAGTGGAAAAGCAATTTGCAGATCTGCGTGATGTTCATACGGCGGCAGAGTTCATTGCCTATATTGACCGTGTAATCGAAACACACTTCACAGACGATTATTTCAGTTTGACTCTACCTAACGAGCTGAACAGCGCTGCGGCTATTTCTCCGGCGTGGTATGGATATGTGGCAGCTCAGATCGTGCTGAATACTCCTATGTTGTTCAGCAACACCCCAGTATCCAAGTATTTCATCTTGGGTTCCAGCGGAACGAAGAATGCTATCGACAAGCATCACATTTTCCCGAAAAACTACCTGACTGGCATTGGTTTTACCAGCGACCGTGACCGGAACCAGATCGCAAACTTTACCTATCTCGACTACGCCACCAACATCGAGATTTCAGATAAGGCGCCCCAAGATTATGTCTCTCATTACCGCCAAAAGCTGGGCGAAGAAGGTTATCGCAAAACCTGCAAGGAACACGCTCTACCGAATAATTTTGAAAACATGGAATACATGGAGTTCCTAAATCAGCGCAGGATTTTGATGGCGAAGACTGTTCGTAAAGCGTACCAGAGGCTGTGTGAGTGATATTTACAAATAAAGCCTTTCGGGGTGGTTGTGTTGTGTACAGAAACCGCAGGAATTATAGCGATAGTTGGAAAAATGTTCAACTGATTGCTAATATAGACCTTGCAAATGACTGGCGCAGAGGAGAATAACTGATGGATTATAATATTTTGATAACCTTCTTGCAAGAGAAACAATACCTCACCGATTTGGAAAAGGACATTCTGGATACATGGAATGAATTGCAGAAGAATCCGTTTGACCGTTCTGCGGCGCAAAGGCAGGTGCTGCAAAATGATGCGAAGTATCCTGAGATTTTCTTTGCAATCAAGTCAATGCCGACAACAGTGTCTCGTCCTATTGAGCGGATGACAGAATTAGACATTCGTTATAATTTAGAGAATCAACTTGCAGCACTTGCGGCAAAGGAAGGGTGGCAGAAATATGGCCAATAAACTGGAACTGACATGGTACGGCAAGGACGAACCGATTCGGGTAGAACCGCGCCTGCTGATTGAAAACACGGCACTGTCCAACACCGCAGCCGACCCGGATACGCAGAATATGCTGATCCACGGAGATAATCTGCTGGCGCTGAAGGCGCTGGAGAGCAAATTCGCCGGACAGGTAAAGTGCATCTATATTGATCCGCCCTATAATACCGGTTCTGCATTCGAGCATTATGATGATAATCTGGAGCATAGTGAATGGCTGAATCTGATGTTACCACGGCTGAAACTCCTTAGAGAACTTCTTTCTGATGACGGAAGTATATGGATCAGTATTGATGCCGATGAAGCAGCCTACCTGAAAGTATTGTGTGATGAGGTTTTTGGGCGTAATAATTACAGAACGACGGTAACATGGCAAAGAAAATACAGCGTGAGTAATAACTTCAGGGGAATAGCAACAATTAGTGAGTATGTCTTAGTTTACTCAAAAAGCGAATCATTTAAATGTAATTTACTGCCAAGAACGCAGGAATCTATTGCGCGTTATTCAAATCCTGACAATGATCCAAGAGGTCCATGGAAGGCAGTTGATTATTTGAATCAAGCTACAACGAAGCAACGGCCCAATTTATGTTATGACATAATCAACCCCTTTACCGGAGAGATTATCAAGAACGGAGCTAAGGCGTGGAAATATGAATTGTCGACGCACCAAAAACATGTAGAAGAAAATAGGCTTTGGTGGGGTATAGATGGGAAGAATACTGTTCCAGCACTCAAGCTGTTCTTGTCGGAAGTGCGTCAAGGAATGACGCCACATAATTGGTGGCCTTACAACGAGGTTGGGCATACAGATGAGGAAAAAAAAGAGGGCATTGCATTATTTGGTAGAGAATCTGTCTTTGCAACACCAAAACCAGAGCGACTAATCGAACGCGTGCTGACTTTGGGCAGTAATCCCGGCGACCTTGTTCTCGATTCTTTCCTTGGTTCCGGCACGACTGCTGCCGTGGCGCAGAAAATGGGGCGGCGCTGGATCGGCGTGGAAATGGGCAATCATGCCTACACCCACTGCAGGGTGCGTATGGACAAGGTGGTTGCGGGTCAAGACCCCGGCGGCATCACAAAAGCGCAGAATTGGCAGGGCGGCGGCGGGTATCGCTTCTATGAGGTCGCGCCTACCCTCATCAACAAAGACGCCTTTGACGAATATGTCATCAACGAGGACTACGATGCCAATATGCTGGCGGCTGCCGTTGCCCTGCACGAGGGCTTTCATTATCAGCCGGACGGAGAACTGTTCTGGAAACAGTCTGTGGGCAACGAAAACAGCTACCTATTTGTGACGACCCGTCACCTGAACAGTACCTATCTGGACTCTATCAAGGACACCATGGAGGAGGGCGAATATCTCATTATTGCCTGCCGCTCCTTTGACAATGGACTGGACAAGGCTTACGACAACATTGCCGTCAAGAAAATTCCGCAAATGCTGTTGGAACGCTGTGAGTTTGGCAAGACCGACTACAATCTGAACATCGTCCATCCGCCGGTGTATGATGACGAGGAGGAACAGGATGTTTAATGATTTTCCGCTTTATACCACGGACTATATCAGCGGTGTGATGTCTCTGCGCAAGCCGCAGACAAAATCTCTGAAAATCCTGGAAGAAATCACGAATGCAGTGCCCCTGCGCAAGGGCATGAATCTGAAAGCAGCACTGGGTGCAGTTCATGCTATGTATCCGATTTGTACGGATTTCGAGCGGGATTTCATGTCTTTGACTTTTGCTCTGGCCACCGGTGTGGGTAAAACCCGGCTGATGGGCGCTTTCATCGCCTATCTGTATACGCAGCACAACATCCGGAACTTTTTCGTGGTTGCGCCCAATACCACGATCTATGAGAAGCTCAAGAAGGATTTGAGTGATAACGGCAGTCCGAAGTATGTGTTCCGGGGGCTGGGCTGCTTTACCGTACAGCCGCAGATTATCACGGATGACGATTACCGGGAAAAGAACCTCTCTTTGTTTGAATCTGATGTACATATCTTCGTATATAACATCGATAAGTTCAACAAAGAGGGCGCAAACATGAAAAAGGTGAACGAGCTTATTGGTGACTCGTTCTATCAGGCGCTCTCCGACCTGCCGGACTTGGTGCTGATTATGGATGAATCTCACCATTACCGGGCAGAGAGGGGAATGCAGGCGCTCAATGAACTGCATCCGCTGCTGGGATTGGAGCTTACTGCGACTCCCCTTGTGACGAAGGGTAATAAGCAAGTTCCTTTCAAAAATGTTGTATATGAGTATCCGTTGTCCAAGGCCATCGAGGACGGCTATACTCGTACACCCTTTGCTGTCACACGCTCCGACATCGATTTTTACAACTTTGGGGACGAGCAACTGGATAAAATGATGCTGTTGGACGGCATCACCTGTCATGAGAGCACCAAACGGAAACTGGAGGTTTATGCTGTCAACCATGGAAAGCCGGTCGTGAAGCCGTTTATGTTGGTGGTCTGTAAAGATACCGACCATGCAACATGGGTGGAGCAGTTTGTAAAGTCGGACGAGTTCCGTGGCGGCGCATACCGCAACAAAACCATCGTTGTTCATTCCAAGCAGAAAGGTGCAGAAACCGAAGCCAACACCCGGCTGCTTCTGGATGTGGAGAATCCCGAAAACCCGGTAGAAATCGTAATCCACGTCAATATGCTCAAGGAAGGTTGGGATGTCAACAACCTCTATACCATTGTGCCGCTTCGCACGGCAGCATCCAAGATTCTTCGAGAGCAGATGGTCGGAAGAGGCCTGCGTTTGCCCTATGGTGAGCGCACCGGCGACCGGGATGTGGACGCTGTGATGCTGACTGCCCATGATAAGTTCAACGATATCCTGGCAGAAGCGCAGAAGGGCGATTCTATCTTCAAGGCCGGAAATGTGATCAAAGTTGAGGAAATAAAGCTGGAAGAGGTCGTTTATACCCAACTGACGATTGATGCCGAGCCGGATGCCGAACTGGAAAAGGCATATGCCCATACCAAAATTGAAAAGACGGATGCCACGGATGCACTGCTCAAGAAAGCAACGGAGCTGATTCAGGCGGAGGTCGAGGAACATATTCAGCATACCCCGGCTCACACGGTTACTCCGACGCAGGCACAGCAAATCGTAGAAACGGTCAAGCAGCAGGTATCCGAGGACAAAGACCTTGGTCAAACGTTCAAAGAGAACGAAATGCCGATTGCCGCATGGATGCTTCAGCAGACCGAGGAAACGCACCGGGCTGCTGTGAATAAATTCATCCCGATTCCACGCATTAAGGTTACGGATGCCGGGGTCGAGGAATATGTGTTTGTGGACTTTGATTTGGATATGGCGGAGTTCACCCATGTGCCGATTAGGAATGAGCTGCTTGTGCAGAATCTGGAGGATATGCAGGACAGGCAGCGCATCAAGGGCAACGCTATTGATTTTGAAGGATACAATCCTAAAAAAGTCATTCTGGAACAGCTGCGTGCAAAACCGGAAATCGATTACGAAAAGTGTTCCAAACTGCTGTTCAAGCTGATTACTCAGGTCTGCGACCATTACGAAACCCGATATGGCACAAACGGAATGCAAAACATCATTATGATGTACAAGCGGGATATTGGCAATAAAATCTACAAGCAGATGCTCCAGCATTTTTACTGTGAAAACGGATTTTTACAGGAAGAAGTGGTCGGGACAAGAAAGTATAATCTGCAGCAATCCTATCGTTACTCTGAACGTGCGAACCTTTTCTCTGATGAGTATACGGAAAATATCCAGTCTGTGCTGTTTGAGGGGATAAAACGAGGCGTGTTCAGCACCGCTAAATTTGACAGCCGCCCGGAGCTGTTGTTGGCACGAATCCTGGAAACAGAATCGGCTGATGTACAGAATTGGCTTCGTCCTGCGCCGCAGGAGTTCAATATCACCTATAACCACGGTCATAACTATGAGCCGGACTTTGTGGTGGAAACCGAGGACACTATTTATCTCGTAGAGGTCAAGGGTGAGGACAAGCTGAATGACCCGGATGTGATTGCTAAGAAAAAGCGCGGTATCCAATACTGCGAGGTTGCCTCTCGCTGGGGCAAGGCAAACGGCTATAAGAAGTGGCGGTATCTGTTTATCCCGTCCAAGCAGGTAATGCCAAACTCGTCGTTTATGCAGTTGGCAAAAAGGTTTGGAGAATACTAAATTAACAAATAGTCTCTGCAAATACAATTTAGCTAAATGTGTAATGTACAAAATCTGTTCTTCATGGAAACGCTAAGTTTTTCGTGAATCTAATGACACTCGATATAGTCAATATTGTTGCATTAAATTTAGCGTCAAAGCTTTGAATACTAATACGGTTGCGAATAATAATTTAGGTGCTTGTAGCTTTGATGTTTCAACAGAAATATCATCAAATAAAAGAATTGGAGGAATAGAAAATGGCAGAGACCTTTAAACTTCCGTGCTCATCGTATGAGGAGCTGATTAAACTGTTCCAAGCGTATGCGAATACGAAAGAAGGAACCGCACTATCATTGGACGAGATAACCCAAGCCACTGGAGTACCTCGTACTATTGTAAGCAAGAACAATGGTTTTATGGTACAAGTGGGTTTGATCACGGAGGGCAATAAAAAAGCAGCAACCGAAACGGGACGCGCTTTAGGACGAGCATATACCTCAAAAATTACAGATGAAGTTGACCGGATTTGGAAAGAGATTATTGCTGAAGTTGATTTTTTAAACCGGATGTTGTCTGCTGTCCGAATTCGTAATGGCATGGATCGTTCGAGTTTCATTAATCACATTATTTATTCTTCAGGACTCAAAGATGCTAAGGAATCTCGCGCAGGAGCTGGAGCACTGATTGAAATTTTTAAGAGTGTTGGGGTATTGTCAGAGGTTGACGGCAAGCTATCTGTCCTGGATGAACCAAGCTCTGCCCGAGTATCTGTTGCATCAAATACCATATCTGCTGAGCAAACGCATTCAGAACCAGTTGCCCAACAAGCGCTTCCCGTTGCAACAATTTCGGCAAAGAACTCTATTGTCATCAACATCAATATCAACTGTACACCAGCAGATATTGATGGACTCGGCGAAAAAATTAGTCAACTGCTTTACGAGTTGTCTGAATGATTAAGCTATTCATAACAGAGAAAGTAGGTGCAGTATGAGTTATAACATAGTGCTTACTACTGCTGAGGATATTGTTGCAGTTGTTGATGCTGTCATCGCAAAAGGCTCTGAAGCGGCAAAGGATTTCATCGCAGAGTTCACGGGAATAGCAACTGACGATCAGGTTCTTAAAGCACTTCAGATGGCATGTGAACTTCAGTTAATTGTGTTTGATAGTTCACGAGGCTGTTATGGGTCTCCATCATTTTTGGCCCGGAAGCTTGTATCTGCATCATCAGACGAGCAGAAGGCTGTGTTTATGCGCTTGATTTTGGAGCAATATGCTCCATATAATACATTCAAGACACGATACGGTTTTACAAAATCCATTGAGCTTGCTTGTCGCCAAACGAAAACCCTACATATGATGACCTCCAACGAGAGAGACGTGAAAAATACGCTTATAAGCATTGCTACATACGCAAAGGCGCTTAAAAGCGAAGGCGCAAACTTATATAGCTTTGTTGAGGATGTGGATGCTGTAGGTATTATTGAAGCTGCGCTTCGCTCGGCAAACATTACCGAAAACTCGTTGCGTACGTATTGGGGGGAAAATCTGTATACTTTTGTTAATACATCCAATGTGTTTGCCCCTTTGGTTGAGGCATTGCAGAAAACTCATTCTGGGACAGTGGATGTTCGTTCTATCGTTGTTTGTGCAGCAAATGCATTTGAATCTTTTTTAGCTGATTTTGCAGTAAGAAAAGGAGTCTCTTTAAGCGGTAGAAATGGGATACTGCAAAAGAGAGATGCATTATCTGCACACATTTCGAAAAAACATCGAGGGATGATTGAATTCGTTGGACAAGTCCGCAATGCGGCAGACCACGGTGCAGATCCCGACGAAAACAACCAAGTTTGGACAATCTCTAATGAAACTGCAAGAATATATCCCTGCATTATAGCAGCGCTAATTAAAGCGATTTTTTCACGAGATGCTACAGGGAGCATTGAAGTATAAATAGGATTTTCTCATATGCTGTGTGGGGGGAGAACCTTTTTATCAGACTGACCCTTATGACCATAATGCAAATTGTCACCACATACTAAGAGGGAGTGAAACACCGAAAATGTTTTACTCCCTCTTTTGTAATTATTCTTTTTTCTGCGCCCCATTCAGGCTGGCCCAGTGCTGGCGCAGCAGGCTTTCTGCTTCTCTGCGAAAGGAATCTTGGAACATGACAGCCACAACCAATGCGCTAAGCACTGCAGCCACAGGCTCCAGCCAGGGATATGCGGTCCAAAGCTGTTCTCCCCAGCAAACAAGCGGAACACCAACAAGCAGCATAAACAGCAAAATAATGATGGCAACGTCGGGCCTGCCGTAGCCTTCATGTCTTTTGATTTTGGCCCGTATCTGTCGAAGCGCACGGGCGCGGATATCTCGGATATTTCTGGACGAGCACTGTTTGTCCTGTGCGACGGATTCGGTGGACTCTCCGTTGATGACGGTGCGAAACAGGATCTCCCGCTGCAACTCGGTCAGCTCATGTAGTCCCTCGTCAATTTCTTTGCGCACATACATGAGCGGGTCTTCATCAGATCCCTCTGGCAGATACTTCGCTCGGTCAAACCAGCGCATATCATCGTAGATCGCGTTGCGCACTTCCTCCGGCAGGAACGCTTCTGGATTGTAAGATAGGGGCTGTTTGATATCCACATCTTCCAGAGTATCCGGCGCAACTCGCTTGTGAAAGTTGGCTTCGCTGTAGTAGAGCATGTGCTCCAGTTCCTTCCACTCCTCTGGGTGCTCCTTCACCCACTGGTCTGCGATGGCGGCAGCTTCCGGGTCCATGGAGTGTATCCAGCGCCAATCCGCCTGAAGCTCTTTATAAGACTGGGTATCCTTGAAGGACATGAGCTCACCGCCCTTTCTGCGTTCACAAAAAGTTTATAATTGGGGACCTTCCGATTTTGCGATTTTTCTCTAAGTAATAGTAGAAGGACAATTTCACCCGGGTGAGGTTGCCCCTGGTTCGGTACGGCACGGCCTCCGCGCTGACGAACCCACATGGCCTTAGACAGAGCACCCCGTGAGAGCATGTGCGCTCTCTGCCATTCGGCAATTCGCTCGGAAGGTCATTCCATCTCTGACCGTGCTCCCGGGAGCACGGTCTTTTGCTATGTGCCGTTTCCAACGGCACGGCTATATAAATCATTCTAACACGGAGGAGGTAAAAAAGATAGCTCACAGATGAAAGTAAAAGACTCAGCTGCAAAGCGGCGGAGGGATGCACACCAGTATGACCGCAAAACAAAAACCGCCGCGACTGCGGCAACAGTCCGGCGGCTCGGCGCACACACAGGCACGCACAAATCAACTAATCAAAGTATAGCAAACGGGCAGCGGAAAAGCAATGAAAATTTTCCGCACGCTCCCTGTGTGAGTGCCACAGAAGTCTACAACAACACAGGAGGTATGAATTGAGTTACAAGAAATGGCCCAAGCGCAGCGCAGAGAAAAACTATTTTATGGTGCCCAACGAGATATTCAGCATCGGTCTGGATTACCGGGAGATCTCCTTCTACACCTATCTGCTCCGGTGTGAGAACCGCGAAACCTACCAATGCTACCCCAGTTACAAAACCATCGGCAAGGCGATCGGCATGAGTGAAAATACGGTGGCTAAGTACGTGCGGCAGCTGGAGGAGAAAGGTCTCATCTTCACGAAGCCGACCATCATGCAGAGCAAAGACGGAAAACCGCTGAATGGGAATCTGCTCTACACCATCCTTCCTATCCCAGGTGTACTCGAAGCGTTCTATGAGCGGCAGTTCCGGCAGGCAGAGGAGGCTGCCGCCCGCTATCGTGCGGCAGAACTCCTCAAAAAGTCCAATGCACAGGGCCGCCAGAACGCCCTGTGTGCGCCTTTCCGGGAGGAAGCGAGTCCCAGTCCCAGCCATGGGATTGAAGCCGGATGTGAGCCATTTTCGGCAGACTTTTGCGGGACGAAAGAAAAAGCAGGATAAAGGCATGGCGTCGCAAGCGCCGCCGCAACCGTCACTTCTGCCCGCAGTGCGGGCAGTTTCGGGAGTTTGAAGCTGGCGTCTTTGAGAGGCGAAAAAAGCACCGATGGCGTCAGCTTCCCCGAAAAGCCCTGTGTTGCAGGGCTTTTCAAGGATGTCTTACAGCAAAAAGGAGGAATTGAATGAGTAAAGAAACCAGAGATCGTATTGCATTCCGGATGCAGCCGGAAACCAGAAGAAGGATCGAGCAGTGGTACG
>ERZ1673746.41-NODE-41-length-182826-cov-17.419279_pt1 | contig 182826 bp, 177 predicted proteins | sample MGYA00580205_ERZ1673746 | MGnify/ENA primary metagenome ERZ1673746 (study PRJEB41218, sample SAMN15661771) | gut metagenome | host: Homo sapiens | place: Canada: London | collected 2015-08-20/2019-03-30 | study: EMG produced TPA metagenomics assembly of...
AAATCGACTGACCTTTCTTTTTTACCCAACAATATCTTTAATTAAGGGAAACGGGGCTGTCCTGCCCGGATGTGCAGCTGCTGCCGCAGTTGGCGGATCTGTTCCATGTGACACTGGACGATCTGTTTGGTCGGGAGGCCCCGCAACCGGAGCGGACGGCGGAGCAGGAGGAGATGGAGATGGAGCGCATCCTGCCGTGGCCGGACGATGATACTCTATATACAGTGGTGTATCATGGGCATCAGCTGCTGACGGAGGAGCCGGCAGCGCTGAGAGGACACCGGGAGGAACTGCGGTTCGTGTACGACGGTCCGGCGGTGAACGTCAGCAGCTGGTTCGACGTGGTGTGCGAGAGTGGCCCGGTAGGCGGCAATGTTACCGCCGGAGGAGACGTGAAGTGCGGCGAGGTAGGCGGCAGTGTCACGGCTGACGGAGATGTGGCGTGTGACGCCGTAGGCAGCGGCGTGCAGGCCGGCGGTGATGTGCATTGCGCCGGTGTGGAGGGCAATGTCATCGCAGGCGGCGATGTGGCCTGCGGCGGGGTGACGGGTGACGTCCGGAGCGGCGGCGATGTGGCCTGCGGGAGTGTAGGCGGCAGCGTCCGGGCCGGGGGAGACGTGGTGTGCCGCAAGGGCGGCGACGGCTTCGTATTCACTACCGGTGAAAGGAACGTGGAGGTTTCCGACGTGGCGGAGACGGTGGAGGATATCCGCCAGACGGCCAAGGGGTTGAAGGACAGCCTGCGGGAGATGTTCCGCAGGAAGCCTTCCGAGGAGGAGTAAGCTGTAACAGTTTTGTATCAAATTGTAACAAATTTGTATATATTAGATGAAAAATAAAAGAAAAGCGGAAGGAATATAGACGTTTTTGCGAAAAGCTATTGACGGGCGCAGACGGGTATGGTAAGGTCTTTTACAGAGGAGCACCGTAAAAAAGAGCTTTGAAGTGAAGGAGGATCATATTATGAAACGTTTCCTGACGATGGTGCTGATGCTGTGCCTGTGCGTGGGACTGTGCGCCGGCTGCGCCCAGAATCAGCAGCCCGATCCTCAGAAGCCGGAAAACGGTACGCTGACGGCTGAGGAGCTGGAGGAGTTTCAGGCGATGTTCACGCCGGGCAGCTGGTACAGTCAGGCCACCACCAGCAGCTACACCTCCCCGAAGGATATCGACCTGCACCACCTGTTTTACGACGGCATCGGGTTCTACGGGCTTCTCTATGGCCACACCTATCTCACCGACCGGGAGCGGGCGTATCTGACGTCGCTGGATCCGGAGTCGGTCATGCAGTACTTTCGGGCGCCCCGGCAGGTGATGGACGCCGTGCTGAAGGAGTATTTCGGCGTGTCTCTGGCGGAAACCAATCAGGTGGAGCTGTCCAAATTCATCTATTGGGCGGAGACAGATAGCTATTACGTCGCCCACACGGATACCCGGATGACCTCTGTGACCCTCACCGGCGGCGAGCGGGCGGAGGACGGCACGGTGACGCTGCGGTATGACGGCGGCGTGATCGTCCTGATCCACCACGACGGCCACGACACCGCAGAGTATACAGTTCACTCCCACCAGTGCGGATGACGGAGTGATATGAAACCACACATCCCCCGGAGTACTGCTCCGGGGGATGCTCTTTTCCCGGAAACAAATGGTTGTAACCGGTGGAAGGGTGTGATATAATGAGACGGAAAAATCGGCGGGGAGCCGCCTATCTGAAAAGGAGGAACGAACATGAACGAGGTATGGGATCTGAGTATCCTTTACAAGGATTTTGACGACCCGGCGTTTACCGGGGATATGAAGGCACTGGACGAGGCCATTGCGGCGGTGAACGCACTGGCCGGTGAGGCGGCGGGCATGGAGCACAGCCAGCTGGTGCATCGCTTCCTGCAGGTGCAGGAGCGGGTGGAGGAACTGGTCAACAAGCTCTTCATCTTCTGCAGCCTTCGGTGCAGCGCCAACACCGCCGATACCAAGGCCAACAGTCTGGGCGACCAGCTCAGCGCCAAGCTTAGCGGCTGCGCCGCCGCCAACGCCTCCCTGCGCCGGACGGTGGCGGAGCTGGAGGATCTGGATGCCATCATGGACGCCGACCCGGCGCTGGAGCCCTATCGCTTCCTGCTGGAGTCCATCCGCCGGGACAGCAAGTACCTGCTCACCGACCGGGAGGAGGAGCTGTTCGCCCGGATGAACATCTCCGGTGCTTCGGCGTGGGAGAGCCTGCGGGATAACCTCACCAGCAGCGTGAAGGTGGAGTACGACGGCGGCATCACCAACCTGTCTGCCATCCGCAATCTGGCCTACGATCCCGATCCCGCCGTCCGCAAGAGCGCCTATGAGGCGGAACTGGCGTGCTATGACAAGATCAAGGACTCCGTGGCCTATGCCCTCAACAGCATCAAGCTGCAGGTCATCAACGAGTGCCAGGTCCGGGGCTATGCCTCCCCGCTGGATAAGGCCCTGTATCAGAGCCGCATGAAGCGGGAGACGCTGGATGCCCTGCTGGGGGCCATGGATGAGTATCTGCCCAAGTTCTGGCAGTATCTGCGAGCCAAGGGCAAGGCGCTGGGCCACGAGAACGGCCTGCCTTGGTACGAGCTGTTCGCCCCCATGGGCAAGAGCGACAAGAAGTACACCACACAGGATGCCAAGGACTATCTGCTGAGCATCTTCAGTGGCTTCGACAGCCAGCTTCACGACATGGTGGAGCGTGCCTTCGACGAGGCGTGGATCGACTTCTATCCCCGTAACGGCAAGGTGGGCGGTGCCTTTGACTGCGGTGTCCCCAGCGCTAGACAGAGCCGGGTGCTCACCAACTTCGACGGCGCCTTCGGTGATATTGTGACGCTGGCCCATGAGCTGGGCCATGCCTTCCACGATCAGCAGGTGTTCTCCCACCCGCTGGTGTGCCAGGAGTACACCATGCCCGTGGCAGAGACGGCCTCCACCTTCAACGAGGTGCTCACCGTCAGCGCTGCTATCGACGCCGCCGAGAGCGATGACGAGAAGCTGGCTCTGATCGAGAGTCAGCTGTCCGACGCCTGCCAGATCATCTGCGACATCTACTCCCGGTATCTGTTCGAGTCCGCCGTGTTTGCCGCCCGGCCGGAGGAGTTCCTGGATCCCGACCGCCTGTGCCAGATGATGCTGGAGGCCCAGAAGAAGGCCTATGGCGACGGGCTGGATCAGACCTGCCTGCACCCGTATATGTGGCTGTGCAAGGGCCACTATTACAGCGGCAGCCTGAGCTTCTACAACTTCCCCTATGCCTTCGGCGGCCTGTTTGCCCGTGGCCTGTATGCCAAGTATCAGCAGGAGGGCAAGGACTTCGTGCCGCTGTATAAGAAGATGCTCCACGCCACCTCCGTCACCTGCGTGGAGGATACCGCCAAGATCGCAGGCATCGACCTGACGGATAAGGCCTTCTGGCGGCAGGGACTCCAGTCTCTGGCCGATGAGATCGACCTGTTCTGCCAGCTGGTGAAGTAAACCGTATTCCCCGAGCATACCCCCCTGTCCGCCGCAAGGCGGTCAGGGGGGTTGTCTTTTGGAAGGAGATGGCACCACCATCGCCGCTTTGATGGGCTTTTCCCGGTTCGTCAGCGGATTTTGCTTGAAACAGGGGGGATAGCCTGCTATAATAAATTAGTTATTATATGCAAACATGAAAGAGGTGAGCGACTCGTGTACCTTCGGGCTTTGGAAATCCAGGGCTTCAAGAGCTTCCCTGATAAGACGGTGCTGAACTTCGGTGAGGACATCACGGCCATCGTGGGGCCAAACGGCTCCGGCAAGTCCAATATCTCCGACGCCATCCGCTGGGTCATGGGCGAGCAGAACAGCCGCCAGCTGCGGGGAGCCAAGATGGAGGACGTGATCTTCGGCGGCACGGAGAAGCGCAGCCAGATGGGCTTTGCACAGGTGACGCTGGTCATCGACAACACGGAGCACATCTTCCCCGGCCGGGACGAGGCGGAGGTGGCCGTCACTCGCCGCTACTACCGCAGCGGGGAGTCGGAATATTACATCAACCGCCAGTCCGTGCGTCTCAAGGATGTCAACGAGCTGTTTATGGACACCGGCATGGGCAGGGAGGGCTACTCCATCATCGGACAGGGCAAGATCGACGAGATCCTGTCCGTCAAAAGCGGTGAGCGCCGTGAGGTGTTCGAGGAGGCGGCGGGCATCAGCAAGTACCGCCACCGCAAGGAGGAGTCGGAGCGCAAGCTCCAGCGGACGGAGGAGAATCTGGTCCGCATCAACGACAAGATCGCTGAGCTGGAGCTGCAGGTGGAGCCCCTGCGGAAGCAGGCGGAGACAGCGAAGAAGTATCTGGTGCTGCGGGACGAGCTGCGGGCGCTGGAGATCAGCGTGTGGCTGGAAAATCTTCAGGCTCTGAAGGTCAAGGCCCGGAAGCTGGAGGCGGATCACCAGTCCGCCTGTCAGGATAAGCAGCGGGCGCAGGCGGCGCTGGATGAGGTGTATGCCGCCGCAGAGACCTGCGTGGAGCAGGTGCAGCAGAACGATATGCAGGCCGAGGCCCTCCGGGGCCGGATGTCCGGACTGGAGACGGCTGCCGGGGAGGAGGACGCCGCCATCGCCGTGCTGCAGACGGGGGTGGATCATAATCAGGAGTCCATGACCCGGCTGGAGCGGGAGATGGCCGACAGCAGCAGCCGCACGGAGGATCTGCAGGGGCAGATGGATGCCCTCACCCGGCGCACGGAGGAGATCGACCGCCGGACGCAGGAGCTGACCGGCGAGCTGGAGGGCTGGATGCAACAGCTGCAGTCCATGACTCAGCGTGCCGGCAGCGCCGTCCGTGAGGCGGAGGCCCTGCGGGCCAGAGAGACGCTGGCCACGGCGGCTGCCGCCGATGGAAGGGTGCAGCTGTCAGGACTGGAGGCCCAGTCTCAGGCGGCCCGCACCCGACTGGAGGAGGTGGGCCGTGAGCTGGAGCAGCTGCAGGAGCGCCGCCAAACCGAGGAGAGCGCAGCAGCGGAGAACCGTAAGGCGCTGGAGGAGGCCCGTGAGGAGGCCGCAGCGGCGGAGAACGTCATTCAGGGCCACGGCCTGAAAATGGGCGGGCGACAGCGCCGGGCGCAGGAAAGCGCTCAGCAGCGGGAGCAGCTGAGCCGTCAGGCGGCGGCCATGGAGGATCGCATCCGCCTGCTGACGGAGATGGAGAAGGAGTACGAGGGCTTTTCCCGTGCGGTGAAGCTGGTGATGCAGGCGGCGGACAAGGGCGGCCTGCGGGGCGTACACGGCCCGGTGGCCAGCCTCATGACCACGCAGGAGCAATACACCGTGGCCATCGAGATCGCCTTGGGCGGCGCCCTGCAAAATATCGTGGTGGACACGCAGAACGATGCTAAGTCCGCCATCGGCTACCTGAAGCAGCGGGACGGCGGACGAGCCACCTTCCTGCCTCTGGACGCTGTCCGGGGGGAGAAGCTGCGGGAGAGCCGCATCGAGGAGGAGTACGGCTTCGTGGGCGTTGCCTCGGAGCTGGTGCAGTATGAAAAGCGCTACGACGGCGTGTTCCAGAACCTGCTGGGGCGCACGGTGGTGGTGGAGGATCTGGATTGCGGCGTCACCATGGCCCGGCGGTACCAGAACCGCTTCCGTATCGTGACGCTGGACGGGCAGGTCATCAACCGGGGCGGCTCCATGACAGGCGGCAGCGTCAGCCGCAGCGCCGGTGTACTGTCCCGTGCCAACGAGCTGCAGCGGCTGGCAGGTCAGCTGGAGCAGCTGCGTGGGCAGCTGGCGGATGCCGACCGCCGGGCGCAGGAGACGGGTCGTGAGCTGCAAAAGGCCCAGTACGAGCTGGATGTGGCCAAGGAGCAGCAGCGGGCGGCAGCCCAACAGGTGCTGACACTGGAGGGCCGGCAGGAACACCATGAGATCCTGCTGGAGAATCTGCGTCTGTCTCAGGACGGCCTGCAGCAGGAGCGGGAGACTTTGACCCGGCGCCTACAGGAGCAGGAGACGCAGATGCAGGCGGTGCGTCAGGAGATCGCCGCCCACGAGGGCGAGGCGGAGCGCCTGTCCCGTCAGGCGGAGGAGAGCCGGGCCGGGCAGAGCGACCTACAGACCCGGACAGATGAGATCTCCGGCCAGATCACCGAGCATAAGACGGCGCTGGCGGCGCTGGCGGCGGAGCGGGGGACCTCACTCCACAGCCGCCGGGAGCTGGAGCGTCTGCAGGTCCAGATGCATACCGACCGGGCCGGGCGGGAGGCGCTGCTGGAGCGGTTCCGTCGGTCCAATGAGGAAGCCGGCCGGGAGATGGATATCCACCGGCAGAAGGCGGAGGAGCTACGGACCCAGTGCCGCCAGCTGAAGGAGCAGCTGGCATCGCTGGCGGCGGAGAAGCTGGAGCTGGAGCGCCGCCGCACCCAGCAGAATCAGGAGATGCAGCGCTGCAACGAGGAGGTCCTCCACACGGAGCGTGAGGTGGCCCGGCTGGAGCAGCAGAAAAACGCCGCTGCCATGGAGGAAAAGAACATCCTCGACAAGCTGTGGGAGAGGTATGAACTGAGCCACTCCGAGGCTCAGAGCCAACGCATGGAGCTGGAGAGCATCCCCAAGGCCACCCGCCGCATCGGGGAGTTGAACCGGGAGATCAAGAGCCTCGGCACTCCCAACATCGGGGCCATCGAGGAGTTCGACCGGGTGAATACCCGCTATACCTACCTCTCCGAGCAGCGGACGGACGTGGAGAAGGCCAAGGAGGAGCTGACGGGGGTCATTGACGAGATCACCCGCCAGATGACGGAGATCTTCGCCCAGCAGTTCCAGCTGCTCAACGAGAGCTTTCAGGAGACGTTTCTGGAGCTGTTCGGCGGCGGCAAGGCCCGGCTGGAGCTGGAGGACGAGAACGACATCTTGGGCTGCGGCATCGAGATCAAGGTGCAGCCCCCCGGCAAGCAGCTGAAAACCATCACACTGCTGTCCGGCGGCGAAAAGGCCTTCGTGGCCATTGCCCTGTACTTCGCCATCATGAAGGTACATCCCACGCCCTTCTGTGTCATGGACGAGATCGAGGCGGCACTGGACGAGACCAACGTGGTGCGCTACGCCCGGTATATGCGCCGCATCGCCGGTAAGACGCAGTTCATCGTCATCACACACCGCCGTGGCACTATGGAGGAGGCCGACGTGCTGTACGGCGTCACCATGCAGGAGCGTGGCGTCAGCCGCATCCTCACCATCAACCTCAATGATATGGCCAAGGAACTGAAGATCAAATAACCGGGCGGCAGCCCGATGCAAGGAGGAAGCAGCCATGGGACTGTTTGCAAAATTCAAGGAGGCGTGGCTCAAGCCCATGTCCTTCGACTCCCTCAACGAGGGATTCTACGACGATCTGGAGGAGGCTCTGATCCTGGCGGACGTGGGCATGGATACGGCGGTGGACGCCGTGGCCCAGCTGAAAAAGCGGGCCTATGCCAAGCTGCTGACCCACGAGGAGGACGTGAAAAACGCCCTGCGGGACATTCTGGCGGAAAAGCTGTCAGTGGGCGATCCCGCGCTGGACCTCTCCACCCGGCCCAGCGTGGCCCTCATCATCGGAGTCAACGGCGTGGGTAAGACCACGTCCATCGGCAAGCTGGCCCACCGGCTGAAGAATGAGGGGAAGAAGGTGCTGCTGTGCGCCGGAGATACCTTCCGTGCCGCCGCCGCCGATCAGCTGGAGATCTGGGCGGAGCGGGCCGGTGTGGACATCGTGCGCCAGAACGAAGGAGCCGACCCCGGCGCCGTGCTGTTTGACTCGCTGGCGGCGGCCAAGGCCCGGAATACGGACGTGGTGCTGTGCGACACGGCAGGCCGCCTGCACAACAAGGATAATCTGATGAAGGAGCTGGCGAAGCTCCGCAAGATCATCGACCGGGAGGCTCCCAACGCTGCCAAGGAGACGCTGCTGGTGCTGGATGCCACCACCGGCCAGAATGGCCTCATTCAGGCCCGGCAGTTCAAGGAGACGGCGGGTCTGACGGGCATCATCCTCACCAAACTGGACGGCACCGCCAAGGGTGGCATCGTCATCGCCATCGCACAGGAGTTGCAGGTGCCGGTGAAGTTCGTGGGCCTTGGCGAGGGCATCGATGACCTGCGCCCCTTTGACGCAAGGGAATTCGTCAACGATCTTATCTGAGGAGGAAGGCATATGACCCGTGCAGATGGACGAAAATATAATGAGCTGCGCCCGGTGGAGATCACCACGGGCTTCATCAAATTCGCTGAGGGCAGCGTGCTGATCCGCTGCGGCGACACGGTGGTGCTCTGTAACGCCAGCGTGGAGGAGCGGGTGCCGCCCCATGTGGCCCCCGGCTGCGGCTGGGTGACGGCGGAGTATTCCATGCTGCCCCGTGCCAATCGCCAGCGCTCCCGCCGGGACATCGACAAGCTGAAGCTCTCCGGCCGCAGCGCCGAGATCCAGCGCCTTATCGGCCGCAGCCTCCGTGCGGCGGTAGACCGCCGCCTGCTGGGCGAGCGCACCATCACCGTGGACTGCGACGTGCTGCAGGGCGACGGCGGCACCCGTACCGCCTCCGTTACCGGCGGCTTCATCGCTCTGGCACTGGCCTGCCGCAAGCTGGTGGAGGAGGGGGTGCTGCCCCGGACGCCGGTGAAGCACTTCGTGGCGGGCATCTCCGCCGGCATCATCGACGATGCACCCATGCTGGACCTGCCGTACAGCGAGGACAGTCGGGCCATGGTGGACCTGAACTGCGTCATGAACGAGCTGGGGGAGATCATCGAGCTGCAGGGCACCGGCGAGGGCCGGGCCTTCACCGCCAGAGAGCAGCAAGAGCTGGTGGAGTTGTGCGCCAAGGGCTGCCGGGAGCTGATCCGGAAGGAAAAGGATATTCTGGGGGAGGTACTGTGATGAAATTCGTATTGGCTTCTCATAATCAGGGCAAGCTGGCGGAGATGCAGCGCATTTTGGGCCAGCTGGGGGTGGAGGTAGTACTCCAGTCCGAATTGGGGCTGGCGCTGGAGCCGGAGGAAACCGGCACCACCTTCACGGAAAACGCCCGCATCAAGGCCGAGGCCGTCATGCAGGCCAGCGGCCTGCCCGCCATTGCCGACGACTCCGGCCTGTGCGTGGACGCCCTCAACGGCGCCCCCGGTGTGTACTCCGCCCGCTATGGCGGCTTGGACGACGATGTGGCCCGCTATCGGCTGCTGCTGGAGAATCTCCGGGGAGCCGGGACCCGTGCCGCCCACTTCCATACGTCGGTGGTGTGCTGCTTCCCCAACGGGGACGTGCTGGAGGCCGAGGGCGACTGCCACGGCACCATCGCCTATGCCCCGCAGGGGGAGAACGGCTTTGGCTATGACCCGGTGTTCTTCGTGCCGGAGATGAGAAAGACCTTCGGCCAGCTGACGCCGGAGGAGAAGAACGCCATCAGCCACCGGGGCGTGGCCCTGCGGGCCTTTGGGGAAAAACTGAAAGAATATATGGAGAATCACTGATATGGAACTGACAAGCAAGCAGCGAGCCCAGCTGCGTGGGATGGCGTCCACGCTGGATACCATCGTCCATGTGGGCAAGGACGGCATCGGGGAGAACCTCATCAAGCAGGTCAACGACGCCCTGGAGGCACGGGAGCTCATTAAGGGCCGGGTGCTGGAGAACTCCATGCTCACCGCCCGTGAGGCGGCGGAGGAGTTGAAGGTAGCCGCCCGGTGCGAGGTGGTGCAGGTCATCGGCAGCAAATTCGTCCTCTATCGGATGCAGCATGACAAGGTCAAGCGGAAGATCGAGCTGGTCAAGGACCGGAAGAAGAGCGTGTGATATGAAGATCGGTATTTACGGCGGGACCTTTGACCCCATTCACCGGGGCCATATCACGGCGGCACAGGCGGCGGCGCAGCAGCTGGGACTGGACCTTCTGCTGCTGATCCCCGCCAGCATCCCGCCTCATAAGGCACTGCCGGAGGGCGGCGCCGATGCCGCCCAGCGTCTGGAGATGGCCACGCTGGCCACGGCGGAGCTGTCCTGTCCCGCACAGGTGCTGGATGTGGAGGTGAGGCGGCAGGGGAAGAGCTACACGGCAGATACCCTCCGCACTCTGCGCCGGCAGTACCCGGAGGATGAGCTGTGGCTGCTGATGGGGACGGATATGTTCCTGTCTCTGCAGGACTGGCATGAGCCGCAGGAGATCCTGCGCCTTGTCCGTGTGGCGGCCTTCAGCCGCACCGGGGACCCGGAGCAGCAGCGCTTTGCCCGGCAGAAGGCGTATCTGGAGGAGACCTTCGGTGCGCAGGTGACGGTGGTGGAGAACCCCCATGTGGTGGATATCTCCTCCACCCGTCTGCGGCAGCTGCTGCCGGAGGGCAGGGAGTACCTGCCGGAGGCGGTGTACGGCTACATCCTGCGCCAGCGGCTCTACGGTACCCATGCGGACCTGAAGCACCTGACGCCGGAGGAGCTGCGGCCCATCGCCCTGAGCTTCTTAAAGCCCAAGCGGATGCCCCATGTGCTGGGGACGGAGCAGGAGGCCATCCGGCTGGCCCGGCGCTACGGGGCCGACGAGACGGACGCCCGCATCGCCGCCCTCCTCCACGACTGCACCAAGAAACTGGATATGGAGCAGCAGCTGGCTCTGTGCCGCAGGTACGATATCCGGCTGGACGGGCTGGAGCAGCACGCCCTGAAGCTGCTGCACGCCAAGACCGGCGCCGCCGTGGCCCGTGACCTGTTCGGCGTGAAGGACGCCGTTTACGAGGCCATCCGCTGGCACACCACCGGCAAGCCGGATATGACCCTGCTGGAAAAGGTCATCTATCTGGCGGACTACATCGAGCCAAATCGGGACTTTCCGGGGGTGGAGAGACTGCGCCGTGCGGTATACGACGATTTGGACAAGGGCCTCCTGATGGGCCTGTCCGACACCATCGACGAGATGGAGCGCATGGGCAATCCCGTGCATCATGATACGCTGGAAGCGAGAGATTTTCTGTTAAGAGGTGAAGCAAAATGAAAAATGCCAAGGAGCTGGCGCTGTTGGCAGCCCGTGCGCTGTCGGATAAAAAGGGAAAGGAAATTCAGGTGCTGGAGATCGGGGAGCTGACCACGCTGGCGGACTACTTTGTCATCGCCACCGGCTCCTCCAACACCCAGATCAACGCACTGGTGGACAACGTGGAGAAGGTCCTGCTGGAGGAGGCGGAGGAGGACCCCCTGCACCGGGAGGGCTACCGTGGCGGCACATGGGTGCTGCTGGACTACGGTTGCATCGCTGTCCACGTCTTTAACGCCGAGGCCCGTGAGTTCTACGGGCTGGAGCGCCTGTGGCGTGACGGTACGCCGGTGGATCTGACGGGCGTGGTGGACGCCAAGGAATAAAACAATTCCCGGCTAAACGCTTGACAAATCCATCGAAGGATATTATCATAAAAGGGTATTGTCAAAAGCAATGAAGGGAAAAAGGCAAGGCAGACCTGCCCCAAGAGAGCCGGCGTGTGGTGCGAACCGGCGGAGGTGCCTTGCTGTACTGGCCCCGGAGCCTCCTGCCTGAACAGGGCGGGACGTATGGCCTGCGTTAAAGCCGCCTGAGCGTGAGGGGGGAGAACCTCATCACGGAAGCAGGGTGGTACAGCGAGTTGCTTCGCCCCTGACCGCAGCAGCGGTCGGGGGCTTTTGTTTTGTCAGGAAAAGACTGTAACATAAAAGGAGAAAACGACATGAAGTACGATTTTGCTGCCATCGAGAAAAAGTGGCAGAAGCGGTGGGAGGAGACCAAGCCCTACGCCGCCGTCACCGGGGACAAGCGCCCCAAGTTCTACGGCCTCATCGAGTTCCCCTACCCCTCCGGTCAGGGTCTCCATGTGGGCCATCCCCGGCCCTTCACGGCCATGGACATCGTCACTCGCAAAAAGCGTATGGAGGGCTATAATGTTCTGTACCCCATCGGCTTCGATGCCTTCGGCCTGCCCACGGAGAACTATGCCATCAAGAACCATATCCACCCCGCCATCGTCACCAAGCAGAACATCGCCAACTTCACCAGCCAGTTGAAAATGCTGGGCTACGGCTTTGATTGGGACCGCTGCATCGACACCACCGACCCCAGCTACTACAAGTGGACCCAGTGGATCTTCCAGCAGATGTTCAAGCGTGGCCTTGCCTATAAGGCCACCATGCCCGTCAACTGGTGTACCAGCTGCAAGTGCGTGCTGGCCAACGAGGAAGTGGTCAACGGCGTCTGCGAGCGCTGCGGCAGCGAGGTCATCCGTAAGGAGAAGAGCCAGTGGATGCTGAAGATCACCGCCTACGCCCAGCGCCTGCTGGACGATCTGGAGGACGTGGACTACATCGAGCGCGTCAAGATCCAGCAGCGCAACTGGATCGGCCGTTCCACCGGAGCCGAGATCACCTTCCAGACCAACATCGGCGACGAGGTCACCGTCTATACCACCCGTGCCGATACCCTGTTCGGCACCTCCTACATGGTCATCTCCCCGGAGCATCCCCTGCTGAAGAGCTGGCAGCCCCACATCAAGAACTGGGATGCCGTGGCTGCCTATCAGGAGGAGGCCGCCCGCAAGTCCGACTTCGAGCGTGGTGAGCTGAACAAGGAAAAGACTGGCGTCCGGCTGGAGGGTGTCGAGGCCATCAATCCCGTCACCCACAAGCCCCTGCCCCTGTTCGTCTCAGACTACGTCCTCATGGGCTACGGCACCGGCGTGGTCATGGGCGTCCCCGGCCACGATCAGCGTGACTGGGAGTTTGCCAAGAAGTTCGGCCTGCCCATCATCGAGGTGGTGCAGGGCGGCGACGTCACCAAGGAGGCCTTCGTGGCCAAGGACGATACTGCCATCATGGTCAACTCCGGCTTCCTCAACGGTATGACCGTCAAGGAGGCCATCCCCGCTATGAAGAAATATGTGGTGGAGCAGGGCTTCGGCAAGGAGAAGGTGAACTTCAAGCTCCGTGACTGGGTGTTCTCCCGCCAGCGCTATTGGGGCGAACCCATCCCTCTGGTGAACTGCGAGAAGTGCGGCTGGGTGCCGGTGCCGGAGGAGCAGCTGCCTGTGGTGCTGCCGCAGGTGGAGAGCTACGAACCCACCGATGACGGTGAAAGTCCTCTCAGCAAGATGACCGATTGGGTCAACACCACCTGCCCCTGCTGCGGCGGCCCCGCCAAGCGGGAAACGGATACCATGCCCCAGTGGGCCGGCTCCAGCTGGTACTTCCTGCGCTATATGGACCCCCACAATGACAAGGCACTGGCCAGCAAGGAGGCGCTGGATTATTGGAGCCCCGTGGACTGGTACAACGGCGGCATGGAGCATACCACCCTGCACCTGCTGTACTCCCGCTTCTGGCATAAGTTCCTCTATGACATCGGCGTGGTTCCCACCAAGGAACCCTACGCCAAGCGCACCAGCCACGGCATGATCCTTGGCGAGGGCGGCGAGAAGATGTCCAAGTCCCGCGGCAACGTGGTCAATCCCAACGATATCGTGGCCCAGTACGGCGCCGACACCATGCGTCTGCACATCATGTTCATTGGTGACTTCGAGAAGGCCGTCACATGGTCCAACGAGGCCGTCAAGGGCTCCAAGCGCTTCCTGGATCGCTGCTGGAACCTCATGGAGCTGGCGCAGGAAAGCGATGAGATCTCCGGGAAGAACGCCTCCATCATCCACAAGACCATCAAGAAGGTCACCACCGATATCGACGACCTGAAGATGAACACCGCCATTGCCGCCCTCATGGCCATGGTCAACGAGTTCTACGCTTCCGGCCTGACCCGTGGCGACCTGCAGCAGCTGATGCTGATGCTCTCTCCCTTCGCCCCCCACATGGTGGAGGAGATGTGGGAACTCACCGGCTACGCCGCCAAGACCGGCAAGATGGCCATGCAGATGCCTTGGCCCACTTGGGATGAGTCCAAGACCGTGGACTCCCACGTGGAGATGGCCGTGCAGGTCAACGGCAAGCTCAAGGGTACCGTTACCGTGGCCATGGACAGCGACGAGGAGACGGTGAAGGCCGCCGCTCTGGCGCTGGATAAGGTTCAGAAGGCCACCGACGGCATGACGGTCGTTAAGACCATTCTGGTGAAGAATAAGCTCATCAACCTCATCGTCAAGCCCGCCAAGTAAAAACGCAGAAGCGCCGCCTCCCACGAAGGGAGGCGGCGCTTTTTCTGCCCAAAAACCCCTTTTTCCCCGGAGAATGTGGTATTTTATGTAATGCTGCATAAGCACACTGCAAATATTTGCGTCAAATCGATGAAAATTGGCGTTCCCTCTTGCAATTTGCCGTAAGGAGTGCTAATATGCGTGTATAGACAGTGTGACGAACCGCCCATGGGCGGTTATCGTTTCGCCTGAAACGATAAGGAACACTCCCTGTGCAAGCGCTCCATCGGTCACGCACAAGAAAATAGGAGGAAGATATCATGACAAATCGCAAGTCCACCAAACGGGCCTTGCTGGGCAGCGTCATGGCCATGGTCTTGTGCCTGGCCATGTTGGTAGGCGCTACCTTTGCATGGTTCACCGACACCGCAAGCACGGGTGTCAACAAGATCCAGGCCGGTAATCTGGACATCGAGATTCAGGATGAAAATGGCAAGCCCGTTACAAATCTGAGCTGGGTCAAGGCCGAAGGGGCCGAGGGCGAGCAGGTTCTGTGGGAGCCGGGCTGCACCTATGAGTTGCCCCCCTTCCAGATCGTCAACAAGGGCAATCTGGCCCTGAAGTACAAAATCGTTGTTACCGGTCTGGAGGGTGACTCTGGTCTGCTGAAGGTCATCACCTTTACCTATAAGACGGCGGATGGAGCTACCTTTGACATCAATCAGGAAGGTCACCTGACCGCCAAGGGTACGGATAAGGCATCGACCGGTCTGATCACCCTCACCGGTACGATGGATACCGCTGCAGGCAATGATTACATGGGCAAGGAGCTCAAGAACATCACCATCACCGTGGTGGCTACGCAGGACACCGTAGAGAGCGACAGCTTCAACAACAGATACGATAACGCTGCCGAGTATCCCGAAAAGGTACCCACCACCGTTACCGTTGCAACGGCTGAGGAGCTGAAAGCGGCACTGACCACCCTCACGGATGCAGGTTCCGGCGACAACAAGGTCATCATCAACGGGGATATCACGCTGGCAGAGGGCGAGACTTGGACGCCCGTTACGGTGGATGGTTATCGTGGCGCCGGTGTCATTACGGTGGAGGGCAACGGCCATACCATCTCCGGCCTGAACAACGCTCTGTTCGCCGGCGGTTTTGCCGGTACCTCCGGTATCGTAATCAAGGATCTGACGTTGGATAAGATGACCATCAACGACAGCACCAATACGCAGGGCATCGGTGCATTCATCTGCAATGTGGATTCCATGCCGAAAATCGATCTGGTCAACTGCCATTTGACCAATTCCACCATCACCAGCACCGCTGGCGCTCGTGTGGGTGGCCTTGTGGGCTGGTCCTCCGGCTATAACAAACCCAATGACGGACCGGTGGATACCTATGTGACCATCACCAACTGCTCTGTGGATAACTGCGAAATCACGGCCAAAGGCTCTGTGGGCGGTATCATCGGTCACGCCGGTGCAAACCCCGCCACCTATCACTCCATCACCGACTGCACGGTGACGAATACCAAACTGCACTCCACGGATGATGGTGGCTGGCGTGTCGGCGTAGTGGTGGGTACGGCCAATGTTGGCGAGGTCACCATCAACCGTGCCGTTTCTACCGGCAATACCCTTGCACAGGACAGCAAGACCGCTCCTGCCGGTCAGAGCGAGCTGTACGGACGCTTTGTTCCCGGCACCACCGGTGAACTGACCATTGACGGCATTGCAATAAGCTAAATCAGTACCGTTTTGAATGCAAGTCCCGCCTGTATCGACAGGCGGGACTTTTTTCGCAATTCCCGCCGTTTTTTCTGAAAATGCCTTGACAAGTACCATACTTCCCGGTATAATATCCCCTGTTAAAGTCATGTATAGTGGCTCTTAAAGAGCACCCTGGAAATAGCCGGGTGCATCGGAGGGAGGGAAAAATAGATGTCCGAAGTACACGTCAAGGAAGGCGAGTCCCTGGATAGCGCTCTGAAGCGTTTCAAGAGAAGCTGTGCGAAGGCTGGCGTTCTGGCTGAGGTGCGTAAGAGAGAGTGCTACGAAAGCCCCAGCGTGAAGCGCCGCAAGAAGTCCGAGGCTGCCCGCAAGAACAGAAACAAGAGATATTATTGATCTCACTGCGAAGGTCTGAGCATCTGCTCAGACCTTCGTTTTTTCAGATTTTCGATGCGTCAGCCTTCCCCGGTGAAGAGAAATCCCGTGAGATCCTCCACCTCCGGCAGCATCACGAACCCCTCCCGGATGCCCAGCGCTTGCCCCATCTCTATTTTCCGCCTCAGCGTTCCGGCGTCATCAAAGAGAACGAAGTGCGTCTGGCCGCCCCGGCGATAGGTGAAGTACCGGGCGGACAGATCCTCGGCGTAGAACACGGACCGCCCCTGCATCCGTATGGACAGCTCCTCCCGGCTCAGCCGTATCCCCTCACCGCTGGGGCAGGGCAGGGGGAAGTCCATCATCAGCCGCTCCAGATCCAGCGCCAGCCGCTGAGCGCCGTAGGCGGCGCAGGCCTCCTCCAGACGACCCTGCAGGCTGCCGCCGGAGAGGGCGGTACACAGCAGCACCACCGTCTCCGGCGAGGCAGCGGCGTAGATCTCCGGCACATAGAGGCGGCGGCCGTAGGCCGTCAGCAGCGGCGCCAGCTGCCGGATCAGGGCCGCCCGATCCTCCGCCCACCGGCCCTCCGGCAGCTCCTCCAGATCCAGCACTATCCCGGAAAAGCCCCGCCGCAGGCACACCCGCACCAGCTGACGGGCCAGCGGCTCCGGCTGCTCCACTGCCGGGGCCTGCCGGTCAGATACCACCATCAGGCCGCCCCGCAGCGCCGCCGGGAGGGGCGCTGCCAGCAGATGGGAGCCCGGCCCGATGCGGTAGGCCGCATGGGCCAGCTGGGCCGTGGCGGCTCTGGCCTGCGCCAGCCGGTTCGGTGCGGCGGTGAGATACAGCGTCATGTTCAGTCCCCCTTGTCATCCGGCGGATTTCATGGTATGATAGCGCTGACAGGCAGAGAGAAGGGCCGGCATGATTGCGGAGAGATTCTCTTTGCCCGTGGATACCATAGGCAGACTATGTAGGCAGGAGCGGATGTATGCGAGTATCATTGGTGCCGGACCGGCTGTTTGAAACCTATGAGGAGATCACCCCGGAGTATCTGCGGCAGCGGGGCATCCGGCTGCTGCTGAGCGATCTGGACTATACGCTGGCGCCCAAGTATGTCCCTCACCCGGATGACCGGGTAAGGGAGTGGCTGCGCCGCATGGAGGAAGGCGGGGTGCAGGTGATGATCCTGTCCAACAACCGCTCCTCCCACCGGGTGGAGACCTTTTGCCGGGAGCTGGGCATCCCCTATGTGGGTCATGCACAGAAGCCCCGCACCACGGGCTTCCGCCGGGCTATGGAGCGGGCCGGAGTCACCGCCGCCGAGACGGCCATGCTGGGGGATAAGCTGCTGACGGATATGCTGGGGGCCAATCTGGCGGGGGTACTGGCCCTGATGGTGGAGCCTGCCGGAGGGCCAAAGGGTGCATGGAACTGGGTGCTCCACGCCTTGCAGGCACCCTTTAAGGCCGTCTGCCGCCGCCGGCACACATAATTTCCCCGGAAAGCGGGAAAAAATATGGCAAAGCCCTTGCCAAAACGGGACATATCATGTAAAATATAACCGCTGTGCTAATTCATGAATCCGAGGAAATGCTCCCACAGAAGGAGATTTTCTCATAATATGGGAGGATACAACTATGGCAACTATTACCGCCGGTGATTTCAGAAACGGCAAGACCTTCGAGTACGAGGGCAAGATCATGACGGTCGTGGAGTTCCAGCACGTCAAGCCCGGCAAGGGCGCTGCCTTCGTCCGCACCAAGATGAAGAACGTGGTGACCGGCGCCGTCACCGAGACTTCCTTCAACCCCACCGCTAAGTTCGAGGAGGCCTTCGTGGAGCGCAAGGACATGGCTTACAGCTACAACGACGGCGACCTGTACTATTTCATGGATCAGGAGACCTATGACATGGTCCCCCTGAACAAGGATATTCTGGGCGACGCCTTCCGCTTCGTCACCGAGAACACCGTCTGCAAGGTGCTGAGCTACAAGGGCAGCGTCTTTGGTCTGGAGTGTCCCAACTTCATGGATCTGGAGGTCACCGAGACCGAGCCCGGTCTGGCTGGCAACACCGCCACCAACACCCTCAAGCCCGCCACCGTGGAGACCGGCGCTGAGGTGAAGGTGCCTCTGTTCATCAACATCGGTGATAAGATCAGTATCGACACCCGTACCGGCGAGTACATCGGCCGGGCCAAGTAAGGAAAGGACCACCGTACTTAGAAAGGAGAACAAACATGGAGATTTCTGAGAAGGTAGCGTATCTGAAGGGTCTGGCCGAGGGGCTGGCTCTGGACACTGAGTCCAAGGAGGGCAAGCTCATTGCCGCCATCATCGACGTGTTGGACGATATGTCCGAGAAGTTCGAGGATCTGGAGGACGAGCTGTGTGACGTGGAGGACGGTCTGGACGCCGTCAGCGACGACCTGTGCGAGGTGGAGGAGGCCCTCTACGAGCTGGAGGACGATGACGACGAGTACGACGCGGACGAGGATGACGACGAGGAGTACTTCGAGACCACCTGCCCCGTCTGCGAGGAGGAGATCGTGTTCGACGAGGACACGCTGGAGAGCGGCGAGATTCGCTGCCCCAACTGCGGCGAGAAGCTGGAGTTCGACCTGAGCGATCTGGCGGATGCCGAGGATGAGGACGAGGAGTAAGCAGCTGACTTGCGGCAAAAATAGCGATGAAAAGGCCCGGCGCATCATGCGCCGGGCCTTTTTGCGTGCTGTATGGGGGGAGTGCTGGGGCCGCAAGGCGGTGGATGGCATACAGGTCACGGGCGGTCTGCCGTCCAATGGTATGCCAGCCGGGGCGTTCCGTCCCGCACGTGAATGACGCCGCAGGGGAGGAAGCCGTTCTCCTCCAGCAAATGCTGCATGGTGCGGTTGTCGGCGTGGGTATCCGCTCGGACATTCCGGGAAATGGCCTTGCAGTAGTCCGCAGCACAGCGGAAGAGACCGTGTGTCCGGCCGTCCCCGGCCAGACGGTGGATGGTGAGGTAGGGGGCGTCGTTCCGCCAGGCACCCTCTATCCGGGAATAGGTGGGTTCGGGGGTATCCAGCAGCGCAAACACCCCATGTATCCCGGCTTCATCGCTAAGGACCCGGCAGATGCCCTGAGCGATATCGGAGCGGATCAGCTCCGGCGACGGATAGGAGCGGCCCCACTGGGTGGGATTTCCGGTTTGCAGCATATATTCCTGCGCCGTGCGATAGATGGCCATAAGCTGCGGCTGATCGGCGGCAGCGGCTCTGCGGATGGTCAGCATGGAGGGCTCCTTTCATGGTGGAGATGTACATCGGTGATAAGGAGAGTATAGCATATCCGGGCGGCCGCCGCAAGAACGCATCGGATGGTTGGAAGGGGCTTTCATAAGCTGCGGAAAAGGCTGAAAAAAGCGCACGGGATAGCCCGTGCGCTTTTTCGTTGTGGGATTCGTAGAAATGGTGTCTTGACGGCCACCGGCGCTTGACGGGGGGAGGGGATTGGAGTAAAATAAGCCCACAAAGGTGGGGTGGGGGAGTTTGCGCCTGCCCCGGAGACGGAGGGGAGAGCATGGAAGGCGGTCTGAAACGGTTTTTCGAGGGCAGCTGGCAGGAGGCGCAGTCTCTGCTGGGCGCACACCGCACGGCGGAGGGCTGGTGCTTCCGGGTCTATGCCCCCAATGCCCGGAGCGTCTGGGTGGCGGGGGACTTCAGCGACTGGCAGGGCCTTGCCATGAACCGCTGGCCGGAGGGCATCTGGGAGACCACGGTGCCGCAGGCCCAAGTGGGGCAGTCCTATAAATATGTGGTGGAGGGCGCCGACGGGCGCACCCGCTGGAAGGCGGATCCCTACGGCGTTTACAGCCAGCTGCGTCCGGCGAACGCCAGCCGTCTGTGGGAGATGGCACCCTATCCGTGGCGGGATGCGGCATGGAGGGAAAAGCGCCGCCGGGAGCCTCTGTGGGAGGGGCCACTCAACATCTACGAGGTGCATCCCGGCTCCTGGCAGCGGCAGGAGGACGGCAGCTTTCTCACCTATCGGCAGCTGGCGGACCGGCTGGCCCCTTATGTTCGGGACATGGGCTATCACGCCGTGGAGCTGCTGCCGGTGACGGAGTATCCGCTGGATGACTCGTGGGGGTATCAGTGTGTGGGGTATTTTGCACCCACCGCCCGCTACGGCACCCCGGAGGACCTGAAATATTTCGTGGATCGGATGCATCGGGCCGGGATCGCCGTGATCCTGGACTGGGTGCCGGCCCACTTCTGCAAGGATGAGCACGGGCTCATCGATTTCGACGGCACCTGCCTGTACGAGTACGGCGACCCCCTGAAGCGGGAGCACGCCGGATGGGGGACACGGGTCTTTGACTTCGGCCGGGGCGAGGTGCGGAGCTTCCTGCTGTCCTCGGCGGCGTGGTGGCTGCGGGAGTACCACATGGACGGCCTGCGGGTGGATGCCGTGGCGTCTATGCTGTATCTGGACTATGACCGGCAGGAGTGGCGGCCCAATGTCTACGGCGGCCATGAGAATCTGGAGGCCATCTCCTTTTTGCAGGATCTGAATCGGATGGCCGCCGCCATGGATCCGCCGGCCCTGACGGCGGCGGAGGAGTCCACGGCGTGGCCCAAGGTCACATGGCCCGTAGAGGAGGGAGGTCTGGGCTTCGACCTCAAGTGGAACATGGGGTGGATGAACGACATCTGCCACTATCTGAAAATGGATCCGTGGTTCCGCCAGTACCACCACAAGGATGTGACCTTCTCCATGGTGTACGCCTTCTCGGAGCGGTTCGTGCTGCCGGTGTCCCACGACGAGGTGGTTCACATGAAGGGCTCCCTCCGGGGGAAGATGCCCGGCGACGACTGGCGGCAGCTGGCGGGGGTGCGGGGCTTTTACCTGTACCTGCTGGCACACCCCGGCAAGAAGCTGACCTTCATGGGGACGGAACTGGCCCAATGGCACGAGTGGGATTTCGCCGGACAGCTGGACTGGTATCTGCTGGAGCAGGAGGACTGCCGCCGGACTCATGAATGTATCCGGGAGCTGAACCGCTTTTATCGGAAAAACCGGCCCCTGTGGGAGAACGACAGCGACTGGAATGGCTTCGAGTGGCTGGTGGCCGATGACAACCGCAGCAACGTCATCGTGTTCCTGCGGCGGGATCGGGCGGGCCATGAGCTGGTCTGTGCGGTGAATTTCTCCCCGGAGGCGTGGGAGGACTACCGCTTCGGCGTGCCGGGGGGCAAGCGGTATTATGAAGAGGTGTTCAACACCGACAGCCTCCAGTGGGGCGGCTCCGGTGTGTGCAATGAGGGGCTGCTGACCGTGGAGGACGTTCCCTCCCACGGGCGGGAAAGGTCCCTGAGGATCAGGATCCCGCCGCTGGGCGGGGTGATCCTCAAGGGCCGGTCCAGGCGGCCCGCAGAATCGAAAAACGGAACGGAGGGACGGACATGAAAAAAGAATGTGTCGCCATGCTTCTGGCCGGCGGACAGGGGAGCCGGCTGTATGTGCTTACCGGCGACATGGCAAAGCCTGCGGTACCCTTTGGCGGGAAGTTCCGCATCATTGATTTTCCCCTGTCCAACTGCGCCAACTCCGGTATCGACACTGTGGGCGTGCTGACCCAGTACCGGCCGCTGGAGCTCAACAGCTACATCGGCAACGGTCAGCCGTGGGAGCTGGACCGGCTGGACGGCGGCGTTCACATTCTGCCGCCCTACCAGAGCGCCACCGGCGCCAGCTGGTACAAGGGGACGGCCAACGCCATCTATCAGAATATCGGCTTCGTGGATCTGTACGATCCGGAGTATGTGGCGGTGCTCTCCGGCGACCACATCTATAAGATGGACTATGCTGTGATGCTGCGCCGCCACAAGGAGACTGAGGCCGCCTGCACCATCGCCGTGATGGAGGTGCCGTGGGCGGAGGCCAGCCGCTTCGGTATCATGTCGGTGGACGGGGAGGACCGCATCACGGAGTTTGCCGAAAAGCCCAAGGAGCCCAAGAGCAATCTGGCGTCGATGGGTATTTATATCTTCACATGGAGCAAGCTGCGGGAGTATCTGGTGGCCGACGAGGCGGACCCCACCTCGGAAAACGACTTCGGCAAGAACATCATCCCCGCCATGCTGGCGGCGGGGGAGCGGATGACCGCATGGCGCTTTGACGGCTACTGGAAGGACGTGGGGACGCTGGTGTCCCTGTGGGACGCCAACATGGATATGCTGAGTCCCGGCTCCGGACTGAACCTGCTGGATCGCCGGTGGCCTATTTACAGCCGCACGCCCTCCTGCCCCCCGGCCTATGTGGGATCCAAGGCGGACATCGGCAACAGCGCCGTGGCTAAGGGCTGCGAGGTGCTGGGCGAGGTGAAGAACAGCGTCCTCAGCTACAACACTCAGGTGGGGGAGGGGGCCGTCGTCTCCTACTCCGTGCTGATGCCCGGCGCCGTGGTGGAGTCGGGAGCCGTGGTGCAGTACGCCATCGTGGGTGAGAACTGCCGCATCGGCAGGGACGCTCAGGTGGGCGCTCCGCCGGAGACGGCACAGGATCCGGATGACTGGGGCGTGGCGGTGCTGGGACCCGGTACCGTGATAGGGGACGGGGAGATCGTCCCCGCCAAGACTCTGCTGGACCGGCATCACGGGGAGGTGAAGGCATGAACCACACCATGCACGGCATCATCTTTTCTTACGGAAAGCCCACGGGGCTGGGGGACCTGATCGCCCACCGCATCCCCGGCTCCATGCCCTTCGGCGGCAACTACCGGGTGGTGGACTTTATGCTCTCCAACATGGTCAACGCCGGGATCCACGATGTGGGCGTCATCATGCACGGCAAGTGCCAGAGTATGCTGGATCATCTGGGCAACGGCCGCAGCTGGGATTTGAGCCGTAATCGGGGCGGGCTGACGCTGCTGCCGGCCTTCGCCTATGCCGAGAGCCGCAACTCCGCCGGACGCTTCCGGGGAAAGGTGGAGGCACTGGGCTGCGTGCTGGAGTACCTGCGGGAGATCCGGCAGGAGTATGTGGTGCTGGCAGACAGCGATCTGGTCATCAATCTGCCGCTGGAGCAGGTATTGCAGGAGCACATCACCTCCGGGGCCGACCTGACGGAGGTTTGTACGGCGGAGCCCGGCGACCCCAGCGATACCTATCTGGAGATGGATGAACAGGGCCGCATCGTGGATGTGGCCTACGACGTCCACACCCCGGCGGGCTATCGCTGCCTGAACGTGTGTATCCTGCGGCGGGAGCTGCTGGTGCAGCTGGTGGAGGAGTGCATGGCCCACAACCGGTACAGCTTCCGCCACCACATTTTGCAGGATCAGAAGGATCGTCTGCATCTGCACGCCTATGTGTGGCAGGGGTATGCCGCCCGCATCGATACGGTACAGACCTACTACCGCCGCAGCATGGAGCTGCTGGATCCGGCTCAGCGGCGGCTGCTGTTCGACCCCCAACGGCCCATTCTGGCCAAGGAGAACGATGCGCCCCCGACGTATCTGGATCCCGCCGGGGTGTGCGAGAATTCCCTCATTGCCGATGGCTGCGATATTCAGGGCAGCGTGAAAAACTGCATCCTGTTTCGGGGTGTCCGGGTAGAGAAGGGAGCGCAGGTGGAGAACTGCGTGCTCTTTAAGGGCACGGTGGTGAAAAAGGATGCCACCCTGCGCTGCGTCATTGCCGACAAGGCTGTGACCATCCGGGAGGGACGCACCCTCATCGGAGACGAGAGCTATCCTGTGGTGGTGGCCCGCAACGCCACCGTATAAACGAATCACGTCCCTCCCCGCAGGCTGCGGGGAGGGGGTGCAAGGAGGTAACGGCATGGATATCTTATATGTGACCAGCGAGGCGGCTCCCTTCTGCAAGACCGGAGGTCTTGCGGATGTGCTGGGAAGTCTCCCACCGGCGGTGGCTGCCGGTGGGGATCGTGCGGCGGTGATCCTGCCGCTGTACGGGCAAGTTTCGGACGCATGGAGAGAGAAAATGCGCTGGCACGGCTATACCTATGTGGACCTGGCGTGGCGGCATGAGTATTGCGGCCTGTTCTCGCTGGAGTATCGGGGCGTCGTCTGGTATTTTCTGGATAACGAGCGGTACTTCCGCCGTGGGGCGCTGTATGGCCAGATGGACGACGGAGAGCGGTTTGCCTTCTTTTCCAAGGCGGTGGTGTCGGTGCTTCCCATGCTGGAGTGGCGGCCGGAGGTGATCCACTGCAACGACTGGCAGACTGCACTGGTGCCGATTTACTTGAAAACTGTGGCTGAAAACGTTTCCACCGTGTTCACCATTCACAACATCGAGTATCAGGGCAAGTACGGCGCCGACACGGTGGAGGATCTTTTCGGCCTGAACCGGGGAGACTGGTACGAGAGCGGCGTTTTACAGATGGATGGGTGCGTGAACCTCATGAAGGGGGCCATGGTGACGGCGGACGCCGTGACCACCGTCAGCCCCACCTACGCCGCCCAGCTGCGGGAGAGCGCCTATGCCGCCGGACTGGACAGCGTGGTGCGCAGCATCCAGTGGAAATTCTCCGGTGTGCTCAACGGCATCGATATGGTGAGCTATGACCCGGAGTGCGACCCCGATCTGCCCGCCCGATACACGGCGGCGGAGCCGGAGGGGAAGACCTTATGCAAGGCGGCGCTTCAGCAGGAGTTGGGCCTTGCTCAGGAGGAGGGGACACCGGTCCTCTCTATGGTGACCCGGCTGGTGGGACACAAGGGCGTGGATCTGGTGTGTCAGGCGCTGGATGGCATCATGGCCACCGGCTGTCAGCTGGTGGTGCTGGGCAGCGGTGACGGTGGATATGAGAATTTCTTCCGCCACGCTCAGAACCGCTATCCGGGACGGCTGTGTGCCTGGATCGGCTACAACGAAGGCCTGTCCCGCCGCATCTATGCCGGCAGCGACCTGTTTCTGATGCCCTCTAAGAGCGAGCCTTGCGGCCTGTCGCAGATGATCGCCATGCGCTATGGTGCTGTACCCATCGTCCGGCAGACCGGAGGTCTCAACGACACCGTCCGGTCCTGTCAGGTGGGGCAGCCCGACGGCAACGGCTATGTCTTTGCCGCCTACGACGCCGGGGCCATGCTGGACACCATCGGGCAGGCGGTGGGTCTGTACCACGGCGATGCAGAGGGCTTCCGCATGGTGCGGCGGCGGGGCATGGAGGGCGATTTCAGCTGGGATCGCAGCGCCGGGGCCTACCGGAATATTTATGGAAAGCTGCTGGGGCGGTAAGTCCCGGATGCAATACAGGAGGATATTTATGACTTATACGAAGGAAACATTGCAGGAGGCCATCGTGCAGAAGCTGCGGCTGAACTACGGCTGCACGGAGAAGCAGGCCACCGACGGAGAGATCATGAAGGCCTGCGCTCTGGTGCTGCGGGATATCATGGCCGAGCGGGGGGTGCGTACCCGTGAGGAGGTGGACAGTCAGGAGAAGCGGAAGGTCCACTATATGTCCATGGAGTTTCTCATGGGACGCAGCCTGATGAAGAACGCCTACAATCTGGAGCTGCTGGAGCCGCTGACAGGGGCCGTGGAGGCGCTGGGCTTCAAGGCGGCGGACATCTTCGACATGGAGCCGGATGCCGGTCTCGGCAACGGCGGTCTGGGCCGTCTGGCGGCCTGCTATCTGGACAGCATGACCACGCTGGAGATCCCCGCCACCGGCTACTCCATCTGCTACGAGCTGGGTATCTTCAAGCAAAAGATCGTGGACGGCCAGCAGGTGGAGCTGCCCGACGACTGGAAGAATCTGGGCGATGCGTGGCTCATGCCCAAGCCGCAGGAGACGGAGGAGGTCCACTTCGGCGGCAAGGTCCGCACCCGATGGGATAACGGCCACCTGATGGTGGTGCATGAGGACTATACCCGTGTGCTGGCGGTGCCGTGCGACATGGAGATCGCCGGGTACGATACCCAGCAGGTGAACACCCTGCGGCTGTGGGACGCCAAGAGTCCCAAGCCCATCGACATGAAACTGTTCAGCGAGGGGCAGTACCTGCGGGCCGGGGAGGAGCGGGCCATGGCGGACGTCATCTCCAAGGTGCTGTATCCGGAGGACAACCACTATGAGGGCAAGTCCCTGCGGCTGAAGCAGCAGTATTTCTTCGTTTCGGCCACCATGCAGTCCATCACCCGGCAGCACATCCAGACCTACGGCACCCTGAAAAACTTCCACGAGAAGAACGTCATCCAGATCAACGACACCCATCCGGCGCTGGTGATCCCGGAGCTGATGCGTATTCTGGTGGACGATGCGGGCCTTTCCTGGGACGAGGCGTGGCACATTACCACCTGCTCCGTGGCCTACACCAACCACACGGTGCTGGCGGAGGCGCTGGAGTGCTGGCCCCAGCAGTTGTTTGAGACGCTGCTGCCCCGTGTCTGGCAGATTTTGCAGGAGATCGCCCGCCGCTGGCAGGAGAAGGTGGAGAGCTTCTATCACGACCCCGAAAAGACTGCCAAGATGGCGGTCATCTGGGACGGCGTGGTGCGGATGGCCAACCTCTGCATCGCCGGCGGTATGGCCATCAACGGCGTGTCCGCTCTGCACTCGGATATCCTGCGCCATGATGTGTTCCGGGACGCCTGCCGAATGGAGCCGGAGAAGTTCAAGAACGTCACCAACGGCGTGGATCATCGCCGCTGGCTCAGCCAGATCAACCCTGGTCTGGACGGGTTGATCCGGGAGCTCATCGGGGACGGTTATCTGACCCATGCGGGCCATTTGCAGGAACTGGACCCCTATGCTGAGGATGGGGCGGTGCTGGCCCGGCTGGAGGAGATCAAGCGAGCCAACAAGGAGACCTTTGCCCGGTGGGCGTACCGGCAGCAAGGAGTACAGCTGAACACGGACGCTATCTTCAACGTGCAGGTGAAGCGGCTCCACGAGTATAAACGGCAGCTGCTGAACGTACTGCACATCATCGCCCTGTACCAGCAGCTGCAGGACGACCCGGACATGGACTTCCCGCCCCAGACCTTCCTCTTCGGGGCCAAGGCTGCTCCCGGCTATGCCGTAGCCAAGCGCATCATCCGTCTCATCAACTCTCTGGCGGATCAGGTGAACAACGACCCCATCTGCAAGGGGAAGCTGCAGGTGGTATTTCTGGAGAATTACCGGGTCTCCATGGCGGAGATGCTGATGCCCGCCAGCGAGGTGAGTCAGCAGATCTCCACCGCCGGCAAGGAGGCCAGCGGCACCGGCAACATGAAGTTCATGATGAACGGCGCACTGACCATCGGCACGCTGGACGGCGCCAACGTGGAGATGCACGAGGTGCTGGGGGACGAGAATATGTTCCTCTTTGGCCTGACGGCGGAGGAGGCCTCCCACATGAGCCGGGGCTACGACCCGTATCTGTTGTATACACGTGACCCAGTGCTGCGCCGGGCGCTGGATCAGCTGAAGGCCGGGTTCCGGGATGGCGTCAGCTACGAGGATCTGTACCAGAGGCTGCTGTTCGGTGTGGACTGCCCGGCGGATCAGTATCTGCTGCTGGCGGACTTTGCCTCCTACTGCGCCGCCTCCCAGCGGGTGACGGACACCTACCGGGATCGGGAGAAATGGAACCGCATGAGTCTGCACAACATCGCCCGCAGCGGTATCTTTTCCGCCGACCGGTCGGTGGCGGACTATGCCGACACCATCTGGCACGTGCCGTATAAGAAGTAAGCACCGGAAATGAAAAGAACACTCCCGGAGGACGCATCTGCATCCTCCGGGAGTGCTTTTTTACTCTATGAGGGCTTCTGCGGGAGAAGGCTTTGCAGGGGAGTTACTTCCGCAGGGCGGAGTCCACAACAACGGCACGGGCCTTGGCCAGCTTCAGATCGTGCTGGAGCCGGGCGGGAGGCACCTGCTCCCGCAGCTGGGGAACGGTCATGCCGTAGAGGGCGGCCATCTCCTGATACTTCTCCTCCAGCTCCTCCTCGGTGATAGTGATGCCCTCCTGACGGGCGATCTCCGTCATGGCCAGCTCGTAGCGGGCGGCGGCAATGGCATTTTCACGGGCGTGGTCCCGCAGGTCGTCCATGGTCAGCTGCGCCGCTTGCAGGTAGTCAGACAGAGAGGCGCCCTGACTCTCCAGATGCTGCTGAAGCTCCTGAAGGATGCCGGCGAGTTGGCTCTCCACCATGGAGTCGGGCAGCTGTACCTCCATGCCCGCCACCACCTGCTGCATCAGGGCCTCGGCAAAGGCATTGGAGGCGGCCTGCTGCTTTTGCAGGATGGCCTGCTCCATGATGCTGCGGCGCAGGTGGGACACATCCTCGAAGCCCTGCTCCTGTGCAAAGGCATCCGTCAGCTGGGGCAGGCTCCGCCGGACGATGCGGTGGGCCTTGACGTGGAAGGTGGCATCCTTGCCCGCCAGCTCCGGCACATACTGGGTGGGGAAGGTGACGTGGACATCCCGCTCCTCCTCCGGGCGGATGCCCGCTACCTGCTCCTCGAAGCCGGGGATGAACATCCCGCTGCCCAGCAGCAGGGGATAGCCTTCGCCCTTGCCACCCTCGAAGGGTACGCCGTCCACGAAGCCCTCGAAGTCCAGCGTGACTTCGTCGCCCATGGCGGCCCGGTCCTGCTCCTGTTCCACCAGATGCTCCGTCAGGAAACGCTGGACGGCCTCGTTGGTGTCGTCATCGGAGAGCTCGACATTCTCCCACGGGGCGGACAGGCCCTTGTACTGACCCAGCTTCACCTCCGGATACAGGTCGATGAGGGCGGTGAAGGTGTAGCCGTCTGGGCCGATGGTCTCCACGTTCAGGGCGGGAGGGGCGGCGATCTGGATGTCCTCGGAGGCGATGGCCTCCACCAGTGCGGCGGGGAAGGTCTCGTTCACCGCCTCCTGATAGAACAGATCGTGGCTGTATGCCTTTTCCAGCGCCTCACGGGGAGCCTTGCCCACGGCGTAGCCCTCCACCGGGTACAGGGCCTTGACCTCCTGATAGGCGTCGTTCAGGGCCTTCTCCCACGCATCACGCTCCACGGTGATGGTCAGGCGCAGCTGGCGGTTGGCCAGCTCCTCTTTCTTTTGCAGGATCATGGGGATTCCTCCATATCTTTTCATTTATAACGTATCTATTATACTCGAAATCTGCCGCCGCCGCAACCGGGAAATGGATTTGTAAAATAATTGTGACTTATATCACAGGAACACTTCCTTTTTGGGCGGGGCTATGCTATAATGCCCCTCACGGAAAAATGTTGAAATCAGGAGGATTCTCATGCAGACCATCAAGACCTTCATCAAGGACCACCCCCATATGTGGTGGGGCCTGTATCTGCCGGTGTATCTGGGGGGCTTTTTCCTTATTGAGCACCTCATCACCGACAACTATTGGGCCACCCAGACCTTTATCGATGAATACATCCCCTTCTGCGAGTACTTTGTCATTCCCTATGACTCATGGGGCTTTCTTCTGCTGGCGCTGGGCCTTTACCTGATCGTCAAGGATGCCGAGGGCTTCCGGCGGTATATGTGGAGCATCATGTTGACCTTCGGGTTTGCCACCATCTTCTGTGCGCTGGTACCCAACGGACAGGACCTGCGCCCGGCGGTGATGGAGCACCACAACTTCTGCACGTGGCTCCTCCAGAACACCTACAATCTGGACACCAACACCAATGTGCTGCCCAGCGTCCATGTGCTGGGGGTGCTGGACGCCCTCTATGCCGTTCACCGGACGCCGGGACTGCGGCGCACCGGATGGCGCACTTTCGCAGACATATGGGGCGTCATCATCATCTGCTCCACACTCTTTGTCAAGCAGCACGCCTTCATCGATGTGGTGGCGGCCCTGGTGGTGGGCGCCATCGCCTATGTCATCATCTATGTGATCATCGGCGGGCGGCGGGATCGCCGCATGGCGGCAGCAGGAAAGGAGGTCCCCTGTGGAGAACATACCGATCCTTGCGGGCATCAGCCCCGATGAGGTAGAGCAGATGCGGGTGTGCTTCGGCGTCCGGGAGGAGCGCTTCCGGGCCGACACCGTGATTTATGACATCAGCGAGGGCCGGGGAGAGCTGGGGCTTCTGACCGCCGGCAGCGCCGTCATCCAGCGCATTGACCGGCAGGGGGGACGTACCATTCTGGAGCATCTGCCCACAGGCAGCGTGTTCGGAGAGATGCTGATGTTCGAAAATGTGGCCGGGGACAGCATCACGGTGGTGGCGGCGGAGTCGTGCCGGGTGTGGTTCATGAGCGCCGAGCATCTGACCCGGCGATGCGAAAAGGCCTGCACCCATCACAGCCGACTGGTGGAGAATATGTTCCATATCATGACCGGCAAGGCCGCCGCCCTCTCCGAGCGGGTGGAGGTTCTGAGCCGCCGCAGCATCCGGGAGAAACTGCTGTGCTACTTCGGCCTTCAGACCGGCGGCGACGACTGCGGCAGCTTTCATCTGCCCTTTACCCTCAGTGCTCTGGCGGACTATATCTCCGCCGACCGCAGTGCCATGATGCGGGAGCTGCGGAAAATGAAGGAGGAGCATCTGGTGGATATCGACCGGGGACAGGTGACGCTGCACCATGCCCTTGCATGAAAAAGGGAAAGTGCAAGGAAATATTTGACGAACCATGGGCGGATGTGATAAGATAAGGTGAGCACACACGGGTGAGGAGTTCCGTGTGTGCCCATGGAACGTAGCAAGCCATGACTTTTGAGGAAAGAAGGAACATCCATGTATCGTATCGTAACGAAGGAAGCGCTGAAGCCCACTGTGATCCTGTACGAGATCGAGGCACCCATGGTGGCCAAGAAGGCCCAGCCCGGTCAGTTCATCATTCTGCGTGTGGACGAGAACGGCGAGCGTATCCCCATCACGATCCACGACTATGACCGTGAGAAGGGGACCGTCACCATCATCGTGCAGACCGTGGGCGCAACCACCGAGAAGCTGAGCCACAAGCAGCAGGGCGATTATCTGCATGACTTTGTGGGTCCTCTGGGCAAGCCCACCGAGACCGAGGGTAAGAAAAAGGTCTGCGTTGTCGGCGGCGGCGTGGGCTGCGCCATTGCCTACCCCGTTCTGAAGAAGTTCCACGACTGCGGCGCTGAGGTCCACGCGGTAGTGGGCTTCAAGAGCAAGGACGTGGTGATCTTGGAGGATAAGTTCAAGGCCGTATCCTCCGTGATGAAGGTCTGCACCGACGACGGCTCCTATGGCCAGAAGGGTCTTGTGACCGAGGCACTGAAGGAGCTGCTGGACGCCGGCAATCAGTATGATGAGATCTTTGCCATCGGCCCCATGGTCATGATGAAGTTCGTCTGCAAGACCACGGCCCCCTACGGCGTACCCACCACCGTCTCCATGAGCCCCATCATGATCGACGGTACCGGTATGTGCGGCGGCTGCCGTCTGACCGTGGGCGGCGAGACCAAGTTCGCCTGCGTGGATGGCCCCGACTTCGACGGTCAGCTGGTGGACTGGGATCTGGCTGTCAAGCGCAACCAGATGTATCATGATTTCGAGGTGCATAAGCACGAGGAAGTCTGCAATCTGTTCAAGCAGGAGGTAAAGTAAGATGGCTGCAAAGATCAATATGCGTTTGGATAAGAACGAAATGCCCTCTCAGGACCCCAATGTCCGGAATAAGAATTTCCTCGAGGTGGCTCTGGGCTACACCGAGGAGCAGGCTCTGGACGAGGCGGCCCGCTGCCTGAACTGCAAGAACCATCCCTGCGTCAACGGCTGCCCCGTCAACGTCCGCATCCCGGAGTTCATCGCCAAGATCGTGGAGCGGGACTATGAGGGCGCCTATCAGGTGATCCATCAGACCAGTTCCCTTCCCGCTGTCTGCGGCCGTGTCTGTCCGCAGGAGAGCCAGTGCGAGATGCACTGCGTCCGTGGCAAGAAGGGCGATCCCGTGGGTATCGGCCGTCTGGAGCGCTTTGTGGCCGACTGGCACAACGCCCACAGCACCGAGGCTCCTGAAAAGCCCCAGTCCAACGGTCACAAGGTGGCCGTGGTTGGCTCCGGCCCTGCGGGCCTGACCTGCGCCGGCGATCTGGCCAAGAAAGGCTATGAGGTCACCGTGTATGAGGCTCTGCATCTGGCCGGCGGCGTGCTGGTGTACGGCATCCCCGAGTTCCGTCTGCCCAAGAGCATCGTGCAGAAGGAAGTGGATGGCCTGAAGGCCATGGGTGTGAAGGTGGAGACCAACATCGTGGTAGGCCGCACCATCACCATCGACGAGTTGATGGAGGAGAACGGCTTCGAGGCCGTGTTCGTTGGCTCCGGCGCCGGTCTGCCCATGTTCATGCACATTCCCGGTGAGAACCTGAAGGGTGTGTATTCCGCCAACGAATTCCTGACCCGTATCAACCTGATGAAGGCCTATCGTGAGGACTCCGATACCCCCATCATGGATCTGAAGGGCAAGAAGGTGGCCGTGGTAGGCGGCGGCAACGTGGCTATGGACGCCGCCCGCTGCTCCAAGCGTCTGGGTGCTGATGTGTACGTGGTGTACCGCCGTGGTATGGAGGAGCTGCCCGCCCGTCACGAGGAGGTGGAGCACGCCATCGAGGAGGGCGTGATCTTCAAGACCCTCAATAACCCCGTTCAGATCAACGGCGACGAGCAGGACTGCGTCAAGTCCATGACCTGCGTGGAGATGGAGCTGGGTGAGCCCGATGCCTCCGGCCGCCGTCGTCCCGTGGAGAAGAAGGGCAGCGAGTTCGAGCTGGATGTGGACGCTGTCATCATGTCTCTGGGTACCACCCCCAACCCCCTGATCAAGTCCACCACCAAGGGCCTGGAGGTCAACAAGAAGGGCGGTATCATCGTCAACGAGGATGGTCTCACCTCCCGTCAGGGCGTGTATGCCGGCGGCGATGCCGTTACCGGTGCTGCCACCGTCATTCTGGCTATGGGTGCCGGTAAGCTGGGCGCCAAGTCCATCGACGAGTATCTGAGCAACAAGTAAGCGAGAGTTTACATAAAAAGCAAGGACTGTCCCAAGGGAGAGGCTTCGTAAGGAAGTCCTCTCCCTTTGGCTTTTGTAATCGGCCGGAATGATTGGATCGTAGGTAAAATCAATCATATTGAAGGATTACAAAATGGACAAGTACATTTATAACGAGAAAAACGGGCTTTGGTATGAAGTGCAGGGCAATTACTATCTTCCCTGCCTGAAACTGCCCGAAGAAAGAACGGCGTATATCGGCGTATGGGGACAGCGGCATTTGCGGCATCTAGTATCACAGGGTATGTTACTACATTCTGCTGACAAGCGGCAAGCTGAACGATTACCTTGCCGACCTAAACGAGCAGGCAGAGGAACTGTTCTCTCGGCTGGTAAAACAACTTGCCGAAAAGGAAGGCGTAACGGAAGCACTCAAAGCGGAAAACCAAATGCTGTGGGTGCAGAAAATGAACAGCATCCGCAGCGCCGCTATGGAGGTTGTTTCAAACGATTTGATTTACGCATAACAAGCTATCGGAAAGGCTGCTGTCGCAGACGGCGGCTTTTCTTTTTCGGGAAGTATTCAAGAAGTCATAAAGTTCCGTGAGTAATGGAAGAAGGCAATACTTTGAGAAAAAAGAGAGTAATATTCTAAAAACTACTTGAGATTTCGGGAAAAATCTGCTATAATGCTGTTGTATATCTATGGGGTAGGGGAATTTATATCCTTTTTGCCTTAGAAATCATGGAAGGAGGACTTGACTATGGCAAATGGAAATGCGCCGATTATTATCGGCTCGGCTCGGCAGGAGCATAGCGCCGTTTTTTCAGCGTGTCAAGTCTTATTTCATACAATTTATAACGAACCAGTTGCCGGAGACAGGGCGCATTGTGCCTTGGCTTCGGCTTTTGCGTTTGCCGGAAGGGTGGTGGTTTGATATTGAAGTCCTAACCACGACCGGCAAATCTATCTTTTCCGGTTAAACCTCCTGTCTTCTCCGGCGTGTCCGCTGTCGGAGAAAGTAAAAATAGCGGATAGAATTATTTGGGAGGAATGAAAATGAAGAAAAAACTATTTGCAATCCTACTCAGCATTGTAATGGTAGTTGGATTGCTACCGACCGTAGCCTTTGCTGCGGAAAACTACGATTTGTATGTAAACGGCGAGCAATTTACAAGTGAAAAGCTTTCCATCACCTGTGGAGAGGGAACCGCAAGCTACGACCCGAATACAAAGACCCTTACGCTTAACAATGCCACAATTACAAACGGCGGCAAAAGCGATGAAAGTCCTAAGTACGGTATCAGAGTAGTCGGAGACACCGATTTAACGATCAAGCTTTCCGGCACAAACAGCATTACTTTAGATAACGGCGGCGGAATTTTTGCAGACGGTAGCAGTGATAATTACAATATTATCGGTGACGGTAAGCTTACAATCAATGTAAAATGGGATGCACTCTATACGCTTAATGGCAACATCAGCATATCCGAAGGTGCAAAGCTTGATATAACTTCTGCCCAGGGCTGCGGAATTACTTCTTATAATAAAGGAATACTTTCCATTGACGGCGCAAAGGTTGCGGTTTCTTCCTATTACACTGCTGCAAGCGCCAGGGAACTGGAAATCAAAAACAACAGTGAGGTTGTTTTGATCGCAAGCGCGGATCAATTTAACGCAGTGTATATGGGCGATGAAAACGGCGCGGGCAAAATTGAAATTATCAACTCCAAGGTGGAAGCAACAAGCTATTATCCCGCTTTGTTTACCGAAGGCGATCTGACGGTTAACGGCGGCGAGGTAAAATGCACCTCTACTGCGGACGGCGCAATATGGACAAGAGGCGATATTCTGATCAAGGGCGGCGCCAAAGTAACCACTTACAGTGAATACCCCATGGGCGGTAACGGATCTTTCACCGTAGAAGAAGCAGAGATTGATGCAAAGAATACGAATGAGAATAATATCCCTGCAATTTTCGATGAAAGTGTGCCTGTGATTGCCGATGGCTATCATCTGAACTATGCAAAAGCCGTAGACTCGGAAGGAACAGAAATTGACCTGCTTTCCAGCGGTACTCAGTACTTTGCACTTTATAAAAATGTTCATTTTATCACAAAGGCTGTCTATCCGGTTTCTTTCGTTGTAACGCCGGACGGTCTGACCAATGTTGTTGTTAAAGTGAATGGTCAGGAGGTTACCGGCACTGTCAGTTTGGAAGCAGGAACTTACCCTGTTGAAGTAACAGCCGATAACTGCAAAGCATACACCGGCAATATAACGATCACCGCCGATGCGGCAACGCATACGCAGACGATTGCAATGACTTATTTACCTGCCGACTACACTAAGGTTGACGAAGCCATTGCTAAGGCAAATGCACTGAACACGGACGAGTACAAGGACTTCACTGCCGTGGAAGCTGCCGTCAATGCTGTTGTCCGAGACAAAAACATTACTGAGCAGAGCGAGGTAGATGCAATGGCGAAGGCGATAGAGGATGCCATTGCTGCCCTGCAATACAAGGACGCTGACTACACCAAGGTTGATGCAGCCATCGCCAAAGCGAACGCTTTGAAGAAGGATGACTACAAGGATTTCTCCGGTGTAGAAGCTGCCGTCAATGCTGTTGTCCGTGACAAGAATATCACTGAACAGAGCGAAGTGGATGCAATGGCAAAGGCTATCGAAGATGCGATTGCTGCTCTTGAGAAAAAACCTGCCAGCACCAAGCCGGGAACATCTGATAAGAGTCCGCAGACCGGCGATACAAGCAACGTTGCACTGTGGATCGCCCTGTTGTTCGTCAGCGGCGGTGCAGCCATTGGCGCAACGGTTGTCAGCAGGAAGAAAAAGTACAACAGATAATTGAATAGCGTTCCCTTATTTTGGAGGAATAAAAATGAAGAAGAAAATTCTAAGCCTTCTGCTTGCGTTGTGCCTTGTGATGGCACTTGTTCCGATGACAGCGTTTGCTGAAGGAACTTCAGTAGATAATTGGGACGGTACGGCAGATATAAGCTGGTACACCGACCATAAGACGGATACTGAATACCATTTCACCACTGCCGAACAGTTGGCCGGTTTAGCGCAGTTAGTCAATGACAAAACTGCATCTGTATCATTTGAAGGGAAAACGATTTACTTAGATAATGACCTCGACTTATCCGGCTGCCAGTGGACCCCCATTGGAAATGGCAGCAACTTTGGCAGATATTTTGCTGGTACTTTTGATGGGCAGTATCACAAAATCACGAATTTGCATCATCACTCTACTGGTGACGAACTTATTCGAAACGGACTATTCGGAGTTGTTTCTGACGGTGGTACATTAAAGAATTTACTTGTTATAGACGCTGATATTGCCTCAAATGATGGTTCGTTACTTGCCGGCATTTTGGCAGATTGGGTCGATGGCGGCACAGTTGAAAACTGCTATACAAGCGGAAAGATAGAAAACAATGTTGGCGACAAGTTCGTTGGTGGGCTGATTGGTCAATGCACTTGGAGTACACAGGTAAAAGGCTGCGGCTCAGACGCCACGGTTATCAGTACAGAATCCGATGAAGATCATGTTGATACCGTTGGCGGGCTGATTGGTCAGTGGGAAAACTCTGCGGACAGCTCGTCGATTACCGATTGTTGGTTTGGCGGTTCTGTTTCCTGCAAAAATATCTATTCAGCTGTAGGTGGTATTCTCGGTGCAAACTTTGAAAACTTCTCTGGGAACAGGCCTGGCGTAATAATCAAAAATTGCATAGTTGCAACAAAAAACATCACTGGCGTTGAGCCTGGCAATATCACTTGGATTACAGCTGTTGTAAAGCCCCATGTTACCGACTGCATTTGGCCGGATACCCCTCCTGATGGTGTAACGCTTGATGAAGAAACATATCCTGATAATAAAGGCAATTACTTAGCCGTTGCTAAGCTGGTGGTTGATTGGGATGCAGGTACTGCGGGTGCCGACCCGACCTTTGACCAGTCATCGTGCGGCACTGCTGTCTCCAACTTCACCTCCGCAGATGTCCTTGCTGGCTTGCAAACCAATGCCGGTACGGGCGTTGAATGGGTTGCCGGAATCGGTCATCCAACTTTTGTGTGGGATGACAATAACATCCCCGCTGATTACACAGCTGTCGATGCAGCCATCGCAAGGGCAACGGCTCTTGATAGCAGCCTTTATACAAATTATTCTGCGGTAGAAGATTCCATTAACTCTGTTGACCGAGCAAAAAGTAAAGCCCAGCAAACAGAGGTAGATGCAATGGCAAAAGCTATCGAGGATGCCATTGCTGCCCTGCAATACAAGGACGCTGATTATACTAAGGTAGATGCAGCCATTGCCAAAGCAAATGCCCTGAACAAGAATGACTACAAGGATTTCTCCGGTGTGGAAGCTGCTGTCAAGGCTGTTGTCCGTGGTAAAAATATTACGGAGCAATCTGAAGTAGACAAGATGGCAAAGGCTATCGAAGATGCCATTGCTGCTCTTGAGAAAAAACCTGCCAGCACCAAGCCGGGAACATCCGATAAGAGTCCGCAGACCGGCGATACAAGCAACCTTGCTTTGTGGATGGCCCTGTTGTTCGTCAGCGGCGGTGCAGCCATTGGCACAACGGTTGTCAGCAGAAAGAAAAAGCGTAGCGTAAAGTAAAATCAAATGTTTAACCCAAGGGCGGCTGTCGGAAACGGCAGCCGTCTTTCCTGTCACAATATACCGAAAAAGATTGACGAGCAAGTGTTCTGTATGATATAATCTATATGCTCTCATTAGAGGGCCACAACTGAATATCTGAGTGAAACACAAGGCAGCCGCCGAAAGAGATTGCGGCTGCGCTGTTCCTGTTGCAGCGTCTGCCTGCGGGACGGAAAAAGCAGACACTGAAGGTTTCTGAATTTCAGAGCCGGTACATAGTTTCATCAAAGATAGAGCGAGAGATCATCTCCCGCTGATTTGATGTGCTGTGTACCGACTCTTTTTATCGTTATAGCCGTCGTTCACAAAAAGTTTACAAAAATTCTTTTGTGCAAACGGAAAAAAAGTTCCCAGTTGATTATTGAGGGGGTTAATTTCCGGCCCTTCTCGCTGCCTACCAATTGAGGGGCAAATTGAAAACTGAATGACCGTCCGAATGGGATATGATTCTGCCACGACCTCCCCGATGGGGGCAAGCAGAACAACGCTGCGGTGAGATTCCGGGGCAGGGATAGAAAAACGATATTCGGAGAAAACGGCAAAATATTTGAAAAACAGTTCCGTTTTACACCCGTGATTTCTCCTATTTGTGAGGAAGTCGTTTGACGGTCAAGACTGTAATTTTTCGCATATTTCTTTTTGTGGGAGCGCCAAACGGCCTCCGCATCGTCTGCGGCATTTCTATTAGAAAATCCGTGAATTCTGCCGGTCTTGAACAGGACTTTTTCCGGCAAAAACAGGCCTTTTACTCATGTTGTGATTACCGGTACCATGACCCAAAATGCGATTACGATTAAAGTGGATGGGGGAAAAACGGACTTTTCAATGTGGACATTCAAATGAGCAGCGGCTCTGCAATCAAAACGACAGGGCAGGGTGCGGTAACGCTGGAATTGAATGGCACAAATATAGCGAAAAGCAATACCGGCGGTGCCGGTATTCAGAAGATGAATACAGATTGGCTCGTTATTCAGGATAATAGCACGCCTGACGGCAGCTTGACTGCCGCAGGAGGGGACTACACGGCAGACATCGGAGGCAGTTAAGAGGTGCCGATACAAATACCTTTTCTTCCATTGGATGTACCTCCATATCTTCTGGGCCTTGATCCGACCCTGTATTTCGGCAGGTTCCACCTGTCAAAATACATATTACAACTTGCCAAAATAAAAAAGTTGGGAAAAGCTCTTGACAAAATCGAACAAAATGATATAATAAACAAGTCGCCGGTTGAGGGACTCATTTGCGAGTGTGCTGGAATAGGCAGACAGGCAAGCTTGAGGTGCTTGTGTTCGATTGGACGTGTGGGTTCAAGTCCCATCACTCGCACCATCCCTCTCCTGCGGTGAAAAAAAGAAGAACGGATATGCGCGAGTGGTGGAATTGGCAGACTCGCTAGATTCAGGTTCTAGTGCTCATTACGGGCGTGCGGGTTCAAGTCCCGCCTCGCGCACCATTCTTTTTTTCAAACTTCATATGGATATGCGCGAGTGGTGGAATTGGCAGACTCGCTAGATTCAGGTTCTAGTGCTCATTACGGGCGTGCGGGTTCAAGTCCCGCCTCGCGCACCATATCGAGTGGTCATAAGGGATTTCACTTATGACCACTCGATTTTTCTATTCCGATACGATTTGATGCAGGGAGCAGGCAAGTGGTCTGCTCCTTTTCGTTATGCTGTTTTCGGCTCTGTGAGGTATTCGACAGCGACTCCTTGGCGGGTATCCGCTTTGTAATGCGGATGCCTCGGCACTGCCGGGATCTCCACATAGCCAACAAAGCGGTAGTAGATCACGATCCGCTGGGTACGATTCTTGCCGATCCCCTCCGTTTCAAACACATCAATGTGGTCGATCAGCTCTCGCAGCAGCGGCGCTGTCAGGTAATCCATCTGCATAAACCGCCGCACAGCAAGGATGAAGCTCTCCCGCTGCTGTTGCTGCTTTCCGGATTCGGACAGCTTCTTGCGAAGGGCGGTGATCTTACTTTTCAGCGCCATTCGCTCCACCTCATATTTATGGGACAGCTGCATAAACCACTCATCACTGACCTTTCGTGGCGTTGTCCTCATAGAGTTTTTCATAGAGCCGGGAAACGGTGTCGTTCCGGGTCATCGCCTTTTGCAGTTCCTCCTCACAGCGCTTTTGTTCCCTTAAAAGTTCCTTGTCGCTCTTTCTGGCCAGCAGTTCGGCAAAGGCATCTTCGTCGCTCAGATATTCTACCACCTACACCAAGGGCGGCTCCATCATTTCCGCTTATCCGGAGGAGGCCACCGTACTCATGCGGGCCAGCAGCGAGGACAACTTCTACAAGGCCGGCTGGTGGAACGGCATCGACGATCCTGAGGCGGGCCTGAAGGGCCACGCCCTGGCTATCGACTATCAGGCCAACGGGCTGGATATGACGGTGTTCTGCACCAGCATCACCAACAAGGCCCACCGGACCGACGACTACCGTCTGGCTACCAACGCCATTTACAGTAAGCTCCTGGGTACCGATTTCACCGTGGAGTCCGACGAGCCCCCTGAGCCCACCCCCAACCCGGATACCAAGCCCGATACCGGCAAGGATACCCAGTCTCCGGAGACCGGCGACGGCATGACCGTTACCGTGTGGGTCATGGCAGCGACCCTGTCTGTGGCCGCTGTGCTGGTGCTCTCCGCCAAGAAGCGTGAGGATCGATTTTCTTCCCAAATAGCCACATAACCTGAAAACAGCCCCCTCCGCCTTACAGGCGGAGGAGACTGTTTTTTCGGCGGGTTGCCGGAAATGGGAAAATGTGGTATGATACTAAAAAACATTTTCCCCGGAGGTGCGTTATGACCCAACTGCAAGGCTTTTTTGAGAAGAACTTCACCCTGTCCCCGGATTATTGCGGGGCATCGGCCCGGATGTCACCGCTGGCGGCCTTCACCATGTTTCAGGCCATTGCCGCAGAGCACGCCGAGCGCATCGGCGTAGGCGGCGCAGCCATGGCGCAACGTGGCGCCTTCTGGCTGACTCTCCACAGTCGGGTGGACTTTTTTCAATGGCCTGCTCTGGCGCAGGAGGTGACGGCGGCCACATGGCCGGAGCACTGCGAGGGGAGATCCCTGCGCTGCTTCCGCAGCTACAGCCTGCGGCAGGGAGATCAGCTGCTGGCGCTGGGTCGCACCCAGTGGGCGGTGCTGGGGGAGAAGGGGCGGCTCATTCCCTTTGCCCAGTCTGGCTTCCCGGAGGATTTCCCCTTTGTGGAGCGGGAGGGCATCACGGAGGCCCCCGCCCGGTTCCGGGACGACCTGCTGCCGGAGGAGCTGGTGCAGCGGCATACGGTGCGCTCCACGGACATCGACATGGGCCGCCACATGAACAATGTGGCCTATGTGCGTCTGTTGCTGGACTGCTTCCCGGCCAGCGTGCTGGCGGACGGGAAGATCGCCTCCATGGAGGTCCACTATGCCGCTCCCTGCCTCGAGGGGGAGGAGTTGTCGGTTCTCTGCCGCCGGGAGGGCGGCATCTGCCGCATGGCGGTGCGGAAGCCCGACGGCAAGACCGCCGTACTGGCTGCCGTCCGCTTTCACGAAAAGTAAGTGAGCATACAAAAGCCCCGCGGGAAACGCTTCCGTTTCCTGCGGGGGCTTTTTGCTTATCCGAACACGTGGAGGATGACGCACAGCAGGATCAGGCACAGGCCCAGACACGCCATCAGTAGTGCAAAGGAGAGACTTCCCTCCATCCGCTGGAAGGTGTCCAGTACGGTACCTACGTGATCCGCCGTCTCCTCTTGGGAGTACTTGCTGTTGTGGGACATGGCCCGCACCACAGAGCTATGGGGCGAGCGGCGGACGTGGTCACGGGTATCCCGCAGCAGGGTGCGGCGCATCACCAGCACCAGCAGATCCAGCAGGTCGCATGCCACCCGGCACAGGGTCATCAGTACCCGGATGAGCCACCGGAAGAAGGGCTTGTAGACGCTCTCCTCCAAGCTGAGCCACGCCGGCCACAGGGAGCGGTAGCGGACCTCACCGTCCCGGCGCTCCATGAGAAGGGGCCGGATCAGCAGGAAGTATACCAGCATACCGATGGATAGGGAGATGACCACGCCCTTGAGGTTCTCCCAAGCCAGATAGTGGACAGCATGGGAGAAGTCATGACCGCCGGAGAAGGAGAGGGTAGCGGCGGCGAGCTTCTCCGACAGCCCATGGGGCAGCAGACCCAGCATCGGCAGCGGTATCGCTGCCAGCATCAGCGCCGCCACGGAGAGGGGCGTTCCCCAGCGCCGGGAGGCGGCGTGGGCATCTGCCGGTGCCGTCTGCCAGAATACCGCCACATAGATCTTGGTGAGATAGGCCGCCGTCAATCCGCCGGATAGCAGGAACAGCCACTCTACCGCCGTAATGGCGGCGCTGCCGGTCTCCACCGCCAGCTCCACCACCGCCTCGTGGACCAGCGTCTTGCTGACGTAGCCCAGAAAGCCGGGGATACCGGCCAGGGAGCAGGCTCCGCACAGAAACAGCCCGTGGAGCAGGGGCTTGCCCCGCCCGAAGCCACGGATGCGGTTCAGATCCAGCTGGTGGGTGTTGTAATACACCACACCGGCAAAGAGAAACAGGGTCAGCTTCACCAGCGAGTGGTTCAGCATATACAGCACCGTACCGTGGGCGGCCAGTGCGTTGTGCTCCCCCAGCAGGGTCAGCATGGCCACGCCCACCAGAATGAACCCGATCTGGGACAGGGAGGAGCAGGCCAGAATGTACTTGAGGTTGGTGGAGAACACCGCCATTACGGCGCCCAGTACCATGGTGATGCAGCCCAGTATCAGCACCAGAACGCCCCAGCTACGGTTGCCCGGCAGCAGGTAGACGGTGACGACCAGAATACCGAAAATACCCGCCTTAGTCAGCACACCCGACAGCAGAGCGCTGGCGGGGGCCGGGGCCACCGGGTGTGCCTTGGGCAGCCAGATGTGCAGCGGGAACACACCCGCCTTGGCGGCGAAGCCGAAGAACACGCACAGAGCCGCCCACCACAGGGCCGTGCGGTCCGTTACGGCGGCGCAGGCCGCCTTCAGCTCCGACAGCACCAGTGTCCCCGTCAGATGCTGGAGCAGGAACAGCCCCATCAGCGTCACAAGACCGCCCAGAACAGCGATGGTCAGATAGGTCTTTCCGGCGTCCAGCGCCTCCGGTGTCTCCTCCTGTACCACCCACACATAGGAGCCGAGGCTCATAAGCTCGAAGAACAGAAAGGTGGTCTTGAGGTCCGCCGACAGGAACACGCCCAGCGTAAAGCTCAGGCAAATGAGGAAGAAGAAATAGTACCGCCGCAGGTGGTGATGGCCCCGGAAATACTGGGGCGACAGCATGGCGCAGATGAGCCACATGAAGCACACCACCAGCCCATAGAGCCGCTGGAAGCCGCCAAAGGTGAAGGACACCCCCACTACGGGGGAGACGATGACTGTCCCTACCGGCAGGCGGCACAGGGCCAGCATGGTCCCCAGCGCCAGCAGGACTGTCAGGATGACAAGCTCGCCTGTCCATTGGGAGGACGGCTCCTTCTGCCGGGGGATGGCGATGCCGACAGCTATGACGGCGGGCAGCACAAACAAAATCAGCAGATAGAACGTGGTCACAGTGTCACCGCCTCTCGAATCAGATCCAGCAGTCCCTGAGGCATCAGGCCCATCAGCAGGCAGGCCGCCGCCAGCACCACCATGGGTACCAGCATCTGCCACCCCGCCTCATGGACGGAGCCCTCCGGAATGGCCGGAGCGCTGTGCCGGGGGAACCATGCCCGGACTGCGATCTGGAACATATAGATAGCTGTCAGCAGCGCCGACACCAGCAGCACGCCGAAGCCGATGATGGGCAGGGGCTGATAGGTGTCCACCGCCGCCAGAGCCATGTACCACTTGCTGACAAAGCCGGTGAAGGGGGGGACGCCCGTCAGGGCGCAGGCCGCCACCGTGTAGCACACGAAGGTCACGGGCATCCGCTTGCCCAGCCCCTCCAGCTGATGGACGTACTCCCGGTGACTGTAATGCAGCACGGCTCCGGCAGTGAAGAAGGCCAGGATCTTCACCACGGAGTGGACGATGAGGTGCAGGAAGGCCGCCGTCAGCGCCGGAAGGGTCATAATGGTGGCGGCGAAGAGGATGTACGACAGGTTCGACACCGTGGAGTAAGCCAGCCGCCGCTTGAAGTGCCGCTGCTTCACCGACATACAGGAGGCAAACAGAATGGTGATAAGGGTCAGAGTCATCACCGCCTGCTGCGCCCACGTCCCCACCAGGATCTCCGTGCCGAAGGCGTAGTAGATCAGGCGGATACAGGCGAAGGCACCGGATTTCACCACGGCCACCGCATGCAGGAGCGCCGTCACCGGCGTGGGGGCCACCGCCGCAGCGGGCAGCCATGCGTGCAGGGGCCAGATGGCCGCCTTAACGCCGAAGCCCACAAAGGCCAGCACGAATACCGCCAGCAGCAGCTGCCGATCGCCGGTGTAGCCCGTCAGATGACCGCCCAGTGTGAAGTCCTGCGCATCGTTGACAACGAGAAAAACCAGCCCGATAAAGGCCAGCGCCGCCCCGCTCATGGAGTAGACGGCGTACTTGACGCCGGCTTTCCGGGCGGTGGTGGACATGGGCTGCATCACCAGCGGCAGCGTGGCCAGTGTCAGCAGCTCATAGAACAGATACATGGTCATCATGTTTCCGGCGAAGGCCACTCCCAGCGTCACACCGAAGGAGACGGTGAAAAACGACCAGAACATGGACAGATGCTTCTCGTGGCTCATGTAGTCGAAGGCGTACAGCATGGTGAAGGGCCACAGGGTAGCGGCCAGCCCCGCAAAGAGCCGGGAAGCGCCGTCCATCCGCAGGGTAAGGGTCAGCTCCTCCGTGAAGCGCAGCAGCTGGAAGCTCTCGCTGCCGCAGCGGAGAATGGAGAGCCATGTCGCCGCCGAGGTCAGGCAGATCAGCACCCCATAGAACAGATGGCGGCTGCGAGTGCTGGGGAAGCGGATCAGGTACGAGACAAGCCCGCCCACCAGCGGCAGGAAAATGGGAAGCGTCAGATAAAGTCCGTTCATTTACCCGTACCTCCTTAAAGCACCTGCGCTGCCAGAGACTGGAACAGCGCCGTCAGCCGGTCGGGGAACAGACCCAGCACCAGACACACCGCCGCCAGCACCACCAGCGGCAGGGTCATGGCCGGAGGCTCCCGGAGCCGTGGCTCCCCGGCGAAGCCCTCGCCGGGGAAGAAGCCGCTGACGATGGGGGCGAACAGATATCCCGCCGTCAGCAGTGCCGACACCAGCAGCACCGCCGGGACCAGATAGGCCAGAGGGCCGCCGAGTCCGTCCAGTGCCGCCAGAGAGATGGCCCACTTGCTGACAAAGCCCCCGAAGGGCGGGATACCTACCAGCGACAGAGAGACGAACACCAGACACAAAAACGTCACCGGCAGGCGCCGTCCCAGTCCCCGGAAGTCCTCCACGTTCCGCAGCCCCGCCAGATGGATGATGACACCGGCAATGAGGAAGAGGCCGATCTTGGCCCATGCGTGGAAGAATACCTGCAAAAGACCGCCGGTGAGGCCGTCCTCCGTCAACAGGAACAGCGCCGTCAGCACGTAGGAGATCTGGGAGATACTGGAGTAGGCCAGACGCTTCTTGAAGTCCCGCTCGCCGTAGGCCAGCATGGAGCCCATGAACACCGTCCCCAGCGCCAGCACCAGACAGGCCGTCTGAACCCATGTACCCCGCAGCGCAGAGGGACCGGCGATGAAGTACAGTACCCGGATGATGCCGATAACGCCCGCCTTGGTGATGATACCCGACAGCAGGGCGCTGGCAGGAGCGGGGGCCACCGGGTGGGCTGAGGGGAGCCAGTTGTGCATGGGGAACAGGCCTGCCTTTGTACCGAAACCCAGCACCACGAAGAATACCGCCAGCAGCTCCAGTCCCGTGTGCTGCCCGGCAATGAGGGTGCCGCCTGGGGCGAAGTCCAGGGTGGAGGTATTGGTGTAGAGCACCACGATACCGAACAGCACGAAGAAGGCGCCGCCAATGGAGTAGTAGAGGTACTTCATAGCGCCGGTAACGGCGTCGTGGGTCAGCTCATGGAGCACCAGCGGCATGGAGCAGAGACTGGTGAGCTCGTAAAAGACGTACATAGATACGAAGTCTGCCGACAAAGCCGTCCCCAGCAGCATCCCCTCCGACAGAAAGAGGAACACATAAAACCGTGCCTCATTTTGGGAGTGACTCATGTACTCCACGGAGTAGATGAGGGCCAGCAGCCAAGCCACCACCGTCAGGGCGGAAAACACGGCGGCTACACCGTCCAGCTTCATGGCGATGGTCAGGGACTCCGTCAGATGCCAGATGTTGGTGGTATAGCTGCGTCCGGACACCAGTGTCCAGACCACCAGCGCCGTTTCGATGACCTGCATGGTCAGCAGAAATGTGAGCCGCCCCCGGCGGCTGGGGAAGGGGAGCGCTGCCGCCAGACCGGTCAGCAGGGGCAGTGCGATCAAGAGAATCAGCATAGATGGTCACCTGTTCCTTTCCGGTCAGCCGCAGAATAGCCCCATGCCCATGGCGAACAGCTCCGTCACGGCGGCGGAGCCGAGGCCCACGGCCAGATTCATGGCCGCCAGCCCAGCCGTAGGCAGGGGGGAGAAGCGTTTGGGACGCTGGGCGTGCTCCGTCTCCTCCGGCACCCAGATCAGCATGGCGGTGTAGAGGAAGTAGAGCACGTTCAGCACCGTGGAGGCCCCCAGCGCCAGCCATACCGCCCAGACTCGCCACCCGACGGTGGCGGCGGCAGCGGTGGCGAAGTACAGCTTGGGGATGAACCCGGCGAAAATGGGAATACCCACCATGGACAGAGCGCCTATGGTGAACAGCACGCCTGCTGCCGGAGCCCGATGGGCCGCCCCTCGCAGGGAACGGAAGTCCTGATGGCCGCCGGATGCCCCGGCCAGCCCCGCCCCGGAGAGGAACAGCATGGGCTTGGTGACGGCGTGGGCCACGATCTGCAGCAGCGCCGCCAGAAGGGCGGCTTGGGTCCCCATGCCCAGCCCCATGTAGATGTATCCGATTTGTGCGCCGGAGGAGTAGGCAATCATGGTCCGCAGCCGCCCCGTCTGAATGGCGGAAATGCTGCACACCACCATGCCGCCGATGCCCAGCACCAGTAGCAGGTCCTGAATACCGCTGGCGGCAAAGACCTCAATGCCGATGACCTGATAGATGATCTTGATGAGCAGGAAGATGTATCCCTTGGACACCACTCCCGACAGGATACCGGCGGAGGCGGGGGTGGCCCGGCCGTAAGTATCGGGCATCCAGAAGTGGAAGGGGAACAGGCCGCTCTTAATGGCAAGTCCGCCCACCATCAGACCGATGGCCACGGTCATGGAGAAGCGGTAGGTGCCGTCGGCCCACAGCAGGGCAATGGACTCCTTCAGCTGCGGGAACAGCAGCTGACCTGTAATGGAGTAGGTGAAGATGACGCCGATGAGGAACAGCCCGGAGCCCACCAGAGAAAAGATCATGTACCGCACGGCGGCCAGCAGAGGCCGTCCGCCGTCGCGAGCCGCCAGCAGGCAGCAGGAGGCGATGGTCAGTACCTCAATGAACACGTAGGCGGTGAAGATATCATTGGTGTAGCACAGGGCCAGCAGAGCCACGTGGGCCAGATCGATCATCACCCAGTAAAGCCGCATCCGGTGCTCCGGGATATCCCGGTGGATGCGGGGCATCCCACCCAGCACGCTCATCAGCATCACCGCCGCAAACAGCAGGGCCATGAAGGACTCCAGTACCCCCACGGTGATCTCGTTGCCCCACGGGGCGGGGTAGTGACCCATCATATAGGAGTAGCTGGTGCCGTTCACGGCGCAGAACACCAGCAGCGCCGCCTGCATACAGACGCTGACGCTCAGCAGGAACAACGTCAGACCTCTGGCCCAGCGGTCGTTGGCGGCAAAGGAGATCACAGCGCATACCAGCGACAGAATGATGGCAAAGAGGGGGAAGTTCTGCACGAAGCTCATCGACGATCCCTCCTCTTTTTCTTGTGGGAGATCATCATGTAGAGCTTATCCACGTCCAGTGTCCGATACGTCTTGTAGATCCGCACCGTCAGCGACAGCATCACCGCCGACACGCTGACGGAGACCACAATGCCCGTCAGCACCAGACCGGCGGGAATGGGATTGACATACCGGCTCATGTCCGTGACGCCGTCCACGATGATGGGAGCGGTGCGCCCGGCGATGTAGCCCCGATCTGCCAGCAGCAGAAAGACGCCGCTGTCCATAATATCCAGTCCGATGACCTTCTTGATGAGATTCCGGGAGAACAGCAGCATACAAAAACCGATGACGAACAGCAGCACCGCCACGGCCTCCTCATAGTTAAAGGGGAGATTTTCCAGATGCATTTTTTACAGCTCCCCCCTTCGGAAGTACATATAAAAGCTATACATGGTGCAGCACACCACCAGCCCTACCGCCACGTTCAGCGGCAGGATCAGGCCACCGGAGAGGATGTTCCCCGGCGTGCCGGGAGAGATGATGGAGTGCAGATGGTTGGCACCGGTGAAGAAGGAGTAGCTCTTGGCCAGACAGTAAAAGCCCAGAGAGCACACCACCACCGCCCGGAGAATGGAGGCCCGGAAGGTGCGGGAGGCGGCCTCATCGCCCCATACCAGCGCATAGATCATCAGCGCCGCCGCCAGCACCGCTCCGCCGGAAAAGCCACCGCCGGGGGAGAGATGGCCGTTGAGCAGGATGTATACGCCGAACAGCAGGATCACCGGGATCAGCCCCCGGCACACCCCGGCCACAATGGGATCGGCGGCGTAGTTCACCACCTCCTTGGGCAGGGGGCGGCGCTTTTTGGGGGAGAGATTCATGAGGATGGTCACGGCGCACACGGCGGTGAACAGCACAAAGGACTCACCCAGCGTATCGAAGGCACGATAGTCCAGGATCATACCCGCCACGGTGTTGACGGCCCCGGTCTCCTCCGTACCCTGCTCCACATAGCGCTGGGCCACCTCATTGACGGTGGGTGCATCCGCCGAGCCGTATCGGGGGAGATTGGCCACCGTCATCAGCATCAGCGCCGCAAACACGGCGCACAGCAGGAAGGCCAGCACATTATAAAGCCGCAGGGAGCGCCGCAGGGAGCGTAGGAAGGTGTCCCGATCCCGCTTGGGCTGATAGGGCTCCACAGCCTCCGGCTGAGGCTCGTCCTTCTCCACATACAGCTGCTGAGTCAGGTCCAGATCGCCCTCCAGCCACTGGTGCAGCAGTTCCTGCTCAGTGGGTCGCTTCGTTTTCTTCATGGGGTTCCTCCTCTCCTTGCGTCTCCTCCACGTCGGCATCCCGGTCGATGCGGTCGATGCGCCGCAGCGTCAGGAAGAACAGAATGCCGGTGATGCCTGCGCCTACGGCGGCCTCGGTCAGGGCAAGATCCGGCGCCTCCAGCAGGATCCAAATGACGGACATGATGATGGAGTAGGCCATGTAGATGATGACCGCCCGCAGGGGCTTTTTCACCAGCGCCGTGGCCACGGCGCACACCAGCAGACCCGCCAGCAGCAATAGACGGAATACGGTGCTCATGGGGCGCTCACCTCCTCCGTTTCCTCCGGCAGCTCCAGATAGCGGGCCAGATCCTCCTGCCCGGCCCGGTACTCGAATTGCGCCAGCATATGGCTGGACAGGGGAGAGGTATACCACTGGATCACCAGCACCAGCACCAGCTTCCACAGCACGGCCCGGAAGCCCACCGCCACCATGACGCCCAGCAGCACCAGCCCCAGCGCCAGCGTGTCGGCGATGGCGGCGGCATGGAGCCGGTTCAGGGCATAGTCAAAGCGGAACAGGCCCAGCAGCGCCGTAAGCAGGGCGAAAAGCCCCCCCACCACGCACAGGGCGGTCACGCCGAAGCGGATCCATTCACCGATCATGGGACGCCTCCTCCTTTTTCCGCTGATTGCGCTGATAGAGATTGATGTAAATGCGGCAGAGCATCATCACGGCGATAAACGACAGCACCACATAGATCAGGGCGATGTCCGCCAGATAATCCTCTCCCAACAGGAAGGTCAACACCACGATGACCATCACCACGATGGTGCCGACGAGGTTGATGCCGATGATGCGGTCCACCGTCAGTCTGGCCCGGATGATATACACCAGCGCCGCAAGAATGCCCACAGCCAGCACCACCAGAGCGCCCCAGAACAGATAGCTATAGCACTGCTCGATCAGATCCATCACTTGCTGCCCTCCAGCTTCTTCAGAATACGAACCAGATTCCAGTCCGGGATGGCCTCACCGCCGTCCTTATCCAGACACAGTACCAGAAATTCCTCCTCGTGCTGCCGGATGGTGACGGTGCCGGGAGTCAGGGTGATGGAGTTGGACAGCAGCACACGGGAGCTGGCCTCCTCCAGCGGCACCTGCAGCCGCACCACGGCAGGGCGGTAGGCAGCCTTGGGGGAGAGAATGACCTTCATGGTCTGCACATTGGCCTTCACGATCTCCCATACCAGCGTCACGCCGTATTGGAGATACCGCCCCAGCCGCCGCAGTACCCGCCGCTCGTTCCGGGGATGATACCCCAGCACGGCGACGCAGAAGGCATATACAAGCCCCGTTACGACGATGCCGAACAGGCAGATCTCCAGCGTCACCCGCCCGTTGAAAATAAGCCACAGCAGAAACAGAAATACACACATCAGCATGGGCAGTCACATCCTTTTTCGGGGCGGGCTGTTCCGTACCCATCCCCTGATAATTTACATAAAACGTCCAAAGTTGCACGCAAAATTTATTTTACCATGGCTGGAAAGCACAAGTCAATAAAAAATGGTTTCACAATGCGAAAAAATGAAGGAAAGCCGCCGGGAAACCCGGAAAGTTCCAGTCCGCAGCATAGGAAATCGTGCCGGTTTTTGGCATATTTCCACCGCCGGAAGGCACCCCTTGCGCCGGAGGGCGTCTCCTGTTATAATACGGTGAAGAACAGGAGGTGCGTTCATGGCGCTATACACACAAAAGGCCATCCTGCGGGCCTTTGGGGAGATGCTGGAGGAGATGCCCTTCGACAAGATCACCGTGACGGCCCTTGTAAAGCGGTGCGATATCAGCTCCAATACCTTTTATTACCACTACCGGGACATCTATGATCTGTTGGATGCGTGGTTCCATCTGGAGTTGGGCCGCTTCACCGGAGAGGGTACCGACTGGCATACATCCACCAAGGCCGTCATGCGGGAGTGTCAGGCCCATCCCGCCAAGATCTACCATGTGTTCAACGCCCTGTCACGGGACCGGATGGAGCAGTATGTGTTCTCCCTGACGGACGACACCTTCTTCCGGCTGGTGCAGCAGCAGACGGCAGACAGCGGCCTGCCGCAGGAGCGGGTGGAGGAGATCGCCGCCTTCTGTCGCTATGCCTATGTGGGCTTTTTCCTGCAATTCCTGTGGAACCGTATGGAGGCGGACATCGACCGCAGCGTGGACCGGCTGGGGGAGCTGATGACCGCCTTTGTCCGCAGCGCCATGGCGGAGCCGTCGAACTGAATTTTTGGATAAACCGGCAGAAATGTCCCCAATAGGACGCTTCTGCCGCCGTCTATGAGGGCGGCATCCGGGGCTATCATGCGGCCCAGAAGACGGCGGAAAAGTACGATATCAACGTGCCGTGGCTGATCCGCATGGATCCCACCTCCGCCTGCAATATGCGCTGCACCGGCTGCTGGGCGGAGGAGCACCAAAACTGAAGCCCATGAACGAGAGGCCCACGGCATCGCCGTGAGCCTCTCCCTGTCCGGAGATAAAAGACAAATTGTAACCATTTTGTGCATATTTTGTAATTGTAATTCCCATGGGGATAGACCATAATAGAATACAGTTTCACGCAGCTTACGGGACAGCCTGCAGAGTGATCTGCGGGCTGTCTTTCTGGATAGACAGCATCGGTCACGTTCAATACCATAGGAGAATCGCATGGGCTTTAACACACTACCCTTTATTTTCATCTTTCTGCCGGTGTTTCTGGCAGTATATTACCTGATGCCGGAGCGACTGCGAAACGGCGTTCTGACATTAGGGAGTCTTGTCTTTTACCTGCTCGGCACATGGAAGCGGCCGTGGTGTCTGGCGCTGCTGCTGGGGCTCATGGCTCTGACGTGGCTCTCCGGCCGGAAGCTGGCGGGGAGCAAGCCCCTGCTGGTGGGGAACCTGCTGGTGCTGGGCTTGTGCCTTTTCGGCTTCAAATATGCCGGCCTGCTGGGCAGTGGCATCGCCCTGCCGCTGGGCCTGAGCTTTTACTCCTTCCAGATGGCCGCCTACGTCATCGACGTGTACCGTGGCCGCATGGAGCCGGAGGAGTGTCCGGTGTCCTACGCCGCAGAGATCCTGATGTTCCCCAAGCTCCTCTCCGGCCCTCTCATGGACCCGGCGGAGCTGAAAGCGCAGATGTACCGCCGCACCTGCACCCTGCGGGAGCTGGATGCGGGCCTGCGGGACTTCATCATCGGCCTTTCCATGAAGGTGCTGCTGGCCAACCAGATCGGCGGCCTGTGGCGTCAGGTCAAGACCATCGGCTTCGAGAGCGTCTCCACCCCTATGGCGTGGCTGGGCCTTGTGGCCTACTCCCTGCAGCTGTATCTGGACTTCTGCGGCTATTCGTGGATGGCCATCGGCGTGGGGGAGATGCTGGGCTTCCGGCTGCCCCGGAACTTCGAGCATCCCTACGCCGCCCGCTCCATGCGGGACTTCTGGCGCCGCTGGCACATCAGTCTCAGCTCTTGGTTCCGGGACTATGTGTATATCCCGCTGGGCGGCAGCAAAAAGGGGGAGGGCCGTACCTACCTGAACCTGCTGGTGGTGTGGCTGTTTACGGGCCTGTGGCACGGCAGTACGCTGAACTTCCTGCTGTGGGGACTGTTCCTCTTTGCCCTCATCTCTCTGGAACGTCTGGGCTGGGGCAAGGTGCTCCGGCGCAGTCAGGTGATCTCCCGGCTCTATATGCTCCTGGTGATCCCCCTAAGTTGGATGCTCTTCGCCATCCCCTCCCTGAAGGACATCGGCAGCTATATCGGGCGGCTCTTTGCCTTCTCCGGCGGCACGGCGGTCCATGCACGGGACTTTCTGGTCTACGGACGGCAGTACGCCGTGGTGTTGGTCATCGGTCTGCTGGTGTCCACGCCCTTACCGGAGAAGCTCTGGCGCCGCATCCGCACCTCCCCGCTGGGAACGGTGCTCCTGCTGGTGCTGTTCTGGGTATGCGTTTACTGTATGGCGGTGGCCACCAACGACCCCTTTATGTATTTCAGCTTTTGAGGACGAGCAGCCATGAAGAGATTAGAACCAAAAAAGAGAGGACTGGCCGTGCTGGCCATCCTGCTGGTGGCCACCTCCCTGGCAGCCACCGCAACGGGCCTTGTGCTGAAGGCCCAGCTGCAAAAGTATGTAGGGGGCTGGGAGGACCGTCTGGCCATCGCCGTGCCATTCATGCTGCTGCATGACAACACGGACCTCCGCCGCATGGAGCAGGCCAAGCAGCGTAGTCAGGATGAGCCAAAGCAGCCGGAGCAGCCCACTGAACCGGAAAAACCCGACGAACCGGAGAAGCCGCAGGTGCCGGGAGTGCCTACGGAGCTTCCCACCGTGGTGCCGGGGGCCAAGTATGGCGAGGACGAGAGCTTTTTCGACGATGCCCTGTTCATCGGAGATTCCCGCATGGTCAGCTCCGCCTACTATGCAAGGCTTGGCAAGGCGGATTACTTCACAGACGTTGGCATGAATGTTTTCCAGATGTTCTCCGTTACCGCCTCGGACAACAACTTCGATACCACGGACTTGAAAAGCCTGCTGCAAAACCGTACCTATAAGAAGATCTTCATCATGCTGGGCATCAACGAGTGTGGCTACCCCATGAGCAGCCTGCTGAGCGCCTATCAGGAGGACATCGACACCTTGAAAAGTCTCCAGCCGGATGCCACCATCTACCTGCTGAAGGTCTACGGCGTGTCCCGCTCTGTGGCAGAGAGCGCCAGCTACTTCAGCCCCCAGCGCCTACAGGAGGTCAACGACGGCGTCGCCGGTCTGGCCGACGGCAAGAAGGTTCACTGTCTGGATGCTTCCCACCTCTACTGCGATGACGAGGGCTACATGAAGGAGGAGTACACCAGCGACGGCGTCCATCCCTACGCCAAGGATGCAGCGCTGTTTGCCCAGTGGCTGTGCCAGCAGATCAGCGGCGGCCGGTAGGCCTTTACAGATCACCGGATGTGTGGTATCCTGTGTAAGAACACAAAAGGAAAGGGGGCGGCAAAATGTCGGGACTCTATGACCGGGTGCAGCGCAGCCCCCGGCAAAAAACCTTCCCGTGGTGGGCGGTCATTCTGGCGATCGCTCTGGTAGTGCTGACCTGCATCGGCCTGTTCATCAGCCGACCCCAGCACATCAAGAACCGCTACGAGGCCTGCATGGACGCCGTCTCCGCCAGCACCATCTATGCCAAGCGCCACCGGGGCGTCCGGGCGCTGGTGGACGGACAGGAGCTGCTCCTGCGGGAGAGTAACGCCCGCTCCATATACAGCAGTCTGGCCGCTTTGGGCGTGGGCCACTTCACCGACCGGCTGCCGGAGGGGGAGCCGGATGCCACCCTCTATTACAGTGACACCTCGGTGATGCGCCTGTGGCGCTATCCGCTGAAGCGCAGCAGCTCCGGCCGTTGGGAGGGTGTGTTCATTTCCTTTGTATCGCTGGATGGCACCACCTACTCCTACTACACCGACCGAACGGACTGGCAGAATATCTCATGGCCATTGTCACCTGAGAGCAACGCCCCGTGGAGCAACTGAAGAATGACCGAAGGAGGTGTGACCTGTGGGTCACACCTCCTTTTTCACAGCTCCTGCTTGATGGAGCGTATGGCATTTTTCTCCAACCGGCTCACCTGCGCCTGCGAGATGCCGATCTCGGAGGACACCTCCATCTGGGTCTTGCCCTGACAGAACCGCAGGGCCAGAATGTTCCGCTCACGGGGCTGCAAGTGGGAGATGGCGTCCTTCAGCGCCAGCTGCTGCAGCCAGCCCTCATCGCTGCTGTGGTCGTCCCGGATCTGATCCATGACGCACACGGCGTCCCCGCCGTCGGCGTACACCGGCTCATACAGAGACACCGGGGCTGACATGGCGTCCATGGCGAACACCACCTCCTCACGGGGCAGCTCCAGCTCCTGGGCGATCTGCTCCACCGTAGGCTCCCGCTGCTGCTGGCGCAGGAGCCGCTCACGGGCCTGCAGGACCTTATAGGCAGTGTCCCGCATACTCCGGCTGACCCGCAGGGTGCTGTTGTCCCGGAGATAGCGGCGGATCTCCCCCACGATCATGGGAACGCCATAGGTGGAGAACCGCACCGGCTGACGGATGTCGAAGTTGTCGATGGCCTTGATAAGACCGATGCACCCCACCTGAAACAGATCGTCGGCGTTCTCGCCCCGGCTGCTGAACCGCTGGATCACCGACAGCACCAGCCGGAGATTGCCCCGGATCAGCCGCTCACGGGCCGCCATATCCCCCTGCTTGGTGCGCCGGAGAAGCTCCATCATCTCGTCGTTTTTCAGGATCTCCAGCCGGGCTGTATTGATCCCGCAGATTTCCACCTTCCCCTGCATACGCCGCCTCCACCACTTGGATGATGACAGTATTTCCCGCAGATAGGCGGCTTATACGGCGTGACAAAAATCCCGCACATTCGACGGAGAATAGAGAAAGCCTCTTGGCTGTCAAAAAGGGGGGGACACTTTCGTCAACGGGGCGGAAGGGTGTGTGCGGGAAACCCGGAAGGGGTGTCCTGCACGATAATAATCACCATTTTTTAGAACTTTTTTGAAGTTCTGAAAAATGATTGCAGCGTGTCGAAAAAAACTTTTCGACACGCTGAGTCCCTCAGCTGTCAGATACAGCTGAGGGACTTTTGACCTGTAAACGATTTCGCCCTTACACCATGCGGCAGGACTCCACCTCACCGCAGTCATCCGGGAATTTGCTATGGTCATACTCGATGCCGTTGCGGTCGTAGTAGTTCTTGATGGCGGACTTGATGGACTCCTCCGCCAGCACGGAACAGTGCAGCTTGTGGGCCGGCAGACCGCCCAGCGCCTCCACCACCTGCCGGTTGGTGACGGCCAGCGCCTCATCGATGGTCTTGCCCTTGATCATCTCCGTAGCCATGGAGGAGGAGGCGATGGCGCTGCCGCAGCCAAAGGTCTCGAATTTCACATCCTCGATCACGCCGTCCTTGATTTTCAGGTACATCTTCATAATGTCGCCGCACTTGGCGTTGCCCACCTGACCCACGCCGTCGGCATCGGCGATCTCACCCACATTCCGGGGGTGCATGAAATGATCCATTACAGTATCGGTATACAGTGCCATGATAGTACTCCTTTCACTAAATCAACGCTTACAGCATGAATTGCTTCTTACCGGATTCCAGATCCTTCCATACCGGGGACATGGACCGCAGATACGCCACCACACGGGGAACCTCCCGCAGGATGTGGTCGATCTCCCACGGCTGGTTCCACTCGCTGAGACTCAGCCGCAGGGAGCCATGGGCCACCTCATGGGGCCGCCCGATGGCCAGCAGCACATGGCTGGGATCCAGCGAGCCGGAGGTGCAGGCGGAGCCGGAGGAGGCGCAGATGCCTGCATCATCCAGCAGCAGCAGGAGAGACTCGCCCTCAATGCCCTCGAAGCAGAAGTTGACGTTGCCGGGCAGCCGGTTCACCGGGTCGCCGTTGAGAGCGCTGTGGGGGATCTGGGACAGCCCCGCAATGAGCTTGTCCCGCAGAGCCGTCACCTTGGCCCGGTTCTCCTCCATGTGGGCGCAGGCATCCTCCAGCGCAGCGGCCATGGCGGCGATGCCGGGAACGTTCTCCGTACCGGCCCGCTTGCCCCGCTCCTGTGCGCCGCCCTCGATGAGACTGGTGATGGGTACGCCCTGCCGGACATACAGAGCACCTACGCCCTTGGGGCCGTGGAACTTGTGGCCGGAGAGACTCAGCATATCGATGTGCTGGGCCTTGACGTCAATGGGCAGGTGTCCCACTGCCTGCACGGCGTCGGTGTGGAACAGCACGCCCGCCTCCCGGCATACGGCACCGATCTCCTCGATGGGGAGGATGCTGCCGATCTCGTTGTTGGCGTACATCACCGTCACCAGACAGGTATCCGGCCGGATAGCCTCCTTCACCTGCTGGGCGGTAACGGTGCCGGTAGGGCCTACCGGCAGCAGCGTCACCTCGAAGCCCTGCTTCTCCAGACGCTTCAGGGAGTGGAGGATGGCATGGTGCTCGAAAGCGGTGGAGATGATGTGCTTCTTGCCCTTCAGTCGTCCCAACTCCGCAGCGGACAGCAGAGCCTGATTGTCGGCCTCACTGCCGCCGGAGGTGAAGAGGATCTCACGGGGCTTGCAGTTCAGGCACCGGGCCATGGTCTCACGGGCGCTCTGCAGCAGCTCGGCGGCGTGCTGGCCCACACTGTGCAGGCTGGAGGGGTTTCCGTAGTTGTCCTCCAGCGCCGGCAGCATGGCGGCCAGTGCCACAGGACTCATCTTGGTGGTAGCGGCATTATCTGCGTATATCATAGGGATTCCTCCTGAAAAGATTTACCTACCATTTTGGTATGTTAGTAGTATAGCAGGATTAACCTACCAAGTCAAGGGGATATTGAAAATTTTGGGAGAATAAGACCTCTCCGCCGGTGCGCTTGCATCTCACCCTGCTTTGTGATACACTGAAGCACATATATAGATTCAGGAGATAACGCATATGACCGACTACCTTCACATACAGCTGCCGCCGGATCAGATCCGGGGCATCAGCAGCATCGGATTGGCCCATATGGGGGATGCCGTGTATGAGCTGCTGGTGCGGACATGGCTCTGCGCCCACGGCAAAGCCACCGGCAAGGGCCTGCACCGGGCCACGGTGGCGCTGGTGTGCGCCCCCAAGCAGGCGGAGCTGGCCCAGCGCATCCTGCCCCTGCTGACAGAGGAGGAGCAGGCGGTGTTCCGCCGGGGCCGCAACGCTAACGTCCACTCCATTCCCACCCACGCCAGCCGTGCGCAGTACCAGCAGGCCACGGCGCTGGAAGCGCTGCTGGGCTGGCTGCATCTCAGTGGCCGCCACGACCGGGTGGAGCAGCTGTTCGCTGTGATGATGGAGGAGGAATAATATGCCGTTGGACGCCATTTGTATGCAGGCCGTGGTCCGTGAGACCGCCGCCCAGATAGAAAATGCCCGCATTGAGAAGATCCAGCAGCCGGCACGGGATCAGGTGATCCTGCTGCTGCGGGGCGGGCGGCGCCTGCTGCTCAACGCCGGAGCCAGCCAGCCCCGGCTGCATCTGACCCAGCAGCTGCGGGACAACCCCGCCCAGCCCCCCATGTTTTGTATGCTGCTGCGGAAGCATCTGGCCGGGGGACGGTTACTGCGTCTGGAGCAGGAGCCGCTGGAGCGTGTGGTGGCACTGACCATCCGGGCGGTGGACGAGCTGGGGGAGCAGAGCGACTATCGCCTGATCCTGGAGGCCATGCCCCGCCACGCCAACCTCATTCTGGTGGATCGGGAGGGCCGCATCGTGGACTGCCTGCGCCGGGTGGACTTCGAGATGTCCCAGCAGCGTCAGGTGCTGCCGGGGCTTTACTACCACCTGCCGCCCCGTCAGGATAAGTGCGACCCGCTGACGACGGAGGAGGACACCTTCCGCCGTCTGCTGGCCCGGCGCCCGGAGGACAGTCCGCTGGACCGCTGGCTCATGGACACCTTCACCGCCATTCCGCCCCTGCTGGCACGGGAGTTGGTCTGCCGCACCTGCGGCGAGACGGACGCCCGCAGCGCCGCCCCCGACACCCTGTGGCAGACCTTCCACACATGGCAGCAGCAGGTGCAGGAGGGCCGCTTTCTCCCGCAGCTGCTGGAGCGTGAGGGCCGACCGGCGGACTTTTCCTATTTCCCCGTGACCCAGTACGGACCCTCGGTCACCTGCCGCACCTACGATACCTTCGCCCGGCTGCTGGATGACTTCTATCAGGGCCGGGAACAGGCGGACCGTGTCCGCCAGAAGGGGCAGGACCTGATGAAGGCCGCCACCGCCGCACGGGATCGTGTCCGCCGGAAGCTGGCCCTTCAGGAGAAGGAGTACGCCGCCGCACGGGACCGGGAGCCTCTGCGACTGGCCGGTGAGCTCATCACCGCCAATCTCTACCGCATGGAGCGGGGCATGACCAGCCTGACGGCGGAGAACTACTACGAGGAGGGCTGCCCCCAGCTGGATATCCGTCTGGACCCGCTGCTGACGCCTCAGCAGAACGCCGCCCGCTATTTCAAGCAGTATGCCAAGGCCAAGACGGCGGAGCGCATCCTGACGGAGCAGCTGGAAAAGGGCCGGCAGGAGCTCTCCTATCTGGAGAGCGTGGTGCAGGAGCTGCAGCAGGCGGAGCTGGAGCAGGACTTCAACGACATCCGTACCGAGCTGACGGAGGGCGGCTACCTTCGGGGCCGGGGCAAAAAGCAGCCCGGCTTCCAGCGGGCCTCCCGTCCACGGGAGTTCCGCTCCACGGCGGGCCTGCGGATTCTGGTGGGCCGCAGCAACCGTCAGAACGACAGGCTGACGTGCAAGGACGCCGACCGCCGGGATATCTGGTTCCACACCCAAAAGATCCACGGCTCCCACGTGATCCTCTGCACCGGCGGCACGGAGCCGGACCGCCGGAGCATTGAGGAGGCTGCTTCGCTGGCCGCCTACTATTCTCAGGGCCGGGAGGGCGGCAAGGTACCGGTGGATTATACCCCGGTGAAATTCGTGAAAAAGCCCGCCGGGGGGAAGCCCGGCATGGTAGTCTATACCACCTATCAGACGATCTACGCCGTACCGGACGAGGCGCTGGCCCGCCGCCTGTCGGTGAAATAAGACAAGCCCCGGAGGCCTCTCCTCCGGGGCTTGAGCCTGTCAAAAAGAAGAAACCTTTCGTCAACGGGGCGGAAGGGTGTGTGCGGGAAACCCGGAAGGGTGTCCTGCACGATGATGATCCCCATTTTTCAGAGCTTTTTGAAGCTCTGAAAAATGCTACAGCGTGGCGAAAAGACTTTTTCGACACGCTGAAGCCCCCGGAGGCCCTTCCTCCGGGGCTTGTAAATTTCTTAACGGCCGATTTTTCCCCGGATGACTTAAAATATACGGAATATCTTGCATAAATCAGTTGTAAATTCGGCGGAAGTATGATAATATATTGAATCACTGAACAGCGGCGCAGTATCCTAGTCAGATCTGCCGTCTTCTAAGAAGGGCCTAAAAATCCTTTTAAGGGCACAACTGTGAAACTCCTGGTGCCTGCTGCTTACGCCCAGTTTGGGGTGGGTGCTGGGAGGAGATGCGGGAGCCCCCGCATCTGCGGTGGTGGGGCGCCCTCCAATGGCATGGAGGACCCGACCCTGCCTCTGTGGAGACCTGCTGTTGTGCACAGGCGTACTCCCTTTGTGGTCAAGCGACTTGTGTACGAGGCAGATTATGAACCTGCAATGCGGTGCTACCCGGCCTTGTGCCGTGAACGCTGTGTGCAGAGTAGCCTGCCTTGCGTGGGTAGGGTAGATAGGGAAGTGGAAGCACCACTGCCCCTGGCCAGGGGCAGCGTGTTGATTCTCTCGAAACCCTGCCTGCAAAAGAGGCTAAGAGACGGTTTGACTGCTGTGGAAATCACCTAGGCTGTCCCACAGGGGCGCAGGGGGGATTGCAGTGCGGACTAAGTGGCAGTCGGGTTTCATGACCGGTAACATCATGGCGCAGCACCGAACGGGAAACCGCCTGATCGGCAACGAGAGGTGTGCTGTGGGGAAATCCTACCCGTACCTAAGCCGCAAGATTAACCCTCGGCGCTGCCCTGTTCAGTATTTTCTTATGAAGCATCTATATTTTTGCAAAGCAAAGAGAGGGATATTCCTTTGAGCGAAAGCGATAAAACCGATAGAAATAAGGGAAAGAGCAAGAGTAAGAACAAGAAGAAAAGCGGCTGCAGCTGGGCGCTGCGGGTCTTTCTGCTGGCGGTGGCGCTGTCGGCGCTACTGAGCTTTTTCTCCTCCACTGCGCTGGAGGGGACCGGCTACGCCGTGGCCATCATCGTGCTGGCGGTGTTCATCGCCCTCGGCATCGTGTTTGATATGATCGGCGTGGCCGTCACCGCCGCCGACCCCAAGCCCTTCCACTCCATGGCGGCCCACAGGGAAAAGGGCGCCAAGGAGGCCATCCGTCTGCTGAAAAACGCCAATCAGGTCAGTTCCTTCTGCAACGACGTGGTGGGCGACATCTGCGGCATCGTCAGCGGCTCCACGGCGGCTGTCATCGTGGTGGAGCTGCAGAGGGACCTGAGCACCACCTCCATCCTCATCTCCATCGCCGTGACGGCGCTGATCTCCGGTATCACCATCGGCGGCAAGGCGCTGGGAAAGACGGTGGCCATCAACGAGTGTACCGGCGTGGTGTACCGGGTGGCCCGGCTCATGCATACCCTGCATCTTTACCGATGAAATGGAGCGATCAACTTGCTGTTGGAACAGATACATGACCCCTCCGATGTGAGGAAACTGAATGATGAACAGGCCCGCCTGCTGTGCCGTGAGCTGCGCACCTTCCTGCTGGAGCAGGTGTCACGGACAGGCGGGCATCTGGCGTCCAATCTGGGCGTGGTGGAGCTGACGGTGGCCATCCACCGGGTGTTCGACACGTCGCAGGACCGTCTGGTGTTCGACGTGGGCCACCAGTGCTACGTCCACAAGGCCCTCACCGGGCGGCGGGAGCTGTTTGGCACCCTGCGCCAGCTGGGCGGCCTCTCCGGCTTCCCCAAGCCGTGGGAAAGCCCCCACGATGCCTTCATCGCCGGCCACGCCTCCAACTCCGTGTCCGTGGCTCTGGGCATGGCACGGGCCCGGACGCTGCTGCACCAGCACTATCAGGTGCTGGCACTGATCGGTGACGGAGCCTTGGGCGGCGGTCTGAGCTTCGAGGGACTGAATGACGCCGGGGCCTCTCACGAGCCTATGATCGTGATTTTGAACGATAACGGGATGTCCATTGACCCCAACGTGGGCGGGATGTCCCGGCATTTGTCACGCCTGCGCAGCAAGCCCGGCTACTACGCCTTCAAAAAGCGCTACCGTCAGGTGTTGGAGTCCTCCCAGACGGGGCAGAAGCTCTATTCCGTCAGCCACGACGTGAAAACGGCGCTGAAAAAGTCCCTGCTTCCCGGCAGCACCCTGTTTGAAAACATGGGCTTTACGTATATGGGGCCGGTGGACGGCCACGACGTGGTCCAGCTGACCCGGATGCTGCGGGAGGCTAAAGATCTCCGCTGTCCGGTGCTGCTCCATGTCCACACGGTGAAGGGGCAGGGCTACGGCCCCGCCGAGGCGGATCCCGGCCGGTTCCATGGCATCGGGCCCTTCGATGTCCGTACCGGCAGCGGCAAGCCCGCCGCACCCAGTTTTTCCTCCGTCTTCGGTGAGACACTGACTCGACTGGCGGGGGAGGACCGCCGCATCTGCGCCCTGACTGCCGCCATGGTGGACGGTACGGGGCTGACGAAATTCTCCAAGACCTACCCCAGCCGCTTTTTCGATGTGGGCATTGCCGAGGGCCACGCCGTGGCCACGGCGGCGGGCATGGCCAAGCAGGGCCTTGTGCCGGTGCTGGCGGTGTACTCCAGCTTTCTGCAGCGTGGCTATGATATGCTGCTGCATGATGTGGCCCTCAGCGGGCTCCATGTGGTGCTGGGGGTGGACCGGGCCGGACTGGTGGGGGCCGACGGCGAGACCCACCACGGCTGCTTCGACGTGATGTACCTGTCGCAGGTGCCGGGCATGAAGGTGTTCTGTCCCGCCAGCTTTGCCGAACTGCGGACCATGCTGCGCCGTGCGGTGCAGGAGGAGACCGGTCCCGTGGCGGTGCGCTATCCCCGTGGCGGAGAGGGGGCCTATCAGGAGGATCGCAGCGATGAGGCCATCGCCTGCCTGCGTCCGGGGACGGATATCACCCTCCTGACCTACGGCACCCTCATCAACGAAGCCCTGTCCGCCGCCGATCTGCTGGCACAGCGGGGTATCTCCGCTCAGGTGCTGAAGCTCAGCACCATCGCCCCCCTGGACCCGGAGACCGTCCGCACGGCGTTGACCGGCACGAAGCGTCTGCTGGTGCTGGAGGACTGCGTGGAGACCGGCTGCGTGGGCCAGCGGGTGGCGGCCGTCATGGCCCAGCTGGGCATGGCCCCCCGGCGACTGGTGCTGAAAAATACAGGCGACCGCTTTATCCCGCAGGGCAGTGTAGCGGAGCTGCGTCATCTCTGCGGACTGGACGCTGAGAGCGTCGCCGCTGCGGCAGAGGAGGCTGTGCATGAGCAATAAAACAAGGCTGGACGTACTCCTGACGGAGCGTGGCCTGGCGGAGAGCCGCCAGAAGGCACAGGCCGTCATCATGGCGGGCCACGTGTTCGTGGCGGGCCAGCGGGTGGATAAGCCCGGCACGGCGGTGCTGAGCGACGCCCCCATCGAGGTTCGTGGACACACCCTGCCCTATGTGAGCCGGGGCGGATTGAAGCTGGAAAAGGCCATGAAAACCTTTCCCATTACCCTGACCGATAAGATCTGCGCCGACATCGGAGCCTCCACCGGTGGCTTCACGGACTGTATGCTGCAAAACGGCGCCCGGAAGGTCTATTCCGTGGACGTGGGCTACGGCCAGCTGGACTGGAAGCTCCGCAGCGATCCCCGTGTGGTGTGTATGGAGCGCACCAACGCCCGGTATCTGACCCCGGAGCAGATCCCCGATCCACTGGATTTTGCCAGCATCGACGTGTCCTTCATCTCCCTGAAGCTGATCTTCCCGGCACTGTACGGCCTGCTGCGGCAGGGGGGTGAGATCGCCTGCCTCATCAAGCCCCAGTTCGAGGCCGGTCGGGAAAAGGTAGGCAAAAAAGGTGTGGTACGGGACCCTGCTGTACATCTCGAAGTGCTGGAGCACTTCCTGACCCATGCCAAGGAGAGTCACTTTACAGTGCTTGGAATCACTTATTCTCCCATCCGTGGACCGGAGGGGAACATCGAATATCTTGGCTATTTGAAAAAGTGCGATGAGCCGGACGGCAGCTTTGACCTACCGACACTGGTGGCGGAGTCGCATAGTCAGCTGAAGGACTGAGGAGGAGTAGATATGAAAAAAGTGATCCTCTGCCCCAATCCCTATCGGGATAGCGAGCTGCGGGTGTGCAAGGAGGCCAAAAAGCTGCTGGATGCCCTGCATTTTCAGACGGTGGTGTGCCTGCCCTTCCAGCGGGAGGGCTATGGTGCGGAGTTGGGCCTGCGTATCACCCCGCTGCATCAGGAGATCCGCTCGGCGGATCTGCTCATCGCCTTCGGCGGCGACGGCACCATTCTGCATCTGGCCCGGACGGTGGCGCTGCACAGCGTCCCGGTGCTGGGAGTGAATCTGGGAAGCCTCGGATTCATGTCGGAGCTGGAGGTGGACGAGCTGGACCGCCTGCGGGATCTGGCGGACTGGAGCTTCGACGTGGAGTCCCGGATGATGCTGGACGTGTCCGTCCTCCGGGGCGGCAAGTCCGTGTATAACAACATCGCCCTCAACGACGCTGTCATCTCCAAGGGCTCCATTGCAAGGGTTGTAAGGCTGAATATCTTTACAGAGGAGGGCCAGCTCACCAAGGTCGGCGGCGACGGCATTATCGCCAGCACCCCCACTGGATCCACCGGCTACTCCATGGCCGCCGGCGGCCCCATCGTGGAGCCCACGGCCCGGAACCTGTTGCTGACCCCCATCTGCCCCCACTCCACCCGCTCCAGCAGCTACGTCCTTTCGCCGGAGCACGTCATCACCGTGGAGGCCCCGGACGCCAACCGCAAGTTCGTCTACCTGTCCGTGGACGGCGGCAAGGCGTTCTCTCTGAAAAACAACGATCAGGTGCGTGTCAGCACCTCCAGATACACCACAAAGCTGGTGCGGCTGTCCAAGAAGAGCTTCTGCGAGATTTTGGATAAGAAAATGGGTGGGGAGGTCACAAAAGCATGAAAAATCAGCGTCAGGAGCAGCTGCTGCAGATCATTGCCGAGGAGGCGGTGGAGACACAGGAGCAGCTGCTGGAACGGCTTCAGGAGCGGGGCATCCGCAGCACCCAGGCCACCATTTCACGGGACATCAAGGAGCTGCACCTCATCAAGGAGCCGGTAGGGCAGGGCCGCTACCGCTATGCCGTGTCCGCCCATCGGACAAAGCTGAACTTTGCCGACCGCCTGCGTACCATCTTCCGGGAGGGTGTCCTCAGCGTGGACTACGCCCAGAATCTGGTGGTCATCAAGACCATGCCGGGTCTGGCCAACGGCGCCGCCGCAGCGCTGGACGGCATGGAGGTTCCCTATCTGGTGGGGTCTCTGGCGGGGGACGACACCGTCCTGCTGGTGCTGCGTGACAACGCCGCAGCGGCGGAGTTTGCCGACGAGATCAAGGAGATGCTGCGCTGAAACAGCGCCTGTACGGAGGGATGACAGATGCTGGAATTGCTCCATATCGAAAATATCGCCATCATCGACCGGGCGGATATCACCTTTGAGCCGGGCTTCAACGCCCTCACCGGCGAGACCGGCGCCGGTAAATCCATCGTCATTGACTCGCTGAGTGCTGTGCTGGGTCAGCGCACCTCCCGTGACCTGATCCGCACCGGGGCCGACAAGGCCTACGTCAGCGCCTGCTTCACCGGCATCCCGCCGGAGGTAGGGGAGGACTTGGGCATCACATGGGATGAGGAGCTGCTGCTGCAGCGGGAGATCCACGCCGACGGTAAAAACGTCTGCCGGGTGGGCAGCCGCCCCGTCACGGTGACGCAGCTGCGCACCTTGGGCAGCCGCCTGCTGAACATCCACGGTCAGCACGACGGCCAGCAGCTGCTGGACGAGGAGCAGCACCTGCTGTATCTGGACAGCTTCGGCCGCACCGAGCCGCTGCTGACCGCCTATCGGGAGAAATACGCCAAGCTGACGGATATCCGTCGCCAGATGCACGCCCTGCAAATGGACGAGGCAGAGAAGGCCCGCCGCATGGATACCCTGCGCTACCAGATCCAGGAGCTTCAGCGGGCCAAGCTGAGGCCCGGTGAGGAGGAGGAGCTGACCTCCCGCCGCAACCTGCTGCGCAACGGCGAAAAATTCATGTCCGCCGTCTCCGAGGCGGACTTCTGTCTCAGCGGCGACGACAGCACCAGCGGCGCACTGGCCCTGCTGCGGCAGGCCCAGAGCGCTCTGGAACCCATCCGCCGTCTGGACGACAGCTTCGAGGAGCTGTACCAGCGGCTGGAGGCGGTGTACAGCGAGGTCTACGATCTGGCCTACACCGTGCAGGACAAGCGGGATGCCTTCGACTTCTCCCCGCAGGAGCTGGATGAGGTGGAGGGCCGTCTGGATCAGCTGTATCGGCTGAAAAAGAAATATGGCCCGGATGTAGAGAGTATGCTGGCCTATCTGGACCGCAGCACCAAGGAGCTGGACGCCATCGAGGACGCCGGCGACACCCTGCTGCATCTGCAGCAGCTGGAGAAGAAGGCCCTGTCTGCTGCCCAATCTGCGGCGGAGGAGCTTTCCAAGGCCCGCCATCAGGCGGCAGAGCGGCTGGAGGAGCAGATCCTCACGGAGCTTCGCCAACTGGATATGGGCCGCATCCGCTTCGCCATCGACTTCCAGCCCCAGCCCCTGTCGGAGTCCGGTATGGACGCCGTGCGCTTCCTTATGTCTGCCAACGTGGGCGAGGAGCTGCGCCCTATCCAGAAGATCGCCTCCGGCGGTGAGCTGGCCCGCATCATGCTGGCCATGAAGAACGTTCTGTCGGAGCAGGACCGGGTAGGCACCATGGTCTTTGACGAGGTGGATACCGGCGTCTCCGGCCGGGCCGCTCAGAAGGTGGCGGAGAAGATGGCCCGCATCAGCCGCACCAAGCAGGTGCTGTGCGTCACCCATCTGCCCCAGCTGGCCGCCATGGCCGATACCCATTTCTCCGTGGAGAAGGGCGTCACCGACGGCCGCACCTTTACCCATGTACGGCGGCTGGATCGGGCCCAGCGGCGGCAGGAGCTGGCCCGTCTCACCGGCGGCGCCCATATCACCCCCACCATGCTGGAGGGGGCGGAGGAGCTGCTGTCTGCGGCGGAGGAATTTAAGCGCACGCTGGAATAGGGCTTGACAAACCCGCCGATACCCCCTATAATGTCCTCACAGCAACTACAAAAGCTACTGCAAGGAAGGGAACAAGTAACAGCGCCTGCTGCCTGCCCAGAGAGCCTCTGTCCGGTGAAAAGAGGAGAGGAGCGTCGCTGCGAATACATCCCGGAGCAGCCGTCCCAACGCCCTTCAGGGGTCAGTAGGCACGGTCGGGTCCGCCCGTTACAGCGGCGGAGTGTGATGGCACTCCATGAGGCCGCCTTCCGTGAGGGAGCGGCGAAGCTGAGGTGGTACAGCGATGATACATCGCCCTCTGTCTGCGGACAGGGGGCGTTTTCTTTTCCCCCTGCGCCCGATCACATCCCACATAAAGGAGAAAGGAAAGAACAACTATGGGAATTTATGAAGAGCTGGTGGCCCGTGGCCTGATCGCACAGGTCACCAACGAGGAAGAGATCCGTGAGATGATCAACCACGGCAAGGCTACCTTTTACATCGGCTTTGACTGCACGGCGGACTCTCTGACGGCGGGTCATTTCATGGCCCTGACCCTGATGAAGCGCCTGCAGATGGCGGGCAACAAGCCCATCGCCCTTATCGGCGGCGGCACCACCATGATCGGGGACCCCTCCGGCCGTACCGATATGCGGAAGATGCTCACCAAGGAGGATATCGACCACAACGCCGAGTGCTTCAAGCGCCAGATGGAGCGCTTTATCGAGTTCGGCGAGGGCAAGGCCGTCATGCTCAATAACGCCGACTGGCTGCTGAAGCTGAACTATGTGGATCTGCTGCGTGAGGTGGGCGCCTGCTTCTCCGTCAACAATATGCTGCGGGCCGAGTGCTATAAGCAGCGCATGGAGAAGGGCCTGAGCTTCCTGGAGTTCAACTACATGATCATGCAGAGCTACGATTTCTACTATATGTTCCAGCACAACGGCTGCAATATGCAGTTCGGCGGCAACGACCAATGGAGCAATATGCTGGGCGGCACGGAGCTGATCCGCCGCAAGCTGGGCAAGGATGCCCACGCCATGACCATCACCCTGCTGACGGACTCTCAGGGCAACAAGATGGGCAAGACCGCCGGCAACGCCGTGTGGCTGGATCCCAACAAGACCAGTCCCTTCGAGTTCTATCAGTACTGGCGCAACGTGGCGGATGCCGATGTGCTCAAGTGCATCCGGATGCTGACCTTCCTGCCTCTGGAGCAGATCGACGAGATGGCCGGCTGGGAGGGGGCAAAGCTCAACGAGGCCAAGGACATTCTGGCCTATGAGCTGACGAAGCTGGTCCACGGCGACGAGGAGGCCGACAAGGCCCGACAGGCCTCCAAGGCTCTGTTCTCCGGTGCCGGCGACGCCGCCCATATGCCCACCACGGAGCTGACCAACGACGATCTGGGAGGCGGGCAGATCAATATTCTGAATCTGATGGTCCGCTGCGGCCTGTGTGCCAGCAAGGGCGAGGCCCGCCGTCTGGTACAGCAGGGCGGCGTCAGCGTCAACGACCGGAAGGTGGAGTCCATTGACGAAGCCTTGGGTTGTGAGCAGTTCACCGGCGATGGCGTCATCATCCGCAAGGGTAAGAAGGTGTTCCACAGGGTCGTACTGGTCTGATCTCCCAGAGAGCGAAATACCGTAAACCGGGGGCCAGCGTCCTGAAAGACACCGGTCTGCCCGCTGCCGAAGGGCGGCAATGTGTGCGCCATCCCACAAAAAGCGGGGAACCATAAGGGGAATGCCCTTACCTCCGGAAGCGGGAAAGGCGAAGACTTTTAAGAAAGGCCCGGCATTTCGACGGTCATACCACAAGACTCCGACCCTTTTGGATCGGAGTCTTGACCATTTTTCACGAATTTCCTTCTCACTATGGAATTTCCGCATGACCTGTGATATAATCCTCGGGAGAACAAGGAGAGTGAGGGAGCGGCATGAAGCGGCAAGAATTGGCGCCCGCCAAGGTGAACCTGACGCTGGATGTGGGGGCCAGACGCCCCGACGGCTATCACGAGGTAGTCTCGGTGATGCAGAGCGTGGCGCTGTACGATACGGTAACGCTGGAGAGCGGCACAGGGGAGGGCATCTCCCTGACCTGCGACGATGCGGCGATCCCCGCCGACGGGAGCAATCTGGCGTGGCGGGCGGCGGAGGTGTTCTTTCGCACCACAGGCGTGGCCTGCGATGGCCTGCATATTACCTTGGAAAAGAGTATCCCCTCTCAGGCGGGGTTGGGCGGCGGCAGCAGCGACGCTGCCGCTGTGCTGCGTGGCCTGCGGAAGCTGTACGCCCCGGAGCTGCCCATGGAGGCGCTGGAGCGTATGGGCATGGAGTTGGGCAGTGACGTCCCCTACTGTGTCCGGGGCGGCACGGTGCTGGTGCAGGGGAAGGGAGAGCAGCTGCTGTCGCTGCGGGCGCTGCCGGAGTGCTGGTTCGTTGTGTGCAAGCCGCAGGTATCCTTCTCCACGGCGGAGATGTATCGGCGACTGGATGAGGCGGGGATGGCGGTCCACCCGGACACCCGCCGGATGATGGATGCCTTACAGCGCCGGGATCTGGCGGAGATCTTCTCCCGGATCGGCAACGTCTTTGAACAGGTGCTGTCACCGGAGAGTGAAATTTTTGTCATCCGGGACAGACTTCTGACCTTGGGGGCGGGGGCGGCCTGCATGAGTGGCTCCGGCTCCGCCGTGGTGGGAATTTTTTCTCAGGAGGAAGCTGCCCGGTCATCCGCAGCGGCTATGACCGGGGTCCCCTTTGTCCGCTGCGTGGGACGGGGGTAATTTGCCCGACGGCGGCCTGATATCCTTTTAGGCATTTCTCTGGACATTTCTCTGGACATTTTTCTGGACATTTATCGGACGTCCAGAGGACAAAAAGGAAGAAAAAAGAGGTCGTGATTTTGTCCCGGCTTTGTCCTGTGATCGTCCAAAATTTTTCCGTACCGGTATAAAACGCAAAAGCACCGTCCACAATGCAGATAAGCTGCATGGGACGGTGCTTTCATCCTTCCGTGCAAAAATCAACGACACGGAGAGGTGTTTCCTATGCGGAAGAAAACTGGAAATAAATTACATACATGGGAGGCGGCGCTGCTGCTGGCAGTGGCGGCGGCTTTGCTGTGGGGGGCCTGCACCCTCCAGCGGCAGGATGCGCTGGAGCAGAAGGTCATCCGACTCCACGTCATCGCCAATTCCGACAGCGAGGCGGATCAGGCCCTGAAACTGCGGGTGCGGGACCGGGTGCTGGTGCTGGCGGAGGACATCCTGCGCCAGTCGGGAGACATGGAGGAGGCCCGGCAGCGTCTCACCGAGGCTCTGCCCCGGCTGCAGCAGACGGCGGCGGAGGAGATCGCCGCTCAGGGCAGCCGATACACCGTCAGCGCCAGGTTGGAGGAGACGGAGTTTCCTACACGGGAGTATGACGGCTTTGCATTACCCTCCGGGGAGTATCTGGCTCTGCGGGTGGTCATCGGGGAGGGAGCCGGGAAAAACTGGTGGTGCGTGGTGTTCCCGCCCCTGTGTACCACTGCCGCCTGCGACTTTCAGGAGACGGCCGTCTCCGGCGGCTTGGGGGAGGAGGATCTGTCCCTCATCACCGAGGAGGACGGCGGCTACGTCCTGCGGTTCCGGGCGGTGGAGCTTTGGGAGGGCCTGCGCCAGTGGCTGGGAAAGCACTGAGCGGAGAGGGCGGCCGGTCGGAGGGGTTGGTGAGAAGATTCCATATGGAATGTTGAATCTGTACAGCTCTGAGATATACGATACATGACCCTCTCCGGTAAACACCGGGGAGGGTCATGTGAGCCTGTCAAAAGAGCGGAAACCTTTCGTCAACGGGGCGGAAGGGTGTGTGCGGGAAACCCGGGAAGGGTGTCCTGCACGATGATGATCCGCATTTTTCAGAGCTTTTTGAAGGTCTGAAAAATGCCTCAGCGTGTCGAAAAGACTTTTTCGACACGCTGACATGGCCCTCCCCGGCGTTTGCCGGGGAGGGCCATACTGCGGATGCGTGATGTTTGCAGGGATGAAGGCGGTCAGGTATACCGCTGCCAGCCAGGGCCATACTGTGGATGCGTCGGGGTTAGCAAGGGGTCAAGAGTACCGCTGCCAGACAGGGCTATGCTGCGGCCACGTCAGGGATGACGGGGTCATTTCAGGGTGTCGCTGTGGTTCAGGACGGGGACGCTGTACAGAAACAGCACATCCTGATCTGTAAAGGTAAGATACTTTCCAAGCGTTGTGCTGGAAAGGTATCGGATGTCCACCAGCGTGATCTTGGCATACTGCTCCATCAGAAGGGGGGCCAGACTGCTGGCGAAGGAGTCCCGGAAGATCACAAGCTCCCGTTCCGTGGCAGCGTGGGGATTTTCCACTGTCAGCAGGGACTCGGAGCCGGAGAGGAACCACTCGTAGGGGTCCCGCCCGGCGCCCTTCTCCCCATCGTAGATGCCGGTGGTCTGGCCGGTCTCGTAGTGGTAGACGGTGCAGCTCTCCAAGGTGTCGTTGGTGAGATAGCGGATGGTGTCCGGCTCCATGGGCAGGGCGGCGTAGCCATAGTACACGCCGTAGTAGGGGGTGGGCAGAGTCTCCTCCCGGAAGGTGCCGGGGGCTTCGGCCCCCATCCCCTCCAGCAGGCGGGCAGCCACGTCCGTCAGCTGCTCCTGCCGCCAGTGGAGGTCGGTGCGGTAGTAGTCCTCCAGCGACAGCAGATCGCCTATCGGCAGATAGGTGAGGTAGGGGGCCTTTTCCCGCAGGCTTTGGGTGAAGGCCCCGTAGTCCAGCGCCGGATAACCGTGGGAGGAGGCCAGAAAGGCATTCTTGTCCGGGATCACCGACAGATACAGCCGGCAGTTCGTGCCGGAGAGATAGGTGTCGTACAGGTAGTCAAAGCGCCGGGCGGCGTGGGCGATGGAGTCCTCCTGCATGGGGTACTCCAGACGGGAGACATAGCCCTCCGCCAGATATACGCCGTTGGTGTCCCGCTGGCGCAGTAGATAGAGACTGGTCAGGGATTTCAGGGTCCGGAACTGCTCCCGCAAGGGGAATTGATCCGGGGCGTATGTCTCGAAATCCGACATATAGCGCCCGCTGTAAATGCTTTTTACTGTACAGCTTGGCTTCTGGGTCAGCTTGCGGCGCTCACTCTGGGAAAAGGCGTCGTCGGGCTTCAGGTACGCCCAGAGGGAGAAGGTCAGCAGAAAGGCCCCCAGCAGGCATACCGTCAGCAAGGCAGTGCGTTTTTCGTTCATGGTCAGCCCTCCTTAAAACCGAAAATACAGGAAGGGATTGAAGGAGCCGTCCACCAGATACGCCGTACAGAGCGCCAGCAGCAGTACCAGCGCCACAGGCTCCGCAACGGACAGCACGGCGCTGCCGGCAGAGGTGTCCCGAAGGCGCTGCACCGCCTTGGCGGGCAGGGGGGTGGCCCCCAGCAAGGCGATGACCAATACTACGGCGTAGCTGCGGAGGTAGTAAAGGCTCTCCACTCCGGCGGCGGGCAGGCCGCCGAAGCCAAAGAGGGCGGCGATCTGCTGACCGGCGGCGGGGAGGTCGGCGGCATTGAAGAGCACGAAACTCACCGCCAGCAGGGGGAGCATATACAGGTGCTTTAAGAGCCGGGTCTTTTCCAGCCCGTGGCCGTACCACAGCTTTTCCGCCGCCAGCAGGACGGCGAAAAACAGGCCCCACAGCACGAAATTCCACGCCGCCCCGTGCCACAGGCCCGTCAGGCCCCAGACAAGGAACACGTTCAGCAGCCACCGGCTGCGGGAGCAGCGGCTGCCCCCCAGCGGGATATAGACGTAGTCCCGGAACCAGCTGCCCAAACTGATATGCCAGCGCCGCCAGAACTCCGTGACGCTGCCGGAGAGGAAGGGGTAGCGGAAGTTTTCCGGGAAATGAAAGCCAAAGATCCGACCGAGGCCCACGGCCATATCGCTGTAGCCAGAGAAGTCGAAGTAAATTTGCAGGGCGCAGGCCACGGCGTAGAGCCATGTAAACAGCACCGAGGGCTGGGTAGACTGCAAAAAGGCGGACATCAACTCATACAGCACGTTGGCGATCAGGACCTTTTTCCCAAGCCCCACCACGAAGCGTCGTGCGCCGGCGGCAGCGTCCGTCAGCGTGTGGCGGCGGCGGATCAGCTCCGGGGCAATGTCTGCATAGCGGACGATGGGTCCGGCGATGAGCTGGGGGAACATGGCCACATAGGTGGCCAGCTGCAGCAGGTTTCGCTGGGGCGGCACCGTGCCACGGTAGACATCGATGACGTAGCTGAGCACCTGAAAGGTGTAGAAGCTGATGCCGATGGGCAGGGCGATCTGCAGAGCCGGCAGGGAAAGGCCCGTCAGCGCACCCAAGGTGCGGAGGAAAAAGCCGGCGTATTTGCAGTAGCCCAGCAGACTCAGACTCAGCACCGCCGAGAGAATGAGAAAGAGCCGCTTATGACGGGGATACCGCTCCATGAGCCGCCCGAAGGCGTAGCCCTGAGCGATGGCGGCCAGCATGAACAGCAGGAACCGGGGCTCGCCCCAGCCGTAGAACACGAGGCTGCTCAGCAGCAGCGTCAGATTCTTCCAGCGGTCCGGCGTCAGGAAGTAGAGCAGCAGCACCGGCGGCAGGAAGTAAAAGAGAAAGGGAATACTGGAAAAGAGCATCAGGCGATGGGCTCGTCGTAGACTACAGCGGCGGAGGAGAAGCAGTTCTGGAGCTTATCCCGGAAGGTATCCACCAGATCCTCGGCACCGTAGACGGAGACCACAAACTGGCCCATGGTGAGGATCACCACCTTGTCGGGGAAGCCGCACATCCACTGGCGGTTCATGATATTATCCCGCAGGGAGGAGGCCACGTCGGCGGCGCTGACGTCATCGCTGAGGTGGTAGGCGCCGCAGGTGAAGGTATTGGCGTTCATCATGTGCATCAGGGACGCTGCGTCCACCAGATTGGCCACGGAGGGGCCGGGGAAGCCCAGCATATAGTCCATATTGTCGGCGTTGGAGATGTCGAAGGCACCGGGAGCGTCATCCACGGGGTGGTCATAGTCGCCGCCGCTGACGGGGAACTTTTCCTCCTCGCTGTAGGTGGCCCAGACGGTGTTCAGCAGGGTCAGGGCATCGGACACATCGCCGGCGCCGCTGTTCTTGCTGCCGCAGGCGGCCAGAGAGAGCACCAGCAGCATGGCCAGCGCCAGAGATACGATTTTTTTCATAGGTTCCTCCAAAAGTCGATTTTTTGTCTGCTGGAGAGCAGACGCCCTTATATTGTACCCGATTTTCAGGGAAAAGCAAGCAGAATATGTACTTTCCGCAGGAAATTGCTAAAAATTCTGGAAAACAGCGGATTTTACAAAAGCGTGCTTGGATTATGTCCCACGGCAAGGTATAATATGAGTGTTGAAAAAGGCCAATTCAGAAAGGAGCATGATCCATGGAGGAACTGAGAAGAAAAAAGGGCTTTATCTGCGACATGGACGGTGTGATCTATCACGGGAACCGTCTGCTGCCGGGGGTAAAGGAATTTGTGGAGTGGCTGTATCGGGAGCAGAAAAATTTCCTGTTCCTCACCAACTCCTCCGAGCGGTCCCCTAAGGAGCTGCAGCAGAAGCTGCACCGCATGGGGCTGGATGTGGACGAGAGCCACTTTTATACCAGCGCACTGGCCACGGCCCGGTTTATCAGCAGTCAGGCACCGGGATGCAGCGCCTACGTCATCGGCGGGGCGGGACTGATTATGGCTCTCCACGACGAGGGCATCACCATGAACGATGTGGACCCGGACTACGTCATCATCGGCGAGGGCAATACGTATAACTATGAGAACATCCTCAAGGCGGTTCGGCTGGTGCTGAAGGGGGCCAAGCTCATCGGCACCAACAGCGATCTGACGGGGCCTGCCGAGGACGGCATCATCCCCGCCTGCCGGGCCATGATCGCACCCATCGAGATGGCCACCGGTCAGAACGCGTACTTTGTGGGCAAGCCCAATCCCCTGATGATGCGGACGGGCCTGCGGATCCTTGGGGTACACTCCGAGGAGGCGGCCATGATCGGCGACCGGATGGATACGGACATGGTGGCGGGCATCGAGTCGGGTCTTGATACGGTGCTGGTGCTGTCGGGCATCACCGGCCGGGCGGACATCAAGAAGTTCCCGTACCGGCCCCGGCTGGTGCTGGACGGCGTGGGGGATATCCCCGGCGTGACGGAGTAAGGTGAAGGAGGGAAGCCATGCTTTCCATATGGATCGGACGGGCGGGGGCCGGAAAGTCCCGCCGGGTGCTGGAGACCATGGCCCGGCAGCGCAGCCAGAGGCCGCAGGTGCTGCTGGTGCCGGAGCATATCTCCCATGAGGCGGAGGTGGATCTGTGCCGGGCGCTGGGGCCTACGGCCTCCCGTGATGCGGAGGTGCTGAGCTTCCAGAGCCTCGGCAGCCGGGTGCTGGCCCGGACCGGCGGTCTGGCGGAGTTTACGCTGGACGGCGGCGGTAAGCTGCTGACCATGCGGCTGGCGCTGCAGGAACTGCACAGCCGGCTGAAGGTGTTCGGACGGCCCTCCCAGCGGGCGGCGTTTCTGCGGCAGCTGACGGATCTGACGGAGGAGTTCTACGCCTACGAGATCACGCCGCAGGATCTGTGGCAGCAGGTGGAGGATATGGAGGGCGCCATGGGCGATAAGCTCCGGGATCTGGCGCTGCTGTATGCCGCCTATGACGGGAAACTCCATGCCGAGGGCGTGGACGCCCGGTCCCGGCTCCAGAAGCTGCGGGACCGGCTGGCGGAGAGCGACTATCTCCGGGGCAAGGACGTGTATCTGGACGGGTTCTCCTATCTGAACAAGCTGGAGGAGAGCGTGCTGGAGCAGGTGATGCGTCAGGCGGAGAGCGTGACGGTGACGCTGCTGGGCGACCGGGCGGAGGGGACGCTGTTTCAGAATGCCCTGCGTCAGCGGCAGCGGCTGGAGCGGATGGCCCGGCAGCTGGGGACGGAGTGCGAGATCGTGTGGCTCACCGGCTCCGGGAAGGGGCCGCTGGCCCATCTGGAGAAGCACCTGCTGGGGGAGGATATGCCCTATGAGGGGGACGACTGCCGGCAGCAGGTGGCGCTGTGGGAGTGCGGCACGGTATACGGCGAGGTGGAGCGGACGGCGGCGCAGATCCGGAAGCTGGTGGCCTCCGGGGCCTGCCGCTGGCGGGACATTGCCGTTACCGCCCGGAGCATGGAGGTATACGGCCCGGTCATCGAGAGCGTTTTTCAGCGGGATGGCATCCCGGCGTACATCAGCCGTCGCAGCGATATTCTGGCAAAGCCGCCCCTGACCATGCTGCTGGGGGCGGTGGATGCCGTTACCGGCGGCTTCCGGCGGGAGGATATGTTCCGCTATCTCAAGACGGGGATGGCGGGCATCACGGCGGAGGAATGCGACCTGCTGGAGAACTATGTGATCCTGTGGAGCATCCGGGGGAATATGTGGCTGCGGGACACGGAGTGGACGGCAAACCCCGACGGCTACGGGCAGGAGATGACCCCGGAGCGGCAGCAGCGGCTGGCGGAGGTCAACCGCATAAGGCAGAAGGTACGCTCCACGCTGCTGCCCCTGAGCGATGGCCTGAAGGATAGGCCGAAGGCCATGGATAAAGCGGAAGTGCTTTACATATTTGCCGAGGAGTCCGGTGTGCCGCAGCGCCTGAAGGAGACGGCAGAGGAGCTGCTGCGGCAGGGACAGGCCCAGCTGGCGGAGGAATACAGTCAGCTGTGGGGGATCCTGTGCGGCGTACTGGATCAGATGGCGGAGATCCTGGGGGAGATGGAGCTCTCCGGCGAGGAATTTGCCCGGCTTCTGCGGCTGGTGCTGACCCAGTACAGCGTGGGGACCATCCCGGCGACGCTGGATCAGGTGAAGGTCAGCGAGCTGACCCGCAATGACCGGCACTCGGTGAAGCGGCTGTTTCTGCTGGGGGCCAACGACCATGTGCTGCCCCAGCCGCCGTCGGGCCACGGCCTGCTGGAGCCGGAGGAGCGGGAGGTTTTGCAGCAGCGGGACATTCTGCTGTCGGATGCGGCCTTTGACCCGCTGGACAACGAATTGCAGAACATCTATGCCTGTCTGGCCCAGCCGTCGGAGCATCTGACGGTGAGCTATCCGGTGACGGATCACAACGGCGGACAGCTGCGGCCCTCCTTTGTGGTGCGGCGGCTGGAGCGGTTGTTTCCGGGCTTGATGCCGGAGCGGGAGACGGTGCGTCTGCTGACCCCGGCGGTGGCGCTGGAGGAGGCCGGTCAGGAGATGGGCGGCCCTCTGTGGCGGTACTTTGCCGAGAGAGAGGAATACGCCGGGACGCTGGCGGCCATGGAGCGGGCCAGACAGCTGCGGCGGGGACGGCTGTCCCCGGCGGCGGTGCAGTCCCTGTACGGCACCCGGATGGGGATGTCCGCATCCCGGATGGACCGGGTGCGGCAGTGCCACTTCGGCTACTTTATGCAGTACGGCCTGCGGGCCAGAGAGCGGCGTCCGGCGGGCTTCGAGGCCCCGGAGATCGGGACGTTTCTGCACTATCTGCTGGAGAACACCGCCCGTGAGGTGGCAGGCAGCGGCGGCTGGGCGGCGGTGAAAACGCCGCAGCTGCACGCTATGGTCCGTAAATACATTGACCTTTACATCCGGGACGAGATACCGGGTTACGAGGAAAAGAGCGCCCGGTTCCGCTATCTGTTCGGGCGGCTGCGCACCACGGCGGAGGACATCGTGGACCGCATGGCGGAGGAACTGGCGGAATCGGATTTCAAGCCCGTGGCTTTTGAGCTGGGCTTCGGCGGCCGGGACGGCGCACTGCCTGCCATCACCATTCAGGAGGGGGACGCCACCCTCTCCGTCAGCGGAAAAGTGGACCGGGTGGACGGCTGGCTCCACGACGGGAAGCTGTATCTGCGGGTGGTGGACTATAAGACGGGGCGCAAGTCCTTCGATCTGTCGGATGTGCGGTACGGGCTGGGGATCCAGATGCTGCTGTATCTGTTCACGCTGGAGAAGGAGGGACAGTCCTGCTTCGGATACCCCATTGTTCCGGCGGGGGTGCTGTATCACCCGGCACGGGATCTGATCCTGAAGACCGAGCGGGACATTTCACCGGAGCCCCTCCGCAAGGCCATGGATCGGGAGCTGCGGCGGGACGGCATGGTGCTGGGGGATCCGGAGGTGCTGCGGGCCATGGAGCACAGTGCGCTGGAGGCGCCGTGCTTCCTGCCCATTCAGGTGAGCAAGGACGGCGGCATCAGCGGCGGCGTGGCTACGGCGGCGCAGCTGGGGCGGCTGGGGCAGTATGTGGAGAAGCTGCTGCACCAGATCACCCGTGAGCTGCGGCAGGGGAACATCGATGCAGACCCCTGCTGGCGGGGGCCGCAGGAGAGTGCCTGCACCTACTGCGATTTTGCATCGGCCTGTCACTTCCAGGACGGGCAGGCCGACGACCGGCTGCGGCCGCTGAAACGGGTGAAGCCCGACGAGTTCTGGGAATTTGTAGCGCATGAGACGGGAGAGGAGGGACGTCATGGGGAGCTTTGAGCCCACGCCGCAGCAGCGGCGGGCCATGGAGGACCGGGGCGGCAGCCTGCTGGTGTCCGCCGCCGCCGGCTCCGGCAAGACCAAGGTGCTGGTGGAGCGGCTGTTCGGCTATATGGAACGGGAGCGCTGCCGCATCGACGATTTCCTCATCATCACCTTCACCAAAGCGGCGGCGGCGGAGCTGCGGGGCCGGATCGCCGCAGAGCTGAGCCAGAGAGTGGCCCGGCAGCCGGAGAATATGCACCTGCGCCGCCAGATGATGCGGGTGTATCAGGCGGACATCAAAACGGTGGATGCCTTTTGCGGGAGCCTGCTGCGGGAGAATATCCACCTGCTGCCGCCGGAGGGGCAGAGGAGCCTGACCCCGGATTTCCGGGTGCTGGATCAGCAGGAGGCGGAGCTGCTGCGGATGCAGGTGCTGGAGCAGGTATTGGAGGAGTTTTACCAGCGCATCGGCCGGGGGGATACTCAGGCCCAGCAGCTGGCGGAGACGCTGGGCGCCGGGCGGGACGACCGGGCGCTGGAGCGGCTGGTGCTGGACATCCACGGGAAGATCCAGAGCCACGCCTACCCCATGCGGTGGCTGGAGCGGCTGCGGGGGCAGTGGCAGCAGGTGCCGGAGTCCGTGGGGCCTTACCGGGAGGTGTTGACGGACAGCATCCTGCGGCGGACCCGGTTCTGGGCGAGGAAGCTGACGGAGACGGCAGCGTGGATGGAGCAGTATCCGGATCTGTACCGGGGCTATGGCGACCGGTTTCTGGAGATGGCGGAGCAGCTGCAGGGCTACGAGACGGCGGCGCAGGAGGGCTGGGACGCCATGGCCCGGCTGAAGCCCGCCTTCCGGCGGATGGGCGTCGTCAAGGGCTGCGACGGGGCCAAGGAGCAGGCGCAGGCGGTACGCAAGCGGTGCAAGGACGAGCTGGATGAGATCGGTGCGCTGCTGGCGGTCAGCGAGAGCGAGCAGCTGGAGGATCTGGAGGCCATGGCCCCGGCCATGCTGGCGCTGGTGCGGCTGACGGAGGATTTCACCGCCGCCTATCAGGCGGAGAAGGTGCGGCGCAACTGCATGGATTTCAGCGATCAGGAGCACTATGCCATCCGGCTTTTGCAGGGTGACGACGGTGCGCCGACGCCGCTGGGGCGGCAACTGTCCGGGCGATACCGGGAGATCATGGTGGACGAGTATCAGGACACCAACGAGGTGCAGAACTGCATCTTCCGGGCTATTTCACGGGACGGACAGAACCTGTTCACCGTGGGGGATGTGAAGCAGAGCATCTATCGGTTCCGGCTGGCGGACCCCACCATTTTTCTGGAGAAATATCTGGCCTACCGACCGGCAGAGGAGGCGGAGGAGGGGCAGCCACGAAAGGTGCTGCTGAGCCAGAACTTCCGCTCCCGGCGGCAGGTGCTTTCGGCTGCCAACTTTGTGTTTGGCAGCATCATGTCCCGGCAGATGGGAGAGATGGACTACGGGCCGGAGGAACGACTGAACTACGGGGCCACAGGCTATCCGGAGCGCAGCGACACGGATACGGAGTTCCATCTGATCAGTGTGGCGGATACTGAGGAGGAACGCTTCGACCGGACGGAGGTGGAGGCCCGGTTCGTGGCCCATTGCATCCGGCAGCTGCTGGACGAGGGCTTCCCCGTGCAGGGGGAGGACGGGCAGCAGCGACCTGTTCAGCCGGAGGATATCGTGATCCTGATGCGCTCTCCAGCGGCAAGGCGGAAGGCCTTCACGGCGGCCCTGCAGCGGGAGGATATCCCCTGCGCCGGGGGGGAGGAGCAGTCCTTCTTCGAGACCATGGAGATCGCCGTGATGGTGTCGTTTTTGCAGATCGTGGACAATCCACGGCAGGATGTGCCGCTGCTGGCGGTGCTGCGGTCGCCGCTACTGGGCTTTACACCGGATCGGCTGGCCCAGATCCGGGGCGGGCATCCGGGGGGAGACTACTACGGCGCTCTGTGTGCCGACAATGGTGAGGATAGCCGTGCCTTTCTGGAGCGGCTGGCGCAGCTGCGGGCAGTGGCCGGAGAGCTGACGGCGGACCGGCTGCTGTGGAAGCTGTATACGGACTGGCAGGCGCTGGCGGTGTTCGGGGCCATGGAGGGTGGTGCGCAGCGGCGCAGCAATCTGCTGGCGCTGTACGCCTATGCCGGGCAGCTGGCGGCTGCGGGACGGGGGAACCTGTTCGATTTTGTTAGCTATCTGCATGACTTGATGGAGAGCGGCGACCTGCCGGATATCAGCGCAAGGCAGGAGAGCGGCGGTGTGCAGCTGATGACCATCCACAAGTCCAAGGGATTGGAGTTCCCGGTGGTGATCCTGGCGGATCTGCAGAAGGGCTTCAACCGGGACGATTTCCAGCGGCCTGTGCTGGTGCATCCCCGGCTGGGACTGGGGACGGAGCGGGTGGATCGGAGGAGGCGTATCCGGTACGATACCGTCTCCAAGCAGGCCATTCAGCTGGCCCTGTCACGGGAGAGTCTGGCGGAGGAGATGCGGATCCTGTACGTGGCCATGACCCGTGCCAAGGAGAAGCTGATCTGCGTGGACTGTATGCGCTTTGCACGCAATCGGGTCCGGGGCCTGCTCAGTGTGGCGGGCTGTCCTGCGGCGCCGGAGGCCGTGGGGAGCGCCAAGGCGCCGGGGGACTGGATCCTGCTGCCGCTGCTGTGTACGCCGGAGGCGGCGGTGCTGCGGCAGTGGGCGGACATGGAGCCGGAGCAGCCGGCCCTCTCCGATGGCGGCTGGCAGGTGCGGCTGTGGGAGAACCCGGTGTTTGAATGTGGGTCTGCGGCTGCGGCCCCGGAGGAGGCTGCGGTACAGGAGCGGCGGTATGATCTCTCTGCCATGGAGCTGCGCTATGGCCACACGGCGGCCTGCACCATCCCCACCAAGGTGACGGCTACCCAGCTGAAGGGCAGGGTGCTGGATGAGGAGATCGCAGAGGGGGCGGCATCCGCCCGGCCACGGCGGCTGGACTTTCAGCGACCCCTCTTTTTGCAGCAGGAGCGCAGGCTCACTGCTGCGGAGCGGGGGACGGCCATGCATCTGGTGATGCAGTATCTGGAGCTGGGCGGCCCGGACCCGGAGGAGCAGGTGCGGCAGCTCACGGAGCGGCGGCTTCTGACACCCCAGCAGGCGGAGGCGGTGGACATGGAGCGCATCCGGGCGTTTCTGGCGACGCCGCTGGCGCAGGAGATCCGGCAGGCCCGGCAGGTCTGGCGGGAGTATCGCTTTGCCCTGCTGATGCCGGCGGCGCTGTACGACCCGGCGGCGGAGGGAGAGGAGCTGATGCTTCAGGGCGTGGTGGACTGCGCCTTCCGCACGGAGGAGGGGCTTGTGGTGGTGGACTTCAAGACCGACCGTTTGGCTCCCGGCGAGGAGCCGCAGCGGGCGGAGGAGTACCGGCCCCAGCTGGAGGCCTATGCTCAGGCGCTGGAGCAGGTGATGGAGGAGAAGGTCTGCCGCAAGGTATTGTACTTTTTCTCCACGGGCGCCACAATAAATTTGTAAATTTGCAAAAAGTGCTTGCATTTTGCCATGAGATGTGGTATCATCACAGTTGCCTTTGTGAAAGAGGACTATTGTACCAGAAAGAGGTGAACCAGAGCAATGAAGGAAGGAATCCATCCCAATTATCAGCAGACTACTATCAAATGCGCCTGCGGTAATGTAATTGAGACAGGTTCTACGAAGAAGGATATTCGCGTAGAAGTCTGCTCTAAGTGTCACCCCTTCTTCACCGGCAAGCAGAAGCTGGTGGATACCGGCGGACGTGTGGCGAAGTTCAACAAGCGCTTCGGTCTGGACAAGTAAAGACACTTTTTACAGGACCCGCAGCTTTTTGGCTGCGGGTTCTTTACTTTTGCCGCCGGGTATACTATATTATTAGGTGAAAACCGGAAGCGAGGATGTACATGGAACGCAGAACTTTGGAAGAAAACAGGGAAAACAAGAGGGACTATGCGGTGCTGGTGGGGCTGCGCTCCCCGGTGCTGCGGGAGGATAACGCAGACGAGGAGAGTCTGGCGGAGCTGGCGGCTCTGGTAGAGACCGCCGGAGGGCAAGCCGTCGGCACCATTTTGCAGAGCAGGGAGAAGCCGGATCCCCACAGCTTCATCGGAGAGGGCAAGGTGGAGGAGGTACGGCGCATGGTGCAGGAGGAAGAGGCCACCATGGTCATCTTCGACAACGACCTCTCGCCCTCCCAGATCCGGGTGCTGACGGAGATGACCGGGGTACAGGTGCTGGATCGCAGCGGCCTGATCCTGGACATCTTTGCCCAGCGGGCCAAGACCAAGGAGGGGTGCTTGCAGGTGGAGCTGGCCCAGTACCAGTATCTGCTGCCGAGACTGGTGGGTATGTGGACTCATCTGGAGCGACAGGCCGGAACCAGCGGCAAGGGCCCCATCGGCTCCAAGGGCCCCGGCGAGACGCAGCTGGAGACGGACCGCCGCCACATCCACCGGAAGATCGACAAGCTGAAGGCGGAGCTGGAGGAGGTGCGGCGGGTCCGCAGCACCCAGCGCCAGCGGCGGCAGAAAAACGAGATCCCGGTGGTGGCCATTGTGGGCTACACCAATGCCGGAAAATCCACCCTGCTCAACGCCATCACCGGGGCGGGTATCCCCGCTAACAACCGGCTGTTTGATACGCTGGACACCACCACACGGCTGCTCACCGTCAGCGATACGCTGGATGTGGTGATCTCCGACACCGTGGGCTTTATCCGCAAGCTGCCCCACCAGCTGGTGGAGGCCTTCAAGGCCACGCTGGAGGAGTTGGAGTACGCCGATCTGCTGCTGCACGTCATCGACGTGTCCAATCCCCAGTGGCAGCAGCAGGCCGCCATTGTGGAGGACCTGATCCACGAGCTGAAGGCGGATCAGATCCCCTGCATCCGGGTATACAACAAGTGCGACGTGGCCTTCTCCGGGGAGCGGGGCCATGAGGAGGACGCCGTGTCCATCTCCGCCAAGACCGGGGAGGGCATCCCGGCGCTGATGAAGGCCATCGACCGGAGGCTGGACAAGGGTACCCGCCGGGTGGTGATCCATCTGCCCTATGACAAGGCGGGGATGCTGGACAGCCTCTATCGGGAGGCCAAGGTGGAGGATGTGGCCTATCAGGAGAGCATTGATGTGACGGCGGTGTGTCCCCCCAAGGTGCTGGGCCAGCTGAAGGACTATATCGAGGGCTGGACGGAGCCGAAGGAGGACTGGGAATGATGGAGACGGAACGGCTGCTGCTGCGGCCGTGGCAGGAGAGCGATGCCGAGGCGCTGTACCGCTGGGCCAGCGACCCGGAGGTAGGCCCCGCCGCCGGATGGCCGCCCCACACCTCCGTGGAAAACAGCCGGGACATCATCCGGACGGTGCTGTCCGAGGAGGGGACCTTTGCCGTGGTGCCAAAGGACGGGAACGGCGACCCCATCGGCGCCATCGGCGTATTCCCCACGGAGATACCGGAGGGGAGGGGTGAGCCGGAGATCGGCTACTGGATCGCCCGCCCCTACTGGGGGCAGGGACTGATCCCGGAGGCTGTGGAGGCGATGCTGCGCCGGCAGTTTCAGGAGATGGGGGCGGAGCGTGTGTGGTGCGCCCATTTTCCGGGGAATGAACGATCCCGGCGGGTGCAGGAGAAGTGCGGCTTCCGACACGTCTGCGACACGCCGCCGTCGCCGTGGCCCGACGGAACGGAGCATCCCGGCGTGTGTCAGGCCATTACGAGGCAGGAGTGGGAGGTGCGCCATGGCTGACGGCTTTCGTATCCCCTTTCAGGAGGCGGAGAGCGAGTTTGTGGAGAAGCGCTCCCGGTTCATCAGCCACGTGTGGCGGGTGGAGACGGAGGAGGAGGCCCAGGCCCGGATCCAGGAGACGAAGAAGAAGTATTATGACGCACGGCACAACTGCTGGTGCTATCTGCTGGGGGCGAATCTGGTGCGCTACTCCGACGACGGAGAGCCTCAGGGAACGGCGGGACAGCCCATGCTGAACGTATTCCAGCGGGAGAACGTCACCGGAGCGGTGTGCGTGGTGACCCGGTATTTCGGCGGTATCCTGCTGGGGGCCGGAGGGCTGACCCGTGCCTACTCCAAGGGCGCACGGGACGCCTTGGCGGCGGCGGGCGTGGCCACCATGGGACTGTGGGCCCGTGTGCGGCTCAGCTGCCCCTATCCGCTGTTTGAGCGGGTGAAGCTGGAGATCGCCGCAGCGAGCGGTATTCTGGACGATATGGACTACGGCGCTGATGTGACGCTGACGGTATCTCTGCCGTCGGAGAGGCGGGAGACCCTGCAGGGGCGGCTGACGGAGCTGTCCGCCGGAGGGCTGACCTTGGCGCTGATGGAGGAGAGCTACCGGCCCGGCCCACGGGAGGAGTTATAACGGAAAAGGAGAAGAAGGAATGAAGTACACGGAATACACCGACGAACAGATCCAGGAGATCAAGCGCCAGCGGGACCGGCGCAAGCGGCAGCAGATCACGGTCATCGTCTTTATCCTCGGCGTGCTGTTTGCGCTGGTGGGGATCCTGGAGCGGGGCGGCGCCATCTATCTGGTGCTGGGCATCGCCTGCCTGCTGATGGGCGTGATGCTGCTGGTGGATCATATCCGCAAGGAGCGGGAGGAGAAAGCCAAGAAGCAGGATGCGGCGGACACTGACAAGGAGTAAGCCTTGCCATTTGTTCACGGATTCTTTACGGAAAACCCCTTGCCCTGAGGGGGCTTTTCATGATAAAATGATAATGTAAGTAGAGATGCGAGGCGCATCTGCCCAATGTACGGACAGGTGCGCTCTCGTTTTGTCAGGAGAAAATTGGAAAAGGAGGAAGATATTTGTCTCGTAAGCCATTGAGCGTACAGGCGCAGCAGGATCGCCTGCGGCGCAAGCGGCGGGAGGCCGGAGAGGTGCTGACCATTTTCCGCAAGCCCCTGAAGGAATCGCTGACCTCGGTGCTGCCCATCACCGCCATTGTGCTGGTGCTGTGCTTTACCATCACCCCTATCTCCAACAACGCCATGATGGCGTTTTTGCTGGGGAGTCTGCTGCTGATCGTGGGCATGGGGTTGTTCACCTTGGGCTCAGAGATGTCCATGATCCCGCTGGGTGAGGCGGTAGGTAAGGAGATCACCAAGTCCAAAAAGGTGTGGGTCATTGTGGCCATCAGCTTTTTGATCGGCGTCATCATCACCGTGGCGGAGCCGGATCTGCAGGTGCTGGCAGGGCAGGTGCCGTCTATCCCGGATCGGGTCATCATCTGGTCTGTGGCGCTGGGTGTGGGGGTTTTTCTGGTGATCGCCCTGCTGCGTATCCTGTTTGCCATCCAGCTGTCGTATCTGCTGATCGGGTTTTATGCCATCGTGTTCGTGCTGGCGGGCTTCGTGTCCCCGGACTTCTGGGCCGTCGCCTTCGACTCCGGCGGCGTCACTACCGGCCCCATGACGGTACCCTTTATCATGGCGCTGGGCGTGGGCGTCAGTGCTGTGCGTAACGATAAGGACGCCGGGGGCGACAGCTTCGGTCTGGTGGCCCTGTGTTCCATCGGCCCCATCATCACGGTGCTGCTGCTGGGCCTGCTGTATCAGCCAGACGGCAGCTCCTATACCCCGGTGAGCGTGCCAGATGCCAAGGACACGGCGGAGATGTTCCGGTCGTATACCCATGCGCTGCCGGAGTATTTCAAGGAGATCTTCCTTTCTCTGGCGCCCATTCTGGCGTTTTTCGTCCTGTTCCAGCTGGTCACCCGGCGGATGCACCGGCGGGAGGTCATGAGTATGCTCTTTGGCCTGCTGTACACCTATATCGGGCTGGTGCTGTTCCTTACCGGTGTCAACGTGGGCTTCATGCCCGTGGGCAGCTTCCTGGGGGAGAGCATCGCCGCCCATGAGAGCTACAGCTGGCTGCTGATCCCCATTGCCATGCTCATCGGATACTTCATCGTGTCGGCGGAACCGGCGGTCCATGTGCTGAACCGGCAGGTGGAGGAGATCACCGCCGGAGCCATTCCCGCCAGCGCCATGAATGCGGCACTCTCCATCGGCGTGTCGGTGTCGCTGGCGCTGGCCATGATCCGGGTGCTGACGGGTATCTCCATCATGTGGTTTTTGATCCCCGGCTATGTGCTGAGTCTGGCGCTGTCCTTTGTGGTGCCGAAGATCTTTACCTCCATCGCTTTCGACTCCGGCGGCGTGGCCTCCGGTCCGATGACGGCCACGTTCCTGCTGCCCTTTGCCATGGGGGCCTGCGATGCGCTGGGGGGCAATGTGGTGACGGATGCCTTCGGCGTAGTGGCCATGGTGGCTATGACGCCGCTGGTGACCATCCAGCTGCTGGGCGTCAGTTATCAGCGTAAGCTCAGCAAGCGCACTCCTGTACCGGCCGTTGGGCAGGTGGAGGAGATCATCGAGCTGGCATAGGAGGGCATATGAAGCGACTGTATTTGATGATCACCATTACCAACCGGGTGATGGGCTCCAAGCGATTTGTGGATTTTTACCGGGCCTTCGGCGCACCGGTGGTGTTTACGGCGCTGGGCCGTGGGACTGCCAGCGATGAGGTGCTGAGCTATCTGGGTCTGGAGGCCACGGAGAAGTCCGTGATGCTGTCGGTGGTGACGCCGGCGTGCAAGGAGGTGCTGATGAAGGAATTGGTCAGCACCATGCACCTGACCAACCCCGGCACCGGCATTGCCATGTGCCTGCCTTTGAGCAGCATCGGCGGGCGGACGGCCATGAACTATTTGATTACCGGCAACCCGGAGGCGGAGCCGGATGTGGAAGTGAAGGAGGATGAGAGCATGAAGGATGCAGCGTATCAGCTGATCGTGGCCATTGCCAATCAGGGCTACACCGACACGGTGATGGGGGCCGCCCGCAGCGCAGGAGCCCACGGCGGCACCATTCTGCACGCCAAGAGCACCGGCGCCGAGGATGCCGGGAAGTTCTTTGGAATGTCCATTGCCGAGGAGCGGGAGATCATCCTCATGGTGGTGCCTACCGGCGACAAGAACACCGTGATGCAAGCCATCATGGCCCAAGCGGGGGCGCATACCGAGGCGCAGGCCGTGACCTTCTCGGTGGCGCTGGAGGATGTGGCGGGGCTGTACCACATCAACGCCGACGAATAAGAGGCGGCGAGGGGCAATCTCCGACCAAGCGGCGCAGAGACGTGCCGCCTGCGGGAGTCCCGCAGCAAAAAAAATGGATGCTTCAGCGTGAAAGCTGCCGGGAGGAGAGTCCCGGCAGTTTTTCTCTTGTCAAATCCGGCGGCAGGGGGTATACTAAAGGCGATATCCCATACAGAGAAAAGGAGCGATGTATATGGCAGTTCTGGAGCATCTGGAGCCGGGACGGGTATTTCACTTTTTTGAGCAGATGAGCGCTATTCCCCGTGGTTCGGGCAACACCAAGGCCGTCAGCGACTGGCTGGCGGAGTTTGCCAGGGAGAGGGGCCTGCGGTATCAGCAGGATGCGCTGAACAACATCATCATCTTTAAGGACGCCTCCGCCGGGTACGAGGGGGCGGAGCCGGTGATTTTGCAGGGTCACATGGACATGGTGTGCGAGAAAGCGCCGGACTGTGGCAAGGACATGACCCGTGAGGGGCTGGATCTGGCCATCGACGGGGATTTTGTCTATGCCAAGGGGACTACGCTGGGCGGTGACGACGGCATCGCCGTGGCCATGGCGCTGGCGGTGCTGGACGACGAGAGCCTGCCCCATCCCCCCATTGAGGCGGTCATCACCGTGGACGAGGAGACGGGCATGGACGGGGCCATGGGCATTGACGTGTCCGGCCTGAAGGGACGCCGGATGCTGAACATTGACTCTGAGGACGAGGGCGTGTTCACCGTCAGCTGCGCCGGAGGCGCTCGGATGGACTGCGTGCTGCCGGTGCGGCGGGAGGTCTTTGCGGCTCCTGTGCAGCGCATTACCGTTCAGGGGCTGGTAGGCGGCCACTCCGGTACGGAGATCGACAAGGGCCGGGGCAACGGCGTTCAGCTGATGGGCCGTGTGCTGGCCTCTGTGGCGGAGGAGACGGAGCTGCGACTGGTGGAGGTCTGCGGCGGTCTGAAGGACAACGCCATTCCCACCGGCGCACAGGCGCTGATTTCCGCCAACGCCGAGGTCACCGCCGAGGTCTGCCGCCGCATGACGCAGTCCCTGCGGGAGGAGTACCGGGTGACGGATCCCGACGTAGAGGTAACGGTGGAGCCTGCCGAGACGGCCATGCTGCCTATGGACGCAGTGTCCACCCGCCGGGCGGTGTGCCTGCTGGTGTGCCACCCCAACGGCGTACAGGTCATGAGCGCCGACATCCCCGGTCTGGTGCAGACCTCCCTGAACATGGGCATCCTCACCACCGGCGAGACGGCGGTGCATCTGTCCAGCAGCGTTCGCAGCAGCGTGGAGAGCCAGAAGCAGATGCTGCTCCAGCGCATCGCCTGCCTGACGGCGGAGCTGGGCGGGGAGACCTCCACCCGTGGGGAGTACCCCGGCTGGGCCTATCTGCCGGATTCTCCGCTGCGGGATCTGATGGTGGAGGTGTTCACCGATCAGTACGGCTATGAACCCAAGGTGGAGGCCATCCATGCCGGTCTGGAGTGTGGGCTGTTCTCCGCCAAGCTGCCGGGGCTGGATTGCGTGTCCTTCGGACCGGATCTGAAGGAGATCCACACCTTCCGGGAGAAAATGTCCATCTCCTCCGTGCAGCGGGTCTGGAAGATGCTGGTGGAGCTGCTGCGCCGCATGAAGCCCTGAAAGGGAAGAAGTGAATAGAGAAACGCCCTCCGGCCATGCCGGAGGGCGTCTTTTGTCGATTTGTAAAGGGCTTACTGGAGCTGCTTGGCCTTTTTGGCGGGGAACTGGACCTGCGCCAGCACCACGGCAATGAACATCAGAGCACAGCCGATATACTCCCGCAGGGACATCTGCTGGTGCAGGATGATGGCACCGGCGATGACGGCGAACACGCTCTCCAGACTCAGCAGGATGGTGACCACCGTGGGGTTGGAATCCTTCTGGGCCAGAATTTGCAGGGTGTAGCCCACGCCGCAGGAGAACACGCCCACGTACAGCAGGGGCAGGATGCACTCCCAAAGGACGTGGAAGTCAATGGTGTCGAAGATCAGGGCCAGAATGGTGGACCAGATAGCGGCGAACAGGAACTGCAGGCAGGAGAGCTTCACGCCGTCGCAGCGGGCGGTGAAGTGGTCAATGAGAAGAATGTGTACGGCAAAGCACACAGCGCACACCAGCACCAGCAGGTCGCCGGGGGCCAGAGAGAAGCTGCCCTTGATGCACAGCAGGTACAGGGATACCACGCTCAGCACCACGGCGATCCACACCGGGCCGCTGACCTTCCGGCGGAAGAACAGGCCAAACAGGGGAACCAGCACCACATACAGCGCCGTGATGAAGCCCGCCTTGCCGGCGTCGGTGCCGGCCACCAGACCCGCCTGCTGGAAGTTGGAGGCGACGGCCAGAGCGGTGCCGCAGCAGAGGCCGCCCAGCCACAGCTGCTTGCGGGAGGCCTTCTTTTCCTCCGCCGTGGGCTGGGGCCGGTCCTTCCGAGTGGTGTTCATGACGGCGATCACCACCAGCAGAGACAGTACGGCGATGAAGTAACGGGTGCCGTTGAAGGTGAAGGCCCCCATGGAGTCGGCGCAGATATCCTGCGACACGAAGGAAGTACCCCAGATAAAGGCCGCCAGAATGGGGAATACCACCTGACGCATTTGGTTGTGTTGCATGTGCTTGGTTCCTTTCTGTTTATTTTCTCTCTCTTATTTAGGCGGATCCTTGCCCTCCGTGGGGTTGACGTGCCACTTGAATTTTTTCTCCGTTCCGTGGAGAAGGCGCTGGATATTTTCCCGATGACACCAGACCACCAGAGCCGCCACCGCCAGACATAGACCGGTGTAGAGCCAGTTGTGGCCATAGACGAAGTACACGGTAATGGGGGCGCTGCAGGTGGCGGTGATGGAGGCCAGCGAGACGTATCGGGTGGTGAGCCACAGCAGCAGGAACAGCGCCCATGCCACGGCGGCCACCCGCCAGTTCAGCAGCAGCACCAGCGTGCCGCCGGAGAGGATGCCCTTGCCGCCTCGGAGACCGTAGAACACCGGGAAGATGTGGCCCAGTTCACAGCCGAGGCCCGCCAGAAGCGTACCCAAGGTGCCGTCCCAACCCAGACAGCGGAAGAAGAAGCTGCCCAGCAGGCACGCCGCCACGGTCTTGCCCATGTCGCAGGCGATGACCAGCAGGGCGTATTTGGCGCCGTAGGTGCGATAGAAATTGGTGAGACCGGCGTTGCCGCTGCCGTGCTTGCGGACGTCGTCCCGGATGATGAAGTGGGATACCATGAAAGAGCCGTTGAAGCAGCCGAAGAAGTAGGACAGCAGCATCACCAGCAGTACGGCGAAGGCTACAGTCACGTTATGCATCTTCTTCTCCCTTCTGACGGATGCTCATGATGATGGGTGTACCCTCCAGCCCGAACACGCTGCGGATCTGATTTTCCAGATACCGGCGATAGGAGAAGTGGAAGAGCTTTTTATCGTTGCAGAACACCACAAAGTGGGGCGGGCGGATGCCCACCTGCGTCATATAATAGATCTTCAGGCGGCGGCCCTTATCCGTGGGGGGCTGGACACGGGTCTGTGCATCCGCCAGAACGGAGTTGAGCATCCCGGTGGTGATCCGCATGGAGGACTGCTCCCGGACATAGTTGATGAGCTCGAAGAGACGGGTGACACGCTGGCCGGTCAGGGCGGAGATGAACACGATGGGGGCGTAGGTCATATAGCTCAGGTCCCGGCGGATATCCTCCCGCATCCGGTCCATGGTCTTGTCGTCCTTTTCCACCAGATCCCACTTGTTCACCACGATGATACAGGCCTTGCCGGCCTCGTGGGCCAGACCCGCCACCTTGGTATCCTGCTCCGTGACACCATCCTGTGCGTCGATCATGATGAGGCACACATCGCTGCGCTCGATGGCCATGGTGGCCCGCAGGACACTGTATTTTTCGATGTTGTCGTCCACCTTGGACTTTTTCCGCATACCGGCGGTGTCAATGAAGTTATACTTGCCGGTCTCGTTTTCAAAGTAGCTGTCGATGGCGTCCCGTGTGGTGCCGGCCACGTTGCTGACGATGACCCGCTGCTGGCCCAGAATGCGGTTGGTGAGGGAGGACTTGCCCACATTGGGCTTGCCGATGATGGCCACCTGAATGACGTCGCTGTCCTCTTCCTCCTCGTCCTCCGGGGGGAAGTATTGCAGGCAGGCATCCAGCAGGTCGCCGGTGCCGTGGCCGTGGACGGCGGACACGGCGATGGGGTCGCCCAGACCCAGATTGTAGAACTCATAGAAGTCCGGGTCCACGGCGCCGGTGGAGTCCATCTTGTTCACCGCCAGCACAATGGGCTTCTTAGAGCGCTGGAGCATCCCGGCCACCTCCTGGTCGGCGGCGGTCATGCCGGTCTTGATATCGGTGACGAAGATGATGACGTTGGCGTTGTCGATGGCGATCTGAGCCTGCTCCCGCATGAAGGCAAGGATCTGGTTGTCGGTATTGGGTTCGATACCGCCGGTATCCACCAGGCGGAACTTGCGGCCGTTCCAATCGGACTCCCCGTAAATGCGGTCACGGGTGACACCGGGAGTATCCTCCACGATGGAGAGGCGCCGGCCGATGATCTTGTTGAACAGCATGGACTTGCCCACGTTGGGCCGTCCGACGATGGCGATCAAGGGTTTGGACATGGGTATCAGCTCCTTCCGTTGTCCTGCCGGCTTTCCGCCGGGGCAAAGAGTGCGTCGGCCAGATCGAAGCCGTCCAGACCCACCACCTGTACGGGGCGGCCCAGCTCCTGAGACAGACGCTCTACTGTATAATCATCCAGAAATACCGTTTCACCGTGCCGCAGCATATGCAGCGGGATCAGCACCCGGTCTCCCAGCGGCCGCTTTTGCAGCTGGGCGGAGATGTCCTGTCCCGTCAGCAGGCCCGCCACGTCGATGGTGTGGCCGAAGAAGTCGTTGTCGATGGCCACCACCTCGCCCCGGAGGCCGGGGAAACGGGCCTGTGCCTGCTGCACCAGTCCCGTCAGGAAGGGGGCCGCCGCTGTGCCTGTGGCGATGGTGAAGGAGGAAAATTCCTCCGGTACATCCACCGTATCCAGCGCTGCCAGAAAATCGTCTCCCAGAGAGCGAAGCATCCCCACGCCGTTTTCCAGCTGGCGGTAGCCCTCGTAGTAGTCCTCCTCCGGCAGGGGGCGGCCCGCCCGCAGGAACAGCTCGTCGGCGCAGAAAAAGCGCCGGGTGCCGAAGCGCTCCAGATTCTCCCGGCCGAATTCGTCTGCGATGTCGATGATCTCGGCGGCGGTGGCGGCGTCCACGGGGCGCAGCTTGGCAAGGCCCTTGCGGTACTTGGTGATGCCCACCGGCACCAGTGAGCAGCTGGAGAACTCCATCTCCGTCAGATCCCGCAGGGTGCGGCGCAGCTGGTCGCCGTCGTTCCAGCCGGGGCAGATGACGATCTGTCCGTTCATGACGATGCCGGCCTCACAGAACCGGCGCATATATTCCAGAGAGCGCACGGCGTTCTTGTTGCCCAGCATGGTGCAGTGGAGCTGGGGGTCCGTGGTGTGGACGGAGACGTTGATGGGGCTGATGCGCAGATCAATGATGCGCTGAGCCTCCCGCTCCGTCAGATTGGTGAGGGTGATATAGTTGCCCTGCAGAAAACTCAGCCGGGCGTCGTCGTCCTTAAAATAGAGGGTCTGGCGCATTCCGGGGGGCATCTGGTCCACAAAGCAGAACACACAGTGGTTGGCGCAGCAGCGCATTTCGTCCATCAGATAGGTGTCGAAATTCAGCCCAAGATCCAGGCCCTCTTCCTTTTTGATCTGTACATTCCGCACGGAACCGTTGGGCTCCAGCAGCTCCAGCCGGCACTTGGCATCATAGCCGTAGAAGCGGTAGTCCAGCACGTCCACGATCTCGTGGCCGTTGATGGTCAGCAGCTTCTCGCCGGGCCGGATCCCCGCCCGCTGGGCCGGGCTGCGGTGATCCACAGAGGTGATAACAGTACTCATGGGTTCATTCCTTCATATTTCACATTAGCATCCAGTCTATTATAGCCAAACCAACGGAATTGTGCAAGCAAAATGCAGAATTATTCCATGAAAAATACCAGCAGCAGTAGAGGAAAAACTTTCGTTTGCCGCAAAATTCACCTTGACAAGCGGGGAAGAATAGGGTATGATAGTCATGCTTGTAAAGCAAATCGACTTTACATAGGAGGGATCTTCGTGAAAAACCAGACCTATCGCATGACGATGCTGTTCGATTTTTATGGGGAGATCCTCACGGACCGGCAGAAGGAGTTCTTTGATCTTTACTACAATGAGGATCTGTCACTGGCGGAGATCGCTGAGAACTACGGCATCTCCCGGCAGGGCGTCCGGGACGTCATTGTCCGGGCGGAGGCCGCCATGACGGAGCTGGAGGATAAGACGGGCCTCATCCGGCGCTTCATGCAGATGCAGAAGAAGGTGCAGGGCATTGAGGACGCCGCCAAGGAGATCAGAACCATCAACTACCGGCAGTATGAGAATCCGGAGCTGGAACGGCTGACGGCGCAGATCTGCGAATATGCCGCCGCTCTGAGGGAGTAAGCTATGGCATTTGAAGGACTTTCCGAAAAACTCAACGCCGCATTCAAAAAGCTCCGTGGCAAGGGCCGCCTCACCGAGGCGGATGTCCGGGAGGGGATGCGTGAGGTGCGGCTGGCGCTGCTGGAGGCGGACGTCAGCTATAAGGTGGTCAAGGATTTTGTGGCGCAGGTCACAGAGCGCTGTGTCGGTGCAGATGTGCTGGACAGCCTGACCCCCGGTCAGCAGATCGTCAAGATCGTCAATGAGGAGCTGACGGCCCTGATGGGTGGCTCCAACGCTCGGCTGACCTTTGCCTCCAAGGGCCCCACCATTGTGATGATGGTGGGTCTGCAGGGCGCCGGTAAGACCACCAACGGCGCCAAGCTGGCGGGCCTGATGCGCCGCCAGTTCGGCAAGCGGCCGTTGCTGGTGGCCTGCGACGTGTACCGTCCGGCCGCCATCAACCAGCTGCAGGTAGTGGGCAAACAGTTGGATATCCCGGTGTTTGAAATGGGTCAGGCGGACCCGGTACACATTGCCGAGGAGGCCGTCAAGTACGCCAAGGACCACGGCAACGATATGGTCTTTCTGGATACCGCAGGACGGCTGCATATCGACGAGGCCCTGATGGACGAGCTGAAGGCCATCAAGGCGGCGGTGAAGCCCACAGAGATCCTGCTGGTGGTGGATGCCATGACCGGTCAGGATGCGGTGAATGCCGCCTCCGCCTTTGACGAAGCGCTGGGCATCGACGGTGTGCTGCTCACCAAGCTGGACGGCGACGCCCGTGGCGGTGCAGCTCTCTCCATCCGGGCGGCCACCGGCAAGCCCATCAAGTTCGTGGGTACCGGCGAGAAGCTGGACATGATCGAGCTGTTCCATCCGGAGCGCATGGCCTCCCGGATCCTGGGCATGGGCGATATGCTGACCTTCATCGAGAAGGCGGAGCAGCAGTATGACGAGAAGCAGGCCAAGAAGCTGGAGGAGAAGCTCCGCAAGAACCGCTTGACGCTGACGGACTATCTGGATCAGATGGAGCAGCTGCAGAACATGGGCGATCTGAGCCAGATCGCCGGGATGCTGCCGGGGAATCTGGGCAAGCAGCTGGATGCCAGTCAGATCGATGAAAAGCAGATGGCTCACACCAAGGCCATCATCCTCTCCATGACGCCGCTGGAGCGGGAGAATCCACAGATCCTCAACGCCAGCCGCAAACGGCGCATCGCCGCAGGCTGCGGCTTGCAGGTGGTGGATGTGAACCGGCTGCTGAAGTCCTTTGAGATGCTCCAGCAGCTCACCAAGTCCATGAGCAAGGGACGCTTCCGGGGGATCCCCGGCATGGGCGGGATGCCCGGTATGGGTGGCCGTGGAAAAATGAAGGGCTTCGGGCGTAAGAAGCGGCTGAAGTGACCGGCGCAAAAACCGTAAATAAGTGCAGGAGCATTTATCAAATACAATTCTATTTTACATTATTGGAGGAAAAACATCATGGTTAAGATCAGACTGAGAAGAATGGGCGCTAAGAAGGCTCCTTACTATCGTGTGGTAGTGGCGGATTCCCGCTATCCCCGTGACGGCCGTTTCATCGAGGAGATCGGCACCTACAACCCCTGCGTGTCTCCCGCTGAGATCAAGATCGACGCTGACCGGGCCCGTGAGTGGATCAAGACCGGTGCTCAGCCCACTGAGACCGTTCGTGCTCTGCTGAAGAAGGTCGACGTTCAGTAAAGCGGAGGCAGAGGCATGAAGGAGCTGCTGCTCTACATCGCCAGAAGCCTTGTTCAGCATCCCGATCAGGTCACTGTGACGGAGGTAGAAACCGGCGATGAGCTGACGCTGGAGCTGCGTGTGGCCCCAGAGGATATGGGCCGGGTCATCGGCCGTCAGGGCCGCATCGCCAAGGAGATCCGTACCCTGATCCGCTCCTACGCACAGCGCACCGGCGTGAAGGCTTCGGTGGATATTGTAGACTAAAGGGAAGGCACATCCCGTCAAATCGTGTGAAAACTCCCCCTGCGCCATATGGCGCAGGGGGAGTTTCAGTATGAGGTTTGGATGAGATCATTCCGAAAGGCATCCCCCATTCTGCCAGGGCGGCGGAATGGGGGATGGTCATAGGTCGGGATAGCTGTGCAGGAAAACTGGTTTACAGAAGCTCTGCCAGCTCGTCTACCAGCTCACCGAACAGGGCCAGAGCGCTGTTGACGGGCTCCGGAGAGCTCATATCCACGCCGGCGATCTTCAGCAGGCTGATGGGGTCGGTGCTGCAGCCGCCGGAGAGGAACTTCTTATAGTCCGCCACGGCGGGAGCACCTTCCTTGAGGATGCGGTTGGCGATGGCAACGGCGGCGGAGAAGCCGGTGGCGTACTGGAACACATAGTAGTTATAGAAGAAGTGGGGGATCCTGGCCCACTCCAGAGCGATCTGGTCGTCGGAAATCATATCCGGGCCGAAGTAGATCTTATTGAGTTCATGATACTTCCTGCACAGGGCGTCCGCCGTCAGGGCCTCGCCGTTTTCGGCCATCTTGCCCATGGCCAGTTCGAACTCAGCGAACATGGTCTGGCGGTACACGGTACCCTTGAACTGATCCAGGAAGTGGTTGATGAGATAGGCACGCTGCTTCTTGTCGGTGGTCTTGCTCAGCAGGTGGCGCATCAGCAGTACCTCGTTGCAGGTGGAGGCCACCTCGGCTACGAAGATGACATAGTCGCTGGTGCTGATGGGCTGATACTTGCAGCTGTGGTAGCTGTGCAGGGCGTGGCCCATTTCGTGGGCCAGCGTGAACTGGCAGTCCAGATTATTCTTGTGGTTCAGCAGCACATAGGGGTGGGGACGGCTGATGCCGGAGGAATAGGCGCCGCCTCGCTTGCCCACGTTCTCGTAGACGTCGATCCAGCGGTTGTTGAAGCCCTCCTTCAGCAGAGCCACATAGTCATCGCCCAGCACATGGAGGGCCTCCAGCACGGTCTCCTTGGCCTGCTCATAGGTGATCTCCTTGTCGGCGTCCGCCACAATGGGGGTATAGACGTCGTACATATGCAGCTCGTCCACGCCCATGACCTTTTTTCGCAGAGCCACATAGCGGTACATCTTATCCAGATTGCCGTGGACTGCCTCAATGAGGTTTAGATACACCGGCACCGGCACCTCAGTGGCGTCCAGAGATGCCTGAAGGGTGCTGTCGTAGTGGCGGGCGTTGGCGAAGAAGCACAGCTGCTTGAACTGGCCGTCCAGCGTGGCGGCCACGGTGTTCTTATACTGGCCCAGCGCCTTATAGTAGGTCTCGAAGGCACGGCGGCGCAGCTCCCGGTCGGGGCTCATCAGCATGGGGACGAAGGTGGCGTCCGTCAACTGATGGGCATTGCCGGCCTCGTCCACCACGTCGGGATAGACCATATCGGCGTTGCGGAACACGCTGGCTACGTTCTCAGAGGCGTTGGCCATCTCGCCGGCGGAGGCCAGCAGCTTCTCCTCGGCAGGGGAGAGGATATGGGCCTTGCGGCGGCGGATCTGATACAGGCTGCGGCGGTAGGTCTCCAGCTCCGGCTGGGCGGTGTAGAACAGATTCAGGGTATCCTCCGGGATCTCCATGATCTCCGGGGTGGCGAAGGCGGCGGCGCTGGAGATGGTCACCAGCGTGCTCATGGCTTTGCCGCGCATATCCTGATAGAAGCTGTTGCCGGTGTCCTCGTCGCCCTTGCAGCTGGCGTAGCCATACAGGCGGCTCAGCCGCTCCTCCACCTGATCCTGGAGCCGGAACCATGCCAGCAGGTCCTCGGCACTGCGGCCCAGCGTGCCACGGAAGGCGGCGATCTGCTCCGGGAGGGTCTTCAGGGCCTTATATTCCTCATTCCACGCCTGATCGCTTTCATACAGGTCCTTCAGGTTCCATGTGTATTCCTCCGGAACCTCACTGCGCTGGGGGATGGTCTGGTTTGCCATATCTGATTCCTCCTATGATAAAGATACGTTAGAGACATTATACCATAAGTTTCCGAAAAGGGAAGTCCCCAGTTTCACGGCGGTGGCATAGAATGGGATGAGCCGCTTGGCTCACACATGACCTGTGAGGAGGAAGGACTCTTGTACACAGAAATCACCAACGCTGCGGCGGAGAATGAGTGCCCGGAGGGGAAGGGGCAGCTGCCGGGACGGTGCGCCGCTATGGCGTTTCCCTTTGTGGCCATGCAGGGGCAGGACCCCAAGCGCTACGATCAGCGGGAGGCCTTGCAGCAGGGGACGCTGTTCCCCGGACTGGACCTGCCGTTTCATAAGGAGCTGAAAAGCCGGTTCCCGGCGGCCAACACGGCGCTGTCAGAGCTGATGGCACTGGATTTCGCCATCGACGAGCTGGGGCTGTATCTGGTGACCCATGCCGAGGATCAGGAGGTGCTGGCCCTCTACTGGGAGTATATCCGGTTAGCGCAGGAGGGGAGAGCCCGCTATGAGGCGCAGTACGGCCCCTTGACCCAGACCACCGTTACCGAGGGCGGCTACCGGTGGCTCAAGGACCCGTGGCCCTGGGATGAAGGAGGTTCGGACTGATGTTTGTCTATGAGAAGAAGCTGCAATACCCGGTACGCATCGCCAACCCCAATCCCAAACTGGCGGCCTTCATCATCAGTCAGTACGGCGGGCCGGACGGAGAGCTGGGAGCCTCCCTGCGGTATCTCAGCCAGCGCTACACCATGCCATACCCGGAGCTGAAGGCGCTGCTGACGGATATTGGTGTGGAGGAGCTGGGGCATCTGGAGATGGTGGGAACCATCGTTCACCAGCTGACCAGGAACATGACGGAGCAGGAGGTAAAGGACGCCGGCTATGAAGCGTACTTCGTGGATCACACCGCCGGGGTCTATCCCACTGCCGCCTCCGGCTTCCCGTGGAACGCCGCCTCCATGGCGGTGAAGGGGGACCTGATTGCAGATCTGACAGAGGACCTTGCAGCAGAGCAGAAGGCCCGTGTGACCTATGACAACATCCTGCGGTTGTCGGATGACCCCGACGTCAACGATGTCATCAAGTTCCTGCGGGCCCGTGAGATCGTCCATTTCCAGCGCTTCGGCGAGGGGCTGCGGCTGGCAAAGGAGAAGATGGATCAGAAGAATCTCTACTTCGTCAACCCCTCCTTCGATCAGTAGGAGAACTGCAAAAAATGTCCGGCCCTATGGCCGGACATTTTTTATGGCTGCAATTATTTTGCCAGAATTTTCTTCAGCTTGGCGAAGCGGGGGAGAGAGTCCACCTTGGGCAGATCCGGCTCACCCTGAATCAGAGGCAGGGCGTACTCGATGAACTGGTGGTTTACGCCGTTGCCCTCGGCATTGATCCACTCACGGGGGATTTTCTTCTCCACATTGGCCACCTCCATCAGAGGGATCAGCTTGGTTTTGCAGGCATAGCGGCCGTCCCGGACGCCGCGCTCAAAACCGATCATGCGGCCGTTGATGCCGTTGACGGCGTTTTCCACGGCGGCCTTGCCCGCCATAAAGGACTCCTCGATATCCGTCTCGGAGGCCAGATGTGCGCCGCAGCGCTGCAGCAGATTCAGCTCGATGCCACGGACCTTGGCGCCGGTCTCCTCCTTCAGCACCTGCGCCAGAATGGCGGCCAGACCGCCCAGCTGAGCATGGCCGAAGCCGTCATTGGCGGCTACCTTGGCCTCGGAGACGAAGCCGCCGTCCTCATAGTGGATGCCCTCGGAGACGGCGATGATGCAGCTGCCCTTTTCAGCATAGACCCGCTTCACGTCCTCGATGAACTTGGGCATACTGAAATCCGTTTCCGGCAGATAAATGAGGTCGGGACCTGCGCCGTACTCCGACGCCAGCGCCGCAGAGGCGGCCAGCCAGCCGGCGTGGCGGCCCATGATCTCCATGACCACGATCATGCCGGTGTCATAGACATGGGCGTCGTGATAGACCTCCATCATGGACGTGGCGATGTACTTGGCCGCCGAGGCGTAGCCGGGGCAGTGGTCGGTACCGAAGAGGTCGTTATCGATGGTCTTGGGTACGCCCATGACCCGGCACTCGTAGCCCACGGATTGCATATAGGTGTTGATTTTGTTGCAGGTATCCATGGAGTCGTTGCCGCCGTTATAGAAGAAGTAGCGGACGTTATGCTTCTTGAACACCTCCAGGATCCGGCGATAGTCGGTATCGTCCTTTTCCGGGTCTGCGATCTTATAGCGGCAAGAGCCCAGAGCAGAGGAGGGAGTGTATTTCAGCAGCCGCAGCTCCTCCGGGTCCTCCAGCCCCATGTCGAACAGACGGTCATTCAGCACGCCCTTGATGCCGTGCTCGGCGCCCAGCACCTGCGTGATGCAGGGGGACTTCAGCGCCGTGTCGATGACACCGTAGGCACTGGCGTTGATGACCGATGTAGGCCCGCCGGACTGTCCGATGATGCAGGCACCCTTTAATTCTTTCATGATCTATACCTCCACAGAAGAATTTTTAATCAAGCTCTATCAGTTTAGCACGGAAATGCCATAAAGTAAATGACTGGGGGTTGCAAAAAAGAAAAAGTGTGATACAATAAGCCATGGATATATTATTCCAATCATTCCGTACAAGTCAAGAACTATTTTGCTAAAGGAGCGATTTTTATGCCACTGGTCACTTCCAAGGAAATGTTTGAAAAGGCCTATAACGGCGGCTACGCCATCGGCGCTTTCAACGTCAACAACATGGAGATCGTACAGGGCATCACCGAGGCCTGCCAGGAGGAGCACGCCCCCGTGATCCTTCAGGTCAGCAAGGGCGCCCGTGCCTATGCCAACCACACTTATCTGGTGAAGCTGGTGGAGGCCGCTGTGGAGTGCTGCCCCGATATCCCCATCGTGCTGCATCTGGACCACGGTCCCGACTTCGAGACCTGCAAGAGCTGCATCGACGGCGGCTTTACCTCTGTGATGATCGACGCATCCTCCAAGCCCTTTGCCGAGAACATCGAGATCACCAAGCGTGTGGTGGAGTATGCCCACGACCACGGCGTGGTGGTGGAGGCCGAGCTTGGTACGCTGGCCGGCATTGAGGATGAGGTGAAGGTGGCCGCTCATGAGGCATCCTATACCCGTCCGGAGGAGGTGGAGGAGTTCGTGTCCAAGACCGGCTGCGACTCTCTGGCCATCGCCATCGGTACCAGCCACGGCGCCTATAAGTTCAAGCCTGAGCAGTGTACCCGCAACGAGCAGGGCATTCTGGTGCCGCCTCCCCTGCGGTTCGACGTGCTGAAGGAGGTCTCCCGCCGTCTGCCCGGCTTCCCCATCGTGCTGCACGGCTCTTCCTCCGTGCCGCAGGAGTACGTGAAGATGATCAACGACCACGGCGGCCGGATGCCCAATGCCATCGGTGTGCCGGAGGAGCAGCTGCGTGAGGCGGCCAAGCTGTCCGTGTGCAAGATCAATATCGACTCTGATCTGCGGCTGGCTATGACCGGCACCATCCGTCAGTTCATGGAGGAGCATCCCGACAAGTTCGACCCCCGTGAGTATCTGAAGCCCGCCCGTGCCAACATAAAGGAGCTGGTGCGCCACAAGCTGGTGGACGTGCTGGGCTGCGCCGGCAAGGCTTGATAGCGTCTATTGACTCATAAAAAATTCCCGGAGAACGAAGGCTCTCCGGGAATTTTTTGTGTCTCGCTGCCGACGGGGAGTGTGGGGGACGGAAAAGCTCATCGGTAAGCTGAAGGACTTCATCGCCAAGGTGAAGGCGTACTTCGATGGGCTGACCACCAACACCAAGGCGGAGGCGGCTCTCTTGAAGGAGATGCGGGACGGCGGACTGCACTATCTGGAGTGCATTGTGGATGCCTATGACAAGGCGGCCACGGCGGCGGTGGAGAACTATCAGGGAGCGGAGACCCGGAGCGAGGGCGGCGAAAACCAGTACATGGCAGGGGGCAAGTATTGGCGGCCGCAGCTGAAACGAGCGGAGTGGGAGCTGCTGGAACGGCGGATGAACGCCGAGATCAAAAGCGGGGAAAATTTTCTTGACGAGGCAACCAAGTGGGTGTATGCTGATGAAAAAGGCGTACAGGTGTTCGCTTTATATGGCATAGGAGACGGAACAGATGCCACGCCGCTGTATGCGGTGGGCGGGAAGACTGCCAGCGCAAAAGCAAAGATGCTGATGGATTATATCAGGGAGGAGCAAAACTATGACGGAGACCGAAAAGCGCTTGACTCATTGCTTAAAGGCTATGGGCATTTCGAGGGGAATGGGCGCAGCAATCTTTCTAACCGTAGGGGAGGAAGAACAACAGCAGGTCGAAATGCTGCATTACATGGCGGACCATCGGGAAGCAACGGGAGAAGAACTGCTGAACGAAGCTCGGAGAATCAGCGGGGAGTAAAGGATCAGTTCTCCCTGCGGGAGCCGGTGGAGGAAACCCGTGATCTTCTGGCACTGCACAATATGACAGCGGCCAATCTGCGTGGAGCGCTGAAGCCGGTGCGCCAGCCGAAGGAGTTCAGCAAGTTCGGCAACGGGGCGCTCCAGCAGCTGGTGTCCGAGGTCGGCGTACAGGAGCTGGCCCGCATCAATGCACAACGGCAAGAACGACTGGCAGTATTGGACGACGTACATTCAGGATAAAAATAACACCGTCTGGGAGGCCACGCTGAACGTGACGGAATCCGCAAACGGTGTGAAGTATCTGTATGATATTAACCCAATAAAAAAGGTGGGGCAGTCCGTCAAGTCGGACACATCCACCACCTCTGTGGGGCAGTCCGTCAAGTCGGACACATCCACCACTGGGGATATTGTAGCACAGAACCAGACGGAAAGTCAAGCACAAATTCGCAGCTCGACGATTTCTGACCGGGACGTGCTGCGGATCGCCGCCCAAATGGCGAAAAACTCCGAGTCCATGCTGGACATAAAAAAGAACCATCCCGCTTCTTCGCTCTTCCGGGCTTACAATAGCGTCCCGGCAGCTTCTGCGGAATGGTTATATTGGCAGTATAACCTATGCTGGGCAGAATGTCAACATCAAGGGCTTGCCTTTTTCCTCCGTGGTTCGGTTAATCGGTTTTCAGTCAATTTCTTTTCCATCGAGGTCATAACAGCAAGCCTCTCCTTTTTTCGTACTATTCAGGTATGCTGCGTCGATATCGAAATCAAGACCGATTTCACGGCGCATATCCGGCGAACACGCATCCTGAAGTACACTAAGAGCCTCAGTATAGCCGATCAATTCCCCGGATTCAACATCATCTCTGTGCTCTTTTTGACTGAGTTCCTGTGCATATTCTTTGATAAGTGCAACAGCATCTTTGATGATATCAGCAGGATTCATTCGGACAGCACTCCTTTGGAACATTTTTTCTCTATGCCGTGTAGGGAGGCGGCGACTCTGCCTGACTGTACCTGCGCCAGAACAATGAATTTCAATCCATGCGCCCCGTGAGGGGGTGCGGCTAAGTATACCATGTATATCTTGAATTATCAACTATGATTTCAATCCATGCACCCCGTGAGGGGGTGCGGCGGCAAAAATGCACAATAACAGATGAACATTTTTGACAAACCAGGCAGGTTCGGCGCAGAACACAACAAACAGCGCTCCGTGACGCAGAAGGAACATAAGAAAAGTTTCCTATTACGAACCATAAGATTCGATGTCCGTCAACGCTTTTTGCACAAAAAGACCATGGAGAAGAAGCTGTGCTTCTCCTCCATGGGATACTCTTATTCTATTTCGTATATGGCTCACACACCGGTCATAACAGTCATGACCTCGAATTCCTCGGCGTTGAGGGTCTTTTTCATGGCCAGTCCCTCGTCGATATCCACGTTGACGATCTGGTCATCCCGGACGCATATGACCCGGTTGGTCATGCCCTCGGCCAGCACCCGCACCGCCTCGTAGCCCATGCGGGTGGCCAGCACACGATCCTTGGCGGTGGGACTGCCGCCCCGCTGGATGTGGCCCAGAATGGTGACACGGGGGTCAAGCCCCAGATGCTCTTTGATCTCCTTGCCCACATCCATGGCGCTGGCGGCACCCTCGGCCACCACGATCATGAAGTTGGTTTTGCCCCCCAACCGGGCTGCGCGGATCTTCTCGGCCACGTGCTTTTCAAAGTCATACTGATGCTCCGGTACCAGCACAGCGGTGGCCCCCACGGCTACGCCCACATACAGAGCCAGATACCCGGCGTGACGGCCCATGACCTCCACCACGGAGCAGCGTTCGTGGGACTGCATGGTGTCCCGCAGACGGTCAATGCACTCCACGGCGGTATTGGCGGCGGTATCGAAGCCGATGGTATAGTCGGTGCAGACGATGTCGTTGTCGATGGTACCCGGCACACCCACCACGGACACGCCGAATCTGGACAGATCCTGCGCCCCCCGGAAGGTGCCGTCGCCGCCGATGGCCACGATGCCGTCCAGCCCCAGCAGCTTGCAGGTGTTGGCGGCCTTCTTCTGTCCCTCTGGCGTGCGGAACTCGTCGCTGCGGGCGGTGTAGAGAACGGTGCCGCCCCGGTTGATGATGCGGCTGACGCTGCCGGAATTCATGGGACAGATATCCCCGGCGATAAGGCCCGCCCAGCCCCGGCGGATGCCCACGCACTCGATGCTGTTCTTCATTGCCGTCCGCACCACCGCACGGATGGCGGCGTTCATGCCGGGGGCGTCGCCGCCGCTGGTCAGCACGCCGATGCGTTTCACTGCACTTTCCATATTCGGATACCCCTTTTCTCAGCCGAAGCTTAAATGTTCCAAACGTTACATACATGATACCACGGTCGGAGGAGATTTTCAAGCGCTTTTTCCTGATTTTGCCGCCGGGTGTCTATTTTTGACTGTCCTTTTTCGGCAGGCTGTGGTATACTGATAAAAAACAAAAGGGGAGGGGACAGGATGCATCCACAATTTGCAGAGCTGACGCCCCGTTGGTTCAAGCGGGCCTTTGTCTATACCGGCAGCATCGGAGACTTCCGCTACCGCTTTGACATGGGGAAGGAAAAGGGCATACTGCACACGGCGGTTTATTCCGTGTACTGCTACGAGGCGGCGCAGGACAGGCAGGAGAGGGATTTCCCATGGGACGAGGCCGGTGTGGAGGAGCTGAAGCAGTGGCTTCAGGCGAAATACGATCAGTTTTCCGCCGGGAAAGGTCTGGCGGACTGAGAGAGCAAAAGAGGACAGGGCGCAGCCCTGTCCTCTTTTGCTTGTTCAGAGGGTGTCCTTGCCGTCCGCAGATGATGCTGAGGGTCACTCGCTTACAGGTCAACCTTCTCGTATCGGGCGGCGGCACCCCGGAAGATCAGGGGCCAGCTGCCGCACCAGATCACCAGTCCCGCCGCCAGCAGCGGCAGCTGACAGGCCAGGTCATAGCCGTTGAAGCGGCTCAGTGCCGGGAAGTGGACGGCGGCCTCCATGATGATCGCCGCCACCGCCATGACGATACACGCCTTCACGAAGGATACGCCCACCTTATAGGCCGTCCGGTAGAAGGACAGCAGGAACACGGCGTTGAACACGGCGAACAGCATCAGTCCGCAGGCGAACAGCGTCACATTGGCATTGAGGCCCACGGGATTGTCCCCGATACCCAGCTTTGCCCGCAGCAGGGCGAAGGGAATGGCGATGACCAGCGCCAGCAGCTCGATAAGCCCCACGAACAGGCAGTTGGCCTTGACGGTATCCCGCTTCCGGATGGGCAGCAGGGCGGAGTAGTACACGTCCTTCTGCTCCCGCCCGTTGAGGAAGGAGAAGAACAGTCCCAGCATCACATAGAACCACATGACGGTATAGGGGTAGGCCGGGATCAGCAGCATGACTCCGAACAGGCAGAACACCAGCGTCATAGGCTGGCACACCAGCCGCAGCTGCTTATACAATAGCGTTTTCATCCAAGGGCCTCCTCTCCACGGAAACGATGATATCCTCCAGCGTCAGCTCCTGTCCCGGCTGGCGGAGGTAGTCGTAGTGCTGCCGGAAGTCCGCCAATGTGCCGGTGTGCTGGATGGTGCCGTCCTTGATGAAGGTGATGTGGCTGGCGCATTTCTCCAGATCCGAGGTGATGTGGGTGGAGAACAGCACACTGCGCTGCCCGTCGGCGGCAATGCGCCGCAGCAGCTCCGTCAGCTCGTCACGGGATACCGGGTCCAGTCCGCTGGTGGGCTCATCCAGGATCAGCAGCCGGGCATCGTGGCTCAGGGCCAGAGCGATCATGTACTTTACCCTCATGCCGGTAGACAGCTGATCCACCCGCTTCTCCTGGTCAATGCCGAACAGATTCAGGTAGTGACGGTACTTCTCCTCCTGCCAGTTGCCGTAGAACCGGCGGGTCACGTCGCTGAGGAGCCGTACCTTCTTCTTGGGATAGAAGTCGATGCCGCCCAGCACCACGCCGATGCGCTCTTTAATATATTGTTCCTCCTCCCGGAAGGACTTGCCCAGCACCGTTACCTCCCCGGCATCCGGGTGTACCAGCCCCAGAATAGACTTCAGTGTGGTGGATTTGCCCGCTCCGTTACGGCCGATGAAGCCCATGACGGCACCCTCCGGCACGGAAAAGCTCACGTTCTCCAGCGAAAAGGCCGGATAGCGCTTGCACAGCCCCTTGACCTCCAATGCGCTCATTCCTCCGCCTCCTCATCTCCCGGCAGCTGCTGAAACACCCGCCGCAGCAGGGGATTCAGCTTATCCGCCGTCTGTAGGGCGATGCCCTTTTTGGTGTCTGCCAGCAGCACCAGCGTGTCCCCCGGCTCCAGGCCGAACATGGCCCGTGCCTCCTTGGGGATGACGATCTGTCCCTTGGGGCCGAGCTTTACCGAGGACATATAGTACCGGTCGTCCTTCTTTCCCACTGCAATCCCTCCTAATATGAAAAGTATAACTTTTCTTACTTTTGGTACAATATACCACCGACAGAGACGCCTGTCAATCCCACGTTCACAAAAACTTCGGTTTACACCGGCAGGAAAACGTGGTACACTAAATTGATATAAGCTCTATATAGATCATTCGAGGAAACATCCATGCTGAAAAGTGTGAAAAATACCATATTAGATATTATCCGTCAAGCAGATCTTCTACTGCTGGCCCTGTGTACCGTGACGTCCCTCTTCGGCGTGGTGATGATCTACAGCGCCACCCGGTATCAGGGGGGACTCAAGTGCGTCATCATCCAGCTGTGCGGCTTGGCGCTGGGCATTGTGCTGTATTTCGTGGTGTCCATGGTGGACCTGACGGAGATCAGCAAAAAGTGGCAGTGGCTGCTGGCCTTTAACCTTGGCTTCTTCCTGCTGCTGAAAACTCCGCTGGGTGTGTCGGCCAATGGCAATCTGGCGTGGCTGGGCGTCCGGGGCATCCCCATTCAGGTGCAGCCGGCGGAGGTGGTGAAGCTGACCTTTATCCTGCTGCTGGCCCGCCAGCTGGTGTGGATGAAGGGCCGGGGCGACATGAAGTCCATCCCCGCTGTGGGTTTGTTGGCGGGGAATCTGCTGGTGACCATCGGCCTTTACTACGTGATCTCCTCCGACATGGGCAGCGCACTGGTGTATGTGTGTATCTTCGCCTGCATGGCCTTTGCCGCCGGGGTAGCCCTCCGGTGGTTCGCTCTGGGCATCTTTGGCGCCGGGGCTGGCTTTTACCTACTGTGGGAGCTGGACAAGATCCCACCCTATATGAAGGAGCGCTTTCAGGTACTGGTGGATCACAGTCTCTATCCGCTGGGGGCCGGATGGCAGCAGACCCGGAGCCTGATGGCCATCGGCGGCGGTCGCCTGACGGGACAAGGGCTGCTCCACGGGGCTCAGACCCAGAGTACCTCCTCCGTGAACCTGCCCTTCCGGCACACGGACTTCATCTTCGCCGTCATTGGGGAGGAGTTGGGGATGCTGGGCTGTGTGCTGACGCTGGCGCTGCTGGCGGCCATCGTTATCCGCTGTATCGTAGTGGCCCGCAACGCCAAGAGCCAGCTGGACGCATACATCTGCGTGGGCGTAGCGGGGATGCTGGTGTTCCAGATCGTCTCCAACGTGGGGATGTGCCTGTTTGTGCTGCCGGTGGTGGGCCTGACGCTGCCCTTCATCAGCTATGGCGGCTCGTCGGTGGTGACGCTGTTCATCGCCATGGGCATGGTCTCCGGCATCCAGAAGCGCTCCCTGCCGGACTGGCTGCGTTAGCTGCATAGAGCTTTTCCAAGAACCGCCCCATGGGGCGGTTCTTTTGTCGTTGAAAATTTCCCTGCCCGGTTGTAATCGCCGGAGGGATATGCTATACTGACATACTGATATAATAGGTGGCTTGCTGTCGGCGGGCCGCCCTGTGATTCAAGCGAAAGCGAGGCAAAGCTTATGAAGATCGTTGTGTTGGCCGGTGGACTCAGCACGGAGCGTCAGGTGGCTCTGACCTCCGGCACCGGTGTGTGCCGGGCGCTGCGGGAGCGGGGACATCAGGCTATTCTGGTGGATATGTTCCTGGGGCTGGAGAGCTATGAGGGCCGGCTGGAGGATATCTTCGATGCCCCGGACGGCCTGTGCGGCGACAACCGGGTCACGGAGGAGGCTCCGGATCTGGAGGCCGTGCGCCGCAGTCGGAAGGATCAGGGGCCGTCCCTGCTGGGCAAGGACGTGCTGGCGGTGTGCGCCATGGCGGATATCGTGTTTCTGGCGCTCCACGGCTCCTGCGGCGAGGACGGTCGTATTCAGGCCACGCTGGATCTGCTGGGAGTACCCTACACCGGCTCTGGCTATCTGGGCAGCGGCATGGCCATGGACAAATCCGTTACCAAGCGGTTTCTGGAGTCTGAGGGTATTCGCACGGCGCCGTGGCGTGACGTCCATTACACGGCCTCCGATATCCCCCGTCTGGTGGAGGAGTTGGAGGTCCCCTGCGCCGTGAAGATCGTCAACGGCGGCAGTTCCATCGGTGTGGAGCTGCCGGATACCAAGGAGCAGCTGCGGGAGGCCCTGACCAAGCTGCTGACCTATGGCGACCACGTGGTGGTGGAGAAGAAGATCAAGGGCCGTGAGATCCAGATTGCCGTGCTGGGGGACACCTATCTGCCTGCGGTGGAGATCATCCCCCGTGGCGAATATTTCGACTACGTTTCCAAATATCAGAAGGGCGGTGCTCAGGAGATCTGCCCCGCCCCCATCACGGAGGAGGAGTGGCATCAGATCGGTGAGATGGCGCTGAAGCTCCACCGGGGGCTGGGCCTGTCGGTGTATTCCCGCTCTGACTTCCTGCTGGATGAGGAGGGAAAGGCGTGGTGCCTGGAGATCAACACACTGCCGGGCATGACCCCCACCAGTCTGGTTCCGCAGGAGGCGGCGCAGGTGGGTTTGAGCTATGCCGACCTCTGTGAGAGGATCGTGGAGGAGTCTCTGAAGGCGAGAGGAGTGCAGCGGACATGATGACCTGTACGGCAAAGGAGCTGTGTGCGGCCACCGGCGGCACGCTGGTGCAGGACGGCGAGGGCTTTTCCTGCGTCAGCACCGACAGCCGCAGGGTCGAGCAGGGCTGCCTGTTCATCCCACTGGTGGGTGAGCGCTTTGACGGCCACACCTATCTGACGCAGGCGCTGGAGAGCGGCGCTGCGGGCTGCCTGTGCAGCCGCCTGCCGGAGGCGCTGGTGCCGGGGAAGTTCTATGTGCAGGTGGAGGATACCCTCCGGGCGCTGGGACAGCTGGCGGGGTGGTATCGGGAGAAATTCCCCATCCCCGTGGTGCAGATCACCGGCTCCGCCGGAAAGACCACCACCAAGGAGATGATCGCCTCGGTGCTGAGCCGGCATTTCCTTACCCTCAAGACCGAGGCCAACTACAACAACGAGATCGGTACGCCACAGACCCTGCTGCGCCTGATGCCGGAGCATCAGGCGGCGGTCATCGAGACAGGCATGGATCACTTCGGCCAGATCCGCTATCTGGGGGAGATGGTGCGTCCCACGGTGGCGGTCATCACCAACATCGGGGATGCCCACATTGAAAATCTCGGCAACACCCGTCAGGGTACCCTGCGGGCCAAGAGCGAGATCTTCGAGCATCTGCAGCCCGGCGGTCTGGCGGTGCTCAACGGCGACGATGCCCTGCTGGCAGGACTGGAGTTGCCCTTCGAGACCATCCTCTGTGGCCGGGGGGAAAACTGCACCGTCCGTGTTACGGACATTGTCACCCACGGAGTGGAGGGCCTCTCCTGCACCGTGACCACGCCCTGCGGCGTTTATCCGCTGCACATTCCGTCACCGGGAGACTACATGATCTATCCGGCGTCCATGGCGGTGGCCATTGGCGAGCGGCTGGGACTGACGGCACAGCAGATCCGGGAGGGCGTGGCGAATTATGTCTCCACAGGCTCCCGGATGCGGCGCATCCGCCTGCCGGAGGAGCGGCTCATCATCGACGACTGCTATAACGCCAATCCTCAGGCCATGTCGGCGGCACTGGCCATTCTGGCGGACACCGACTGCCGACGCCGAGTGGCGGTGATGGGAGACATGGGTGAGCTGGGACGGCTCAGCAGCGACGCCCACCGAGAGGCCGGTGCGCTGGCGGCCCGGCTGGGGCTGGATCAGGTCATCGCCATCGGTGAAAAGGCCCGGCTTATGGCGCAGGGAGCGGGGAATATCGCCCTGCACTTTGATACGGTGGAGCAGGCGCTGCCCGCCGTCCGGGAGGCCCTGACCCCCGGCACAGCCATGCTGGTGAAGGCGTCCCATGCCATGGAGTTCCACCGCATCGTGGAGGCCCTTACTCAGGAAGCATAGTATACATCTGAAAACAACGAAACGGACGAAATATCCATGATCGATATCAGCGTGAACCGGCTGGTCAAGTCCTTTGACCTGGAAAAGAAAATATTGGACGGCATCACCTTCCAGATCGACACCGGGGAGCGGGTGGGCCTGCTGGGGAAAAACGGCGCCGGTAAGACCACCTTATTTCGTATCCTCACCGGAGAACTGGACTACGATGAGGGAGAGGTAATGGTGGCCCCCGGCCGCCGGGTGGGCCTGATCTCCCAGATCCCGGTGTATCCCGACGGATACACCGTGGAGGATGCGCTGCGCTCTGCCTTTGAACGGATGTTCCGGATGAAGGAGGAGATGGACCGCCTTACCGAGCAGATGGCGGCGGGAGACAGCTCTTCCCAGACCCTGAAGCGGTACGGTGAGCTGACGGCCCGGTTCGAGGGGCTTGGCGGCTACGATACGGATACCGCCGTCAACAAGGTGGCCAACGGCCTCTCCATTGATACCGAGATGCGCCAGCGGCTCTTTGACCAGCTCTCCGGCGGGGAAAAGACACGGGTGAATTTGGGCCGTCTGATCTTAGAGGACACGGATATCCTGCTGCTGGACGAGCCCACCAACCATCTGGACCTTCAGGCCACGGAGTGGCTGGAGGAATACATCCGCACCTTCCGCGGCACGGTGGTGACCATCTCCCACGACCGGTATTTTCTGGACCGCACCGTTACCCGCATCATCGAGGTGCTGGACGGAAAGGCGGAGTTTTACAGCGGAAATTACAGCTTCTACGCCGTGGAGAAGGAGCGCCGCTACCAGGAGCGCCTGAAGCAGTATCTCAAGGAGCAGGCCAAGATCCAGCAGCTGGAAAAGGCTGCCGAGCAGATGCACCTGTGGGCCTTCATGGGCAATGATGCCCTCCATAAACGGGCCTTCTCCATGGAAAAGCGCATCCAGCGGATGCGTACTACGGAGAAACCCACCAAGGCCAAAAAAATGGATGCCCGCTTTGCCAGCCGCCAGTTCAAGGGCGACGAGGTGCTGCAGGTGAAGGGGGTTTCCAAGGCCTTCGACGGACGGACACTGTTCTCCGACATCTATTTGCGGGTGGAGGACGGTGAGCGCATCGCCCTGATCGGCGAAAACGGCACCGGAAAGACGACGCTGCTGAATATGCTGCTGGGGATAGAGCCCACAGACAGTGGGATCTTTAAGCTGGGGCCATCTGTAAAGGCAGCGTACTTGCCACAAATCATTCACTTTGACCACCCGGAGCGCAGCATTTTGGATACTATGCTGTACGAGAAAAAGGGTATGACGGCCCAGAGCGCCCGGAACCGGCTGGCCGCCTACCAGTTTCAGGGGGAGGATGTGTTCAAGCCGGTGTCGGTGCTGTCCGGCGGTGAGCTGAGCCGCCTGCGACTGTGTATGCTGATGGACGAGGAGATCAACCTCCTCATTTTGGACGAGCCTACCAACCATTTGGACATTGCCGCACGGGAGTGGATCGAGGAGGCGGTGGAGGCCTTTGACGGCACGCTGCTGTTCGTCTCCCACGATCGCTACTTCATCCAGCGGTTTGCCACCCGTATCTGGGAGCTGGCGGACGGCACCATCACTGACTACCCCATGGGCTTTGCCCAGTACCGGGCGGTGAAGGCGCAGGAGAAGGCTCCCCAGCCGGTGAAGGCACCGGAGAAAAAGGGGGATACCCGACCGCCCCGCGGCAACCGCAGCCAGCAGGCCGCCCGGCGACAGCTGACCATCTGCGAAACGGGGATCAGCAAGCTGGAGGCGGAGTGCCGCCGGCTGGACGAGGAGATGGCGGCCCACGCCTGCGATGCCGGGGAACTGAACCGGCTCTATCAGGAGAAGCAGGAGGTAGAGGCCCGGCTGGAGCAGGAAATGGCCCGCTGGGAGGAGCTTTCTCTGCAGATTGAGGAGTAACACGCCCTGAAAAAGCTGAGAAGTATTATCACTTTACAGATATTGTAATAACAAGGAAATTCTACTCTGGCCTGCTCCGGAAGGCCATCAGGAGGCACCATAGATGAGCGACATTTTGTGTTTATACTATTCCCGCAGCGGCAATACCCGTCAGACTATGGCGGAGATCGCCGAGGCGCTGGAAGCCGAGCTGGTGGAGTTCACCGACGGCGTGGACCGGCAGGGGCGGAAGGGATATTTCCGCTCCGGGCTGGATGCCATGCGGCGCTCCACCCATCCGCTGGAGAAATTCGAGACGGCTAAGCCCTTGGAGGAATACCGACTGGTAATTTTGGGCAGCCCCGTGTGGGCCGGACGGTGTGCCAGCCCCGTGCGTGGGCTGCTGAAGCGCCGTGGGCAGGAGCTGAGTCGGGTGGCCTATGTGCTGACCCGAGGCGGCGATAAGCGGTATGAGGAGGTCTATCGGCAGATGGACAGCTACACCGCCCAGCCCCATCTGCTGGAGGCATCCCTGCGGCCTGGCTCCGTGGGCTATGTGTTCTGGCGGGATAAATTCATTCAGGACGTGCAGCGCTATCTGGCAGAGCAGACGTAAGGAGGCCCCATGGAAGATCGGCTGAATCAAATTGCAGAGCGGCTGCGGCAGGTGGAGCGTGAGCTGGCCGATCCGGCGGTGTACAGCGACCAGCAGCGGCTGAAGAACCTGAGCAGGGAGCAGAAGGAGCTGACGCCTGTGGTGGAAACCTTTACTGCTTTACAGCAGACGGAGCAAGCCATCGCAGAGGCACGGGAGATGCTGTCGGACCCGGAGCTGAGGGAGCTGGCCCAAGAGGAGCTGACACGGACCAAGGAGCAGCGGGAGCGGCTGGCCGAGGAGCTGAAGCGCCTGCTGCTGCCCAGAGACCCCAACGATGAAAAAAGTGTGGTTCTGGAGATTCGGGGCGGTGTCGGCGGCGAGGAGGGCGCTCTGTTTGCGGCGGACCTGCTGCGGATGTACACCATGTACGCCGAGCGCCGGGGCTGGCAGCTGGAGATCGTCAGTCAGAACGTCACGGAGCTGGGCGGCGTGAAGGAGGTCTGTGCCACGGTGGAGGGCGACGGAGCGTGGTCCCGGCTGAAATTCGAGGCCGGTACCCACCGGGTGCAGCGGGTGCCGGAGACGGAATCCGGCGGACGCATCCAGACCTCCGCCGCCACGGTGGCGGTGATGCCGGAGGCGGAGGAGACGGAGCTCTCCATCGACCCCAAGGATCTGCAGATCGACACCTTCCGCTCCAGCGGTGCAGGCGGGCAGCACGTCAACAAGACAGAGTCCGCCATCCGCATTACGCACCTGCCCACCGGTACGGTGGTGGAGTGTCAGGACGAGCGGAGCCAGTATAAGAACAAGGATCGGGCCATGAAGATCCTGCGAAGCAAGCTCTACGAGGCGGAGCAGGCTCGGCAGAACGCCGAGATCGCTGCCACCCGGCGCAGTCAGGTGGGGACCGGTGACCGCAGCGGCAAGATACGTACCTATAATTTTCCACAGAACCGTGTGACGGACCACCGCCTCACGGGGGACAGTAAAAATTTCAACCTCGCCGCCGTCATCAACGGCGACTTGGATGCCCTCATCGATGCGCTGACGCTGGCCGATCAGACCCGGCGGCTGCAGGAGGGTTATGAGAAAGGAGAATGAGCCATGGATGCAAACACGAAGAAGCGGTACGACAAGGCTGGTCCGCAGGTGGTGAAGGCGCTGGAAAAGCGCCATTTTGAGGCCTATTATGTCTCCACGGCAGCAGAGGCCGTAGAAAAGGTGGTGGAGCTGATCCCCAAGGAGCACACGGTGTCCTGGGGCGGCGCCGCCACGGTGGACGCACTGGGGATCAAGCAGCGGCTGGCGCAAGAGGGCATCGCCCTCATTGACCGGGATACGGCCCAGACGCCGCAGGAGCGGCAGGAGATGCTGAAGAAGGCGCTGACCTGCGGCACCTTCCTGATGAGCAGCAACGCCATCTCCGCCGACGGTCAGTTGGTGAACATTGACGGCACCGGTAACCGTGTGGCGGCTCTGTGCTTCGGACCGGATCAGGTCATTGTGGTGGCGGGCATGAACAAGGTGGCCGGAGATCTGGAGGGAGCCATGCGCCGGGCCAGAGAGGTCGCCGCTCCCGTCAACGCCCAGCGGTTTGCCGGGCTCAAGACTCCATGTTCCGTCACCGGCCTGTGCGCCGACTGTACGGGGCCTGACAGCATCTGCTGCCAGATCGTCACCACCCGCATCTGTCGCCCGGCAGGCCGCATCAAGGTGGTGCTGGTGGGCGAGGAGCTGGGCTTCTGAGAAATACGCCGCAAAAGGGAAGGATCGCAGTGAAAACCATTCTATTCCATCCGGAGAGGGATGCAGATGCCATCCCGCAGGCCGCCGCTATTCTGCGGCGGGGCGGGCTGCTGGGCATCCCCACGGAGACGGTATACGGTCTGGGGGCGGACGCCCTCAACGAGACGGCGGTGCGCCATATTTTCGAGGCCAAGGGCCGTCCGCAGGATAATCCCCTCATCATCCATGTGCCGGATGCCTCGTGGCTGGAGCGGTACTGCCGGGAGGTACCGGAGACGGCCTACCGTCTGGCGGAGCGGTTCTGGCCGGGGCCGCTGACCATGATCCTGCCCCGGCGGGAGAACGTACCCCTGCAAACCACCGGCGGGCTGGAGACGGTGGGCGTGCGCTGCCCGGACCATCCGGTGACACGGGCCATCATCGAGGCTGCCGGTGTGCCGGTGGCGGCCCCCAGCGGTAATACCTCCGGGCGGCCCAGCCCCACCACGGCAGGCCACATGGCGGAGGACATGGACGGCAAGATCGACGGTATCGTGGACGGCGGGCCGTGTGCGGTGGGGGTGGAGTCCACCATCATCGACCTGACGGTGACGCCGCCCCGGCTGCTGCGCCCCGGCGGACTGCCGTTGGAGGCGCTGGAGGAGGTGCTGGGTACGGTGGCGGTAGATAAGGCCGTCACCGGGCTTCTGAAGGACGGGGAAAAGCCCCGTGCGCCGGGGATGAAGTACCGTCACTACGCTCCCAAGGCGCCGGTGACGGCAGTGACCGGTGACCCGGCCCACAGTGCTCTGGTGATCCGGGGCTTGCTGCGGGAAAAGGCGGGGGTCATCTGCTTTGACGAGTTCGCCGGGTATTTTGAAGGTCATATCGTTCATCGGCTGGGGCCGTTCACGGACAAGCTGGCGCAGGCCCAGCGGGTGTTCGACGCTCTGCGCACCTTCGACGGAACGGACGTGACGGAGATTTTCGCCCAGTGTCCCGATGATGCGGGGCTGGGTCTGGCGGTAGGGAATCGGCTGAAAAAGGCGGCGGGCTTCCACCTCATTGACGGAGATGCCCCAGTGGTCATCGGCATCACCGGCGGCACCGGGTCCGGAAAGACCAGCGCCCTGCAGGCGCTGGAGGCGCTGGGCGGCACGGTCTTAGACTGCGACGCCGTGTATCATCAGGCCCTGCGGGAGGACGAGACCCTGCGCCGCCGCATCCGGGACGCCTTTGGCGAGGTATTTCGGGGGACGGAACTGGACCGGCAGAAGCTGGGGAGTCTCGTCTTTTCCGATCCGCAGGCGCTGGAGCGGCTCAACGGCATCATTTTCGACTATCTCCCCGGCGTGCTGCGGCGGAGGATGGAGGGAAGGGTGCTGGTGGGGCTGGATGCCATCAACCTCATAGAGAGCGGCCTGGGGGAGTTGTGCTGCCGGACGGTGGCGGTGCTGGCCCCCGGCGAGCAGCGAGTGCAGCGGATCATGCAGCGGGACCATATCCCGGAGGAGTACGCACGGCTGCGTATTCAGGCCCAGAAGCCGGACAGCTATTATCGTGAGCACTGCACAGATGTGCTGGAAAATCAGGAGGAGACGCCGGAGGCGTTCCGGGAGAAGGCGGAGATTTTTTTCCGGGATCTGCTGCGGCAGCTCCACCATATCACCGAAGGAGGACATGAACAATGACCGATGAAATGAAGGCCAAAAGAGAGCTGCTGTTTTCCGGCAGCAAGAACGGCTATGACCGGGTGGACCAGCAGACGCTGGATGCCATGGAGGCCTATTGCCGGGACTACAAGAGCTTTTTGGACCACAGCAAGACCGAGCGGGAGTGCACGGCCCACACCGTGGCGCTGGCGGAGGCGGCGGGCTTTATCCCCTATGAGCGGGGCATGGCCCTGCAGCCCGGCGACCGGGTGTACCGGGTGAACCGGAAGAAGAGCGTGATGCTGGCCGTGATCGGCCGGGAGAGCCTGTCCGAGGGCGCACAGATCGTGGCCTGCCACATCGACTCTCCCCGTCTGGATCTGAAGCCTCATCCCATTTATGAGGACAGCGAGCTGGCCTACGGCAAGACCCATTACTACGGCGGCATCCGCAAGTACCAGTGGGTGGCGATCCCCCTGCAGCTGCGGGGTGTGGTAGCCCTGAAGGACGGCACGGCGGTGTCCGTGGTGCTGGGCGAGGGCGACGAGCCCAAGTTCGTCATCAATGATCTGCTGCCTCATCTGGGCGGTGAACAGGGGAAGAAGCCCCTCAACGAGGCCATTGCCGGTGAGACGCTGAATATTCTTATGGGCAGCCGTCCTCTGGGCGACAGCGAGGACAGCGACCGTGTGAAGCTGCGGGTGCTGGATCTGCTCCACGAGAAGTACGGCATCTGCGAGGATGACCTGACATCCGCCGAGCTGGAGGTGGTCCCGGCCTTTAATGCCACGGATATCGGTCTGGACGGCAGCCTCATCGGCGCCTACGGCCACGATGACCGGGTGTGCAGCTATGCGGCCCTGAAGGCTCTGCTGGAGCTGGAGACCCCCACCAAGACCGCCGTTTGTATGCTGGCGGACAAGGAGGAGATCGGCTCTATGGGCGTCACCGGTATGCAGTCCGCCTTCTTCGATACCTTTATGGAGGATCTGTGCGAGAGTCAGGGCGTTGCCCTGCGGGTGTGCTATGAGAGCGCCTTCTGCCTGTCCTCCGACGTGACGGCGGCCTATGACCCCAATTTCGCTGAGGTGTATGAGAAGCGCAACGACGCTCAGGTGAACCACGGTCTGGGGCTGTGCAAGTACACGGGCGCCCGTGGCAAGGGCGGCTCCTCCGATGCCGACGCCGAGACGGTGGCTTATGTCCGCCGGGTGATGGACGAGGCCGGCGTGGTGTGGCAGATCGGTGAGATGGGCAAGATCGACGCCGGCGGCGGCGGTACGGTGGCCCAGTACATGGCCAACCGCAACATCACCACCATTGATGCCGGTGTGCCGGTGCTGAGTATGCACGCTCCCTTCGAGACGGTGGGCAAGCTGGATTGCTACATGAACTATCTGGGCTGCAAGGCCGTCTATCTGGCATAAAAGTGCAAATAAATACACGAAACAGGAACCGGCGTGACCTTTACGGGTCAAGCCGGTTCCTGTTTCGTTATTATTAAAGAAAAATGTCATTTGCTTCCATTCTGCGACAGCGGCAGCGCCATATACTTTTTTGTCTCGCAAAACCCCAGCGACGCATACAGGCGCAGCGCATCTCTGTTACGGGACATCACCTTCAACTCAATGCTGGCAGCGCCGCAGCCCGACGCAAACTCCTGAAACTTACGGAATAGATCTTTGGCGATTCCCTTCCCACGGTAGCCCTCTTCGACATACAGGGCATCGACGATGGCGATGGGCTGCAAGAGCACCTGCGGGATCCGGTATGTAAATCCATAGAGATATCCAACGATGATCCCATGGTCCTCTGCGACATAAGCCTTACAGCCTTCTGCGGCTATTTGCCCGGCGTAATTGTCCTCTATGACGACCTCTGGACTCAAATTAGGATCAAATCGGGCCTCATAACGGATCAGCTTCGTCAGGAGTGCATCCATATGCACACAGTCATTTTTTGTGGCTTCTCGGATGTTCATAATAAATTCCTTCCGTACTTCATCTACTGCCTGCGGGCGGTGAGATAGTCATCGCCGGGCCGCCAGTAGGGACAGCTGTCTGTCTGGGAGGTGAGGAAGCGCACCATCTCGTCCTCGTCCAAGTCCATGTCGCAGACATAATCGTCGTAGTTCTCATCGTACTGATAGAACACACAGCTCTCACACTTGGTCATTGGATGTCCTCCTTGCTGCCGTCCTCCGCCACCAGCCGGGTGGACAGGAAGGAGGTACGGCGATAGTAGATCAGCGTGGCGGCGCTGCACACCAGCCATCCGGCGGGATAGCCCATGACCAGCGGGATCAGCTCATGGGAGATGTAGTGGGACATAATGAACAGGTAGACCTGTCGGAACAGCACAAAGGAGCACAGCATGATGATCATGGTGGCCTTACTGTTTCCGGCGCCCCGCAGGGCAGCTGCGTAGACCTGATTAAAGCAGCACAGCACATAGAAGGGGGAGATACACCGCAGCAGCAGAGCGCCGTAGGCCACCACCTCCGGCTTCCGGTTGAAAAAGGCCGTCATCTGCGGGGCAAAGACCAGCACCGGAATCATCACCAGCACCGTGGCGGCCATGGCAATGGCCAGCGCACGGCGCACGCCCTGCCGAGCACGGGGCTCGTTGCCGCGGCCCAGATTCTGCCCCACAAAGGTAGTGGCGGACAGGGCCAGGGACTGCATCGGCAGCAGCATCAGCTGGTCGATCTTGGTATAGGCCGTCCAGCCGCCCATGCAGTCGGCGCCGAAGGAGTTGATGTAGGACTGGACAAAGACATTGGAGAAGGCGGTGATGGCCATTTGCAGAGCGGAGGGGACGCCCACCCGGATGATCTGCCGCAGCACAGGAAGATGGATGCGAAGGTCACGGGGGATCAGCCGCACCGCCTGCTGTGTCCGCAGCAGAACAACGATCACCAGAAGCGCCGAGACGGCCTGTGCAATGACTGTAGCCCAGGCCACGCCCTCCACGCCCATGCCGAACCGCAGCACGAACAGCAGGTCCAGTGCCGTATTCAGCACGGCGGAGACCACCAGAAAATAGAAGGGGCGGCGGGAATCCCCCACGGCCCGGAGGATGCCGGAGCCCATGTTATAGATCAGTAGGCCGCTGATGCCGCCGAAATAGATGGTCAGATAGGCGGAGGACTCCGGAAACACCTCGGCAGGGGTGTTCATCAAACGCAGCATCAGGGGCGTAAAGCCGATGCCCAGCGCCGTGAATACTGCACACAGGATCACCGTCAGCACCAGCGCCGTGTGGACGGCGTCGTGGACCCTCTCCGTGCGTCGTGCGCCGTAGTACTGGCTGATGACCACGCCGGCGCCGCTGGAAAAGCCAAGAAAGCAGCCGATGAGCATATTGACGATGGGGCCCACTGTGCCTACGGCGGAGAAGGCCTCGTTGGAGACGAAATTGCCCACCACCCATGTATCCACCATGTTGTACAGCTGCTGGAAGATGTTGCCCGCCAGCAGCGGCAGCGCAAAGCGAATCAGATGGCCGGTGATATTGCCTTCGGTCATATCCACGCCGGAGTGGGTCGGATGAGGGTGCTGGATATGGTGCATAGTCTTGCGTTCCTTTACATGATTTTCGTATAGGTATAAGCATACCACGGTTTGGATGGCGGTTCAATAGGCGTACCGCAAAATCCTGTGCCTACTCTACAAATTCCGACAGCTCTGCCGGACGCATGACGGACACCTCATAGGCCACTCGCTCCTGCGGCCCGGTCTCCAGATTCTTGGTGTAGGTGCGGCTCTGGATGCGGCCCTCCACCGTCAGACGGGCGCCCACCGCCAGAATGGACGTCTGACGGGCAACGGTACCCCATGCGATAAGGGGGAGGTAGTCCGCTCGGCCGTAGCGCCGGTTCACCGCCAGAATGATATCGCAGATCTCCCGTCCCAAGGGCGTGCAGCGCAGGGTAGGGGGCTTACAGAGCACGCCGGACAGCCGAATGCGATTCACCGGCCCCTCTCCACCGGGCTGGAGGGTCTGGGCAAAGACCGACACCACCAGCCGTGGCCCCTGTCCGCTGCGGTTGTTGAAGGAGCGAAGCTGGCCGGTGACGGTGACGGCTGCGCCGGGGGACAGGGGACACAGCTCCAGCAGCGGCTGGGGGACGATCACCGGCAGACAGTCCTCCTGCCCGGAGAGCCGGGGGACGGACAGCAGGAACCGGGAGAAGCTCTGGCCGTGGTTGACGTGGGACGGCTGCGGCTGGGTGAGAACCTGTCCGCACAGAAGAACGTGGTTGAAGTTCTGTTCCATATTCGGTCACCTCGTTGGTTGAAGTCAGCACACTATATGTACCGCCTACGGAGAATATGTGCTTTTCAAACGGAAAGAAATCTGCTACAATGGAGCAAACGACCAAAGGAGCGTGAGACCATGCGTTATAAGGGAAAGGTATACCGTCCGCCCAGTGAGGCTTACAGCCTCATCGTGCAGGTGACCTACGGATGCAGCCACAACGGCTGCGCCTTTTGCGATATGTACGACGACAAGCACTTCGCCATCCGACCCATGGAGGAGGTCCGGGAGGACTTCGAGATGGCCCGCCGGGCCTATAAAAAGGTAGAGCGGGTCTTTCTGGCGGACGGCGACGCCCTGATGCGGAAAACGGAGGAACTGAGCCAGATCCTGGGCCTGATCTACGGTCTGTTCCCGGAGTGCCAGCGGGTGACGTGCTACGCCTCGCCCACCAGTCTCCAGATCAAAAGCGAGGAGGACTTGCGCCTGCTGCGGTCTCAGGGCCTGACCATGGTGTATATGGGGCTGGAGTCCGGCTGTGATGAGGTGCTGCGCCGGATGAACAAGGGCCACACGGCGGCAGCCATCGTGGCGGCGGGGCAGAAGGCCCGGCGCTGCGGACTGGCCCTGTCGGTAACGGCCATCTCAGGACTTGGGAGCCGGGAGCTGATGCGGGAACACGCCATCGGTACGGCGGAGGCATTCAGCGCCATGAAGCCGGAGTACATCGGTCTGCTGACGTTGATGGTGGAGCCGGGTACGCCGCTGGAGAAATGGGTGCGTGAGGGCAGCTTTACCGTTCTGGGCCCGGAGGATATCCTGCGGGAGACGGAGCTGCTGCTCCAGCACATCGACAGCGAGGGCAGCGTTTTCCGGATGAACCACGCCTCCAACTACCTGACGCTGAAGGGGACGCTGAATCAGGACCGGGACGCCATGCTGGAGCGAGTGCGGAAGGGCCTGGAGGGCTACGGCCTGCGACCGGAGTACTTGCGTGCTCTGTGAGCGCTGTGAACAAATAACTGTAAAGTATTATTATTTCACAGAGGAAGCCGCCCTCCGGGGCGGCTTCCTCTGCACTCAGGCAGCGCCCGCCTGCGGGAGAAATGTTTTTCCCTGTTGCCTTTTCGCTGGGAATTTGCTATAATAAACTGATTTTATATCCTCTGCGGGTGAACGGGAAGGAGCGGCTATGCGTATTTTGGGCATTGATCCGGGAGTGGCCACCGTGGGCTTCGGCGTCATCGATTCCGAGGGCGGGCGGCAGCGGATGGTCCGGTACGGAGCCATTACCACCCCGGCGGGTATGCCGCTGGCAGCCCGGCTGGTGCAAATCGGAGGCGATCTGGAGCAGCTGATCCGGCAATTCCAGCCAGATGAGATGTCCATCGAGGAGCTGTTTTTCAGCAAGAACATCACCACCGGTATTGCCGTGGCCCACGGGCGGGGGGTATTGCTGTACACGGCGGAGAAAATGCACTTGCCGGTATACGAATATACCCCCATGCAGATCAAGCAGGCGGTGGTAGGCTACGGCCTGGCGGAGAAGCGGCAGGTCATGGATATGACCCGGCGGCTGCTGAAGCTGAAGGCTGTCCCTCGGCCCGATGACGCCGCCGATGCGCTGGCCATCGCCATCTGCCACGCCCGCAGCGCCACGTCCCTGCTGCGGCGAAAGGACCCCGATGTAAAGGAGACGGTCTGAATATGTTTTACTATCTCAACGGCACCGTGGCGGAGATCGCTGCCGGTCTGGCCGTCATCGACTGCGGCGGCGTGGGCTATGCCTGCGCCACCACAAACTATACCCTGTCTCAGCTGAAAAAGGGGGAGAGGGCCAGGCTCTACACCTACCTCCATGTGCGGGAGGATATCTTCGAGCTGTATGGCTTTGCCAGTCAGCAGGAGCTCAACAGCTTCAAGATGCTCATCGGCGTGTCCGGTGTTGGCCCTAAGGCGGCGCTGGCCATTCTGTCGGCCACCACACCCCAGAATCTGGCCCTGTCCATCGTGACGGAGGACGAGAAGGCGCTGACGGCGGCTCAGGGTATCGGCAAGAAGATTGCTCAGCGCATCATTCTGGAGCTGAAGGATAAGCTGGCCAAGGAACAGAGCAGCTTCACGGTACCGAGCGGCGGCGGCAGCGCCCCCATGCCCTTGGGCGGCAGCAAGTCCGGTGAGGCGGCGGCGGCGCTGGCAGTGCTGGGCTACGGCTCTCAGGAGATCAGTACGGCCCTGAAGGGCATCGATATGGACGCTCTGCCGCTGGAGGAGATCATCCGGCAGGCACTGAAGAAAATGGTAAAGTGACATGAAAAGCAGGAGAAGGGGGGAGACGTATGAGCATTGATTTCGGCACCGATATCTACGAGGAGCCGCTGGTAGCCAAGACGCTGCTGCCGGAGGACAATGCGGAGGTGAGCCTGCGCCCCCATACACTGGCGGAGTACATCGGCCAGACCAAGGCCAAGGAGAATCTCTCCGTCTTTATCGAGGCGGCCCGGCGGCGGACGGAGCCGCTGGATCATGTGCTGCTCCACGGCCCTCCGGGTCTTGGCAAGACCACGCTGGCGGGCATCATCGCCGCCGAGATGGGGGTCAACATCCGCATCACCTCCGGCCCGGCCATTGAAAAGCCCGGTGATCTGGCGGCCCTGCTGACGAATCTCAGCGAAAACGACATTCTCTTTGTGGACGAGATCCACCGGCTGAACCGCTCCGTGGAGGAGATTTTGTACCCCGCCATGGAGGACTATGCCATCGACATCATCATCGGCAAGGGCCCTTCCGCCAACTCCATTCGGCTGGATCTGCCCAAGTTCACCCTCATCGGCGCCACCACACGGGCCGGACAGCTGTCCGCTCCGCTGCGGGATCGGTTCGGCGTGACGCTGCGGCTGGAGCTCTATACCCCGGAAGAGCTGGCCCTGATCGTCACCCGCAGCGCCGGAATACTGAATGTCCCCATTCAACCGGAGGGCGCCATGGAGATCGCACGGCGCTCCCGTGGAACGCCCCGTATCGCCAACCGGATGCTGCGGCGGGTGCGGGACTTTGCTCAGGTGCGGGCGGACGGTGTTATTACCAAGGCCGTAGCGGATCACGCCCTGCAGGCGCTGGAGATCGACTATCTGGGGCTGGATCCAGTGGACCGGCGGATGCTGCGGGCCATCATCGAAAACTACGGCGGCGGCCCGGTGGGGCTGGAAACGCTGGCCGCTACCATCGGCGAGGAGTCCGTGACGCTGGAGGATGTGTATGAGCCGTACCTCATGCAGTTGGGCTTCCTGACCCGGACACCCCGTGGCCGCTGCGTCACCCGGAAGGCATATGAGCACCTGCACATAGCGTTTTTAGGACAGGAACAGCTGGAGATATAAGGAGTAGGAGGAACCTCTTATGGGTAAACTGTTTGGCACGGACGGCATCCGTGGTATCGTTGGTGAAAATCTCACCGTAGAACTGGCTTTTCATGTGGGGCAGGCAGTGGCTGCCGTCCTGACGGAGGAGAAGGGAAGTAAGCCCACCATTACCATCGGCAAGGACACCCGTATCTCCTCGGATATGCTGGAGGCGGCGCTGATGGCGGGCATCTGCTCTGTGGGCGGTGACGTGATGCCACTCGGTACCATCCCAACCCCGGCAGTGGCGTATCTGACGGTACTGGAGCAGGCGGATGCGGGCATCGTCATCTCGGCATCCCACAACCCCTATGAGCACAACGGCATCAAGGTGTTCAACGCTCGGGGCTATAAGCTTTCCGACGAGAGTGAGGCCCGTGTGGAGGAGCTGATCCTCAGCGGCGCTCCCATGGACATCAAGACCCACGGCGAGATCGGCAAGCGCCTTCACGGGATGCGGCAGATGAAGCGGGATTACATCGACCATCTGATTTCCAGCATCGACTGCGACCTGTCTGGCCTGCGGGTGCTGGTGGACTGCGCCAACGGCGCGGCCTCTGCCACAGCGCCGGATCTGTTTGACGGCCTGCCCCTGCACGCAGATTTCATCCACCGAGAGCCGGACGGCGTGAACATCAACGACGGCTGCGGCTCCACCCACCTGAAATCCCTGTCCGAGGGCGTGGTGGCCGGCGGCTACGACTTGGGCATCGCCTTCGACGGCGACGCCGACCGCTGCCTACTGGTGGACGAAACGGGCCATACCATTGACGGCGACAAGGTGATGGCCGTCTGCGGTGCCGATCTGCGGCGTCATGGAAAGCTATCCGGCAACGCCATCGTGGCCACGGTGATGTCCAATCTCGGCCTGCACGAGTACTGCCGCAAGGAGGGTATCGAGCTGGTATGCACCGCCGTAGGCGACCGCCATGTGCTGGAGAAGATGCTGGAGTGCGGCTACGCCATCGGCGGTGAGCAGTCGGGCCACACGATCTTCCGGGAATACGCCACCACCGGCGACGGTGAACTGACGGCCCTGCAATTCCTGCAGGCCCTGCGGCGCTCCGGAAAGCAGGCCTCCGAACTGGCATCCTGCTGCCCCCAGTATCCACAGGAGCTTATCAATGTGGCCGTATCCCACGTTCCCGGCGTCAAGGATGCGATCATGCAGGATCCCGCCCTCCGGCACGCTATCGCTCAGATGGAGCAGGAGTTGGCCGGAAAGGGACGTGTTCTGATCCGTCCCTCCGGTACGGAGGCCCTGATTCGGGTCATGGTGGAGGCGAAAACCACCGAAGTTGCCCGAAAAGTGGCGAAAGATTTAGCTGATCTCATAAAAATTCTGTCTGAAAAAATACAGTTTTGACAAATCGACGTGGATGACTTGACAAATTCTTTAGTGAAAAGGTATAATAGACTATGACAAAGGATCAGGAATCCGGCGGCGCCCCTCTGGAACAGCTGCCGGACGAGGCGTTGTGCCGCCTTATCAGGGAGCAGGACCGTCCGGCGGAGGAGGTTCTGGCCGCCCGTTACCATCGGGTGGTTCGTTCCTGCGCCCGGCCCTATTTTCTGGCGGGCGGAGACAGCGAGGACCTGATGCAGGAGGGGATGTTCGGTCTCATCAAGGCCATGCGGGAGTATGACCCGGACCGGGATGCCTCCTTCCGAACCTTTGCCGAAACGTGTATCCGCCACCGGCTCTATTCCGTTGTGAAGGCTGCGGCGGCGGGGAAGCACGCCCCATTGAATCAATCGGTTCCCTTGAATCCCTCACTCTTTGAAGCAAACGTTTCCTTTGCACAGCCCGGTCCCGAGGATCTGCTGATCGACAGGGAGAAGGCTGTCAGCCTGCTGGAGAATGTCCGCAAGCAGCTGTCCGAATTCGAGGTCATGATTTTAGGGTTTTATCTGGACGGTCTTACCTGCCGTGAGATCGCTGCGGCCGTCGGCCGGTCCCCCAAGTCGGTGGACAACGCCGTGCAGCGCATCCGGCGCAAGGTGGCTCGGCAACTTTCATCAGGCGATATCAGCAAGCGCTGAACGCAATATATTTTTCTCAAAGAGAGGGTAACATCATGTACGAAGACAAGACTTTGGTTTGCAAGGAGTGCGGTAAGGAGTTCGTTTTCACCGCCGGTGAGCAGGAGTTCTACGCTGAGCGTGGTTTCCAGAACGAGCCTCAGCGCTGCAAGGCCTGCCGTGACGCTCGCAAGAACGCCGCCCGTGGCCCCCGTGAGTACTTCACCGCTACCTGCGCAGCCTGCGGCGGCGAGGCGAAGGTTCCCTTCGAACCCAAGACCGACCGTCCCGTGTATTGCAGCGATTGCTTCGCTAAGATGCGTGAGAACGGCTGATCAGCCAGACTGACATATGATGCGGGAGTTGCCTATGCGGCGGCTCCCGCATTTTATATGCCCAGCCCGATACGGACTCTGCATTTTCTGTGATTTTCACAGGCTGTTCATGATTTTCCTGTTGAAAAAGACGGAAACATGGGATATACTAACGATGTAAATATCAAACGGAGGTTTTGACACATGATCGAAATCAAAAAGGACACCATCATCGGTGATATTCTGGATGTTGCCCCTCAGACCGCTCCCATCTTCTTCTCCATCGGTATGCACTGCCTGGGTTGCCCCTCTTCCCGTGGCGAGACTGTGGAGGAGGCCTGCGCCGTTCACGGTGTGGACGTGGACAAGCTGCTGGAGCTGGTGAATCAGGAGGCCAACAAGGCCGCTGAGTAAAACGCAGCGAACGCATACGGTCATGGTGCCGTATGCGTTCCTTTCTGTCTGGAGGGAGGCATCATGAAACGAATCGCATTGCAGCACAGATTGCGCCTGCTGGCGGAGATGACGCCGCCCGGCGGCCGTCTGGCGGATATCGGCACCGACCACGGCTATTTGCCAGTCTGGCTGCTGCAGGAAGGGCGTATCCCCTCCGCCATCGCCGCCGATGTGGGAGCAGAGCCGCTGGAACACGCCCGCCGCACGGCGGAGGAATACGAGACACAGGGGCTGGACTTCCGGCTCTGTGACGGCCTGTCCGGCATCGAGCCGGAGGAGACAGACACCGTGGTCATTGCCGGTATGGGCGGCGAGACCATCCGGGATATCCTCCGTGCCGCTCCATGGGCGGCGGACGGCCACCACACCCTGCTGCTACAGCCCATGACCAAGGTGGAGCTGCTGCGGGGCTGGCTGCGGGAAAACGGATACAGCTGCACCGAGGAGCGTCTGGTGCAGGACAAGGGAAAACTGTATGTGATCCTGTCCGTCACCGGTGGTTCCTCCGGTGAGGCCTCGGATGCGGAGCGGTACGGCGGCTTCTGTCTGGAGCATGACCCTCTGTATGGCCTGTATCTGGAGCAGCAGCTGCGGCGGCTTTATCTGCGGATGGACGGCCTGCACCGGGGCGGGGACGAGAGCGAGGCGGAGCCGCTGGCGGCTCTGGCGGATATTCTGGAAGAAAAGAAGGAGGCGTGGCAGCGTGGTAACGGTCAATGATGTAACACAGATGATGTTCCGGTGGGCTCCTCCGGAGCTGGCCATGGAGTGGGACAACGTGGGTCTGCTGGTGGGCCGGGGCGACCGGGAGGTCCGCCGGGTGCTGGTGGCGCTGGATGTGTCTCCGGACGTAGCGGCAGAGGCAGCAGAGACAGGGGCCGACCTGATCGTGTCCCACCACCCGGTGATGAACATCCGCTGGCACGCCCAGCAGATGCAGACGCTCCGGGAGGATACCCGGCTGGGCGGGCTGCTGACGGAGTTGGTGAAGCGGGATATCTCCGCCGTGTGTATGCACACCAATCTGGATGCGGCGGAGGGCGGTGTCAACGACTGTCTGGCCTGCACGCTGGGTCTGCAGGATACAAAACCGCTGAATGAGGAAAAAATCGGGCGGATCGGCACACTTTCTTGTGAAAAACCCCTTGAACAGTTCCTATCAGATGTGGTAAAATTATTAAGTTGCAATGGACTGCGATACAGAGACGGCGGCCGGCCCGTTCACAGGGTGGCCGTGGGCGGCGGAGCGTGTGGGGAATACATCCCTCAGGCCATCGCTCAGGGCTGCGACACCTTTGTGACATCCGACCTGCGGTACAATGACTTTCTGGATACGCAGGGGCTGAATCTCATCGATGCAGGACACTTCCCCACGGAGGATGTGGTGTGTCAGGAGATCGTCCGCCGGCTGCGGGAGACGTTCCCGGAGCTGGAGGTCACAAAGTCCGCCGTACATGGCGACGCAGTTAAATTTTACATGAGATAAGGAGAGAACGATACTATGTCCGGACATTCCAAGTGGCACAATATCCAAAAGACCAAGGGTGCGGCTGACGCCAAGCGCTCCGCCACCTTCACCAAGATCGCCAAGGAGATCATCGTGGCCGTCAAGCAGGGCGGCAGCGGCGATCCCGCCAACAACTCCCGTCTGGCTACGGTGGTGGCCAAGGCCAAGGCCGCCAATATGCCCAACGACAACATCAAACGTACCATCGACAAGGCACTGGGCGCCGGAAACACCGATAACTACGAGTCCGTCACCTATGAGGGCTACGGCCCCTGCGGTGTGGCCGTGATCGTGGAGGCCCTGACCGATAATCGTCAGCGCACCGCCCCGGAGATCCGCCATTACTTCGATAAGTTCGGCAAGGGCATGGGCGCTCAGGGCTGCGTATCCTGGTCCTTCGACCGCAAGGGTGTCATTGTCATCGACAATGAGGATGGCGAGCTGGATGAGGATGCCGTCATGATGGATGCGCTGGATGCCGGCGCCGAGGACTTCTCTCCCGACGGCCCCGTGTTCGAGATTACCACCGACCCCGACAGCTTCAACGATGTGGTGAAGGCGCTGGAGGCCAAGGGCTACACCTTCGTCAGCGCTGAGCTGGAGATGGTGCCGCAGACCTATGTGACCATGACCGGCGAGGATGACGTGAAGAACATGAACAAGCTCATCGATATGCTGGAGGACAACGAGGACGTGCAGAACGTGTGGCACAACTGGCAGCAGGACTAAGAAAGAGTCCTGCAAGAAAACGGCCCTTACATGAAAAAGCAGGCGGCGCTCAACTTCAGTTTGGTGCCGCCTGCTTTTGTGCATTTCACATTTTGTGTGTTCCACACCGGAAAAGGCTGAGATCCATTTGTATTCGCAGAAAGGTTACATTTGGGGAGATAACTTCCGTCACGCCTATTGAAAGCTAAATGATTGCTATGCTACACTGCGTATACACACGAACAGAAAAGGAACATAATGGAGAGAATCGAAACGGTTGAATTTACCAATATGTGCATGATCTGTGATGGCAGCCGGGTCGTCGTGATGGAGCGGGAAAAGCGGGACTGGCCGGGCGTCACCTTCCCTGGAGGTCATGTAGAGCGGGAGAATCCTTTACGGATGCTGTGATTCGGGAGGTGCAGGAGGAAACCGGACTGACTATCCGTTCTCCTCAGCTCTGCGGCATCAAGGACTGGTGTGAGAATCAGTGCAGGTTTGTTGTGCTGCTTTATAAGGCAACTTGTTTTGATGGCGAACTGCGCTCCAGCCCCGAAGGCAGGGTCTGGTTGGAGGATATTGCCGATCTGCCCAAGCTTAAGCTGTCTTTGGATATGCGTGATATGCTTCGGGTTTTCACAGAAGAAGCTTTGAGCGAGTTCTTCTACTATCAGGAAGGCAGTGCGTGGAAGTATGACCTGAAGTAGTAAAACGGTGATAAAGAGCAGGGAGCTTCATGCTGTCCTGCTTTGATGCACCTGTTTTACGCTAAAAGGCATCCCCCGGCGTTTACCGGGGGATGCCTTCGTATATCCGGATGTGCTTTACAGAGTCTCCTTGATCTTGGCTGCGATCTGGTCGGCGGTGAGGCCGTACTCCCGCAGCACATCCTTGGCCTTGCCGGACTGGCCGAAGCAGTCGTTGATGCCGATCTTGCGGAATTTACAGTTCACCTTGCCCATGAGGACGTCCGCCACGGCATCGCCCAGACCGCCGATGACGCTGTGCTCCTCCACCGTCACCACGTTGCCGCACTTCTGTGCGTACTTCGTGACGCAGGCGGCGTCGATGGGTTTGATGGTGTGAACGTTGATGACAGAGATATGAATGCCCTCTGCGGCCAGCAGCTTCGCCGCCTCCAGCGTCTCACTGACCATCAGGCCACAGGCGAACACCGCAGCATCCTTACCCTCCCGGAGGACGTTGGCCTTGCCGATCTCGAAGGGATAGTCCTGCTCGAAAACAGGGGAGGCCAGCCGGGCGGTCCGCAGATAGGCGGGACCCTCCATTTGAGCCAGAGCGAAGGTGGCCTTTCGGGCCTCGTTGCCGTCGGCAGGGACGATGACAGTCATGCCGGGGATCATCCGCATAAGGCCGATATCCTCGATGGACTGGTGGCTGCCGCCGTCCTCGCCCACGGACACGCCGGCGTGGGAGCAGCAGATCTTCACATTGAAACGGGGGTAGGCGATGGAGTTGCGGATCTGCTCATAGGCCCGGCCTGCACCGAACATAGCAAAGGTGGAGCAGAAGGGAATGAGCCCCATGGTGGACAGGCCTGCCGCCACATCCATCATGTTGCACTCGGCAATGCCGCAGTCAAAGAAGCGATCGGGATAGGCCGCCTTGAAAAATTTGGTCATGGTAGCCCCGGCCAAATCGGCATCCAGCACCACGATCTTATCGTTGGAAGCGCCCAACTCTACCAGCGCCTTGCCGTAGGCTTCACGGGTGGCGATTTTTTCACTCATGCTCTCAGTCCTCCAATTCCTTCAAAGCCTGCTGGCGCTGCTCCTCGTTGGGAGCCTTGCCGTGCCAGCCCACCTGATCCTCCATAAAGGAAACGCCCTTACCTTTCACGGTGTGGGCCAGGATGCACTTGGGCTTGCCGGAGGCCGTGGGAGCGTCCAGCGCTGCGGCAATGGCATCCAGATCGTGACCATCGATCTCGTGGAGATCGAAGCCGAAGGCCCGCAGCTTGGCGGGCAGATCGCCCAGAGACATGACCTCGTCGTTGCGCCCGTCGATCTGCAGCCCGTTGTTGTCGATAATGACCGTCAGGTTGTCCAGCTTATAGTGGGCAGCGGACATGAATGCCTCCCAGATCTGTCCCTCCTGACACTCGCCGTCGCCCAGCAGCGTGTAGACCTTCACGTCCTGTCCCTGATGCTTGGCACCCAGTGCCATACCAACAGCGATGGAGCAGCCCTGTCCCAGAGAGCCGGTGGAGGCGTCCACGCCCGGAACCTTTTTACAATCGGGATGCCCCTGCAGGATACTGTGGAGCTGGCGGAAGTTGGTGAACTCGTCCCGGCTGATGAAGCCACGCTCCGCCAGCACCGCATAATAGCAGGGGGCGGAATGGCCCTTGCTGAGAACGAAGCGATCACGGTTGGGGTCCTTGGGATTTTTGGGGTCGATACGCATCTGTCGGAAGAACAGGGTGGTCATCAGCTCTGTGGCGGACAGGGAGCCGCCGGGGTGGCCGCTGCCGGCGTTGGCCGTCATGTTGATGATGTCCCGGCGCACCTGTTTGCAAATGCAGGAAAGTTCTGCCGTATTCATGGGTAACCTCCATCTCATCATATTTCTTTTAGCATATAGCATTTGGACGGTAAAGTCAATGAATCTGCGGGAAAAATCCGGCGGATCACTCGTCTATCTTGCCCTTGGGCTTTACCCGTGACAGGGGATTGGCACGGGCCGCCACCCGTAGGGCCTCGTTGTCGATGTGGGTGTAGATTTCGGTGGTGTTCAGGTGCTCATGGCCCAGCACCTCCTGCACGGCCTTGACATCCACGCCGTTTTGCAGCATCAGGGTCGCTGCCGTGTGGCGCAGCTTGTGGGAGGAGTAGTGGGTGCTGTCCAGCCCCGCCTCCAGCAGATGCCGCTTCACCAGCGCATGGACCATGGAGCGGCTGATGCGTCGGTTCTGCTGGGAGAGAAACAGGGCGTCCTCGTCCCTGCCGGTGATGGGTCGCCGCACCGCCAGATACTGCTCCAGAGCCACCTGACACGCCTCATTGAGGTAGACGATGCGGACCTTGTTGCCCTTGCCCAGCACGTGGAGGGCCTCTCCTTGAATGTCACTGCGGTTCAGGCCGATCAGCTCGGAGATCCGCAGACCGCAGTTGAGAAACAGCGTTAAAATACAGTAATCCCGCTCCCGATTAGGGCCGTCTACGCTGTCTAAAAGGGCCATGCTCTCCTCCAGTGTCAGATAGCGGGGCAGGGTCTTTTTCAGCTTGGGCGAGTCCATATCCTTCACGGGATTCTCCTCCAGCACATGGACCTTGTTGCAGAGATAGCCGTAAAAGGAGCGAATGGTGGCCAGCTTTCTGGCACGGGAGGCGGCGTTGAGTCCCTTTTCAGAGCGCTGGCTATTCTGGTGCAGCACCCGATCCCGACTGAGGTAGGTCATATAGCCGTAGATATCCGTCAGCGTTACCGAGGCGATGAGGTCCCGATCCACATCCCGGATGCTGATTTGGTCCATGGGAACATCTCGCAGTGCCGGGTCACGGGTCTGCTTCAGGTAGCGGAAAAAATTCCGCAGATCCAGAAAATACTCGTCCACAGTCCGCTGGGAGTGGGCTTTAATGGTCTCATGGTAGGACAGAAAGTCCAGCAGCAGCTGGGGGGCCTCCTGCCGGTAGTCGATGGGCATGGTCTCACCTCGCAAAATGGCACGGCGTCGCCGCCGCTCTGCAGCTATTATACCATGCTGCGGGGATTTTGCAAGGCGCTGGGGTTTGCATCCTCGGCATGGGTATGGTATAATCCCAGCATAGAGCACCCCGGCGGCGCATAGAGTGTGCCGGAGGGGGTGAGGGCCATGGTACTGTGGCTGCGGCACAGGCGGCTCCTGTGGAGCATTCTGGTAGCGCTGGCGACCCTGCTGCTGACACTTCTGCTGACCGGACGGCAAACCCGGCCCACTGCGGTCGGCGGAGAGATATCCTCACCGGGGACGGTCATCGTGCTGGATGCCGGACACGGCGGGGAGGACGGCGGCGCCGTGTCCCCGGATGGCGTGCCGGAGAGCGGCATCAACCTGCAGATCGTCCGAAAGGCGGAGGGGCTGTTGGTGTTTCTGGGCCGCAGTGTCCGATTGACCCGAACAGGGGAGGAGGCCATCTATTCTCCGGAGGCCCAGACCCTGCGGGAGAAGAAGGTGTCGGACCTGAAGAACCGTGTGGCGCTGATCAACGCCCTGCCCCATGCGGTGCTGCTCAGCATCCATCAGAACAGTATGCCCCAGCACCCCACCGTCCACGGGGCGCAGGTCTTCAGTAATCCACAGGAGCCTGCCGCCGGGCTGGCGCAATCCATCCAGCAGGCGCTGAATCTGACAGTAAATACCGGAAACGAAAAGACCGCCAAGGCCATAGGGAACTCGGTGTACCTCATGAAGCACATCACGTGTCCGGGGGTGCTGGTGGAGTGCGGCTTCCTGTCTAACTCCCACGAGGCGCAGCTGCTCCGACAGCCGGAGCAGCAGAAGCGTCTGGTGGCGGCCATTGTGGCCGGATACTTGAATTTTGGGAATCATTGACAAAGAATAAGGGGATATCCATGAAAGCGAAGACTGTTTTTTTCTGCACGGAGTGCGGCAATGAGACGCCCAAGTGGTCGGGACGCTGTCCCGCCTGTGGTGCATGGAATACCATTGTGGAGCAGACGGATAAGCCGGTAAAAAGCGGAAGAAAGTCTGTTTTTTCCACAACTGTAAAGGCAGAACGCATCACAGAACTGGGCACCTCTGACGAGATCCGCTTCCTGACGGGTATGGGGGAGCTGGACCGGGTTTTGGGGGGCGGCGCCGTCAAGGGATCACTGGTCTTGGTGGGCGGTGCGCCGGGTATTGGCAAATCTACACTGATGCTCCAGATCTGTAAAAAATTGGGAGAGTTCTCCAAGGTGCTGTACGTTTCCGGCGAGGAATCCACCCACCAGCTGAAGCTGCGGGCGCAGCGGCTCCGGGTGGAGAGCGAAAATCTGTATGTTTTGTCGGAGACGTGTTTAGGGAATGTCACGGAATGTGTCCGGGAGGAAAAACCGGATGTACTCATCGTGGACTCCATCCAGACACTGTATAATGAAGAGATGGATTCTCCCGCCGGCGGCGTGGGGCAGGTGAAGGACTGTACCATGGCCCTGATGCAACTGGCAAAGGGACAGGGCATTACGGTATTTGTCATCGGCCACGTCAACAAGGAGGGCTCTATCGCAGGTCCCAAGGTGTTGGAGCACATGGTGGACTGCGTGCTGTACTTCGAGGGCGATCAGCACATGACCTACCGCATCCTGCGGGCAGCCAAGAACCGTTTCGGCGCCACCAACGAGATCGGCGTCTTTGAAATGATGGACTGGGGCCTGAAGGAGGTGGAGAATCCCTCCGAAATGCTGCTGTCGGGTCGTCCCAAGGATGCACCGGGGACCTGCGTCACCTGCGCTATGGAGGGAGCCCGCCCGGTTTTGGCGGAGGTGCAGGCTCTCATCGCTCCGGCCAGTGCCGCCAATCCCCGGCGCATGAGCAACGGCTTTGACTACAACCGCTTTGCGATGCTGCTGGCGGTGCTGGAGAAGCGGGGGAATCTGAAGGTCTCCCAGTGTGATGCATACCTGAATATCATCGGTGGTTTGACGCTGGAGGAACCGGCGGCGGATCTAGCCGCTGTGGTGGCCATCGCCTCCAGCTATCTGGACAAGCCCGTCCCCAGCCATATGGCCGCCATCGGAGAGGTGGGACTGTCCGGGGAAATACGGTCTATCAATCACATGGAGCAGCGACTCTCTGAGGTGCAGCGGCTGGGTTTCACGCAGTGCATCGTCCCGGAGCACCGGGTCAAAGAGATGAAAGAACTGCCGCATCTGGAGCTTCTGCCGGTACAGAACGTGGCGCAGGCTCTCCAGCTGCTGGTACAGGGAAAGCTGATGAAGTGATGCGAGAAAAAGGAAGAGGGCATATGCCCTCTTCCTTTTTTTGTAACGGATGTAAGATAGTAATACTTTACAGTGACTAATAGAAATTCCTGGTTTTCGGCGACCTGCTTTCGGGGGATAAGCACCATCCTTGACACGCTAAGAATTGCCAGATATTCTGTTATGTCTGCTGACAGCGAAGGGTAAGGGCGAATCTCAACAAAATATGTACCCACGTCAAAAGAGAGCGAGTATCCTGTAAATTATCCATTTGAAGGAGATTACCTTCCTCACGACCTGTTCGGAAACTATATAGAGTGTTCCGGTAAACTGGTGGTAGGCGGCAATTCAATTGAATCAATCATTCTGATAATTGCGCCGTTTGCTACATTATGGGAGGAGGGGAGATTTTGCTGCTGCCTCTCATAGTCCAGCGGAAGAAACTCCGTCATCGTCCCTCGATATCGCTTGGGCAGGAAGGTATTCTGGCAGCGGGGATTCTCCCGTTCCCTGATGGCCACCGTCTCATAAAACCGCTTCCATAGGGCTCGGAAGCAAAGCTCCTCCTCACCAGGCAGGGCCAACTGCAGGCTGTCTACCCGCATCATTCGGGATCGGCCGCTGCTGTATAGCAGTAGGTCCTTGTGTGTACTGTCGTAGATAAAAAAGGATTCGTTGGCATAGCGATCGCAGAAGTGGTTTCGCAGCAGGGGGAGGACTCGATTTTTTGGCTCGATTTCCGCTCCCAGCACGCCACTGTACTCGGAAAAACGGATGAAGCCACGCAGCTTCTCTAACTCGCCGCTCATGTGCCGCAGAGCCTTGGCCGCGGGGTAGTAGGCCGCATCCGACTGGTTTCTCAGGAAATCCGGTCCTTCGTCCATCAGCTTGCGGACAAAGGTGTAAAGGTGCAACTCTTTATCCTCCATGCAGGTGAGAAAGGCACGGTGCAGCAGCTCTGCGGCACGCTTGGAGCGTTTGAAGATGCCCCGGTACACCCGTCGGGCGTGCTCCGGCACCGTCAGGATGCTGCGGACGGAATACAGGGAAAAGCACTCCTCATCGCTGTAAAAGGCGATGGGGAATTCTTTGTGTACATAGCTTTCAAACACGCAGCAAAGGAATCCGTCGAAGCTGCCGTCGTATTGAAAGACCACATCCTGCCATGCCATCGTATCACCCCGCCGAGTCAAACAGCGACAGCTGCCGGCACTCTTCCGGCGGCAGCTGCCCTCGCTCCATCGCCTCTAATTGCCGCTGAAGGGTCTGGGCGGTAAATTGCAGGCCCTGCCGCATCCGGCCGCCGCAGGTGATAAAGAACTGCGCCCTCTTCAGCACCACCCCCAGTTTTTTCAGGTCCTCGAACCGCAGCGTACCATGGCGGCGGGCCGAGACGATACGCCGTGCGCTTATCGGACCGATGCCCGGCACCCGTAGCAGCGTCTCGTATTCGGCGTTCATGATCTCCAGCGGAAACTGTTCCAGATGTCCGATGGCCCAGTGGCACTTGGGGTCCACCAGCGGATTGAAGTCCGGGTGCTGCTCGTCCAACAGCTCCTCGGCCCGGAAGCCGTAAAACCGCAGCAGCCAGTCCGCCTGATACAGGCGGTGCTCCCGCAGCAGAGGGGGCTTCGTATCCTTGGAGGGCAGCAGACTGTTCTCGACTACCGGCACATAGGCGGAATAGAACACTCGTTTGAGACGGTACTTCTCGTACAAAGACTGGGTCAGGTGCAGGATATGGCGATCATTGTCCGCCGTGGCGCCCACAATGAGTTGGGTGCTCTGTCCGGCCGGGGCAAACACCGGGGCGTGGCGGGACTTCACCAGCTCTGCCTTGCTCTCTCTGGCCCGGTCCCGAATCTGTGCCATGGGCCGCAGAATGGCCTGTTTGCTTTTATCCGGAGCCAGCGTTTGCAAGCCCTTCTGAGAGGGCAGCTCGATGTTAACGCTGAGCCGGTCTGCCAGCAGCCCCAGCCGCTGCACCAGCTCCGGCGATGTGCCGGGGATGGCTTTGGCATGGATATACCCGTTGAAGCGATACTCCTCTCGCAGGATCCGCAGGCACTCGATCATCCGTTCGGTGGTGTAATCCGGGCTTCGCAGCACGCCGGAGGAGAGGAACAGCCCCTCGATATAGTTGCGGCGGTAAAAGCCGATGGTCAGCTCCGCCAGCTCCCGTGGTGTGAAGGCCGCCCGGCGGGTATCGTTGCTGCGCCGGTTGACGCAGTACTTGCAGTCGAACACGCAGCTGTTGGTCATCAACACCTTCAGCAGGGTGATGCATCGCCCGTCGGCGGAGAAGCTGTGGCAGCAGCCGGCGATAGAGGAGGTGGTGTTGCCGATCATCCCCGGCCGGGCGCTGCGCCTGACGCCGCTGGAGGTGCAGGCTGCATCGTATTTGGCGGCGTCCGTCAGGATGGCCAGCTTATCCAGCAGCTCCATGCCGTTACACCGTGCGGCGGCGCTGCTGGGGGCGATCCAGCCGGTCGATGACATGAATGGCGCTGCCGGAGAAGAAGGCCACGCCCACCACCATCATAATAAATCCAAAGGTCGTCATAGTCCATACCTCCTGTGAAACTTTTGTTCTATACGCATTATAAGTCGAACATCCGTTTCTGTCAATAGGAAATAGAACAAAATTTCTATATTTCTGCAGAGAGGTTGACCGGCCCCGGATTTTGTATTAAAATAGGAGAAAACAACAAGCAGGGGATAAAAGTACATGAATGAATTGCAGCAGCGTTTTATTCGGGCAAGGCGGCAGGCCATCGCCCTGAACTATCAGCATCTCAACGACAAGCAGCGGGAGGCGGTGCTCTCCACGGAGGGGCCGCTTCTTCTGCTGGCCGGAGCCGGCAGCGGCAAGACCACGGTGCTTATCAACCGGGTGGCCAACCTTCTGCGCTATGGCCGGGGCAGCGACACGGAGGAGATCCCCATGCCCATCTCCGACGATGAGGTGGAGTTTCTGGAGCAGTATGTCCGGCACCCGGACCCGGAGCAGAAGCCCTTGGCGGATTATCTGTGTGCCGTGGAGCCCGCCCGCCCGTGGGAGGTACTGGCCATCACCTTCACCAACAAGGCTGCCAATGAGCTGAAGGATCGTCTGGAGCGGATGCTGGGGGAGGAGTCCCGTGATGTGTGGGCCGCCACCTTTCACTCCGCCTGCGTGCGGATTCTGCGGAGGGACATCGACAAGCTGGGCTTTGACCGCAGCTTTACCATCTACGATACCGATGACACCAAACGGCTCCTGAAGGACATTCTCAAGGAATTGGAGTTGGATGAAAAGACCTTTCCCGTCCGTGAGATCCAGACCATCATCTCCCGCTCCAAGGATGATATGATCCTGCCGGAGGAGTTTGCCGCTCAGGCAGAAAAATCTCAGGATTGGCGGCGCAAGCGCATCGGTAAAGTATATGCGCTTTACAATCGGAAGCTACGGGACGCCAATGCGCTGGACTTCGACGATATCATCCTCCACACGGTGGATCTGCTGCGGACGGACAGGGAGACGCTGGCCTACTACCAGCGCAAGTTCCGCTACGTCCTCATCGACGAGTATCAGGACACCAACCATTTGCAGTATCTGCTGGCCAGTCTGCTGGCAGGGGGACACCGCAACATCTGCGTGGTAGGCGACGACGATCAGAGCATCTACCGCTTCCGGGGGGCCAACATCGAGAACATCCTGAATTTTGAAAAGCAGTATACCGGCGCCCGTACCATCCGTCTGGAGCAGAATTACCGCTCTACACAGAACATTCTGGACGGGGCCAACGCCGTCATCCGCCACAACACCGGCCGCAAGGGCAAGACTCTGTGGACGGAGAACGGAAAAGGGGAAATCATCACCGTCAAGACCTGCTTCAATGAGTCCGACGAGGCCAACTATGTAGTGGGGCAGATTATGATGAACTACCGTCGGGGCGTCAACTGGAAGGAACACGCCGTGCTCTACCGAACCAACGCCCAGTCCAACGCCATGGAGTATGCCTTTAAGCGCAACGGCGTACCCTATAAGATCATCGGCGGCATGAAGTTCTTCGACCGGGCCGAGGTCAAGGATATGCTGGCCTATCTGTGCGTCATCAACAACCCCACCGATGATCTGCGGCTGCGGCGCATCATCAACGTACCCTCCCGCAAGATCGGCACCGCCACGGTGGATAAGGCGCAGGTGATCGCTACGGAGGAGGGGAGGCCCCTCTATGAGATCCTCTGCCACGCATCCGACTATCCAGAACTGAAAGCAAGCGCTGTAAAGCTTCTTACATTTACAGATATGATGGAGGAAATGCGCCGCCATGTGGCCGATCTGGGGCTGGTGGAGTTCTACGAATATGTGTGTGACCGCACCGGCTATGTGCGGATGCTGCAGGAAAAGGACGATATGGAGAGCCGGGGCCGGCTGGAGAACGTACAGGAGTTGGCCTCCAGCATCATGGGCTTTCTGGAGAACGAGCCGGAGAACCCCACTCTGGCGGGCTTTTTGGACGAGGTGGCTCTATATACGGATCTGGACAGTCAGGCGGACTCCGACAACTGCGTCACCCTCATGACCATGCACAGCGCCAAGGGGCTGGAGTTTCCATGCGTGTTCGTGGTGGGCATGGAGGACGGCCTGTTCCCCGGCAACCGGGCCATGGGGGATGAGGAGGAGATGGAGGAGGAGCGGCGACTGTGCTACGTGGCCATGACCCGTGCCAAGGAGAAGCTGACCCTCACCAATACCCGGCAGCGCACCCTGTACGGCCGTACCAGCCCCGCTATGCCCTCCCGCTTTCTCAAGGAGATCCCGGAGGAGAATATGGAGTGGCTGGGGAAGCCCGAACCCCAGCAGGCGGCGTCCCACTGGGAGGGGGAGTGGCAGCGTCCTGCCGCTGCGTCTCAGGTACGTACCCGTCGGGAGGAGCCGGTCCGATCTACAACGGCTCCGTCCGCTCCGTCGGTGCGGGCTCGCTCCGCAGCACCCTCTGCGCCCCTGATGCAGCTGCGGGCCGGCGACAGCGTTCGCCACAATGCCTTCGGAGACGGTATGGTACTCAGCGTCCGGCCCATGGGCGGCGATGCGCTGGTGGAAGTGGCCTTTGACAAGATCGGCACCAAAAAACTGATGCTCAAGGCCGCTGGGACCCATCTGACCAAGCTGTGAGAGGGATAGACTCCCTGCGTTGGCGCAAAAATGCACGGAATGTTCGGAATATTTGCTTAGAACTTCTTGAAATCTCTCCCGGCGTTTGCTATAATAGCCCCAAAGGATAAACCCATCCACAATGGTAAAAAATTCAGCACAGAAAGGAATCGTTACCATGATCTATACTGCGGAAGTACAGCATATGTGTCCGGTGGCCAAGGGCGCTTACCACGGCCCGGCTCCCATCCCTGAGGAGGGGAGGTGGGTGCAGGCCAAGGAAATCTCCGATATCTCCGGCTTTACCCACGGTGTCGGCTGGTGCGCCCCTCAGCAGGGCGCCTGCAAGCTGACCCTGAACATCAAAAACGGCATCATCGAGGAGGCACTGGTGGAGACCATCGGCTGCTCCGGTATGACCCATTCTGCCGCTATGGCCTCCGAGATCCTCATCGGCAAGACCATTCTGGAGGCGCTGAACACAGATCTGGTGTGCGACGCCATCAACACCGCCATGCGTCAGCTGTTCGAGCAGATCGTATATGGCCGGTCTCAGTCTGCCTTCTCTGAGGGCGGCCTATCCGTGGGCGCTTCTCTGGAGGATCTGGGGAAGGGACTGCGCTCTCAGGTGGGTACCATGTTCGCTACTAAGGTCAAGGGACCCCGCTATCTGGAGATGGCCGAGGGCTATGTCACCCGGCTGGCGCTGAACAAGGACGACGAGATCGTGGGCTATGAGTTCATCAGTCTGGGTAAGATGATGGACTTCATCAAGAAGGGCGACGACGCCGCTGCGGCGCTGGAGAAGGCCAAGGGTCACTACGGCCAGTTCGAGAACGCCGCCAAGTACATTGACCCCCGGCAGGAATAAGAGGAGGACAAAAAATGGCACTGTTTGAAAGCTACGAAAGAAGAATCGACAAGATCAATGGCGTCCTCGCTCAGTATGGCATTGGCTCCGTGGAGGAGTGCCGGGAGATCTGCAAGGCCAAGGGCTTCGACCCCTATGAGATCGTCAAGGGCATCCAGCCCATCTGCTTTGAAAACGCCTGCTGGGCGTATACCGTGGGCGCAGCTATCGCCCTGAAGTCCGGCGTCAAGACCGCTGCCGAGGCCGCCAAGATGATCGGTGTGGGCCTGCAGTCCTTCTGCATCGACGGCTCCGTGGCCGAGGACCGGAAGGTGGGTCTGGGTCACGGCAATCTGGGGGCCATGCTCCTCAGCGATGAGAGCAAGTGCTTTGCCTTTCTGGCGGGCCACGAGTCCTTCGCTGCTGCCGAGGGCGCTATCGGTATCGTGAAGAACGCCAACAAGGCCCGTAAGGAGCCCCTGCGGGTGATCCTCAACGGTCTCGGTAAGGACGCTGCCCAGATCATCAGCCGCATCAACGGCTTTACCTATGTTCAGACGCAGTTTGACTACTATACCGGCAAGCTGAGCATCGTCCGGGAGATTCGTTACTCCGAGGGTGAGCGGGCTGACGTCCGCTGCTACGGTGCCGATGATGTCCGGGAGGGCGTGGCCATTATGCACCACGAGGGTGTAGATGTGTCCATCACCGGCAACTCCACCAACCCCACCCGGTTCCAGCATCCTGTGGCCGGTACCTATAAGAAGGAGTGCATCGAGCAGGGGAAGAAGTACTTCTCCGTGGCCTCCGGCGGCGGCACCGGCCGTACCCTGCACCCGGACAACATGGGCGCCGGTCCCGCCAGCTACGGCATGACCGATACCATGGGCCGGATGCACTCCGACGCCCAGTTTGCCGGTTCCAGCTCCGTCCCCGCTCATGTGGAAATGATGGGCTTTTTGGGCATGGGCAACAACCCCATGGTCGGTGCTACCGTGGCTGTGGCCGTGGCGGTGGAGGAGAGCCTGAAGGGCTAAGGCTATGCTGCTGAACTGCGTATTCGTTGGTTTGGGCGGCGCAGCCGGTTCCATCTGCCGCTATCTGCTGGGGCTGCTGCCCCTGAAACCGGTCAGCGGCTTTCCGGCTATTACCCTGTGCATCAATATCGCAGGTGCCTTTGCGCTGGGCCTAATCGGGGCGCTGGCGGGGAAGTATGCCAAGCTGAACCCGCAGATGCTTTTGTTCCTTCGGGTGGGGGTGTGCGGCGGCTTCACCACCTTCTCTACCTTTTCCGTGGAGACGGCAGGTCTGCTGCAAAGCGGAAAGACCGGCCTTGCGATGCTGTATACGGCGCTGAGCCTGCTGTTGGGCGTGACGGTGGTGCTGCTGGGGCAGCGGTTGGTGCGGTAAAGCGGCAAAGAAGAGACATATAAAAATGGCTCCTGACAAGCTGTCAGGAGCCATTTTTTTGTTATTACGGGATGCCCGTTTCATTTCGATTATCTTCCGGCAAAGGACTGCACACCGCTGTTGATGAACTGCCCGGCGAAGCGGGCTATTTCCTCCGGGGATTCCCTGGTGCCGTCCTGAAGCCAGCGCAGGGCCAGCATCAGATTTCCCGGCACGATGAAGGCGCAGAAGTAGTGGATCTTCTCCCGGTCGCCGGGACATAGCAGGGACAGATACGCCTCGATGAAGTCATCCCGTAGGATGCGGCAGATGCGCTCTGTATAGGCCCGGTCACCGTAGCCCCCCAGCAGCACCTTGCACAGGTCAGCGTTTTCCTGAATGAAGGCGTAGAGGTCCGTCAGGAAGGGGTAGTCGCCGGTCATGGAGTCCCTGGGATCGTGCCGCCGACAGAGCTCTGACAGACGCTCCGCCATCTCATCCTCCAGATGCAGCAGCAGGTCGTTGACGTCCTTATAGTGGATATAGAAGGTGCTGCGGTTGATATCCGCCTGCTCCGCCAGCTCCCGGACCGAGATGCTCTTGGCGCTCTTCTGGGTCATCAGATGCATCAGCGCCAGCCGCAGCTGCTTCTTGGTCTTTTTTACCCGTCTGTCAATGGTCATGCCATGCATAGTCAACACCTCCGTATGCTGTAGAATAAATTAACTTTATTCTACCATATTCGTCCCTGAATAATCAACATTTTGTTGGATAAAAGACAGAAAAATTTACATCTTCTTAAACCATATCCCTTCTAATGGGCCGTCCCGCCGCATATGCTGGGAGCAAAAGCTGATAGGATTCGGAGGAGAAGCATATGAATCGTTCCACATCCATGTATCAGGATATGGCATCCCGTACCGGCAGCAGCATCTATATCGGCGTGGTGGGGCCGGTCCGCACAGGAAAATCCACCTTCATCAAACGGTTTATGGAGACGCAGGTGCTGCCCAATATTGAAAACGACTACCGACGGGAGCGGGCCAGAGACGAGTTGCCCCAGAGCGGCTCCGGCCGCACCATTATGACCGCCGAGCCAAAGTTCGTACCGGAGGAGGCCGCAGAGGTGCGTCTGCCGGACGGCACCTCCTTCTCCGTGCGGCTCATCGACTGCGTGGGGTACATGGTTCCCGGTGCCGTGGGGCAGTTCGAGGATCTGGCGCCCCGGATGGTCATGACCCCGTGGTATGACCATGAGATCCCCATGACGGAGGCGGCGGAGCTGGGGACCCGGAAGGTCATCTGCGACCACTCCACCGTGGGCATCGTGGTCACCACCGACGGCAGCGTCACGGACATTCCCCGCAGCGACTATCTGGAGGCGGAGGAGCGGGTCATCCGGGAACTGCAGGAGCTGGGGAAGCCCTTTGTGGTGCTGGTGAACTCCCTGCATCCGGAGGAAGCCCGTCCGCTGGCGGAGGAATTGCAGCAGAAATACAGTGTGCGGTGTCTTGCGGTGAACTGCCTGGAGCTGGGGGAAGGGGACCTGCAGGAGATTTTGCGGAGTCTACTGTATGAGTTCCCGGTGCAGGAATTGCAGCTGTTTTTCCCGGAATGGGTGGAGGCTCTGCCGCCGGAGCATCCCATCCCAGCGGGCCTTTATCATGCGGTGGGGCAGGAGGCCAGGCGGCTGGAGCACGTCCGGCAGCTGGAGGGCTGCATGGCGGCGCTGGAGCAGTCGGAGCAGATCCGATCCGTGATGCTGCGGCAGATGGATCTGGGGACCGGCGTGGGGCAGGTGGAGGTGCAGCTGCCCCGAAGCCTGTTCTACGATACGGTGAACCAGCAGACGGGGCTGAGCATCACCGACGACGGCGATCTGATGGAGCAACTGGTGACGTTGGCGAGCCTACGAAAGGAGTATGACCGGGTGAGGCAGGCGGTGACCAGCGCCCGATCCACCGGCTATGGCGTGGTGATGCCGTCGGTGGAGGAGTTGGAGCTGGAGGACCCGGAGATCGTGCGGCAGGGGGGACGGTACGGCGTGCGGATGCGGGCCAGTGCTCCGTCTATCCATATGCTGCGGGCGGATGTGAGCACCACGGTGTCCCCCATTGTGGGGAACGAGAAGCAGTCGCAGGACATGGTAAACTATCTCCTACAGGAGTTCGAGGGGGAGCCGGGGAAGCTGTGGGAGTCCAACATCTTTGGCCGCAGCTTCCACGAGATCGTGGGGGAGGATTTGCAGGCGAAGCTAAAGCGGATGCCGGAGGATTCTCAGAAAAAGCTGCGGGAGGCGCTGGAACGCATCCTCAACGAGGGAAGCGGCGGTCTGATCTGCATCATTCTGTGAGGGGACGCATCCATAACGAAGAGAGGCAAGGCCGATGGCCTTGCCTCTCTTCGTTATGGTATCCTTATTTGCGGAGAATCAGCAGATAGTCCTCGCCCTGCGGGGCGGAGGTGATTTGGTAGCCGTTGTTTCCGGCGAAGCGGGTGATGTTGTCCACGGCGCAGGGATCGTCCACCAGGACCTGGATCTCGGCGGGGTTCTCCTTGGCGGCCTTCTGGACCATAATCACCGGCATGGGGCAGAGCTGTCCACGGGCGTCAATCATGCCTTAGTCGCCTCCTTCCGGGAATTCAGCAGGGAGATGGCCAGCAACACCACAAAGCCGATGGCCACGGCCACCTTGCCGGCGTTGGCGATGCCGCCTACCACCAGCTCACCGGCATCATTGGTGCTGTCGGGATTGCCGGCCAGTGCGAAGTTATGGGCAAAGGCTGCGCCCACAATCATACCGAACACGGTGACGGCGCTGTCGCCGTTGCCGGAGCCAGCCAGAATCAGCTGACGCAGGGGGCAGCCACCCAGCAGCACGCTGCCCCAGCCCACCAGAACCATGCCCAGCAGGTTCCACAGGTGGCTGCTATGGGCGATGGGCTGCAGGTCGAAGCCCAGCTTGAAGCTGCCCTGAACCAGATTGCCGATGAGAACGGTGAGGAAGATGGCGATGAAGCCATACAGCAGGTGATTGTCCTTCACCAGAATGGAATCACGGATGCCGCCCACCATGCACAGGCGGGACTTCTGTGCCAGAGCGCCCACCACCAGAGCAATGAGCAGGGAGACGATGGCAGGGGCGTGCATAGAGCCGGGGCCTGCCTCGCTGGCGCGGAAGATGGCGGGGACCGCCAGCACCAGTACCAGCAGCACGAACATCACCGCGGGAAGGGTGGTACCCTCCACCAGCTTGGCGGGATAGGAGCGCTTGAGGCTGAAGCCACGCTTGAGGAACAGGATACCGATGACAATGCCGATGACGAAGCCGGCCAGACCAACCAGAGCATTCAGGTCGCCGCCACCCATACGCAGAACCATCCGCAGGGGGCAGCCGAGAAACACCAGTGCGCCAATCATAACGAAGGCACCCAGCACGAACCGGGTGGCAGGGGAGGAACCGGCCTGCGGACGGAACTCCTTACCGGCCAGAGCCATGATGAAGGCACCCAGCACTAGGCCGATGATCTCAGGGCGGACGTACTGCACCTTAGCGGCACTGTGCATCCCCACGGCACCGGCGATATCACGCTCGAAGCAGGCGATGCAAAAGCCCATGTTAGCGGGGTTGCCCAGCTTGGTCAGCACCAGAGCCGCCACGCCCACCAGAACGCCGGCAATGATGACCAGCCAATTCTCTTTTTTCATTACAAAACTCCTCTCTCTTTTAACATTTTGTTCATATATCATACGATAAAATACAATTTTTGTCCAACAAATGGTTCCTATAGAAAAGAGCTGTTATCGAATGATTCGATAACAGCTCTTTTTCGACTTTTGAATGGATCAGAGATTCCGGCGAATGGCCATCTGGCGGCAGAAGCGGACAAAGGCCTGCTCCGACTGGGAGAGGATCGTCTCTCTGGGGTAGACCAGATAGATACTGCGGTGCAGCCCCTGCGGATCCATGGGAAAGGTCAGCAGGCGGCCGTCATCTACCTCAGACGCCACAGAAAGGGCTGATAGCACCGAGACGCCTACGCCTTGGGCGGTCATACGCTTGATGGCCTCCGGGTCATCCACTCTGGCCACGATGTGCAGGTCCTGATCGGCAAGGCCCATATTCCGCATATAGGACTGCACGGTGCGGTCCGTGCCGGAGCCCTCTTCACGGGCTACCGTCGGCTCCCGCAGCAAATCACGGCCATAGACATTCTGCTTCTTCAAAGCCTGATAGTGAGGATTGTTGGCGGTACACATCACCAGATGATCCTCCAGCATGGGGAAGTAGGTCATGGAATCCGGCTCCAGCATAGCTCCCACGAAGCCCAACCGCACGGAGCCGCTGTGGAGCAGCTTGTGGATCTGGGCCGAGTCGCCCCGGCGCAGATGGTAGCGAACGCCCGTAATCTGCTTCATATACTGAGCCAGCAGCTCCGGCAGCAGATACTGCGCCGGTACCGTGGAGGCTCCCAGCAGCAGGGGAAGGCCTGCGCCATCCTGATTCTGGAGGACCTCCTCCAATGCAGCGCAGTCCGCCAAGATTTTTTTGGCTGCCGGATAGACCCGCTCGCCCTCCGGTGTCAGCCGCACCCGGCGGCGTGCGTCACGGTCCAGCAGGCGGGTGGACAGAGCCGTCTCCAGTGCCGCCAGATGTGCGCTGACGGTGGACTGGCTGAGGAACAGGGCCTGCGCTGCCTGTGTAAAGCTCCCCAATTCCGCCACGGCCACGAATACCTGGATCTGTTTCAAGCTGAATTCGCTCATGTCTGCCTCCTTGCTGCGTGATACTTATAGAAATATAACACATTTTTCTATGTCTCGTCAAGTCGTGGGGCTCCGGCTGGCGAGTTTTGTAAAATCGCCGCCGACCGTTGCCAAGTCGGCTCGTGCGTGTTACAATAGAAAAAACGATGATGAACAGGGAGGAAACTTGCCATGCTGCTGGCGATCGACATCGGAAATTCCAACATATCTGTGGGGCTGTTTGACAAAGCGGGGAAACTCCTGTTTCTCTCCTCCATCGACACCGACAGCCGCAAAACGGCGGATCAGATCAGCATCGACCTGATGAATCTGTTTGCACTGTACCGCTATGATCTGAAGGACGTCACCGGTGCCATCTTTTCCAGCGTGGTGCCGCCTATCAACTTTATGATGACCAAAGCCCTGACCCGGCTGCTGGGCGAGCCGCCCATGGTGGTGGGCCCCGGTGTCAAGACAGGACTGAATATCCGCATGGAGGTTCACAATCAGCTGGGAGCCGATCTGGTGGCCAACGCCGTGGCGGCGCTGGAGAAGTACGCTCCGCCTATCATTATGATCGACATGGGGACGGCCACCACCATCTCCTATATCTCCGCCAAGCGCAGCTATGAGGGCGGCCTGATGTTTCCCGGCGTGCGGCTGAGTCTGGATGCGCTGTCCGACCACACGGCCCAGCTTCCGGATATCTCTTTGCAGCATCCTAAACAGTTGATCGGGAAAAATACAGAGGACTGTATGCGCTCCGGCATCGTCTACGGCACGGCGGGAATGCTGGACGGCATTATCGACCGCATCAGGGAGATGTTGCCGGGTGAGCAGCCCACCATTGTGGCCACCGGCAGTAATGCGCCGGTGATCGTACGGTATTGCCGCAACAAGGTGTATTATGACAAATATCTTCTGATGAACGGCCTGTGGGCCATCTATCAGAAGAATCAGTAGAATCACTGAAACAAAAAAGTCTCCGCACATAGACGGGTGTCCGTAAAACAGTTAATCCTCCGTATGGCTTAGACCATGCGGAGGATTTGTTTATGTCTAATCTTCAAACTTGCTGGCGGCAAACGGTTTGTCAAAACCGTTTGCGGACGGCAAGTCCACAGGGGATAGCCGCTTTAGCGGCGCAAGGGGGTGTAGCCACCTTGACGGAACGAAGTGACGCAACATTCTCGGTCATGCAGTATCCTCCTGCTGACGGAGAATGAAGCTCCGCAGGACGCACGATACTCCCGTTAGGAGAGTATAGAAGTGCGCCCTTTAGTTCCTAAAGGGTTTTTATCAGTTCGACAAACTGAAAGTTGTCTCTATCAGAGTCCGTAATGAATTACCCACTTGTTATTGCTTAACGCCTTTTCTAACAGCTTTTTTAGTTCGGATAGTTCAGAATTATCTGCAATGACATCAATAAATGCCTTTAGCGAACAAGGTGGAACAAGTGTAACACCACAGTATGCAAGCCCTTTGCCTTTGACGGAAAGTGTATGCCAATAGAAGTCAATGGATGTAAGCCTTTCGGCAACGCCTTCCAAATAGGCGTCATCAACAGAAATACAGGCATATTTCCACGGCTCATACTCGTCATATCGCTTGCCCTGCTGAGGAGCATCCATCATAATTCCAAACTCGTGTTTTGCCATGTAGATCACCTCCACAACTTCCGATTTGTTGCTCAATTTTTGTATTCAAATTATACCATAAAACTTGTGAACAATTCTACCGCAACTTTGGAATATATGAGAAAAGTCCGAACAGTTTTCTGCCCGGACTTCCTCACTCAATCGTAAATCAATTCGATTTTCACAATTTCCTCTGCCTGTGCCTTACAAGCGTTCATCTGCCGTACCCATTCCATTTGGTGTCGGCTTTTAGTTTCTCGGTCACGCCGTTTCGCTTCGCCAGCTCCGGCACGATCAGCTCCATGCGGTTTCGTGCCGCTTCGTCAATCTTAGCGCAATACTGTCTTACGTACACCCGGCTATAGATGCGGAGACTTTTGCGGTTCCATCGGATCAGCATAGCGATGACGAGAGGGATGACCGTATTTCAATCCACTCAATCCACGCATTCCATGAGGAGTGCGACAATTTGTCCGGAGTGATGCGATTGTCAGAAGTGAACCGAGGTTATCCGGAGCCAACACGAGCGCAGATGCCGCAAAACGGGGAAAAGCTTGTTTTTTCCTCTTCTTGATTGAACAAAATTTTTATTTTGTTCAATCTCGCATATCGTCTCAAAGCCTCTCCTTCCTGCGGGTATCGGTGGCACCATGGTAGCGGACAAGCGTGAGCAAGTCAAGATTGAACAAAATAATTGTTATTGTTCAATCCGTGCGGTTAATGTGGTCTACGGAGCTGGTGCGACTAAGTTGCCAGTTGCTTGATGATGACAACGTACAACGAAACCAGCGTGTGTGAACAGTAGTCACACACGCTGGTTTTTCTTACCGCGAAGAAGTCTGACCGGGGTACCTCTTTTCAGAAGTCCCCTACCCTGCAACACGCAAGATAGCAAAAGCACCGGCCAAACGGTCGGTGCCTTTACGGTATTTCAATGCGAAAGGGTATTGCCATGCATGACTGAACTTTGTTAATCCCCTGACAAAAATCTGCGAATCAGCGGAAGTTGCAGGGGGTAATACTGAACCCCCTGCCCTTGTGAGACATGCACAAAACAGCGGGAAAAAATTGTGCAGCCTCACGAAGATTGTGAAATCGTAAACTAAGATTCTCAAATTCTCAGAGATTACAGGGGTAATACTAAGTATATTATACCAGATAGGCGAAAAAGTGTCAACCAGAATTTTTTTGAAAGTGCATTTACAAAAAACCGCAGTCCGCAGGAACCACGGCGGGGTCGGCTTCGGAGACGAGCACCGCAAGCGGCGAAGCCTGAGGATCGCACCGGCGCAGCCGTTCCAATGCCCTGCTGCATGAACGCCGCAAGCGGCGCACGCAGTCGCAGGGCGAACGGCACCACCGGTGCGATCCTCACCCGCCTGCCTACGAACTGCGGCAAAAATAAAAAAAGATTTTACCATGGGTAAAAACAACGGGAAAGGCTATGGGGATAAGAAAGGACACGGGGAACCGCCCGCAAGGAGCATAGAGGTGCCTCAAAATAGCAGCAAACAGGGTCGGCAGCGTCTACCGAGGTGCGGCGGACTATCCTACTTGCACTGAGTTGAACAAAACATCATCCATTTTGTTCAATCTTGTGTGCCGAAGAAAAGGCTCCCCCGCTGGAGCCGAGATGCCGTTTTGCGTATCATAGCCGACGAACAAATGTTTGTCAAGTAAGTCATCATGTCGTGTGGCTCAATCAACCCCTCCCTCTTTAGCCGGAGGGGTTGATTGAGTCTATAAGAACCTATTATGGATTAGAAACTTGAAGCTTGCGTGATATCTTTGATACTCCGGCAGCGATAGCGATATCGTTAAATACTTCCCAAATACTTCTAAATCCTGTCACGCTTCTAAAATTTCCCGGAGCTTTGCCAGTCCCTTGCGCTCCAAGCGGGACACCTGTACCTGAGATACCTTCAGGATACGGGCAGTTTGCTCCTGTGTCATTCCCCGAAAAAAACGCAGAAGTATGGTGATCCTTTCCCGCTCCGGCAGGCTGTCGATGGCTTCCCGCAGCGCTATTTTTTCTACCATCCCCTCCTCCGGGCTGTCTGTCCCCAAGGTGGATTCCAGCGTCAGGCCGTCGATGGTCTCCTGCTGGAGGGATTCCAGCGGCCCGTTGGCCAACTCTACGGCGGCGACCTCCTCCACAGTCATTCCCGTCTCCTGCGCCAATTCTGACAGCTGCGGTTCCCTCCCCAGTGTATGGCGCAATCGTTCACGTGTATAAAACAGGGTCTGGCCCTTTTCCCGGAGGCTGCGGCCCACCTTGACGGAGCCGTCATCCCGGAGAAAACGGCGGATCTCACCGGCAATTTTGGGGACGGCGTAGGTGGAAAACTGTGTTCCATATGTGAGATCAAATCCCTTTACAGCCTTGATAAAACCAATACATCCCAGCTGGTAGAGGTCGTCTGTATCCACGCCGCAGCCGCTGTATCGCTTGACGATGCTCCAGATAAGCCCCACATTTTCCGTCAACACCTGCTGACAGGCGTCATTGTCGCCATTCTGCGCCCGATCCAACAGCGTCAGCAGCTCGCTCATCGCTTCGCCGGGACACGGGAGGCGATACGCTTACGCATGGTGACGGTGGTTCCCTTGCCGGGGGCAGACTTTACCGCCAGTTGATTCATAAAGCTCTCCATGATGGTGAAGCCCATACCGCTGCGCTCCTCGCCGCCGGTGGTGAACAGCGGCTGCCGGGCCTGCTCCACGTCCTCCATGCCGCAGCCCCAGTCACGAATTACCAACTCCAGCGTCTGATTTTCCAGCAGCCGCAGCTTCATGACGATCTTCCCCAGCTGATTTGGATAGGCGTGGACGATGGCGTTAGTCACTGCCTCGCTGACGGCGGTTTTGATGTCTCCCAGCTCGTCCAGCGTAGGATCCAGCTGGGCGGCAAAGGCCGCTGCGGCCAGACGGGCAAAGCCCTCGTTGCTGCTGCGGCTCAAAAATTCCAAGGTCACATAGTTCTCCGGTCTCCGCTTCATATGTACTCCCCTCTCATCGTATGGTCAGATAACGTTGGAGCCCCGCCGCATCCAGCACTCGGCGGGCCTGTGCTGCGGCACCGCAGACATCTGCCGTGCCGCCCAGCTCCTGCATCCGCTGCCGGGCCCGGATCAGCAGGGCGATGCCGGAGCTGTCCATAAAGGTCACGCCGGAGAGATCCAGCGTCAGCTGTGTAGGCAGGGCCTTCTCAATCTCCTGATCCAGCCGCCGCAGGAGCCCCTTAGCGCTGTGGTGGTCCAGCTCACCTGAGAGGCGGATGCAGATATGGCGGGCCTCGCATTTTACAGAAACTTCCATTGGGATCGCTCCTTCGTGCAAAAAATAAAATCACCGCAGATCCTTCGATCTGCGGTGATTATACATGATGAAGCGGTTATTTTCTGTCAAAAACGGGGGCTTGGAAAAATTAGCCACGCATGGCCGCCGCGGACTCCTCCAGCTTGGCGATCAGCGCACGGGCCTTGTCAGCCTTCTCCCGCTCGGCATTGACCACGGCCTCCGGGGCCTTGGACACGAAGCTCTCGTTTTGCAGCTTCTTCTCGATGCGGGCCAGATTCTCCTCTGCCTTGGTTTTCTCCTTGGCGATGCGCTCCAACTCCTGCCGGATGTCCACCAACTCCGCCAGAGGCAGATAGAGGGTGGCGTTGTGGGTGGCCACGGTGACCATACCCTTCAGATCCTCCGGAGACTGCGCCTGAACCTCCACCTCGCTGGCGTAGGCCAGCCGCATAATGAAGTCACGTCCGCCGGCATAGATATCCGGGGTCTGAGTGACGATGAGGATCTTGGCCTTCCGGGAGGGCGGTACGTTCATCTCAGAGCGCCGGGCCCGGACGGCGGAAATGGCGTCCTTCACCGCCTCCATGGCGTTTTCCTCCTGAGTAAAGGCGAAGCGCTCCTGATACTCCGGCCACTGGGCCCGGATCAGGAAATCGCCCTCGTGGGGCAGCGCCTGCCAGATTTCCTCGGTGATGAAGGGCATGAAGGGATGCAGCAGCTCCAGCACCCGCAGCAGCACATAGCACAGCACGTTCTGAGCCGCCAGCTTGGCCTCCTCGTCCTCGCCGTACAGCCGGGCCTTGGTAAGCTCGATGTACCAGTCGCAATAGGTGTCCCAAATGAAGTCGTAGATCTTGGCGGAGGCCACGCCCAGTTCATAGGCCTCCATATTATCCGTGACCTCCCGGATGAGGGTATTCAGCTTGCTGAGAACCCACTTGTCCTCCAGCTCCAGCTGCTCCGGTAGCTGTACATGGTCGATGGTGAGGTTCATCATCACATAGCGGGAGGCATTCCAGATCTTATTGGCAAAGTTCCGCATGGCCTCACACTTCTCCACAAAGAAGCGCATATCGTTGCCGGGGCTATTGCCGGTGATGAGGTTGAAGCGCAGGGCATCGGCACCGAACTTGTCCGCCATCTCCAGCGGGTCAATGCCGTTGCCGAGAGACTTGGACATCTTGCGGCCCTTGTCATCCCGGACCAGACCGTGGATGAACACCGTCTTGAAGGGCTCCTGCTTCATCTGCTCCATGCCGGAGAAGATCATACGGGCCACCCAGAAGAAGATGATATCGTAGCCGGTGACCAGCACGGAGGTGGGGTACCAGTACCTCAGGTCCTCGGAGTCCTTGTTGGGCCAGCCCAGCGTGGAGAAGGGCCACAGAGCGGAACTGAACCACGTATCCAGCACGTCCTCCTCACGGGTCAGGTGGGTGCAGCCGCACTTTTCGCACCGGGTGGGATCCTGACGGCTGACGTTGATGTGTCCGCACTCGTCGCAGTACCATGCGGGAATCTGGTGGCCCCACCACAGCTGACGGGAGATGCACCAATCATGGACATTCTCCATCCAGTTGGTATAGGTCTTGGTAAAGCGCTCCGGCACAAACTTGATGGTGCCGTCCTTCACCACCCGGATGGCCTCCTTGGCCAGAGGCTCCATCTTCACGAACCACTGGGCGGAGATCAGGGGCTCCACGTCGTTGTGGCAGCGGTAGCAGGTGCCGACGTTGTGGGAATAGGGCTCGGTCTTGACCAGATAGCCCTGCTCCTCCAGATCCTTGACGATGGCTTTGCGGCACTCGTAGCGGTCCATGCCGTTGTACTTGCCGCCGTTTTCGTTGATGGTGCCGTCGTCGTTGATGACACGGATTACCTCCAGATTGTGGCGCAGGCCCACCTCGAAGTCGTTGGGATCGTGGGCAGGGGTCATCTTCACGGCGCCGGTGCCGAAGCCGATCTCGCAGTAATCATCACCCACAATGGGGATCTCACGGTTCATGATGGGCAGGATGCAGGTCTTGCCGATGAGGTGCTTGAAGTGCTCGTCCTCCGGGTTTACCGCCACGCCGGTGTCGCCCATCATGGTCTCAGGCCGGGTGGTGGCCACCACGATATCGCCGCTGCCGTCGGCCAACGGGTAGCGGATATGCCACAGGTGGCCGGGCTTGTCGGTATACTCCACCTCGGCGTCGGACAGCGCCGTCAGGCAGTGGGGGCACCAGTTGATGATGCGGCTGCCCTTGTAGATGAGGCCCTTGTCATACAACTCGCAGAAGGCCTCACGCACCGCCTGAGAGCAGCCCTCGTCCATGGTGAACCGGGAGCGGGACCAGTCACAGGAGGCACCCATCTTCTTCTGCTGCTCCACGATACGGTTGCCGTACTTCTCCTTCCAGGCCCAGACACGCTCCAGGAACTTTTCACGACCCAGATCATAGCGGGTCAGGTGCTCCTCCTCCCGCAGTCGCTCCTCCACCTTGATCTGGGTGGCGATACCGGCGTGGTCGGTGCCGGGAAGCCACAGGGCGGAATAGCCCTGCATCCGCTTGAAGCGGGTGAGGATATCCTGCAGCGTGGAGTCCATGGCGTGGCCCATGTGCAGCTGGCCGGTGACGTTGGGGGGAGGCATGACGATGGAAAAGGGCTTCTTCTTCGGGTCGGCGTCCGCCTTGAAGCAACCGTTGTCCATCCACATCTGATAGATATGCGGCTCCACCTCACGGGGATCGTATACCTTCGGCAATTCTTTACGCATATGTTCTCTCCTTCTGATTTGGATTTTATCATCAAAAAAACCGCCCCGCTCCGCCGATGCGGAACAGGACGGACTGTGATCCGTGGTACCACCTGTTGTTCGGGATGACTCCCGCACTCATGGGGCAAGCGCCCCGCCCCGATAACGGAGGGCATACCGTTGTGACCTACTGCCGTGTTCAGTCCAAGGCTCCGGGACGACTTGGGCGGCGCATCACGGGAGCTTACACCCACCGCTCCCTCTCTTAGCTTCCGCACTCCGCTTACTGCTTCCCTTCCGTGCCGTTACACAATATGTATGCAGTATAATACACTCCCGGAAAAAAGTCAAGTTCCCCTTTTCCTTTGGGCGGGGCGGTGCTATAATAGGGAGTATCCAAGAGAGGAGGCGCCGCCTTGCATATTCTGGAGCATTTGCGTACCGTGAACCGACACCGCCATCTGGTGCGGAAATACTGCTTCCGGCTGGGACTGTACTGGCAGGGACTGACCCATGATCTCAGCAAATACAGCCCCACGGAGTTCTGGCGCAGCGCCAAATACTATCAGGGCTACCGCAGTCCCAACGATCAGGAGCGGCTGGTCAACGGCGTCAGCCTGTCATGGCTCCACCACAAGGGCCGCAACCGCCACCATTTTGAATATTGGATCGACTACTGCCGGGGCCAGGACGGAACGCCCTTCATCGGCGGCTGCAAGATGCCGGTGAAGTATGTGGCGGAGATGTTCTGTGACCGCATCGCCGCCTGCCGGGTGTATCAGAAGGAGAAATACACCGATGCCTCTCCCTACGACTATTTCCAGCACTCCAAGGGGCATCTGTGCCGGTCGGAGCACGGTCACGGCTTCATCCATCCGGAGACCAGCGAGCTGCTGACCCGGTGGCTGCTGCTTCTGAAGGAGCAGGGCGAGGATGCCGCCTTCCTTCAGATCCGGCAGGAACTGAAGGAGCTGCGGAGAGCGTAAATACCGGACAAAAGCCGCTGTCGATCCATTGTGTCGGGGGCGTCTTTTTCTTTTCGGCGTTTTTCACAGGCTTTTCCATAATTTATACAGAATATTGCACAACTTCCGTGTGGGGAATCCCGTTAAAAAATGGCAGCAGCAGGGGTTGTGGAAGGATGTGCGCCGTGATATACTGTATGATCGTGAGAGGAAAAATGGTGAAAAAGAGGAACATATGATGGAGAAAAACGGGAAAAAAAGTTTATTTTCGATTGAAATAACCACAGGGTCCCTGTGGAAAAATATTCTGCTGTTCAGCCTGCCGCTGATGATGACGCAGGTGCTGGAGGTGCTGTTCAACCTCAGCGACGTGGCCATTGCCGGTAAATTTGCCGACTATCTGGCGCTGGGCGCTGTGGGCTCCACCACTCTGCTGGTATCCCTGTTTACGGGACTGCTCATTGGCATCGGCAGCGGTGTCAACGTGGTCGTGGCCCGTGGACTGGGGCTGGGCAGTCATGAGGACGTGGAGAAGACCATCCACACCTCCCTGCTCATCTGCAGCGGTATCGGTATCGTGGTGTGCCTGGTCTGTCTGCTGCTGGCGAAGCCCATGCTGCTACTGCTGAATACCAAGGAGGACTTGCTGTCCGGCGCCGTGGGGTATCTGCGGATCTACGCTCTGGGTATGCCGGCCATGGCGGTATACAACTTCGGCAATGGTGTCCTCAGTGCCGCCGGGGACACAAAGCGGCCTCTGCTGTATCTGAGCATTGCCGGCGTGGTGAATGTGGCCCTGAACCTGTTCTTTGTGATCCAGTGCCACATGGCCGCCCTCGGTGTGGCCATCGCCAGCGCCATCGCCCAGTGGCTGTCCGCTCTGCTGATCATGCGGCATCTGATGAGCCAAAAGGATGCCTGCAGAGTGCATCTGAAAAAGCTGTGCATCGACAAGGCCGCCGCCAAGCGGGTGCTGATGATCGGCATCCCCTCCGGCCTGCAAAACGCCATCTTTGCCGTTGCAAACCTCTTCGTACAGATCGGCGTCAACAGCTTCGATTCGGTGATGGTATCCGGTAGCTCGGCAGCTGCCAACGCCGATACGCTGATCTTCAATATGATGTCAGCCTTCTATACCGGCTGCGCCACCTTTGTCAGCCGCAACTGGGGTGCCGGAAAGACGGATCGTATCCTCAAGAGCTACCGTATCGTTCTGCTGTATTCCTTTCTGGTGGGCAGCATCTGCGGCGGACTGCTGCTGCTGTTCGGAGACAAGTTCCTTGGACTTTTCGCCAATGAGGCGGACGTGATCGCCGCCGGTATGCAGCGACTGAAGATCATGGGCTTCTCCTTCGGCGTCAGCGCCCTGATGGACGCCAGCATTGCCGCCTCCCGTGGAATTGGGCGCAGCATCATCCCCACCATCATCGTCATCATGGGCTCCTGCGTGTTCCGGGTCATCTGGGTGTACACGGTGTTCGCCTACTTCGGCACCATCCCCTCCCTGTTCCTGCTGTACATCTTCTCCTGGGCCATCACGGGCATTGCCGAGTGGGCCTACTTCCGGCACAGCTACAAGAAATACATCCTGCACGGACAAATATGGTAAACGAACGCCCCGGCCAGTTGACTGACCGGGGTGTCTTTTTTCGGTTCTGGTTGCATATACAAACAACTGGCCCTCCGGCATACTCGGAGGGCCAGTTTTACAGCTTATTCAGGATACGCTTACTCGGCGTCCTCGTCCCCGTCGTTCAGCAGAGCACGGATGGACAGGGAGATCTTTTGCTTCTCCTCATCCACAGCGGTAATCTTGGCATCCACGATCTGGCCCTCGGACAGAACGTCACCGGGCTTCTCGATGCGGCGATCGGCGATCTGGGAGATGTGGATCAGGCCATCCACACCGGGAACGACCTCAGCGAAAGCACCGAAGGTCATCAGCTTCACGATACGGACGGAAGCCACGTCGCCCACCTTGTAGGTCTCCATGAACTTGTCCCAAGGATTGCAGGAACGGTCCTTCACACCCAGAGAGATCTTGTGCTTCTCAGGATCGAAGGAGATGACGTACACATCCAGCGTGTCGCCCACAGAAACCACCTCAGCGGGGTTCTTGATGCGGGACCAGGACAGCTCGGAGATATGTACCATGCCGTCCACGCCGCCGATGTCCACAAACACGCCATAGCTGGTCATGGACTTGACGGTGCCGGTATAGTGCTTACCCACCTCGATGCTCTCCCAGATGGCGGCCTGAGCAGCCTGACGCTCCTCATACTGCACGGCACGGATGGAACCCACCACACGGCGGCGGGCGCGATTGACCTCGGTGATCCGCAGGGAGACGGTCTGGCCGATCATCTGGCTCAGATCAGCACCACGGGGCTGACCGCTCTGAGAGGCGGGAACGAACACACGCACACCCTTGACGTTGACGACGATGCCGCCCTTGTTCTCCTCGGTGACCTTGCCCTCAAGAGTGGTTTTGTTCTCGCAGGCCTCAGCGATATCCTCCCAGACCTTCACGGCGTCCAGACGCTTCTTGGAGAGCATAGCGTAGCCCTCCACGTCGTTGACACGGATGATGTAGGTCTCGATCTCGTCACCCACCTTCACCACGTCCTCAGGCTTCACGCTGGAATCGGCGGACAGCTCTTCCGCGGAAATATAGCCTGCCTGCTTGCAGCCCAGATCCACCTGAACCTCGGTGGGACCCACGGCCGTCACGATACCGGTTACCTTCTCTCCTGTATTTAAAGTCTTAAAGGATTTGTCCAGCAGTTCCTCAAAGCTCTCTTCCTGGGGTTCCATGTTCTTGATTTCTTCGCTCATTGTTGTATATACCTCCTTAATGATGCCCGCCGGGGTGGACGCGCCGGCCGTAAGCCCCGCCATTGTGCATCCGGAAAGAAAGCCCGTCGTCAGCTCCCCCGCCTGTTCGATCTGATACACGACAGGGCAAGCCTTACGGCAGATCTCCGCTAAATGCTTCGTGTTGGCACTTTTACGATCTCCGACCACGACCATTACGTCAGCCTGAGCTGCCAATTCGGCTGCCTCCAACTGACGCCTATGCGTAGCGCTACATATTGTATCAAAGATTTTTGCGTTTGTACACAGTTTTTTTAAAATTTCTTTGGAAGTTTCCCAAATTGTTCGGATGCAGGTGGTCTGAGCCACCGCCGTCAGGGACAGAGACTGCCGGGAAGGCTTCTGCAGGAGCCATTTTTCAAGCTCCTCCGGCCCCGGGAATATGACGCTGCGATCCGACCAGCTGGCTACACCCATGACCTCCGGATGCCGAGGCTCCCCAATGATAAGGGGGATACGCCCCTCCCGGTCGGCCTGCGCCACCAGCTGCTGGATCCGCAGTACGTTAGGACAGGTGGCGTTGACACACACCGATCCCAGTTGCTCCAGACGGTCAAAGACCTCCTTGCGCTCCCCGTGGGAGCGGATGATCACCGTCTCGCCGGGGCGGACCTCCTCCACGGAGTCCACCTGTCTGGCCCCCAGCGCCTCCAGCTCTGCCACCACATGGACGTTGTGGATGATGCTGCCCAGCATGGCGCAGCCGCCCTTTTCACGGGCTGTCTCCTCCGCCAGCTTCACAGCCCGCTCCACGCCGTAACAGAAACCGGCGCTTTTGGCTACTCTTACCTCTGCCATTGGATTCCCCCCAGCGCATAGGCCCGACGCATGATCTCCTCGGCGTTGGACTGATAATCCTCCGCCGTTCCCTTCCGGCCGGTATATACCGGGTCGTAGGGCTTTCCGATGATGATGGACACCCGGTGAAACAGGCGCTTGTCCCGGCCGATGAACACCGGCACCAGCGGCACGCCGGAGCGAATGGCCATCATGCCTACGCCGCCTTTGACATCCACGCTGCCGGGCTCTTTGACCCGTGTCCCCTCCGGGAATACCAGCAGATTCCAGCCGTCCCGCAAGCTCTGGATGGAGGTCTTGACGGCGGCGATGTCGGAGTTTCCCCGATCCACCCCGAATACGCCGATGGCCCGCAGAAAGGCTCCCACCACGGGAATTTTCATCAGCTGCTTCTTGGCCATGATCCGCAGGGGGAAGTCCTGCCGCATGGCGCATATCAGCAGGATGGGGTCCACGGCGCTGGAGTGATTGGCGCACAGCAGTACCGGCTGATCCTTGGGGAGATTTTCCAGTCCCTCCACCCGCAGCGGGTGAAGAAACGTGACAAAGGGCCGCCATGTGGCCCGGATAAAGCGGTAAAAGCGATTTTTTACCATCCGATCCTCTCCTTTATCATGTGCAGCAGGGCCTCCCGGCTCTGGTCAAAGTCCAAATGGCTGGTATCCAGCAGCAAAGCGTCCTCCGCCTGCCGCAGGGGTGCCGTCTCCCGATGGCTGTCTGCCCAGTCCCGCTGGAGGATATCCGAGAGCACCTGATTGTAGGGCTGCGGCGTTCCCCGCTGCTCCAGCTCCTTCATGCGGCGCTGGGCCCGAATCTCCGGCGAGGCCGTCAGGAAGATCTTTACCTCCGCCTGCGGCAGCACTACCGTGCCAATATCACGACCGTCCATCACCACACTGTGGCTGCGGGCCAGCTCTCGCTGCATCTCCAGCAGAAAGGCCCGTACCTCCGGGATGGCGGAGACCACCGAGGCCCAGCGGGAGATTTCCGGACGGCGGATGACGTCCGTCACGTCCTCCCCGTTGAGCAGCATACGCTGCAGGCCGTCCTCACCGTAGGCCATGCTCACCTGAATGTCCGGCAGCAGGGCGATGATGGCCGCCAAATCATGCGGGTCTGCCTCCCGGCGGCAGGCGTACAGGCCGATGGTGCGGTAGATGGCCCCGGTATCCACGTAGAGGATGCCCAGCTCTGCCGCTGCGGCCTTGGCCAGTGTGCTTTTCCCTGCGCCGGAGGGGCCGTCAATGGCCACGGCGTATCTCTTGTTATCCATGCGATTCGCTCCTTGTTCCTCTGCGGCACTGACCCCGGCACAATGGCCGGTGGCCCATGCGATCTGCAAATTAAAACCGCCCGTATAGGCGTCTACATCCAGAATTTCCCCGGCAAAATACAGCCCCTGTACCAGCTTGGAGGCCATGGTGGCAGGCTGCACCTGCCCTACCTTCACGCCGCCGGAGGTGATGATGGCCTCCGCCACAGGCCGTGGCCCAGTGACGGGCATGGTGAAGCGCTTCAGCAGCTGCACCAGCGCACGGCGCTGCTCTCTGGTCACAGCGTTGGCCTGCTGCTGGGGGTCCATCCCCAAACGGTTCAGTATCACCGGCACCATGCTGTGGGGAACCAGACCGGAAAAGATGCGCTCCACGCTGCGGTTGGGGGCCTCACCCAGATCCCGCAGGATGCGGCTTTCCAGCTTCTGTTCGTCCAGCGCAGGCTTTAAGTCGATGCTGAGACGGTAGGTCTCCTTCTCCCAATTCCGCAGATGGGCGCTGGCCGACAGCACCAGCGGCCCGGAGACGCCGAAGTGGGTGAACAGCATCTCGCCAAATTCCCGGAAGATGGCTTTCCCTTTCCGGTTCAGCACCGTCAGCTCTACGTTTTTCAGAGCCAGCCCCTGCATCTGCCGGCAGGCCTCGTCCTCACTGACCAGCGGGACCAGTGAACCGTGGGGCGGGACGATCTCATGCCCCAGCTGCGCCGCCATGCGGTAGCCGTCGCCGGTGGATCCGGTGGCGGGATAGCTGACACCGCCGGTGGCCAGCACCACCGCCTTCGCCGGGTAGGTATCCTTCTCACCACGGACGCCGGTGACAGCACCTTCCTCTGTCTCGATGGAAACCGCCCGGTCGTGCGACCAGTGCACCTTCAGGCGATCCAGTCGGTGCTTCAGAGCACCGGATACATCGAAGGAGCAATCAGACTGGGGAAAGACCCGGTTGCCCCGCTCCGTTTTTAAGGGGACACCCAACTCCTCAAAAAAAGCCATGACATCCTGGCTATTAAAGGTGGAAAAAGCACTGTAAAGGAATTTTCCATTACGGGGGATATTTTGCAGAAGTGCCTCCTCCGTACAGTTGTTGGTGACGTTGCAGCGTCCTTTTCCCGTGATATTCAGTTTTTTTCCCAACCGCTCGTTGGGCTCGATCAGCGTGACTTGCGCCCCTCGGCCGGCAGCGGCAATGGCCGCCATCATTCCGGCGGCTCCCCCGCCGATAACTACCACTCTTTTACTCATCTTCCGTTTTCCCGAACACACTGTATTGTGACCAGACCCGCTCCAGCTCGGAGAAGGTTTCCGGCACCTCTTCGTTTTTCCGCTGACCCACCGTGACGATCAGGGCATTCAGCAGACTCAGCGGCGCTGTGATGGAGTCCACAAAGGAAATCATGTCACTGCGGACCAGCAGCGCTGCCGAGGCCAGCGGATACAGGGGGGCCAGCGTACTGTCGGTGATGGCCACCACATCCGCCCCCTTTTCTCTGGCGTACTGCACGGCATTGACGGTCATTTTGGAGTACCGGGGAAAGCTGATAGCCAGCAGCACATCACCGGGCTGCACCTGCACCAGCTGCTCGAAGGTCTCCCCTGCCACGGCGTTCTGCACCAGTGTCACATTTTTGAAGATCAGGCGGAAATAGAAGTTCAGATACCCCGTCAGAAACGATGACGAGCGCATCCCCAGCAGGTAGATGTGCTGTGCCTTCAGCAGCTTGTCCACCATCTGCTCGAACTGCCCCCGGTCCACCTGCTCGATGGCGGTACGGAGACTGTCCATATCCCGCTGCATGACGCTGGTCAGCAGATCCCCCTGCATCTGGTCGTTGGACACCTGAATGCGCTGGATAGAGGTGAGCTTTCCACGGATCAGCTCCCGCAGATCCCGCTGCATCTCCGGATAGCCCTCGTAGCCCAGCTGGGCGGCGAAGCGCACCACCGTGGACTCGCTGACCTCCACCATCTGTCCCAGCCGGCTGGCGGTCATAAAGGCCGCCTTGTCATAGTGCTCCAGAATGTAGGCGGCAATGCGCTTTTGTCCCTTGGAAAACTGTGGCATTTGCTGGCGAATGGTATGCAGCACGTTGTTATTCAACCCCCATCGCTTCCCTTCAAGTCTTGTAATTCCTCATCTGTTAAGTATCTCCACTTGCCAGATGGAAGGTTCCCCAAATGCAGGGTATGCTCCTGCACCCGCCGCAGCCGCAGCACGGAAAGCCCCGCCTGACGGCACATCCGGCGGATCTGCCGGTTCTTGCCCTGATGGATGATCACCTCCAACACCGCCGTCTCCCCTTTTTGGGACAGACGGCGCACCTGTGCCGGTTGAATGGGCTCCCCCTCCAGCATCCGCATCCGGGAGAGCCGTTCCTCGGCCCCCTCCAGAGCGCCGGATACCGTCACCTGATAGACTTTGTCCACCTGATGCCGGGGATGCAGCAGCTGTTGGGTCAGGGTCCCGTCATTGGTGAACAACAGCAGCCCCTCGGAATCCTTATCCAGCCGTCCCACGGGGAACACTCTCCGGCCGCAGTCCGCCACCAGTTCCGCCGCCGTTTTGCGGCCCCGCTCGTCGGAAAGGGTGGTGACGTACCCTCTGGGCTTGTTCAGCATCAGATACACCGGCTCCGGTGCCGCAGCCACAGGCCTTCCGTCCACCAGCAGGGTATCCCGCTCCGGGTCGCCGCTCTCCCCCAGTCCGGCCACCCGGCCGTTGAGGGTCACACGCCCCTGCCGCAGCAGTTCCTCTGCCGCACGGCGGGAGGAGATACCGCAGCGGGCGATCCATTTTTGCAGGCGTTCCTCCATGGGATCCCTCCTTACGGCCCGAAGCCAAATTCATACAGGGTGGCGTGATCCGCCCAGTCGTTGCCGTCCTGTAACGTGACGGCAACCAGAGTTCGCCCGTTTCGCCGGACGCAGCTCACCAGCGTCCGCCCCGCCGCACGGGTGTAGCCAGTCTTGAGACCGATGCACCCGTCGATGCTGCGGAGCAGCCGGTTATGATTGGTCATGGTGCGGCCGCCCACCGTAACGCTGCGGGTGGAGCACAGCCGCACAAGTGTTTCGTTTTTTACGGCGCAGGCCGCCAGACGGGCCATGTCCCGTGCCGTGGAATAGTGGCCCTCCTGATCCAAACCGTTGGGATTTGCAAAGGAGGTACCGGTCATGCCCAGCTCCGCCGCCTTGCGGTTCATCTCCGCCACAAAGCGCTCCAGACCGCCGCAGTGGTCCGCCAGAGCCAGCGCCGCATCGTTGCCGGAGCACAGCAGCAGACCGTACAGAAGCTCCTCCACCGTCACCCGGTCGCCGGGCTTCAGGTACATGGAAGAGCCCTCCGCCATGTGGTGCCGGGTCACCGTGACCATATCCCCCAGACCGCCACGCTCCAGCACCACCAAGGCTGTCATCAGCTTGGTGGTGCTGGCAATGAGCATCTGCCGGTCGGGATTCTTTTCGTACAGGACCTCCCCCGTATCGCCGTCCATGAGAATGGCCGCTGTAGCGGAAGTATCTGCCGCCCACGCCGTGGGCAGGCACAGCAGCACGATTGCCGTCACTGCCGTCAGGATTCGCTTGTACACAGGATCACCCTCTTCCCTCAGGTGATCCTATTCTATTCCGTCAGAAGCTCTCTTTTTCCTCTTTCCGCTTATCGATGAAGTGCTCCACCCGGTCCATGACCTCCGGAACCATCTCCACCATGCGGGCCGCCGTGGTCACGGCAGGCACGCCCACCGGCAGCACACGGGTCACACCGTCCTTCACCACCAGAAACGCCACCGGCTCCACCTTCACACCTGCAGTGCTGGCGCCGCCGAACATGGCGGGGGTCTGCTTGCCGTAGTCCCCGCCACCGCAGCCAAAGCCGAAGCTCAGCCGGGACACGGGGATCAGGGTCACGCCGTCCGGCGTCTGGATGGGCTCACCGATGATGGTGTTGGAGTCCACCATCTCCCGAATTTTGCTCATGGAGGCATCCATCAGATCAATAAGGGAGTGATTCTTCTTCTCGTTGTTTTCCATAGTATAGCTTCCTTTCTTTATGATGCGGTCTGCTCCTGTGCCGGCGGCGGAGCCGCTTTCACAGATTGTTCGATTTCCTTTTTCCGTTTCCGCAGCCATTTCAGCAGCGGGATGCCGAAGCCCAAGCCGATGATGAGCAGATCACCGATGCGGAAAGCGACACCTGCCTCTCCCTCTATTTGGGTGCGGGCTGCACCGAAATCCGTTCCCAGATGGATGTGCGGGTCCGGTATCTTCAGCAGCCGTTCCAGCTGGGGCATCAGCGTCCACATGGCGCTGCTGGCCCAGCCATAGGTCTGCGCCACGGCAGCAGGATCCTCCCCGGCAAAGACCACGGACAGACGCAGGGGGTCGATCCGCATCCGCCGCCGGGTCCGAGCCAGCGCCCGCTTCAGGCCCTCCCACAGGTACGGCAGCGCCGAGCGGACATCCTCGAAGCGCAGAGAGAGCTTTTCCCGCTGCTTGGCAGGCTCCTTCTCCTGTGCTTCTCCCTTGGCTTTTTTCTTCTGCTTGGTCTTTTGCTCTGTCTCCGTCTTTTCCGGCCGGGGCAGCAGCTGGATGCGGGCCGGACCGGCTATGACCGTCAGCTCCAGCTGTTCACCGAAGCGGAGGTGTACTCCCACCCGCAGCAGCAGAAGCAGGATAAGCAGCAGCAAAATGCCGCCGATGATCCACAGTGCCGCCAAGCCACTCCCCCCTTTCGCCGTTTATACGGCAATCTTACGCATTTGTATCATTCAGCACGGAGCCGTCCTCCGCCAGACGCAGCTGGCCGTCGGTCTCCATCCCCGGCATCTCCGGCAGATCCTCCAGCGAGTTCAGGTGGAACGCCCGGAGGAACGCTTTGGTGGTGCGGTACAGCCGTGGTCTTCCCGGCACCTGCAGCCGCCCGCACTCCTCGATAAGATGCCGGTCCAGCAGCAGCCCCACGGTATAGGAGCTGTCCACGCCACGGATCTGGTCCACATAGGCCCGTGTGGTGGGCTGGTAGTAGGCGATGATGGTCAGCACCTCCAGCGCCGGCTGGGACAGCTTGGCGGGCTTGCGTATCTCAAAGGCCCGACGGATAACGTCGGCATACTCCGGGGCGGAGCACAGCTGCCAGCTGTCCTCCAGACGCAGCAGCCGCATCCCACGCCGCTCAAAGCTGTAATAGTCCATAAGCTTTTGCAGCACAAGCTCCGCTGTTGGTCGATCCAACTCCGCCGCCAGACAGATGCGGTCGATATGCACCGGTTCGCCGGAGGCAAACAGGATGCCCTCCACGGCGGCCTCGATCTCTTTCATTTCCCGTGTTTCCACGCTCATTCCTCCTCCGTCTCCTGACAGGTCACCGTGCAGTCGGCGGCAGAGCCCGCCAACCGGATGATATGGTTCCGGCACAGCTCCAGCACCGCCATGAATGTAGCCACCAACTCGCTGCGGCTGCGGCTGCCACGGAACAGCAGCAAAAACCGGGTGATGCCGTTCCTTTTCAGCCGCTCCACCAACTCCTTGGCCTTCCGCTCCACCGGATACGGCTCCCGCTTGACGATCTCGTCAAAGGCCCGCAGCGGCGGTGTCTCCGCCTGACCCCGGCGGTCCAGCACTTCCTGCATAGTAATGACCAGATCCCCCGGCTCCTGATCGTACTCGTATACCTTGCCCCGCTTCATGGGCTCCGGCCCACGAGTCAGGATGCTGCGGCCAAACTCGCTCATGGGTCCCATGCGCTCCGTCAGCTTCCGGATGCGGGCGTAGGCATCCCCACGCTGCCGCTCCGCCAGAGACTGGATCAGGGCGTCCATCTCGCTCTGGGCCTCTTCATCCTCAATGCTCAGCAGCATCCGGGTCTTGATGTACATAAGGTGAGCCGCCATGGTGACAAATTCGCTGGCCACCTCTAAATCCATCTGCTTGCGCTGCTCCAGATACGCCAGATACTGGTCCAGAATCAGTGCAATGGGGATATCCTGTATCTCGATCTTATTCTTGTTCAGCAGAAACAGAATGAGATCCAGAGGTCCCTCGAAGTCCTCCAGTGTCTCCCCTATTTTGGGCTGTACCACTTTTTCCAGTTTGAAAATGGGATGATCCAATGTTGACACCTCAAGAAAGGCCGACGATCCGGCAGAATATCCGAAATACCCACGCAATGGCGCTGTTCAGCGCCCCGCTGCCCACGTCCAGCAGCACCAGGCCCCACAGCACGAACATTCCGATGCGCTCATACCGCAGCATCGTGTCGTACATCCGATCCGGCAGCAGGGAGAACAGCACCTTGGCACCGTCCAGCGGCGGGATTGGCACCAGATTGAAAAGGCCCAGACCGATGGAGAGCACCGCCGTAGACACTAGAAAGTCCAGTATCCCCTGATTCAGCGCCGAATAGGCGGCGTGATCCACCATGATCCGGGCGCCCACCAACAGTACCAATGCCAGAAGAAAGTTGGAAACCGGCCCCGCCAGCGCCGTCAGCGCCATGCCCTGCTTGGGCTTTCTGAAGTAGCGGGGATCCACCGGCACCGGCTTGGCCCAGCCGAAGCCCAGCGTCACCATCATCAGAAGACCCATCCAGTCGATGTGCCGCAGTGGATTCAGACTCAGCCGGTGCATCCGCTTGGCGGTGGGGTCTCCCAGGGCATAGGCCGCCAGCCCGTGGCAGGTCTCGTGGGTGGTCAGACACAGGAACACCGATGCCAGCCGCAGTAAAATATTTCGAAGGGAGCCGAAGTCCAGCGCTGCCCATAGTTCTTGCAAATAGTTCAAAGAAGTTTTCTCCTATCGACACAAGATCATGTCGATTATACCAGATACTATCTCCAAATACAAGGTAAAATAACCAACTCCTTTCCCATTGTTTCACAAAATGAAACTTTCAGTTGACTTGTCATAAAACGCCTGCTATAATCAGTACGAATATATACAAGGAGGCTATCTATGGGTTCCTTTTCCTATCATGTGGGCCAGCGGATCAAGAAGTACCGCAAGAGCCGTGGCTACACCATCGAGCAGTTTTCGGCCATGATCAACAAGAGCAAGGCCACCCTTTCCAAGTACGAAAACGGCACCATCACCATCGACATCGAGACCCTCTACGACATTGCTCAGGCGCTGAATATCGACCTGAAGTGCTTTATCGACTATCAGCCGCCGGTATTTCATCAGGAGCAGGTGCTGACGGGCAATTTCTATTTCAACACCCCGCAGGCCTATATGTACTACTTTGACGGGCGCATCCATCAGCTGGTGCGCTCTCTGCTGCGCTTTTCCCCTGCCGTCGACGGCGAGGGCATCGACGTGATCCTCTATATGGGAGTGGAGAGCTTCGACGATCCGGATCAATGTCAGCACCTCTTTACCGGCGAGATGAAGCCCTACGACACCATCACTCATATGGTGCTCCACAACCAGATCAATGCGGCGGAAAAAATGTACATCTGTATGCTCAACCCCATGCAAACCCGCACCCCGGCGGTTGGGATGCTTTCCGGCATCGGCAGCTCCCCCTTCTTCGCCCCCGTGGCCCTGAAGGTGCTGATCTCCAAGGAACTGCTGGAGGAGAACGACCGGCTGCTGGACACCGTGAAGCTGGATAAGGACGACTATCATCTGCTGAAATACTACAACATGATGGTCATCAACCGGCCCGCCTCCCTGTTTCTGGAGCCCTGAGAACCCCGATATGGGTAAAAAGAGCTGTAAGGCTAAGTTGCCTTACAGCTCTTTTATTCAGCTCATTTTCACGATCTCACGCCGCAGACGCAGGATGATGCGTTTTTCCAGACGGGAGATGTAGGACTGGGAGATGCCCAAGCGGTCGGCCACCTCCTTCTGTGTCAGTTCCTTCTGCCCCCACAGGCCGAAGCGCATGGTGATGATAGCCCGCTCCCGCTGGGACAGCATCCCTACGGCGTCGCTGAGCAGCTTGCGGTCTGCATCTGCCTCAATGGGCCGCAGCACCACGTCCCCCTCCGTCCCCAGTACGTCGCTGAGCAGCAGCTCCTTGCCGTCCCAGTCGGTGTTTAGTGGCTCGTCGAAGCTCACCTCCGTCCGCTGGCTGCTGTTTTTCCGCAGGAACATCAGAATTTCGTTTTCGATGCAGCGGGAGGCATAGGTGGCCAGCTTGATGTTCTTATCCGCCCGGAAGGTGTTGATGGCCTTGATGAGTCCGATGGTGCCGATGGAGATCAGGTCCTCGATGTTGATGCCGGTGTTTTCAAACCGGCGGGCGATATACACCACCAGCCGCAGATTCCGCTCGATGAGCGTCTGCCGGGCCTGTGGGTCCCCCTGCTCCAGGCGGGCGATGACCTCCGTCTCCTCCTCTCTGGGCAGAGGCGGCGGCAAGGTGTCGCTGCCGCCGATGTACATGATCTTATCCCGCCTGCGCAGACTGTGCAGCCACGCCAGCAGCCGCCTGAACAGCTTTTTCATGCTTCCTCCCCTCCGTTCCGCCCCACAGGGCCTGATACCCGCCGCCGTCGCTGACCGGCCCCGGCGACAGGGCCACCAGCGTCCGGGGATATGTAGTGCCGCCGATCTGCACGCTGTCACTGCAAACCGCCAGCAGCAGTCCCTCCGGAGCTCCTATGCTGCAAAAGGGCAGCAGACTGAACCGTCTGCCCAAGTCCGTGGCGTGGAGTTGGGCCATGCGCTCCTCCGGCGGGGCCCGCCGGGTCACGATTCGTTCCACCTCCGGCGGCAGAAGCCCGCCCAGCGACGTCTGCTCCAGCACCAGCACCGGCTGTCCGGTGACGGGGCTTCGCAGGGTGTTTCCCGTGTCGTGCAGCACCCGCACGGCACGACTCTGTCCTCCGATGGATATGGTTGCGTCCATGATCTCTCCTCCCCCATGTCTGGCCGCCTGCCGGAATACCAGATGCAGCAGCGCATAAAATCCCAGCGCTGCACCCAGCAGCACTGGCCAGCTGATCTCCGCCCGATACAGTCTCCCTACATATGCCGCTACGGAGCCGGAGGCCAGCCCCAGCGCCAGCACCAGACCGCCCAGCCCTCCGGCCAACAGAAAAAACAGCGCCGTCAGCCGCCACGGATGGGACTCCCGCCGCCACGCCGTCAGCGCCATGGCAACTCCCATAGCCGCCCGGCACAGGGGATGCGCCAGCCAGCCAAGTCCCGGTAGGAACACCGCCCCGGCATACAATGCCCCGCCGGCAGCGCACAGGGCCAGCCTTCCCCTCCGCAGGGGGATACCCGCCAGCCGGGCCGTGGTCAGGAGCAATAGGTAATCCACCAAAAGATTCAGCAGGACCACCCGATCCAGATACACCACCGTCACGCCGCTTCCCCCCTTCCGCTGGACACATTATACCGTCCGCCGCCGGAAAAAAGCGTCAAAAAAAGAGAGGACCCCATCGGTCCTCTCCCCATGTACCGCATACGCCGATCCCCGGCTGTGGGTTCACAGGCTCAGGTATGGCACAATGAGCGTTGCCAGCATCAAGACAGCCAGCAGCAGAGCCACGCCCATGGCCAGATAACGGGTCCATTTGGGTCTCATATCGATTCCTCCTCTGTAATTATGCGTTTGATACTTTTCTCCAGCTTTCGGCGGGGGGCCATGACCTCGTGTCCGCAGCCGCAGCAGCGGAGCTTCAGGTCCATCCCTACCCGCAGCACCTCCCAGCGGCGGCTGCCGCAAGGGTGTTCTTTTTTCATCTCTACGATATCGTGCAGCTTCAGATCCATAGGCGCTCCTTTCGTTCAAGCACGCCTGTACCGGCGCATAGTATGGGATATCTGAATGTAAGGGTGTGTCATGATGGAAGAATATAAATGGCCGCTGCCGGAGGGATTCTGGAAACCCTGTACGCTCCGGCAGCTGCAGGAGGCACTGGCGTCCCACGAAATACTCGCCTCTCCCGTCCTGCGGTGCGATGCCCAGCGCAATCTGCACCTTCGGCCGGGAGGCTGCGGCGGCATCATCCCACAGGATCAGGTGGCGGCACCGTTTCTCTCCGGCGCTCAGCGGGATATCGCTGCGCTGTCCTGCGTGGGGCGCAGCGTCTGTTTTCAGGTGACGGGTCAGCGCATAGCAGCCGACGGCAGCACGGAATTTCTTCTCTCCCGCCGTATGGCACAGGAGGAGGCCATGGAGCACATCCTACGCCACGGGATGCCCGGCATGGTGATTCGGGGACAGGTGACGCATCTGGCACCCTTCGGGGCCTTCGTGGATGTAGGCTGCGGCCTTGTGGCCCTGCTGCCGCTGGCGAATATCTCCGTGGCACGCATCCGCCATCCGGCGGAGCGCTTCGCCCTGCACCAGCGCATCCGTGCTGTGGTGCAGGGCATCGACCCACAGCAAAAGCGCATCGTCCTCAGTCACAGAGAGCTGCTGGGAACGTGGCTGGAGAACGCCGCCCGCTTCCGGGTGGGCGAGACGGTGCCGGGCATTGTCCGCAGCTGCAAGCCCTATGGCTGCTTCGTGGAGCTGACGCCCAACCTGTCGGGCTTGGCGGACAGCCGGGAGGATATCCCGGAGGGACGGCTGGTGTCGGTCTACATCCGCTCCATCCAGCCTCAGACCGGCAAGATCAAGCTGCAGATGGTGCAGGAGCTGGGACAGCCAGACTTCCCCACGCCGCTGCACTATCAGATCACCGGCGGCAGCGTCAGCGGCTGGCGCTATCGCCCTTGATCTCGTCCCAGTAGCGCTTGGCGGCCTGCTCTGTTTTGTTGGGGCCGTATTCGTAGTAAACAGCGTCCTTTACAAGGTCTGGCAAGTATTGCTGCTTTACATAGTGATTGGGGTAAACGTGGGGATATTTGTAGGTCGGGACCTTCCCCGTTCCGGCGCTGTCGGCGTGGACATTCTGCAAGTGCCGTGGCACCGGCCCCACCTTGCCGCGGTCGATGTCCTGCATGGCGGCAATGATGGCATTGTGGGCGGAATTGGACTTGGGAGCTGTGGCCAGCAGCACCGCCGCCTCTGCCAGCGGGAGCCGTCCCTCCGGCAGGCCCAGCTGCAGGGCAGCGTCCACGCAGGCCTTCGTTACCACGATGGCCTGTGGATAGGCCAGCCCCACGTCCTCCGCTGCGATGACCAGCAGCCGGCGGCAGGGGCTCAGCAGATCTCCCGCCGCCAGCAGCCGCCCCAGATAGTACACCGCCGCATCCGGATCCGAGCCACGGATGGATTTTTGCAGCGCCGACAGCAGGTCGTAGTGCTGATCCCCCTCCCGGTCATACCGCATGGCGCTGCGCTGGGCCAGCACCTGTGCATCCTCCGTCGTCAGGAGCAGCCCTCCGTCCCTAGGCTTGGCGGACTGATACAGCAGCTCCACAGCGTTGACAGCCTTGCGGACATCCCCGCCGCACCCGGCGGCGATGAGCCGGGGAACCTCCTCCTCCCACGAGAGGGGCAGGCTGCTGCGCTGCTGCTGGAGCGCCAACGCCCGCTCCACGGCAGGTACCGTCTCCTCCGGTGTCAGGGCCTTGAACTCGAACACCGTGCTCCGGGAAAGGAGGGCATTATACACATAGAAAAAAGGGTTCTCCGTGGTGGAGGCGATGAGGGTGATCTTTCCGTTCTCCATGAACTCCAGCAGGCTCTGCTGCTGCTTTTTGTTGAAGTACTGGATCTCGTCCAGATACAGCAGTACCCCGTTAGGAGCCAGCATGGTGTCCACGTCGCTGATGACCGCCTTTACGTCCTGCAGGGACGCCGTGGTGGCATTGAGGTGGTACAGGGTCTTTTTCGTCCGGCGGGCGATGATGTTGGCAATGGTGGTCTTCCCCGTGCCGGATGGGCCGTAGAAAATCAGGTTGGCCTCCGCCCCGCTCTCGATGAGGCGGCGCAGCAGTGCTCCCTCCCCCAGCAGGTGCTTCTGTCCTGCTACCTCATCCAGTGTCTGAGGTCGTATTTCATCTGCCAGCGGCCGCATCACGGCACCTCCTCTTCGCTGCGGCCGGAAGCTCCGTGTCCGCAAAATCAGTTGGATTATACCACATTCTTTTCCGATTTGCACCCCCTATTTGCATTTTTCCCGCCGGTCTGGTACAATGGGTGAGAGGTGATGCACAGATGAAAACCAAACAGGAGGTCTCCGCCATCATCACGGCACTGAAGGCCTTGTATCCCGACGCACAATGCTCGCTGGACTACGGCAAGGACTATGAGCTGCTGTTTTCCGTGCGGCTGGCGGCCCAATGTACCGACGCACGGGTGAATCTGGTGACCCCGGCGCTCTTCGCCCGCTACCCCACGCTGGAGGCCTTTGCGGAGGCGGACGTGGATGAGGTGGGACAATACATCCACTCCTGCGGCTTCTGGCGTGCCAAGGCACGGGATATCGTAGCCTCGGCCCGTATGCTGCGGGAGGCGTTCGGCGGCAGAGTGCCGGACACTATGGAGCAGCTGCTGCGGCTCCCCGGCGTGGGGCGCAAGACCGCCAACCTCATTCTGGGGGACATTTACGGGCAGGAGGGATATGTCTGCGACACCCACTGCATCCGCATCACCGGCCGTCTTGGCCTTACCGACGGCAGCAAGGACCCGCTGAAGGTAGAGCGGCAGCTGCGGCAGTGCATCCCGCCGGAGGAGTCCAACAACTTCTGCCACCGGATGGTGCTCCATGGACGGGCCGTCTGCACCGCCCGCTCTCCCAGGTGCGGGGAGTGTACCCTGCGGCCCTATTGTGACTTTGGGCAGGGCGCAGAAAACTGAATACTTATATCAGACTGCCGGAAGTACGCATTGCTTCCGGCAGCTTTTTGCATGAGGAGCAGGCACTTTTCCCGCTGCCGCCACATATATTGGCAGTATCAAGACCTATCCAAGGAGGCAGCTTATGGATCAGAAGGAACTTATCGACCGACTGCGCCGGGACCCTAAGGCCGTGCAGTCGCTGATGACCTCCGCCGACGGTCAGCGGCTGATGCAGCTTCTATCTGGCGGGGACGGTGGGCGCACCCTTCAGCAGGCCGCCGGAGAGGCTGCGGCAGGCAACACCATGCAGATGGCGCAGATGCTCAAGAGCATCATGTCTACCCCGGAGGGGACCGCCCTGCTGCGGCGCATCCGGGACAGTCTGCAGGGATAGAGAGGAGGACGGCAGTGTGTCGGAGATGGACGAGAAACTGAATACACTGCTGTCAGACCCCGGCAGCATGGCCCGGATCATGCAGCTGGCTCAGCAGCTCTCCGGAACTATGGGCGGTGCAGAGAAGAGTACACCGGAGCCGCCACCTCCTCCGCCCGCCGATCCTGAGGATCAGACGGGCAGAGGGACGGCAGGCTTTGGCGGATTGGGCGGGCTGGACCCGGCGCTGCTGGGGAAGCTTCTGCCGCTGGCACAGGAATACGGCCGCAGCAACAGCGCCTCCATGCAGCTGCTGAACGCCCTGCGGCCGTTTTTGAAGCCGGAAAAGCAGGGCAAGGTGGAACGGGCGGCACATCTGGCAAGGCTCATCCATCTGGGGAAAAAATTCCTGTCGGAATGGGAGGGATAGCGTGTATAACCGGTACATCCGCAACGAGCAGGGGGCATACAGCCGCATCCCCCAACAGGAACCGGCTCCGGGGCCCGTTTCCGGGCGACCGCCCCCTCCCCCGCCGTCGGAGCCCCCGCCGCCGCCGGGCGGCGACTCGTCACCGGGCAGTCCTCCGCCGGGAGGGCCGCCGCCCAAGCCGCAGGAGCCATCTCCCCGTCCGCCGGAGGGACGGTTTCTGGACCGGCTGCTGTCCCGGCTCCATCTGGGGGACATCGACTCCGGGGATCTGCTGCTTCTATTGATCCTCTTTTTCCTGTTCCGTGAGGAGGCTGACGAGGAGGTCCTGATTGCCATCGGGCTCCTGCTGATTTTGTAAAAAAGGACCGAGCGGCACAGCCGTTCGGTCCTTTTTTACGTTGTAAGAATCATCTCCTGCCACGGCGGAAGATCTTGCCCAGCATACTGCTGACCAGTCCCCGCTCATAGCGGTTCATACCGAAGAGCCACAGACTGCCAGCATAGACCGCCACGAATACGCAGCCCCACAGACCAATCTGTAAGTAGCTGCCCACCTGAGCAAAGCGAGCAATCAGCACCGCTACGATAGCCGGCACCAGCATGGAGGGCAGCAGCTGGGCGATGCGCCGCCAGAAGCGGCTCACATCCAGTCCGATCTTCCTGCGGTAGTACCAGTTGATGGGCAGGACATTTCCCAGCAGTGTGACAATGAGGATACTGCTGGCAACGCCCAGCAGGCCCCACCTCCGGCACAGGGGGATCATCAGCACCACGTTGACGCCTGCCGCCGCCAGATAGACCCAGGCCCGGAACTTGTGCATCCCCTTGGCCCGCAGGATCTCCAGCCCCACGAACTGGATGGAGGACATGATGGTGGAGAGAAACAGCAAAATCGCCACGGGATAGTCGATGGCAAAGCTGGCGTCGCCCTTGGCCCACAGCACCACGAAGGGGCGGCCCACCGCCACAAAGCCCAGAAACACGCACATGAGCATGATGAATTGCAAACGGCCTGCACGGGTCATCAGCCGCCCCAACTCACGGGTGGGGGTGTTGGAGGCCACCATGCGGTGTACGCGGGGGGCCAGCACATTGGAGATGGCCATGGCGAAGGACAGATAGTACACGTTCAGCTGATTGGCATTATAATACACGGCACTGAGCTCCGTGCCGTGGATCCATGTGGTCATCAGGGTACCGATACCGTAGTTCACCTGATCCACCACCACGGCGATGAACACATAGAAGGTAAAGCCCATCATGCTCTTCATGAGGGCGAAGTCGTAGCCACGGAAGCTGATGGGCATCCGCAGACGGATGAGACAGTAGAAGGCCTCCACCACGCCGCTGACGATGGTCAGCATCAGACTCAGGATAGCGATGGCCGGCGAGTGATACCCCAACAGCAGCAGCGGGATGGAGATCATGGGGCTCAGCACCGACTTGGCCATGGCCACCAGCTTCAAAAACAGATACCGCTCGTTGATATTGACATTGGACTCGAACACGCTGATGGGGAACGACAGAGCCGCATTGACGGACATGATCCGCAGCAGCTCGGCACCCAGCGCCAGCTCCTCCTCCGTCCACTTGGCACCGAACACGTTCTGCGGATGCGCCGCCAGTGTGAAGCCCAGCACCAGCAGCACCAGACCCAGCACCGTGTAGGTCACAAGAAACATTCCGTTCAGCTTGGCCATGGTCCGGCGGTCCTGCGCCACCTTGGCCTGAGAGTAATACCGCATATAGGCGCTGCCCAGACCCATACTCAGCAGCAGAAGATATGCAATGATGGGGCCTACGGAGCCGTATACGCCGTATTCACTGGTCCCCAGCTGCCCCTTCATGATGGGGGCATATACCAGCGAGAGGATGGTACTCACTGCCATGGAGACATAGGAGAGGATCGCACCCGCCCGCACTTGATTTACCTGCAAAAAGTCATCTCCTTCCGGGCAGTCATACCGTCTGCCGAAAATATGATATCAGTTTATTATACCGTATTTGTCACCCCCTGTAAAGCGCCAAGTTTCGCTCACAGCGGCAAAAACATTGGAGATGACGGCGGCCCTTCAGGGGATGCAAAACTGGCGGAGAGGTATCTCTCCGCCAGTCTCTCATGCTCTGGGATGAGCCTTGTTGTAGATATCCTTCAGCTGCTTTTGAATCACGTGGGTGTATATCTGTGTGGAGGAGATATCCGCATGGCCCAGCATCTCCTGAATGGCTCGCAGGTCTGCTCCGTTCTCCAGCAGGTGGGCTGCAAAGGAGTGCCGTAGGGTGTGGGGCGTGATGTCCTTTTCGATGCCCGCCGTCTCCTGATAGTGCTTGATGATCTTCCAAAAGCCCTGACGGCTCATGCGCTCGCCATTCATGTTGACGAACAGGGCCGTCTCCGTCTCGTTGGCGATGATCCGGGGCCGGATGTCCCGTATGTAGTCCTGAAGGGCCTTCACCGCACCGTGGTACAGGGGGATGATGCGCTCCTTGCCTCGGCTGCTGCACCGGATGAAGCCCGCTGTCAGGTTCACATCCGTCACGTTCAGCCCGATGAGCTCCGATACCCGGATGCCGGTGGCGTACAGCAGCTCCAGCATGGCATGATCCCGGAAGCCCTTCTCGTCCACGCAGCGGGGCTGCTCCAGAAACAGCTCCACCTCTTTGTTGGTCAGTATCTCCGGGTACTTCCGCTCTGCCCGGTGGGTCACCACCGCCTTGGCGGGGTTGGCCTTCATGACCCCGGAGGCCTGCATATACCCATAAAAGGATTTCAGCGAGGCGGCGCTGCGTGTCACGGTGGCCGGGGACTTCCCCCGCCGCTCCAGATACCTCAGGTACTCGTTGATGGTATCGGTCTTGACCCGCCGCAGATCGGCTGCCCCGTTTTCCAGCAGCCAACTGCGGAACTGGTTCAGATCCCGCAAATAGGAGCTGACGGTGTTGGCGGAGGCGTGCTTTTCCTGCTCCAGATAGCTGCCGTATGCCGCAATATGATCCGCCAAGGTCCTCAACTCCTCTCATGATAATGTTCCCAGTGCCCACTGCACCAGCCTCGGTACCAGCGTCAGCTCCAGCGCCATACCCAGAAGCAGCAGCGCCCCGCAGACGGCCAGCTTCCTCCAGCGGTTCCTCTCCCCTACCAGCACGGCCGGGTAAATGCTGCACGGCAGCACGATCAGGCACCGCACGCCGAAGGCTGCCAAGGCCAGTAAAACGCCGCTGCGCCCCAGCGCAGCAGCGAAGCAGCCCGCAGAAAAGGAAAGAAAAAATCCCTCCGCCGCCAGAACCGGCAGGATCAGCGCCGCCCCGGCGGCGCCGCAAAAGCCCAGCACCGTCACCAGCAGCGGATAGCGCAGGTACACCCCTGCCACCCGCAGCAGCGAGGCGGTGCGATCCGTTGTCTCACCCCATACGGCGGCGTACTGCCGCAGATAGGCGGCCAGCTCCGTCCGGGATGCCTCCGGCACGCTCCGGGCCGCCAGCTGCCCCAGCAGAATGCCCCCGCAGAAGCAGAGTCCCAGCAGCGCCAGCCGCCATAGGCCGGTGTGCCGTCCGGGCCATCTGTGAAAATGTGATGCTCGTCTCATGCGGCCAGTCACCTCGTCTCATCCTATGAGACAAGCCGGCCAGATAGAAGCGCAAGTTCTGCGGTCTTGCCGCAGCACGACATAACTCACGAGGTTGCCATAACATATGATAGGGCAAACGCTGCATTTTCGCAAGAGCTTTTTGCTGGCGCTGCTGTTTTTTGTAAATTATGTTAAATAGTTATGTAAAGTGTGTTATGTGAATCTCGAAAACCTCGAAGAATCCCCCCCTCCCCCACGCAAAGGAAGGACAAGATATGGGGCGGGATTTTTTTAGACCGCCACCACATCTTGCCCTCCCCCGTCCCGGCGGCGCAGGGATACTTCATCCGCTGCCGCCGTCATGGCCCGTCAAGCAAAAAATGTCTCACAGAGAGATTTTCGTGATTTTCACCATGGAACACTCTATATCGTTCCTCGATGTTTCTGCCCCCGCCGAACAGGCTTCTTTTTTCGATGCCGTCTCCCCTGCCCCAGCACGGCTCCCAGCAGCGTACCAGCCACCAGCGCCAGCGTGATCCCCAGACCGTGATGGGCAAAGGCCGCCGTACCGAACACCGTCAGACCCACCAGCCAGATCAACACATAAGCCCCTGCCGCCAGCAGCAGCGAAGCCTGCACGGTGCCGCTGCGCCCCCGCACCGCCACCCGCACGCCCAGAAATGCGCCCAGCGCCCAACCGCCATAAACCCACGCAGCCACGCTCCCCATGGGCAGGATGCCCTTCACCGCCAGCAGCGCCCCAATCACATCCGCCGCAATGCTGGAAAGAAACAGCACTATCAACCCCAGCCAGTCCCGCCGGCCCCACGTCAGTTTCCCTGCGGACATAAAAATACCTCCCCTGAATCGCTCTTACTGCAAGCATATTCAGGGGAGGGTGCTTTATTCGCTTTTATTCCTCGGTCTTATCCTCGGTGGTCTCCTCGACCTTCTCCTCTGCCACAGGCTCACCCTTGGACTTCTTGGCAGGGCGCTGGGCAACGGCCATCTGCTGATCCAGCGTACCCACAGAACCGATGGCGGACTTGACGAACTCCATGCGGACCCGATCCTCGCTGGTCTCGATGACCACGGTGCGGTCGGTGATGGCCACCACACGGCCATAGATGCCGCCGATGGTGGTCAGCCAGTCGCCCTTCTTCAGGCTGTTGCGCATTTCCTCCGCTTGCTTCTTCCGCTTATTCTCAGGACGGATCAGGAGGAAATAGAAAATAGCGATCATCACGACGATCATAATGATCGTGGAGGTCATGTTGCCGGCACCGGCAGCCGTCGTGCCGTCTGTAGCATATGCGAACTGAATCATGGGACAAAACTCCTTTTTTCACAATATGGTATGTATTATACTGGATTCTGTGTCCGTTTGCAAGAGGGACAGGCCAGTTTTTTGGAAATCCGCTGCAGAACACCCAGATCAGAGCTTTTCACCGAGTTTTTGGCTGTACTCCGCCCGGAAGTCCGCAAAGCAGCCGGCGTCAAGGCTCTCCCGGATGCGCCGGGTCAGCTTGTTATAAAAGTACAGATTGTGCATCACCGCCAGACGCATCCCCAGCATCTCCTCCGCCGTGAACAGATGACGGAGATAGGCCCGGCTGAACCGGCGGCACACCGGGCAGTCGCACGCCGGATCGATGGGCCGGTCATCCAGCTTGTACTTGGCGTTTTTGATGTTCAGGGAGCCCTGCCACGAAAAGAGCTTTCCGTGTCGGGCGTTGCGGGCAGGCATGACGCAGTCGAAGAAATCCACACCACGGGCCACGCCCTCGACGATGTTGCTGGGGGTCCCCACACCCATAAGATACCGGGGCTTGTCCTTGGGCATATAGGGCTCCACCGCCTCGATGATGTCGTACATCACCTCCGTGGGCTCCCCCACCGCCAGGCCGCCGATGGCGTAGCCGTCGCAGTTCAGCTTGGCGATCTGCTGCATATGCCAGATCCGCAGATCCCGATAGGTAGCCCCCTGATTGATGCCGAACAGCATCTGATGAGGGTTCACCGTATCCGGTAGGGCATTCAGTCGGTCGTGCTCCGCCTTGCACCGCTCCAGCCACCGCAGGGTTCGCTCACAGCTGGCCTTGGCATAGTCGTACTGGGCCGGATTTTCCACGCACTCGTCAAAGGCCATGGCGATATCCGAGCCCAGATGGGACTGGATCTGCATACTCTCCTCCGGCCCCATGAAAATGCGGTGGCCGTCCAGATGGCTGGCGAAGGTGACGCCCTCCTCCGTGATCTTCCGCAGACCCGCCAGAGAGAACACCTGAAAGCCGCCGGAGTCCGTCAGGATGGGGCCGTCCCACCGCATGAACCGGTGCAGTCCACCCATCTGCCGCACCACGTCATCGCCGGGGCGCAGGTGCAGGTGGTAGGTATTGGACAGCTCGATCTGGCATCCCAGCTCCTTCAAGTCGAAAGCATCGATGCCCCCCTTGATGGCCCCCTGCGTACCCACGTTCATGAACACCGGCGTCTGCACCTCGCCGCCGTGGGCGCACCGAAAACGGCCCCGACGGGCGGTACCCTCCGTTTTAATGACCTCAAACATGGAATTTCTCCTTTATCATCGTGGTTATACTTCCCCTATCTTACCAGATTGCGCCGTCAAGTCAAGAGAGAGATAAAAAGGTTGAAGCGGCGGGAAACGTATAGTATAATATATGTCACGGAATTTTCCCGGAAACTACGGAAGAAACAGGTCATTTTCTATGAAAACCAGTGATTTTAATTTTGAACTCCCTCAAGAGCTTATTGCCCAGACCCCCATTCCCCGGCGGGATGCCTCCCGCCTGCTGGTGCTGGACAAGGATACCGGTGCATGGGAACATCGCCACTTCTACGATCTGCCGGACTATCTGCGGCCCGGCGACTGTCTGATCCTCAATAACTCCCGTGTTCTCCCGGCCCGGCTGCTGGGTCATCGGCTCCCCGGCGGCGGAGCCTGTGAGATCCTGCTGCTCATTGACCGGGGTGAGAACACGTGGGAATGTCTGGTGCGGCCCGGTAAGAAGCTGCGCACCGGCGCCCGTGTCTCCTTCGGAGATGGGCAGCTCACCGCCGAGATCACCGAGGAGCTGCCCGGCGGCAACCGGCTGGTGCATTTCGAGTACGAGGGCATTTTTCTGGAGGTGCTGGACCGACTGGGGAAAATGCCCCTCCCCCCCTACATCAAGGAGGAGCTGCAGGACCGGGAGCGCTACCAGACCGTCTACTCCAAGGTCAACGGCAGCGCCGCCGCCCCCACCGCCGGACTTCACTTCACTCCGGAGCTTCTGGAGCGTGTGCAGACAATGGGTGTAAAGGTTGGATACGTGACACTCCATGTAGGGCTCGGCACCTTCCGGCCCGTGAAGGAGGACACCATTGAGGGTCACGAGATGCACAGCGAATACTGCGTCATCCCACAGGAAACGGCAGATCTCATCAACGAGACCAAGCGCAGCGGCGGACGGGTCATCTGCGTCGGCACCACCTCATGCCGCACTGTCGAAAGCTGGGCCGCCGAGGACGGCACCATGACCGCCTCCGCCGGTTGGACGGACATTTTCATCTATCCCGGCTACCGGTTCAAGGTGCTGGACGGGCTGATCACCAACTTCCACCTGCCGGAATCTACTCTCATCATGCTGGTATCGGCGCTGGCGGGACGAGAGCACGTTCTGGCGGCCTATGAGGAGGCCGTCCGGCAGCGCTACCGGTTCTTCAGCTTTGGCGACGCCATGTTCATCGCCAGCGGTGCGGTGCCGCAGGCGTGAGTATATCCCCTTTGATACGCATAAAAAATCTCCCTTCGATAGCTGGGTGTATGTAAGACAGTATTGCGCTAAGATTGACGAAGCGGCACGAAACCGCATGAAGCTGATCGTGCGGTCACTGGCAGAGCAAAACGGCGTGACCGAGCAACTGAAAGCCGAAAACCAAATGGAATGGGTGCGGCAGATGAACGCTTGCAAGGCACAGGCAGAGGAAGTTGTGAAAGCGGAATTGATTTATGATTGAGCGAGAAAGTCCGGGCAGAAAACTGTTCGGACTGTTCTCATATAGTCCAAAGTTGCGGTAGAATTGGTCACAATGTAGTGGTATAATTTGAATACGAAAAGTGAGCAACAAATCGGGATTTGAGGTGGAAATATGGCATCAAGCAAGGAATACTTAGAGTTTATTTTAGGACAGCTATCTGAGTTAGAAGAAATTACTTATCGAGCTATGATGGGAGAATTTATTATTATCGTGGCAAGATTGTAGGCGGTATCTATGATGATAGATTACTTGTTAAACCAGTAAAATCAGCAATTAGTTATATGCCGACAGCTCCGTATGAATTACCCTATGAGGGAGCAAAAGAGATGTTGTTGGTAGATGAAGTTGATAATAAGGAATTTTTGACAGGCTTGTTTCATGCAATGTATGATGAACTGCCAGCCCCAAAACCGAAAAAGAAGAAATAAACAA